>Ga0075436_100002208_pt1 | contig 13443 bp, 15 predicted proteins | sample RhiMethybrSRZTD5_FD_75303 | JGI IMG/M metagenome (GOLD analysis project Ga0075436, IMG submission 75303) | Populus rhizosphere microbial communities from Tennessee, USA - Rhizosphere MetaG P. TD hybrid SRZTD5 | ecosystem: Host-associated > Plants > Roots > Rhizosphere > Soil | place: USA...
TGGAACAAGTCGACGCACGGCAAGTCGGGCCTGATCGACAAGGTGAAGGCCTCCACCCTCACCGAGCGCGAGGTCGAATCGAAGCTGATCGAAATCCTGAAGCCGATCGTCGCCTCCGGCGCGGCGCCGCTCGCCGGCAATACCGTGCACCAGGACCGGCGCTTCATGGCGCGCTACATGCCCGCCTTCGACGCGTACCTGCACTACCGCATCGTCGACGTTTCCACGCTGAAGGAGCTCGCGCGGCGCTGGCGCCCGGACATCCTCGCCACGCTCGCCAAGGAAGGCAAGCACGAGGCGCTCGCCGACGTCTACGATTCGATCGCCGAGCTCAGGCACTATCGCCAGCTTTTCCTGCGCACCGAACCCGACGCGCGCGCCTGATCACGCATCGCGCGCCCAGGCGCGCGAGCGCTCGACCGCCCGCTTCCAATCGGCGAGCCGCCCCGCCGCCGTATCGCGCGCGAGGCGCGGCTCGAACGCTCGATCGCGCAGCCACAGCGCCGCCACTTCCGCCTCGTCCTTCCAGAAGCCCACCGCGAGCCCCGCGAGGTAGGCGGCGCCGAGCGCCGTGGTCTCGATGATCCGCGGACGCACCACGGGAACGCCGAGGAAATCCGCCTGCGTCTGCATGAGCAGGTCGCTCGCCGCGGCACCCCCGTCCACGCGCAGCTCCGTGAGCGCGATGCCGGAATCTCCGGTCATCGCCTGCAGCAGCTCCGCGCTCTGGAAGGCGATCGCTTCCAGCGCCGCCCGGGCGAGATGGGCCTTCGTCGTTCCGCGCGTGATGCCGACGATCGCGCCGCGCGCGTGCGGATCCCAGTACGGAGCGCCGAGCCCGGAGAGCGCCGGCACGAAGTAGACGCCGCCGCAATCGTCGACGGAGCCTGCGAGCGCGCCGATCTCCGCCGCACGGGAGATCACGCCCAGCCCGTCGCGCAGCCACTGGATGGCCGCGCCCGCGACGAAGACGCTGCCTTCGAGCGCGTAGGCGGTGCGCCCGCCGCGCCGCCACGCGACCGTCGTGAGCAGGCGGTTGCGCGAGGCGGCGGCGCGCTCGCCGGTGTTCATGAGGAGAAAGCAGCCGGTGCCGTACGTGTTCTTCGCCATGCCGGCGCGATGACACGCCTGCCCGAAGAGCGCCGCCTGCTGGTCGCCGGCGATACCTGCGATCGCGAGCCCGTGCGGCAGCCCATCGCACGCCGTCTTGCCGAGCACGGCGCTGGAGTCGGCGACGCGCGGCAGGATCGCGCGCGGGATGCCGAGGAGAGCGAGAAGCTCGTCGTCCCAGTCGCCGCTGTGGATGTTGAAGAGCAGCGTCCGCGACGCGTTGCTCGCGTCGGTGGCATGCAACGCGCCTTGCGTGAGCTGCCATAAGAGCCACGTGTCGACGGTCCCGAACGCGAGCTCGCCGCGCGCGGCGCGTTCGCGCGCGCCCGGCACCTCGTCGAGGAGCCACGCGAGCTTGGTGCCGGAGAAGTAGGCGTCGAGGAGGAGCCCGGTTTTCGCGGTGAAGAGCGGCTCGTGGCCCGCCTGTCGCAGAACGTCACAACGGGACGCCGTGCGTCGGTCCTGCCAGACGATGGCGTTGGCGACGGGGCGACCCGTGGCCCGTTCCCACACGATGGTAGTCTCGCGCTGGTTGGTGATGCCTACGGCGGCGACATCCGGGGCGTCCAGGCCCGCCTTGCGCAGGGTTTCGGCGGCGACGTCGCGCTGGGTGGACCAGATTTCGAGCGGGTCGTGCTCCACCCAGCCCGGGCGGGGGAAGATCTGGCGGAATTCTTGCTGGGTTGAGGAGAGGATTCGGCCGTCGCGGGCGAAGGCAATCGCGCGCGAGCTCGTCGTTCCCTGGTCGAGCGCAAGGACGGCCTTCATGATGCGCAGGGCTTCCTCGCTTTGGTTTGCGCGGATGATACGTTAAAATTCCCCAAAAGCCGGGTATGTCGGGGGGTGGTGGTGGGACTTCTAGACGATCTCAAGAAGCAGGCGGACGCGCTCAAGGCGCAGGACGTCGACAAGACGGAAAGCATGCGCACGTCGGCGGTCGCCGTCGACCACGCGCTGCGACGCCTCTTTTTGTACCTCAACGACCTCGGCAAGCAGCTGAACGTCGTGCAGATGCCGAGCCCGTTCGCCTTCGACCTGCCGACCGTCGGCAAGATCGACGGGCTCATCATCAAGGATTTCTTCTGCGACTTCCGCTCGAAGCATTTCATCGACAAGGACTACTACGGCGAGGTGCACTGCGCGTACCGCTGCTGGTCCGACAAGGAGCTCACGGTCAAGAAGGGCCCGGACGACATGGAGAAGTTCCGCGACGTCCTGTGGCAGTCGAACATCGAGCACAAGAGCGAGCAGTACCGGAACGAGCGCAAGGTCATCACGCACGAGATCTTCAAGCTCAAGGCGGACTTCCGCGTGCAGGCGAAGATCGACGGCGACCACGAATCCGGCAAGCTCAAGATCGTCTCGAAGAACGTCGGCGGCTTCACGGTCGACCTCTTCAACATCCTCGCGCAGGAGATGAACGACCAGGGGACCGAGGAGTTCGCGAAGTACTTCATCGGCCGGCCGAACAAGTGGGAAGAGATCTACAAGCGCTCGATGCTGAACGCCGGCCGCGCCATGGCGAGCACGCCGCGCCAGCCGAAGGTCGAGCCGAAGTACGTGATCCAGGACGCGCCGGAGGCCGACTCCGCCGAGAAGCGCGGCCTCCTCGGATCGTTGAAGAACATCATCAAGAAGAGCTAGTCGCGCTCGCCGGACGAACGCCGTGACGCGGCACCTCGTCCTCGTCGGCACGCGCAAGGGACTCTTCATCCTTTCCGCGGACAAGGCCCGCAGCCGCTGGGCCATCGCCGGTCCGCACTTCCTCGGCGAGGCGGTCCATCATGCCGTCCTCGATCCGCGCGATGGACGCACGCTGCTTGCCGCGGTGAAGACCGGGCACCTCGGGCCGACGGTTTTCCGCAGCGCCGACGCGGGAAAGAGGTGGAAGGAAGCCGCGCGCCCGCCTGCGTTCGCGAAAGCGCCCGCCGGCGAAGGCGACAGCGTCGACCACGTGTTCTGGCTTACGCCCGGCCACGTGTCCGAGCGCGGCCGCTGGTACGCCGGTACCTCGCCCCAGGGTCTTTTCGCCTCCGACGATGGCGGCCTCACGTGGAGCGGCGTCGACGGTTTCAACGCGCACCCGGACCGGCGCAAGTGGATCGGCGGCCTGCAGGACGCGCCGCCCGGCGGCGGGACGCTGCATTCGATCCACGTCGATCCGTTTGATCCAGATCATCTCTACATCGGCATGTCTACTGGCGGAGTGTTCGAGTCGCGCGACCGCGGCGCGACGTGGACGCCGCTCAACGCGGGTGTCGCCGCCGATTTCCTTCCCGATCCGGATGGCGCGTACGGCCACGATCCGCATTGCCTGCGCGTGCACCCGCGCACGCGCGACGTCGTCTACCACCAGAACCACTGCGGCATTTACCGCCTCGAGCGCGCGCAGGACCGATGGACGCGCATCGGCGCGTCCATGCCGCGGGAGATCGGCGACATCGGTTTCCCGCTCGTGCTGCACCCGCGCGATCCGAAGACGCTGTGGGTGTTTCCGATGGACGGCCGCACCGTGTGGCCGCGCGTGCCGGTCGACGGCAAGCCCGCGGTCTACGCGACGCGCGACGCCGGCAAGAGCTGGCGGCGCCTCGACAATGGCCTTCCGGGCGCGCAGGCATGGTTCACGGTGAAGCGCCAGGCGATGGCCGCCGATGCGCTCGATCCGGTCGGACTCTATTTCGGCACCACCAACGGCGAAGTCTGGTCGAGCTTCGACGAAGGCGCGAGCTGGAATTGCCTGTGCCTGCACCTGCCGGAGATCTTTTCGGTGGAAACGGCCGCCTCGAGATGAGGGTGCTGCTGCCGAGCCCGCTCGCCGACTACACCGCGCACCGCCGCGAGGTCGAGGCGAACGGCGCCACGCTCGATGAGCTCTTCGACGATCTCGACCGGCGTTATCCGGGCCTGCGCTTCCGCGTGATCGACGAGCAGGATGCGATCCGGCCGCACATCAAGATCTTCGTGAACCGCGTGCAGGCGGCGGGCGTCGAGCGGCGGCTCGCGCCCACCGACGAGGTGCTGGTGGTCGCGGCGCTGTCGGGAGGCTGATGTACCATGGGCCGCACAAGAATTCGACGAGGGGAAATCCGATGATTCGCAGCTATCTCGCCGCGGCGATCGCGGCGGCCTCAACGGCATTCGCGCACGCGCAGACCGAGATTCAGTTCTGGCATTCGATGGCCGGCGCCAATAACGACAAGGTGAACGAGCTCGCCGGCAAATTCAATGCGAGCCAGAAGGACTACAAGGTCGTGCCCAGCTACAAGGGGCAGTACCCCGAATCGATGACCGCGGCCATCGCCGCCTATCGCGCGGGCAACGCGCCGCACATCCTGCAGGTGTTCGAGGTCGGCACGGCGACCATGATGGCCGCCAAGGGCGCGATCGTGCCGGTGTACAAGCTCATGAAGGATGCCGACGAGCCGTTCGACCCGAAGGCGTACGTCGGGCCGGTTGCCGGCTACTACACCGACTCGAAGGGCAACATGCTCTCGTTCCCCTTCAATAGCTCCACCGCGATCTTCTACTGGAACAAGGACGCCTTCAAGAAAGCGGGCCTCGACCCGAACAAGCCGCCGAAGACGTGGAAGGAATTCCTCGTCGACGTGGACAGGCTCCAGGCCTCGGGCCAGAAATGCGCGTACACGACGACGTGGCCTTCGTGGGTGCACATCGAGAACTTCGCCGCGTGGCACAACATCCCGATCGGCACCAAGGAGAACGGCCTGGCGGGCACCGACACGCGCTTCACGTTCAACGACCCGCTGCATGTGCGCGAGGTGCAGATGCTGGGCGATTTGGCGAAGAAGGGCGCGTTCGCCTATGGCGGACGAAACAACCAGGCCCTCGCCAAGTTCACCAGCGGCGAGTGCGCGATGATGACCGAGAGCACCGGTGGCCAAGGCAACGCGCGGCGGGACGCCAAGTTCGCCTGGGCCGTGAGCGAGATCCCCTACTGGGACGACGTGAAGGGCGCGCCGCAGAACGCGATCATCGGCGGCGCCTCGCTCTGGGTCATGGGCGGCAAGACGAACAATGCGTACAAGGGTGTGGCGAAGTTCCTCGCGTTCCTTTCGCGCCCCGAGATCCAGATGGATTGGCACACCAGCACCGGCTATGTGCCGATCACCTACGCCGCGTACGAGCTCACCAAGAAATCGGGCTTCTACGACAAGAACCCGGGCGCCGAAGTCGCCATCAAGATGCTCACCAAGAAACCGCCGACGGCCAACTCCAAGGGCCTTCGCTTCGGCAACTTCGTGCAGGGGCGCGAGGTGATCGAGGAAGAGATGGAAGCGGTCTTCGCCGGCAAGAAGGATGCGAAGGCGGCGCTCGACGAGGCGGTGAAGCGCGGCAACGAGATCCTGCGCAAATTCGAGGCGGCGAACCGAGGCTGACCGTGCGCTGACGGCCGCATGGAGAAGCGCGTCGTCTTCCGCTCCGCGTGGCTGCCGTATGCGCTGGTGGCCCCGCAGATCGCGGTCACGCTGATCTTCTTCTTCTGGCCCGCGGCGCAGGCGGTCTATTACGCGTTCCTGGAACAGGACCCCTTCGGCCAGTCGAGCCGCTTCGTCTGGTTCCAGAACTTCGAAGACCTGTTCGCCGACTCGCATTATCTCGCGTCGTTCAAGATCACGGCGCTCTTCAGCGTCCTCGTTGCGTTCTCGGGGCTCGCGATCTCGCTGCTGCTCGCGACGATGGCCGACCGGGTCGTCCGCGGGGCGCTCGCGTACAAGACGCTCCTCATCTGGCCCTATGCGGTGGCGCCCGCGATCGCCGGCGTCCTCTGGGCCTTCATCTTCGCGCCTTCCATCGGCATCGCGACGTTCTACCTCAAGCGGCTCGGCATCGACTGGGACTGGCTCCTCGACGGCGATCAGGCGATGCTCCTCATCGTCGTGGCGGCGACCTGGAAGCAGGTGAGCTACAACTTCCTCTTCTTCCTCGCCGGACTGCAATCCATCCCGCGGTCGCTGATCGAGGCCGCGGCGATCGACGGCGCGAGCCCGTTGCGGCGCTTCTGGACCATCGTCTTCCCGCTGCTGTCGCCCACGACCTTCTTCCTGCTGGTCATCAACATCGTTTACGCCTTCTTCGATACCTTCGGCGTGATCGACGCCACGACGCAGGGCGGCCCGGCGGGCGCCACGCAGATCCTCGTCTACAAGGTCTACTACGACGGCGTGAAGGCGGCCGACCTCGGCGGCTCGTCGGCGCAGTCGGTGATCCTGATGCTGATCGTCATCGCGCTCACCGTCGCGCAATTCCGTTTCGTCGAGAAGAAGGTGCAGTACTGAAGGCCCCATGGTCGAGAACCGCCCCATCGCCACCTTCATCGCTCACGCCGTCCTCATCGCCGGCGTGGCGATCGTCGCCTTTCCGCTCTACGTGACCTTCGTCGCCTCGACGCTCACGTACGAGCAGATCGTCACCGTGCCGATGCCGCTCCTGCCCGGCGACCAGCTCCTGCACAACTACACGCAAGCGCTTTCGTCGGGCTCGGAAAGGGGATCGCACGCGGCCGTCGCCCCGATGCTCTTCAACAGCTTCGTCATGGCCATGGGCGTCGCGGTCGGCAAGATCGCGATCTCGATCATCTCCGCCTTCGCGATCGTCTATTTCCGCTTTCCGCTGCGCAACTTCTTCTTCTGGATGATCTTCGTGACCCTGATGCTGCCCATCGAGGTGCGCATCATTCCCACCTTCAAGGTGGCCGCCGACCTGGGACTGCTCGATTCCTACGCCGGCCTCACCCTGCCGCTCATCGCCTCGGCGACGGCCACGTTCCTCTTTCGCCAGTTCTTCCTCACCATCCCGGACGAGCTGGCGGAAGCAGCGCGCATCGACGGCGCCGGCCCGATGCGTTTCTTCCGGGACGTGGTGCTGCCGCTGTCGAAGACCAACATGGCCGCGCTCTTCGTGATCCTCTTCATCCTGGGATGGAACCAGTACCTGTGGCCGCTGCTGATCACCAACCAGGAGTCGATGTACACGGTCGTCATCGGCATCAAGCGCATGATCTCCGGCGGCGATGCGACCAGCGAATGGAACCTCATCATGGCCACCGCGATGCTCGCGCTCCTGCCGCCGGCGCTCGTGGTGATCCTGATGCAGAAGTGGTTCGTGAAGGGGCTCGTGGAGACCGAGAAATAAATGGCGGAGATCCGGCTCACGGGCGTGAGGAAGACCTACCAGAAGACGGAGGTCATCCACGGCGTGGACGTCGTCATCCGCGACGGCGAATTCATCGTCATCGTCGGTCCTTCCGGCTGCGGCAAGTCGACGCTCCTCAGGATGATCGCCGGCCTGGAAACGATCACGGCGGGCGAGATCGCGATCGCCGGCAAGCGCGTGAACGAGGTGGAGCCCAAGGACCGCAACATCGCGATGGTGTTCCAGAACTACGCGCTCTACCCGCACATGACGGTGTACGAGAACATGTCGTACGGGCTTCGCATCCGGCGCATGGCGCGCGAGGAGATCCGGGCCCGCGTCGAGCGGGCGGCGAAGATCCTCGAGCTTTCGAGCCTCCTCGGCCGAAAGCCCCGCGAGCTCTCGGGCGGCCAGCGCCAGCGCGTGGCGATGGGGCGCGCGATCGTGCGCGAGCCCGCCGCCTTCCTCTTCGACGAGCCGCTGTCCAACCTCGACGCGAAGCTGCGCGTGCAGATGCGGCTCGAGATCCAGAAGCTGCACCGCAGCCTCCGGACGACGAGCATCTTCGTCACCCACGACCAGGTCGAGGCGATGACGCTCGCGCACCGCATGATCGTGATGAACGCCGGGCGCGCCGAGCAGATCGGCGCTCCGCTCGAGGTGTACGAGGCGCCCGAGACCGTGTTCGTCGGCGGCTTCATCGGCTCGCCCGCGATGAACTTCCTGCCGGCGCGGCGCGTCGGCGACGAGGCGGACCTGGGCGCCGGCACGCGTGTCGCGATTCCGCCGGGCCTGCGCGCCGCGGCACCCGAGCTCATGACCGCCGGCATCCGGCCCGAACACCTGGTGACGGGCGAGGGCGGGGGCGCGGCCTTGCGCTTCCAGGTCGAGACCATCGAAGCGCTCGGCGCCGATTCGCTCGTGCACGGGACGTTCGACGGTCACGCGATCGTCGCGCGCGTGGACGGTCACGCGACACCCAAGCCGGGAGAGACGCTCGCGTTTTCGGTCGCGCCCGAGCGCGTCCACTTCTTCGACGCGGCGAGCGGACGGCGTCTGCGCACGAAGGCGCCGTGACCGCCGCGCCCGACGAGCGCCGGCTCGAGGAGCTCGGCCTCAACTCCTCCGCGCCGCCGGGCCAGTTGCTCTACGACGGATGGCTGCTCAGGCTCCTTCCCGGCAAGGCGAAGCGCGCGCGCTCGGTGAACGCGGTGTACGCGTCCACGATCGCCCTCGATGCGAAGATCGCGTACTGCGAGCGCCTCTACGCCGCCGCACGCGTGCCGATGCTTTTTCGCATCACGCCGTTCTCGCAGCCCGCGAGCCTCGACGCCGAGCTCGCGCGCCGCGGCTTCGAGCGCTTCGAGGACACGGCGGTGGAGGCGGCGCCGATCGATCTCGCGCATTGCAACGGGTCGGAGGCGGCGCCGATGAATCTCGCCGCATGGGTCGAGGCCGTTGGGGAGCTGCGTTCCTCGCCGCCGCAGCACCGGGTGGCGCAGCGCGCTCGCCTCGAAGGCATTCCGCTCACGCTGCGCGCGGTCGCGGTGGAGGACGCCGGCGTGGTGGTCGCCACCGGGCTCACGATCGTCGAGGGCGACTGCGCCGGGCTTTTCGACATCATCACGCGCGAGGAGTCCCGCATGCGCGGCCACGCCCGGACCATCGTCTCCACGCTGCTGCGCACCGCCTGGGATCTCGGCGCGCGCCACGCGTATCTGCAGGTGAAGGCGGACAACAGCGCGGCGCGGCGTCTCTATGCGCAATTCGGCTTCCGCGAGAAATACGTCTACTGGTACCGCGGCCGCGCGGCGGATATCCCATGACCGATGCCGCCATCACGCGCCTCGCGCGCCGCCTCGGCCGTGCATTGAGCAAGCGCCGTGTCGCGATCGCGACCGCCGAATCGTGCACCGGCGGCGGCGTCGCGGAGGCGATCACGCGGATCTCCGGCAGCTCGGACTGGTTCGACCGCGGTTTCGTGACCTACTCGAACGCGGCCAAGCGCGACATGCTCGGCGTCGCGCGCGCCACGCTCGGGCGCCACGGCGCGGTGAGCGCGCAGACGGCGCGCGAGATGGCGCGAGGAGCGCTTCGCCGAAGCCGCGCGCAAGCGAGCGTGGCGATCACGGGCATCGCCGGGCCCACGGGCGGTTCGCGCGCGAAGCCGGTGGGCCTCGTCTTCATCGCCTGGGCGCGGCGCGGCCGCGCGCCGGATGCCGAGCGCTTCGACTTCAAGGGCGGCCGCGCTTCGATCCGGCGGCAATCGGTCGCGGCCGCGCTGCGGGGACTGCTCGAGCGGCTGGATTAGAAGCTCGAGCTGCGGTCGCGCTCCGCGAGGTGCAGGCCGAAGGAGTGGCCGCCGACGATGGCGGCGCTCGCCACCTCGCCGCGCACGACGAGCTTGTCGCCCTTGGCGGGCGGCGGGCTCTTCGTCGTCACCGTGATCTCGCCGGTCGAGTCGCCGATGACATACGACTTGAGCTCGACGATCGGCAGCTTCGTGACTTCGCGCACGGTGCCCTTCACCACCACCTCCTTGCCCTCGAAGGACGCGGGGCTGCGCTTGATGTCGGCCACGTTCGTCGTGCCGATGCCCATCTGCGCACAGCCCACGACGAGGCCCGCCGCCAGTCCCGCCACTGCATGACGCAATCGAACGTTCATCCGGGTCCCTTTCAGCGATGCGATGCGCCATTTGACCGCCGGCGTGTAAAAAAGTCGCGCCCTTGACAACAGAACAATCGTTCGGTAGCGTGCAGAACAATCGTTCGGTGCGTCAGCGGAAAGGCCGCCATGGCGTTGAACCAGAAGCCGGAGCTGCAGCTGGAATACCTGGAGAAGCTCCAGGACTACTACGCCGAGCACAAGGTGATCCCGTCGTATTCGGTGCTCGCGAGCCTGTGGGGCGTGTCCGCGAAATCGTGGGTGGCGGAGTGCGTGAAGCGCTTCGAGGAAGCCGGCTACCTCGATTGGACGCCCGACCGGCAGTTGAAGCCCGGCAAGCGCTTCTTCGAGCGGCGCGTCGCGGATTCGCCGGTGCAGGCCGGCATGCCGACGACGGCGGAAACGAGCTACGACTATGTGTCGTCGATCGACGAGATGCTGGTGCGCGTGCCGTCACGCACCGAGCTCGTGCGGGTCAAGGGCGACTCCATGATCGAGGCGGGGATCCACGAAGGCGACTACCTCGTCGTGGAGAAGCAGCCGCACGCGAACGTGGGCGACATCGTGGTCGCGATCGTGGACGACGAATTCACCGTGAAGTACCTCGGCCGCGAAAAGGCAGGGTTCGTGCTGAAGCCGGCGAACAGGGCCTATCCGGTCATCCGCCCCCGTGGGCGCCTGGAGATCTTCGGCGTCATGGCGGGCCTCGTCCGGCGCAGCCGGTAGCTCATTCCATGAGCCTGGGATCGACTAGCCTCGACAACGTGACCAACAACCAATGAATGGGACTTAAAATGCTCAAAGTCATCTCCAGCACCGAAGCAGGCGCCCCCCGAATGGACGAGAACAAGGCGAAGGCCCTCGCGGCCGCGCTTTCGCAGATCGAGAAGCAGTTCGGCAAGGGCTCCATCATGAAGATGGGCGCGGCCGACGTCGATCGCGCGATCGAAGTCGTGTCCACCGGATCGCTCGGCCTCGATCTCGCGCTCGGCGTCGGCGGCCTGCCGCGCGGCCGCGTGGTCGAGATCTACGGCCCGGAATCGTCCGGCAAGACGACGCTCACGCTCCAGGTCATCGCCAACGTCCAGAAGCTCGGCGGCACGGCCGCCTTCATCGATGCCGAGCACGCGCTCGATCCGCAGTACGCGCAGCGCATCGGCGTGGACATCTCGGAGCTGCTGCTTTCGCAGCCGGACAACGGCGAACAGGCGCTCGAGATCGCCGACATGCTCGTGCGCTCGGCTTCCGTCGATTGCGTCGTGATCGACTCGGTCGCGGCTCTCACGCCGAAAGCGGAGATCGAGGGCGAGATGGGCGAGCCGCAGATGGGCCTGCAGGCCCGCCTCATGAGCCAGGCGCTGCGCAAGCTCACGGCGAACATCAAGCGCTCCAACACGCTCGTCATCTTCATCAACCAGATCCGCATGAAGATCGGCGTGATGTTCGGCAATCCCGAGACGACCACCGGCGGCAACGCGCTCAAGTTCTACGCCTCGGTGCGCATGGACATCCGCCGCATCGGCTCCATCAAGAAGGGCGAGGAGGTCATCGGCAACGAGACGCGCGTGAAAGTCGTGAAGAACAAGGTCGCGCCGCCGTTCAAGACCGCCGACTTCGACATCCTCTACAACGAGGGCATCTCCCGCGAGGGCGAGATCATCGAGCTCGGCGTCGCGCACCGCATCGTCGAGAAGTCCGGCGCCTGGTTCGCCTACAAGGGCGAGAAGATCGGCCAGGGCAAGGACAACACGCGCGAATTCCTCAAGGAGAACGAGGCGCTCGCGCAGGAGATCGAGCAGAAGATCCGCGAGGCCGTGGGCATCGCGGGCGGCATGCCCCAGGCGGCGGAAGCCGCCGAAGGCGAGTAACTTTCGCAGCGCACGCGACGCTCTGGCGACCATGGGTGGCAAGACCGAACCATCGCTTCGCGCCAGGGCGTTGCGTCTTCTCGCGCGGCGCGAGCATTCGCGCGTCGAGCTCGCGCGCAAGCTGAATTCCTTCGCGACCGAGGCCGACGACGTCGGCGCGGTGCTCGACGAGCTCACGCGCCGCGGGTGGCTCTCGGACGTGCGCTTCGCCGAGCAGACGATCCGCGCGAAGTCGCGGCGCTTCGGTCCGGCGAAGCTCGCGCACGAGCTGCGCGCCAAAGGCGTCGCCGAGAATGAGATCGACGCGGCGTTCCGCGCCGCCGGCGAGGAAGCGCGGGCCGACATCGCGCGCGTCTGGGCGAGCCGCTTCTCGGCGGCGCCGGCGGATGAACGCGAGCGCGCGCGCCAGGTGCGCTTCCTGCAGGGGCGCGGTTTCACTCTGGGCGCGATCCTGCATTTCATGAAGCGCTCGCCCGAGCGTCTGTGAGCGCCGCGGCGAGGGTCGAGCGTTTCCGCGCGCTGCACGCCGGGCCGCGCGCGTTCGTCATTCCGAATGTCTGGGACGCGGGCACCGCGCGAATCGTGGCCGGCCTGGGCTTCGCCGCGCTCGCGACTTCCAGCGGCGCCTGCGCGGGCACGCTCGGCCGGCGCGACGGCGAGGTGAGCCGCGACGAGGCGATCGCGCACGCCCGCGCCGTCTCCGCGGCGACGGACCTTCCCGTGTCCGCCGATCTCGAGAACGGCTATGGCGCCGCGCCCGAAGAGGCCGCGCTCACGATCCGCCGCGCCGGCGAAGCGGGCCTGGCGGGCGCGTCGATCGAAGACGCCTCGGGCGATGCGGCGGAACCGATCTACGCCGTGGCGCACGCCGCCGAGCGCGTTGCCGCGGCGGCGCAGGCGGCGCGCGCGTTGCCCGCGGGCTTCGTCCTCACCGCGCGCGCCGAGAATTTCCTGAACGGCAAGGCGGACCTCGACGACACCATCCGCCGGCTGCAGGCCTTCGAGAAAGCCGGCGCCGACGTGTTGTTCGCGCCGGGCCTGCCGGATCTCGCGGCGGTTCGCACCGTGTGTCAATCGGTCTCGAAGCCCGTCAATTTCATGGTCGGGATCCGCGGCAAGTCGTTCACGCTCGCGCAGCTCGAGGAGGCCGGCGTGCGGCGCGTGAGCCTCGCGACTTCGCTCTGGCGAGCCGCGATGACCGCGCTCGTGCAGGCCGCCGAGGAGGTCCGCGACCAGGGCACCTTCGGTTACCTCGATCGCTCGCGTCCCACGGCGGAGCTCACCCGCTTCCTGCGCGGCTGAAGCGTCGCAACGGTTTGGTATCCTGATGGTTCGCCGGCGGCTTCCGGCGAGCACGGCAATTCCATGAAAACCAAGGCGATCCGCCAGAAGTTCGTCGACTACTTCGTCTCGAAGGGGCACACGCACGTGCCCTCGAGCTCGCTCGTGCCGGGCGACGATCCGACGCTGCTCTTCACCAACGCCGGAATGAACCAGTTCAAGGACGTCTTCCTGGGCAAGGAGAAGCGTCCCTACCTACGCGCAGTCACCGCGCAGAAATGCGTGCGCGCGGGCGGCAAGCACAACGACCTCGAGAACGTCGGCTACACCGCTCGCCACCACACGTTCTTCGAGATGCTCGGCA
>Ga0075436_100002209_pt1 | contig 13441 bp, 12 predicted proteins | sample RhiMethybrSRZTD5_FD_75303 | JGI IMG/M metagenome (GOLD analysis project Ga0075436, IMG submission 75303) | Populus rhizosphere microbial communities from Tennessee, USA - Rhizosphere MetaG P. TD hybrid SRZTD5 | ecosystem: Host-associated > Plants > Roots > Rhizosphere > Soil | place: USA...
GCGAGGAGGTAGCCGGGCAAAATCGGCGTGCGCGACAAGTTGTCGAGATAGAGGTGCACGGCTCGCTCGATTTTGTCCGGCAGCGGGGTGTCGGAGCCGAGGAGCTGAATGACCGGGGGAATGACGGTCATGACCGCGCGCCGGAAGACGGCATCGGCGAGGCCCTTTTTGGAGCGGAAGTAATAGTGGAGGAGGGCCTGATTGACGCCGGCTTCGCGCGCGATTTCCTGCATGCGTGCGCCGGCGGTGCCGTGTCGCACGAACACGGAGTGGGCGGCGTCGAGGATGCGGGATTCGGTGTCGGCGTCGGCCGGTGCGGGGGCGCGGGCCGTGGGCGAGGCGCGGGTCGAGGTGCGGGACGGTTTAATCATATCGTTTAATTAATCAATTAATTCAGGATCGCAAGCCCGGGTTCCCGCCCGCACCGGCTGCTGCCGAACCCAACCGGCTCCGGCGGCCTCCATTGCTCGACCCGCCGCTTTTGCGTAACGTCGATCCATGCCCCTCGCGCTGACATGACGCGGGCGGGCCGCGTTGCCGCCCGCCTGTCCGGGCCCGGCGCGGTGCGACATGTGTGGCCGATCCACCGGCTCGCCGCTCTGTCGCTCGTCGCGATGGGTCTCGTCTGCGCGCGCGCCCTTGCCAGCGGCCAGCGCCTCGCGTCCATGCCGGAGCGCCAGGCGCGCCACGCCCAACGCGAGTTCGAAGTGCTGCGACGCGCGCTCCTTCCGCGCGTGCCCGCGCGCACCGGCGGCTGCGACTTCACCATCGGCGAACTCTGCTACTGGGACGACAACGACGATGCACCGCTGCCGCCCGAGCGGCCGCGCGTCGCGCTCGCCCGCCACCAGCTGCGGTCATCGCTCGATTCGTTAGGCGCAATCGATTCGGCCAACGACTACATCGTCGGCCAACGCGTGCGCTATGCCGTCGAAGCGGGGGACGCGGCCGGCGCCGCCGCGGCCGTCGCCCATTGCGCCGCGACGCCGTGGTGGTGCGAAGCGCTCCGCGGCTTCGCCTGGCACCGCCTCGGTGCCGAAGCCGAGAGCGCCGCCGCGTTCGACAGCGCGCTCGCCGAGATGCCCGACACCCTGCGCTGTCAATGGCTCGATGTGCGGCCGTGGATACCGTCAGGAACGCATGCCGGCTCGAGCGGCGGCGCGAACGACTGCGCGGCCCGCGCCGAGATGAGCCGGCGCGTCTTCTGGCTCTCGGCGCCGTTGCTCACCTGGCGCCGCGATGCCGTGCGCGACGAGCTCTTCGCGCGGCGAACGCTGATCAAACTCCTCTCGGGCACCGCCAATCCACAGTTCACCTTCTGGCGCTGGGACAGCGAGGAACTGTCGCTGCGCTACGGATGGCCCGACCAGTGGGCGCGCGAAGACGATCCGATCGGCTCCATCGACTACGCGAGCGTGCGCGTGGTCGGTGACGAACCACGGCCCAGCTTCAGCGTGGTGCCTAACCGGCGCGCGCTCGAATCGCCGTTCACCGCCAAACCCGGCGATTGGCACCTGACCGACAATCGCTCGGCGCTCATGCGCTATGCGCCGCGCTGGCTGCGCAGCATCGACACGCTGCCGGTGCAGATCGCGCGCTTTCGCGGTCCCGGCGACAGCATGGTGGTGGTGGCCGCGTTCGATGGGCAGACGCTCGTCGACAGCGGCAGCACGACGATGGTCGCCGCCGCGTCGCTCTCGACCGGGCTCGCCGCGGAGAGCACCATGGCCATCGGCGTAGCGACGAGCGCGCCGGTCGGTACCATCGTCCTCGTCGCGCCGGCGCATCCGTCGCTCGGCGCGGTGGAAGTGTTCGATTCGGTTGGGGGCCGAGCCGCGCGGTGGCGGGCGGGCATCGCGCCGTTGCCTGACTCGGCCGCGATCTCCGACTTGTTGGTGGGACGCGCGGGATCGGCCTTCGATCCGCGAACGCCCGACGATGCCGCGCGCGTCGCGCTGGCGGCGCTCCGCGTGGGCGTGGGCGACACGCTCGCGCTCTACTGGGAAACGTACGTGCATCCGGCGCCCGCCACCCCCGTGCGCACCACCGTCCGCCTAACGCGCGCCGCCGGTTTCTTCGGCCGCCTCTTCGGGCACGAGCACGTGGGTCCGGCGCTGTCGTGGGAGGACGCCTATCCGAATCCGTCGCCGGCCCGTTCGATCCGGTTCGGGTTGGCCGGCGTGCCGCCGGGCCGCTACCGTCTCGAGGTCACGGTGCAGACGGGGCGCGTCCGTGGAACGGCCGCCCGGGAGATCAATGTGATCGACTGACGAGCGCTTCGCACCGGCACGCACCGTGCGATAGGCCCTCGCGCCGGCCGCATCCGCGCTGGAACGAGATGTGGCGGGCGTTTCCACATTCCGGAGCCGGACTCATGCATCAGAACGTCAGGACGATCGCACGCGGTGTCGTGGCCGCGTGCACGGCGTTGGGCGTCGTCGCCTGCGGAAGCAGCAGTCCGACGGGCGGCGGGCCGCACGCCGCGACCGTCACCGTTAGTCCGCCGACGACATCGCTCGTCGCCGGCGACTCGGTGGCGCTCACCGCGACGGTGAAAGATGGGCAGGGCAACACGATCAGCAATCCCACGGTTACGTGGTCGGCGAGCGACACCAATGCGGTGACCGTGAGCGGGAGCGGCGTCGTGAACACGCTGCTCGCCGCAACCGACACGATCACCGCGACCAGCGGCGGCGTCTCGGGTACGGCGGCGGTCACGGTGCAGGCGCCGGCGCCGATCCAGATGAACGAGGGCGGTCTGGTCGGCACGATCACGTACCCGAACGGCAGCACCGCAAGCGGCGGACAGGGCGATCCCGTCGATACGATTCCGTGCGGCTCAGGCGCCGACGCCGAGCACTACCACGCGCACGTGAGCCTGTTCGTGAACGGCCAGCAGCAGGCGATTCCGTTAGGCATCGGCATCCGGAACGCGGTGGTCGAGGGCGACAGTCTCGCCATCGCCGGCACGTGCTTCTACTGGCTGCACTCGCACGACCGGACGGGCATCATCCACGTCGAGCCGTCGGTGACGGGCCACGCGTTCACGTTAGGCGAGTACTTCGACGTCTGGGGCCAGCCGCTCACCTCGAACAACGTGGCCGGGAATCAGGGCGACGTGACCGTGTACGTCGATGGAGCGCGCTACTTCGGCGACCCGCGCGCCATCGTGCTGGCGGCCCATCAGCAGATCACGCTCGAGGTAGGGACGCGCGTCGCGCCGCCGGTATACGCGTTCCCGCCGGATTATTGATCGCGGTCAGCGCCGGGCGGCGCGCGTCTCACCCGTGTCCAGCGTCGGATCGCTCATGGGACGCGTGGTCCGGCGCGTGCCGTCCAGCAGCTGCACCGTGATGGCTTCCGTTGGGCACTGCTGCACGAAGTCGCCGTCGGCCGGCGACCACTGCAGCGGCGTGGCGGTCACGACCGCCTTCCCCTCGGCGTCGAGCGCCATGACGCGCGGCGCCAGCGCGACGCACGTCCCGCACCCGATGCACCGGTCGCGGTCCACGCGCACCGACACCATGCTCCGCGGGTATACGCCCGTCCCGTCGCACAAGGCGTCGCCGCAGCGGTCTAACGCACTGCGCGCCGCCTCGTAGCCGGCGTTCACGATCTCCTGGCCATGGGTGAAGCTGAACCAGTGGTGGCGTCCCACATCGGGGCGCACGAGCAGCATCGGCGGGCCGCTCCACTCGGCTAACGGACGCGCCTGCAGCGCGTGCATCATGAGCGTGGCCGCGCGCATGTAGATCGCGGCGAATCCCTGCGAGCTGATGTCCCGCGGCCGTTCGACCTCGAAGCTGCCCACGTCGACCGCGATCACTGCATCGGCGCCGAGCGCCGCGATCGAAATCGGCAAGTTGTCGATGGTACCGCCGTCGATGCAGCTGCGCGTGCCCACGTACCCGGGAGGAAAGAAGCCGGGCAGGGCGCACGACGCGTACACGGCGTCTACCACCGGCACGTCGCGGAGTCCGGGGAGTCCCCACACGACCCGCGTCCCGCGCTCGACGTCCACCGTGTTCACGAGCACCGGCGTCGGCAAGTCGTCGAACGTGCCCGCCGGCGAGACGGCCGCGCACAGGTCGCGCAGCGGCTCCTCGAGGTAAAGCGATGGGCTGCGCATCCGCTCGAACAGCATGCCCACGTGGTTGATGCGGAACAGGTCGCGACGCCTGAGCGACACGGCGCGCGCTTCCATCTCGCTCACACTCATGCCGCCCGCGTACGCGGCGCCGATGAGCGCGCCGATGCTCGTCCCGGCGATGACGCTGGGCCGGATCCCGCGCTCCTCGAGCGCGCGCATCACGCCGATGTGGGCGAATCCTTTCAATCCGCCGCCGCCTAACACAAGCGCGGTGCGGGCGGGCACGTTCGACATGCGGATGAAGCTCCTTGCGGTCGAGGCCTTGGTGCGGTGTGCGGGCGAGCCGCGTCCTCGTGCGAGAGACGACTCGCTGCCCCGACGCGTTGCCGGCCGGCGCCGCCGACCGCCGGTCTCTCCCGTGCTCACGGTGCCTGCCGAGGAGAAATGTACCCGTTGGACGGCGATGGTTCCCCTGCGTTCCGCCCGGCGGCGCGTGTGTCCCCGACGGCGCCGGGCGCGCCCGAGGCGGATCGCCCCGGGCGCGACATCAGAAGCGGACCGAGTAACCGATGTCGGTTGGTTCGCCGCTGTGCGGTCGGCCCAACTGCAGATAGAGGCCGTAGAGCAGTACGGCGCCGCCGCCGATCATGATGATCGTTCCCGGCGTATCACCGATGATGGCGCCGGTGATGAGCGCCGCGCCGCCCAAGACCATCAGCTTCTCGCCGTTGGTCAGAGCGAAGTCGGAACTGCTGGTCGTCGGCGCGGCGGCGGGTTGTTCGGCGAGCCGCGGGGAGAGCGACGCCGCGGCGACCGTGGGCCCGGCGGACGCCGGATCGCTGGTGGCCTGCGCGCCTAACGGAGCGCCGGCGAGAATCGCGGCCGCTGCCGCGAGGTAAAGCCCGGTCCGGAACATGGCACGTATCCTCGTGACGGGTACGCTTCGCGTCGCCCTCGACGCGAAGCCGGTGACTCGCGGCGCGCGTGCGCTCCGCGCTTGTCGCCAACGCAAGCCACGCGCCGCGGCCCTCGAGTACCGCGTACACGACGGGTCGCCGGCCGCGACCGCAACGGGCTCGTGCGGAACGAGGACGCCAGGCGTACATTCACAGCGCCCATGACGACACCCCAGCCCGCCGGCGAGCACACCCTCGTCCGCGCCATCGGCGTGAGCGGCCTCGCCGCGACCACGTTCAACATCATGATCGGCGGCGGCATCTTCGTGCTGCCGGCCGTCGCCGCCGGTGCGTTGGGCGCGCGGGCGCCCATCGCGTACGTCATTTGCGCACTCGCGATGAGTCTCGTGCTCATCTGCTTCGCTGAATCCGGCAGCCGCGTGTCGCTCACCGGCGGCCCGTACGCGTACGTGACGCTGGCGCTCGGACCGTTCGCCGGATTCCTGAGCGGCGTGCTGCTGTGGGTCGTCGCCGTGTTCGCCGCGTCGGCGGTATTGAGCGCACTCGCGGGATCCGCCGCGGTCCTCTGGCATCCGCTCGCCCAACCGGTGCCGCGCGCGCTGCTCATCGTGGCGGTGCTGGTCGTGATCACCGCGGTGAATGTCCGCGGCGTGCGCGACGGAACGCGTCTGGTGGAGCTGCTCGCCGTGATCAAGCTGCTGCCGCTGTTCCTGTTCGTCATCGCCGGTGCGCTCGCGGCGCGCGCGAGCGTGGCGCCGGATGCGGCGGTCGCGACCGGCGATCTCGGGCGCACCGTCGTCATCCTCATCTTCGCCTACGCGGGCTCGGAGAGCGCGCTGGTGCCGAGCGGCGAGGTGCGCGATCCGGCCCGAACAGTGCCGCGTGCGCTGGCGCTCGCCATGATCACGGTGATGCTGTTGTACATCGCCGTCCAGTTGGTTGCCCAACGCGCGCTCGGAGTGGGTGCGCTCGCGGCCGCTACCGCGGCGCCCCTGTCGGCCGCCGCGGCGCGGATCGCTGGTCCGTTAGGCGCGGGCGTGATCGCCGTCGCCGCGGTCGTCTCCATGTTCGGCAACGTGAGCGGCATGACGCTCGCCACCCCGCGCGCCCTGTACGCGCTCGGCCGCGACGGATTCGTGCCGATCGTCGGCGGCGAGCTCGCCCGCGTGCACGACAGGTATCGGACGCCGTTCGTCGCCATCATCGTGCAGAGTACGATCCTCGGCATACTCGCCGTGAGCAGCGGGTTCGTGGCGCTCGCGGTGTTGGCGAACGTGTCGGTGCTCACGTTGTACCTCGTCTGTTGCGTGGCCACGATTCAGCTGCGGCGCCGCGACGTCCGGCAAGCGGGAACGCCGTTCCGGATGCCGGGCGGGGCGATCGTGCCGTACCTCGCGATCGTCGTGCTCGCGTGGATGCTCTGGCACGCGACGCTGATGGAACTGCTCGTGGTGCTCGGGCTGCTCGTCGTGGCGGCACTGATGTTCCTGCTCACGGCCGAGAGTCGTCGCGCCGGACGCACGGTGGTCACGCCATGACCGATGCCTTGCTCGCCTACCGCTCCGAGTTCCCGATCGTGAATCGGGTGACCTACCTCGTCTCCAATTCCCTCGGCGCGATGCCGCGCGCGGTTCCGGAGCGGCTCGCCGAATACGCCGACGCATGGGACCGGCGCGGTGTGCGGGCCTGGGCCGAGGGCTGGTGGGCGATGCCGCTCTCCGTGGGCGACGAGATCGCGCCTCTGTTAGGCGCCGGCCCCGGCGAGGTGGCGATGTTCCCGAACGTCACGCTCGCGCAGGCGGCCGTGTTGTCGGCGCTCGACTACTCGCCGCCGCGCGACACGATCGTGATGACGGGACTCGACTTTCCCTCCGTTCGCTACGTGTACGACCACCTGGCGACTCGGTTAGGCGCGCGCGTCGTATCGGTGCCGAGCGACGATGGCATCGGCATCGACACCGCGCGCGTCCTCGAGGCGATCGACGAGCGCACGCGCATCGTCGCCGTGTCGCACGTGTTGTTTCGATCGGCGTACATCATGGATGCGGATGCGATCTGCCGGCGCGCGCACGACGTCGGCGCGCTCGTGTCGCTCGACGCCTTCCACTCCGTCGGCGTGATGCCGGTGGACGTGCGCGCGAGCGGCGTCGACTTCCTCACCGGCGGCGTGCTCAAGTGGTTGTGCGGCGGACCCGGCGGCGCATTCCTGTACGTGTCGCCGCGCGTTCGGGACACGCTCGCGCCGGCCCTCACCGGGTGGCAGGCGCACGCACGTCCGTTCGCGTTCGAGAACGACATGGAGTACGGACACGGTGCGGGCCGGTGGCTCAACGGCACGCCCGTGATCCCGGCACTGTACGCGGCGATCGAGGGTCCGCGCATCGTGCGCAAGGCCGGCATCGAGGCCATTCGTGCCAAGAGCGTCAGGCAGACGGCGCGCCTCGTGGCGTTAGCCGACGCGCACGGCTGGCCCGTGAACGCGCCGCGGGATCCGGGCGCGCGTGGAGGAACCGTCGCGTTCGATGTGCCTAACGGATACGCGGTCGCGCAAGCATTGCTGGCGCGCGACATTCTCGTCGACTACCGGCCCGAGGCGGGCATCCGCGTGGCGCCGCACTTCTACACCGACGACCGCGAGATCGACGATGCAGTCGCGGCAATGGCGTCCATTCTCGAAACCGGCGCCTGGCAGCCGTTCGCCGAGCGCCGAGCGCTGGTCACCTGAGTCGCGCGTCAGGTTGGCCGCGACTCGTCGCGAACGTGCGGTGGGCCGCGCGCCGTCTCGTCAGTGCAGCTGCATGGTGCGGCTGCGGTCGATGAGCACCACGAGCACTTTGGCGACCGCGGTGAGCGTCGCGATGCGCGAGTTTACGGCGTTGTCACCGAGCTCGATGCGCGCGCGAAGGTACCAATCGCGCGCCTCGCGTGCCGCGCCCAGCGCGAGCTCGTAGAACGGGACGCGATCTCTCTTCGACATCCGGCTGTATCCCGCCGCGATCTGTGCGCCGATGGAGGCGGTCGCCTCGACCAATCGCCCGGCGATCCCCTCGGTGACCGGATTGGACACGAGCCGCCGTGCGTCGTGCGAAGCCAGCTCCGCCACATAGAGCGCAACGCGATATACGCGCAACGACCAGATCGCATCTGTGCGGATGTCGACCGGCACGCCGCGCTCCCAATCGTCGTACCTCACGTCCCCTCGCTGCGGTTTCGGTCGAAGAAAATACGACTCGGGAAACCGCGCTCCCGCATCATCCGAGCGCGAACCGCATCGGACCCATGCGTCCAGCCTTCCGTCTCGGTCCAAGGAGAAGAGTCGATCTGTCTATTGTGAGCCCGCAGGCGCGAGAGTAGCTTGGACCGGAATTCCAACCCTTCTTATGCCGACGCCACCGAAAAAACTTCGCAAGCACTACACGAACAACGACCATCCGGCCGTCATTCTGCGTTTCGAGGATGGCCACGAGATCGCCGTTCCCAAAGGCACCAGCAAGTCCTTCGACGCCTACGAGGGCGAGACGGTGAAAGTGCTGGCCGTCTACGACAAGAAAACCGGGGAGCGCGAGCTGCTCGTGACCAAGAAGGCGGGCGAGTTCCCTGATGGCTAACCGCCTCGCCATGCCGCGGTGGACGCGCGGCGCGGCGTTGGCCACTCTGCTCGTTCTTCCTGCCTGCGCGCGCGGACAGGGCGCCGGTGCGCAAATCGCCCCGGTTCGCGCCGATACCGCCCTCCTTCGCCACACGCTCGACTCCCTCGCCGACATGCACCACGGCGTCGTCGGCTACAGCATCATCGATCTCGACACCGGCGACACGCTCTCGCGCCGCGGCGATGAGACGTTTCCCACGGCGAGCCTCATCAAAGTCCCTATTCTCGTAACGCTGTACGATCTGGTCGCCAAGCACCAGATCTCGCTCGATGATCCCCTCACGCTGCTCGATATCGACAAAGTGCCCGGATCGGGCTCGCTGCAGTTCATGCACGATGGCGCCACGATCACCGTGCACGACGCGGCGTGGCTCATGGCCACGCAGAGCGACAACACGGCCACGAACCTGCTGCTCGACCGGATCATCATTCGCCGCGTGTGGGCGAAGATGGAATCGCTCGGGCTGATGCACACAAAGGTGCACTCGAAGACGTTCCTGCGCATTTCGAGCGTCGCCATGGACAGCTCGGCGAAGTACGGGTTGGGCGTGTCGACGCCTAACGAAATGGCGCACCTATTCGTGCTGCTCGCGAAGGGCCAAGCCGTGAACCCGGCCGCCGATTCGAGCATGCTCGACATCCTCGAGCACAACGAAGACAACACGCTGCTCCAGCGCGATCTCGACAACGTGCGCGCCGCGCACAAGACCGGCGCCGTGGACGATGCGCGCACCGAGTGTTCGCTGTTCTACCTTCGCTCACGCGTGGTGGCGTGCGTGTTCACAAAAGACAACAAGGACCAACGCTGGATCCTCGACAGCGAGCCGCAGATCACGATGGCGCACATGGGCGCGACGATCGCGCGCGCGTTCGGACTTCCGGACAGTGCGTCCGTTGCATCGACCCCGTAAGGCGGCGCCTTGCGTCCGTAGTCACATCGACCGAACCACGTGCGTCAACACGTCCAAGGCATGGCACCGGAAATGCCCCCTCCCTGTCCCGGCCAGTATCGAAACGTGACCGGAGGGATATTTGTGAGAACCTGGGCCGCTACCGTCGCCGTCCTCGCACTTGCTGCCGCTCCAACCGCCGCCGCGGCGCAGTTCACCGCCGCATTGGTGCCCGCGCGCCTGCCGGCGCCGCGGAGTGTGCTAACGCCCAACTCGAACGCTCCCACAGCGATGCCGGCCGGGACGCGGGTCGATTCGTCACTCGGCGCTTTCGATTCGACATTCTTCGACTCATCGTCGAATTCGGTCACCGCGACCGAGCTGGCCACGTCTGCTGCGCCGCGCGCTGCTTCTACTGTACATTCACCCGACACCACTATCGCCGGCGACACGGTGTTTAGAGACGGCGCCTCCGCGCCCGAAACCGATTCAACACTTCCGGCATTGGCGCTCGCTGGTGTAGGTACGCTACTCGTTGGTGTTGTACTGGTTCGACGCTGACATGCGACGTTCCTTCGGAGTTTTCTTCGTGCTCGCCGGTGCGTGCCTGCTGCTCACAGTCGGCTACGCGTACGGTGCGAGCGCCATCGCCCGGCGCCATGCGCGCGCGACGTGGACCGCCATGGAAGCCAATGGATCGCTCTCCACACCGGATAGCGGCGTCGCGCATCACGACTTTGCTCGCGGCGAGCCCGTTGGGCGCATCGATATTCCGGCGATCAAGCTCGATGAAGTGTTCATCGAAGGCGTGGGCGACGCGCAGCTCGCGGTTGCGCCCGGGCACTTGCCGCAGAGCGCGCTGCCGGGCGAACCGGGCAACGCCGTCATCTCAGCGCATCGCGACCGGCAGTTTCACGCGCTCGACCAACTGTCGCTGGGCGACACGATCGTCACGGAGACGTACGGCGGACGCACGACGTGGGTGATCGTGGCGCGGCGCATCGTGGACCGGGGCAAGCCTGCGCTCTTCTCGACCGTCGAGCCGACGCTGACGCTCACGACGTGCTGGCCGGTACGCTACGTGGGGCCGGCGCCCGATCGGTTGATCATTACGGCCAAGGTGTTGGAGCGGGCTCGACCCGGCGTCTGACACCGGATCACTTCCCAAGCGGGCCGCCGCAGGGCATCGTAGCGGCGTGTCCATCAAAAGCGCTTCATCGTCCACGGCCGGGCCGGCGCCGGCGCGCATGCAGCCGCCGTCGAGCGAGCCGGCCGCACCTCGGGTCATCCAGACCAGGAACGCCGAGGACCCCGCGCTGCGCACGTGGATCGTGCTGGCGCGGGCCTACCACACGATCGTCCGCGCCGTATCGCGCGACGTCAGCCGCCACCGCTTGACGCTGGGCCAGTTCGCGGTGATGGAGGCCCTCTACCACAAGGGCGCTCTTCCGTTAGGCAGAGTGGGGTCGCTGCTGCTCGTCACCGCCGGGAACATCACCTACGTCGTGGACCAGCTCGAGCGGCGCGGACTGGTGCGGCGCGAGCGGCGGCATGGCGACCGGCGCGTGGTGTACGCGGCGCTGACGGCCAAGGGCCGCGCATTCATCGACGAGATCTTTCCCGGGCACGCCCGCTACGTCGCGGAGCTCTTCGACACGCTGCCGCCCGACGAGCAGAACCAGCTCCGCCGCCTGCTCAAGAAGCTCGGCTTCGCCGTGGCCGACCTCGAGGGCGAAGGCAAAGCCGATTGACGGCCTAGAGTGCCCGCCGCACGAAAAACACGCCGAGCGCCACGAGCACGGCGCCGAGGATCACGATGCTGACGCCCTTTCCGTTGTCGGCCGGCGGCTCGTCTGCCGGTTGCTGCGTCTCATTGCTCACGCGCGCCTCTCCTGAGCGATGCGCCAAACCCTGGACTGTCGTCCCATGCGTTGCGTCATTGCCTTTGCTCTCGTGCTCGCCGGCGTGGTGCCCGCTCCTGCCCAACGGATCACGCCCAACGAAATCGACGGCGATCTCCGGTTCCTCGCATCCGATCTGCTCGAGGGCCGCGCACCCGCGACCCGCGGCGGCGAGCTCGCCACGGCCTACATAGCCGCCCAACTCCGCTCCGCCGGCATCGAGCCCGGCGTGAACGGATCGTACTTCCAGCGCGTCCCGATCGACGTCGTCACGGTCGACTCGGCGTCGATGCACGTGCAGGCATCCGGCAAAGCCGCGGCTCAGCTGCGATTCCCCGATGATGTCGTCCTCTGGGCCGGCTCGGCCGTTCCGTCGAGCGCCGCGCACGCCGAGATCGTGTTCGCCGGCTACGGCGTGACCGCACCAGAGTACAAGTGGGACGACTTCAAGGGCGTGGATGTCAAAGGCAAGGTGCTGCTCGTGCTGGTGAACGACCCGCCCGCGACGACGAAGGAACCGCAATTGTTCGGCGGCAAAGCGATGACCTACTACGGCCGCTGGACCTACAAGTTGGAGGAAGCCGAGCGGCGGGGCGCGGTGGGCGCGCTCATCGTGCACACGACGGCGGAGGCGAGCTATCCCTGGCACACGGTGGTGGCGTCGTGGAGCACGCCGCAGCGGATGCTGCCGCGCGATGCCACGCTGTCCGCTCCGTTAGGCTTTCGCGGCTGGATCACCGATTCGGCCGCCGCGGCGTTGCTCGAGCACGCCGGGCTCGATCTCGCCGCGCTGCGCAGGCAGGCCGCGACGCGAGAGTTCCGGCCGGTCGACACGGGCATCACGCTCGATGTCGCGTTCCGGAGCTCCGTGCAGCATCTGCAAAGTCAGAACGTGGTGGGCGTCATTCCCGGCCGCGACAAATCGCTCGCGCGCCAGTACGTCGCGCTGAGCGCGCACTGGGACCACTTCGGCATCGGCCCCAAGGTGAACGGGGATTCGATCTACAACGGCGCGGTGGACAACGCGTCCGGCGTGTCCACGCTGCTCGCCGTCGCGCGGGCCGCCGCGCAGGCGCCGCACCCGCGCCGTTCGCTGGTATTCGTGTTCGTGACCGCCGAAGAAGCCGGGCTGCTCGGCTCGTCGTGGTTTGCCCAGCATCCGACGATGCCGGACAGCGAGATCGTCGCCGACCTCAACCTGGATGTGGTGACGGTGTTGGGCAAAGTGCGCGACCTGAACGTGCTGGGCTCGGACAAGTCGACGCTCGGGCAGATGCTCGCGCATCTCATCGCGCCTAACGGAATGCGCATCGACCCCGACGCGCACCCGGAGGCCGGCCACTTCTATCGATCCGACCACTTCTCGTTCGCCAAGACCGGCATCCCCGCCGTGTCGATCGGCTCCGGCACCGATTACGTCGGACGGCCTCGGGGCTGGGGCGTGCAGCAGGACGACGACTACACCGCGCACCGCTATCACCAGCCCGCCGACAACTACAGCCCGGATTTCGACCTGAGTGGCGCCGCGCAGATCGGCGACATCGTCTTGAAGTTCGCCACGGCGCTTGCCAACTCGCCGGTGCTGCCGGCGTGGAATCCGAACGCCGAGTTCCACTCGGCGCGGAATGGAAAAAGCAAGATCTCCTGAGGCCGGCGATGCGGCGGCAGATGCCTAACGAAGCCGCATGGCGGTCGCGCCCGCGATGGCAACCATGCCCAGCGCGAAAGAGCGCCGCGTACAGGGGCCAGAGAAAGCGGAACCACTTGTCGTAGCGTACGCCCGCCGCGGCCAGGTTCGCCATCAACACGCCGCTCGTGGGCGTGATGAGGTCGCACAAACCGGCGCCGTACTGGTAGGCGAGCACGGTCGTCTGCCGCGACAGGCCGAGGAGATCGGTGAGCGGAACGAGAATCGGCAGGGTGAGCACCGCCTGGCCGCTCACGCTCGGCACCGGAACGTGAATCGCGGTGTGCACCGCCATCATGCCGATGGC
>Ga0075436_100002210_pt1 | contig 13441 bp, 10 predicted proteins | sample RhiMethybrSRZTD5_FD_75303 | JGI IMG/M metagenome (GOLD analysis project Ga0075436, IMG submission 75303) | Populus rhizosphere microbial communities from Tennessee, USA - Rhizosphere MetaG P. TD hybrid SRZTD5 | ecosystem: Host-associated > Plants > Roots > Rhizosphere > Soil | place: USA...
TTGGGCGGTCCATTGAGCTTGCCGCCCAACGTGGCTTTCCAAGTAGGGATAGATCCTGTCGTAGTCAGCGATAGTCCCGAACCTTCCAGTGTTATCCTTCTTGCAACTGTAGTTGGATTGACGATGTTTGTGGGAAGGCGACGAATGGCGCGACGGTGGATCTCGTAAACGAAAAGGGGATTCTGATCCGGGAAACCCCCGATTCACACAGAAATGAAAACGGCGCATGCTGTTAAACACATGGCCCCTTTCCCTTCTTCCATGAGACCGGGAGAGCGGCCGCCGCGCGCTTCGTAAAATCACCGGAAGCGCTCGTGGCCCGCCCGCACAGCCTATCCCTCCTCCGTTGCGCTGGCGGGCTTTTGTGCCTTGAGCACAGGCGCGCGAAGTATCACGCTACGTGCCGCCGGTCCCTGACCGCCGATAACGATCACTTACCGGAAGCCAGAGACATACCGGGGCTTGCATTCGGGCACCAATAGGAATAGGCTCCCTACCGGGAAAGTTCGCACTCGGTCGAGCTGGCCCCTAGGAGGTTCCATGCGGACGAAGGTGACACGCAAACTTACATTGCTGCTGGTATTCCTTGCAGCTTCGATTTCAGCTTTCGCACAAATAAGTTTCTGTCCGGGAGACCACTGGGACTTCTGCGGCACGACCACAGGCGCCGACGGGAAAACAATCGCGGTTCCCAAGGAAACCGAGGGTCTCGAAGGTCATACTTACGCTGCTTACTGGTTTTTTGGTGATGGTTCGTACTCGATCAGTTCGGATCCTTGGTATCTGCTGCTGGCCGCACCAAATTACGCCGGTGGCGCCGCACCGGAACTGGATGTCGACGGTATACCGGCCCCTTCCACAGACGCGGGTATATTCCTTCCGACCACGACAGGCTCAATCTATGACTTTACCTCCGGGCTAACTGGCATCAGCGGTGGCGACGGCTCGATGAGCGCTGACAACATGTTTGGAAGCGACGAGCAAACCGAGTTTGGCAGCACGCCCACCTCGTTCGAGGTCTTCGTTTACAGCGTCGATGGGACACTTGCGCCTAATACAGGGGGTTCGATCCTGTCCACCCCCAACCTAATAGCTGGAACCTTCTTGGCGGCCATTGGCGGCAAGCGAGTGTTTGTTTTTACGGAGGAAAACGGGGGCGTCTGGGTTGATGCCGCCGGAGTGTTTAGCACGTCTTTCACGTTCGCGGGCTTGGTAACAGGTGGCTCCAGCAGCTCGAGTAGCAGCAGCGGACCCGGCGGCGGACCGGGGGACGGCGTCCTGTTGGGGCCCGAGCCGAGCAGCATCGTACTGCTGGGCACCGCTTTGCTGGCGGTGGCGATGGCAAGTGCTCGGAGACTTGCCCGCAAGCGGGCGTAGTCCCCCTTTGCCTAGGTTGAATTTCCGCACACTTTGCCGTGGTTTGGGTGCAGGAATACGCTCGACGCACCGTAGAAACGCGCGCATCGGAACTTTTTCCCAATCTCTCGTCAGCTTAGCTTCAGTTCGTTCCGCAAGTGCGCGATAGCGGCCGGTCCATGATCAACGCGCCGGCGGCCGCGAGGTTTCATTGGGCGAGCCTCTCCCGCAAAACTCCCGCAGACTGGCTTTTTTTTCGCATTAGCGCGCAAACTTCTGACCGTTAACGTCAGCGCTTTCAGTTGCGATAACCGTAAGTGGCTGAATGTGAACTTAGCTACAATAAGATTGTGTTCCGCATAGTAGTACCCGCGGCACTCGCGCTGGCCGCGGTTCTCTCGGCTCAGACCGCGTTGTTCCCGCTAAAAGACATCAAGCCGGGCATGCGCGCCACGGGGAGAACGGTCTTCTCGGGCAACCGGGTCGAAGACTTCCAGGCGGAGATTCTGGGCGTACTGGAGAACATTGGTCCGAAGCAATCCTTGATTCTGGCGCGGCTCTCGGGCGGCCCATTGGAAAAGACCGGCGTCCTGCAGGGAATGAGTGGAAGCCCGGTCTATATCGACGGAAGGCTGGTGGGCGCGGTGGCCATGGCGTTCCCGTTCGCCAAGGAGGCGATCACGGGCATCCGGCCTATTGAGGACATGCTGCGCGTGTCCGGGGCCGGCACCGAACCCCTGCGCCGGGCCAAGGTCTCCCTTGATAGCCCCGACCTGACGGCCGCGCTGCCTAGGCCCGAAGAAGCGCTGGCGGGCGACATGCGCATGGTGGATATCGCCACGCCGGTCTGGTTCGGCGGGTTTACGCGGGCGGCCATCGAACGTTTCGCTCCCCAACTGCGCGCTCTCGGACTCGAGCCCCGGCAGGGCGTATCGTCGGGCGGGCGAGTCGATCCCCGGATGGGCAGTCCTTCGGCGCTCGAGCCGGGCTCGATGATCAGCGTGCAGTTGATGACCGGCGACATGAGCATCGGCGCCGACGGTACCGTGACCTACATCGACAAAGGCAAGATTTACGCGTTCGGGCACCGATTCCTCTCGGTGGGCCCTACCGAGCTGCCATTCGCAAGGTCCGAGGTCCTGACGCTGCTGCCCAACCTGGCCAGCTCATTCAAGATTTCGTCGCCCAAGGAATGGATGGGCACGATCTCGCAGGACCGCAACACGGCGATCGCCGGCGAGATGGGCAAGCGCGCGCGCATGGCCCCGGTCTCCATTTCGCTCTCCCGCGCCGGGAGTAAGATCGAGGGCTATGAGATGCAGATGGTCAATGACCGTTTCCTGGCGCCGTTCCTGATGCAGATCGCGGTGTTCTCCGCCATCGACTCGACGGAACGCACGTTGGGCGCCGCCACCTACAGCGTTCGCGGCCAAGTGGAGTTTCAGGGCAACGCACCGCCGCTCAAGTTGAACAACATGTATGCGGGCGATGCCAATACGGCGCTGCAGGTATCGCTCTCGGCGGCCGTTCCGCTCGCGTACCTATTACAGAGCGGGTTCCCGTCGCTCGAGGTGAAGAATGTGGCGCTCCAGATCGAGTCGTTCGACCAGAAGAAACAGCTCCAGATCGACCAGGTAATTGCGTCCCCGCACGAGGTACGGCCGGGCGAGAAAGTGAAGCTGACCACGGTGCTAGTGGGCGACGACGGGGCGGAAGTGGCGCGCACGGTGGATTATGCCGTGCCCATCGGCGCCACTCCGGGCCTGCTGTGTTTTACGGTCACGGATGGCAATGTGGCCAATCTCGCCGAGTTCCGCCAGATCCTGAACAGTACGCCACGGTCGGTTCAGCAGTTGGTGGGGAATGTAAACAAGCTGCGGGCAAATACCAAGGCTTACGTGCGGGTGTGGCGGCCGGAGCCGAATTTTCAGCTTGAGGGCGAAGATTTTCCCGACCCGCCGCCGTCTTTGGCGCTGATCCTGGGGGCATCACAGAATGCGGTGCAGGCGCGTAATTCAAAACTCTTGGAGCTCGAGATCAGCGCCGGCGACGCCGTCATCAGCGGGGCCAAGTCGGCTCAGGTGGAAATAAAAGAATGAAGTTCTCGGAACCGCGGAGGCCTAGGGGCATGGAGGAAATCGGGAAGGCTCTGCGCCTCTGCGTCGCCGCGATAATGATCGCGACCGCGCTCAGCGCTTCCAGCACTACCGCCTGGGAGATGAACTCGTATCAGGATTTCATCCGCGGGAAGTTTCAGGGGATCTCGCTTGGACGCGATGGCCGGCTGATGCTGGCGCCCAAGATGGATGCGGTGTTTTCCTCTGACCAGGCGGTGGTGTGGAGCGTGGCTGCCGCTCCGGATGGATCGCTCTACGCGGGCACGGGGCACCGCGGCCGGCTGTTTCGCATCAATCCGTCCGGCAAGAGCGCGCTGGTCTGGACGGCCGAGCAGCCCGAGATCTTTGCCGTGGCGGTGGATTTGCATGGCGCGGTGTATGCCGCCACATCGCCGGACGGAAAAATCTACCGCATTGAAGGTGGAAAGGCTACGGAGTATTTTGCGCCGCAGGCCAAATACATCTGGTCGCTTGCGGTGGGTTCGGATGGCGCGCTCTATGCCGGGACGGGCGATCAGGGGAAGGTTTTCCGGATTGCTTCCGCGGGCAATGGCGAAGTGTACTATGCGACCGGCCAGTCGCACGTGACCGGCCTCGCGGTAGATCGCGAGGGCCGTGTTCTGGCGGGGACCGAGCCGAACGGGATTCTGTATCGCATCTCGGCCAAGGACAAAGCCTTTGTTCTATATGACGCTGCCCTGCCGGAAATTCGCGCCATATCCCAGGCGCCGGACGGAGCGATATACACCGTGGCCATGGGCGGCTCACTGGCCAAACGCATCCAGGGAATTCCACAAGGCGCCGCAGGAAGCGCAGGTGGCGTGGTGACGACGGCCACCAGCACCTCTATCACCGTCACCGCGGAGAGCGCGCAATCGGGACCGGAGATCAAGGCGCAGCCCGAGCAGGCCAAGCCGCCGGCGGCGGCCGCGGCTCCGGTGACCACGACGTTCACGCCGGCAATGGATGTTTCCGGCGTGGAGAAGTCCGCGATTTACAAGGTCAACCCTGATAACACGGTCGAAACGCTCTGGAGCTCCAAAGAAGAAAATGTCTACGATCTGCTGCCGTGGAAGGGCCAGCTTTTGTTCGCGACCGACGCCAACGGGCGAGTTTACCGGCTCTCGACGGATCGCAAACTTACGCTGATTGCGCAAACCAATGATGGCGAGGCCATTCGTCTGGTGCGTCTGGGTGATTCGGTGCTCACGGCAACCGGGAACATGGGCCGCATTTACCGGCTGGAAGATGCTCTCGAAACGGCGGGCGTTTATGAAGCGCCGGTGCACGATGCCGGTAGCGTGGCGCAATGGGGCCACCTCGCCTGGCGGGCGGACGACGCGGGCCCGACCGGTATCTCATTTCGCACCAGGACCGGAAATTCACTGCGCCCCGACAAGACCTGGAGCGACTGGTCAGCTGCACTGACCAGCCCGTCCGGATCGAAGATTCCAAGTCCCAACGCGCGATACATCCAATGGAAGGCGGAATTCTCCGCTGGCCAGGCGAAAACCCCGGCGCTCGAAAGCGTTAGCGTGGCCTATCTCCCGCAGAACACGCCTCCGATTCTCAGGAACATTACGGTGACGACGCAACTGGCGGCAAGCGGCGTGCCGAAACCATCGACGCAGTCCGCCACAGCCGTCTACAGCATTACCGTGACCGACACAGGCGACGCCCCGCCCGCCATGTCCACGGGCACACCGACGCAAACGCCATCGCGCGCGGCATCCCAGCAAATCAACATCAGCTGGCAGGGAGAAGATCCGGATGGCGACCGGCTGGTATACTCGCTTTGGTTCCGCGGCGAAGGCGAGCACGAATGGAAGCTGCTCAAGGCCAACACTCACGAGAACTCGTTTTCCGTGGATGGCGACGCGCTGGCAGACGGTAAATATTTCTTTCGCGTGGTGGCGTCGGATCGCGAAGTGAACCCTCCAGGAATCGCGCGCGAAGCCGAACTGGTCAGCTCTCCGGTGCTGATTGACAATACACCCCCGGTAGTCACGGCGGGCGCACCGCGACGGACCGCGAACGGCGTCGAAGTGGAGTTCGAAGCGGTGGATGCGGCCTCCCCCTTGCGCCGCTGCGAATACTCGCTGGATGCCGGGGTGTGGACACCGCTCGAATCACTGGATGGCGTGATCGATTCCCTGCGCGAAAAACTTGTGGTGCATCTCGGCCAGCTCTCACCGGGGGAGCACGTACTCGTGCTGCGCGCCCTCGACACCGCCAACAACGCGGGGCTGGCCAAGGTGATTCTCCGCTAGACGCCGGTTATTGCGACGGTGCCTTGCCGCGCCGGGCTTCGGCGCGAACCGTCACTCCTTGATTAATCTCTGGAGCTTTTTCATTTTGACCTTCAACTCTTCGGTGGCCTCGGCGATCTGGTTGGTGTCGTTTATGACGCGGGGGGTCAAGAACACGATCAGCTCGGTGCGTGCATGGTTCATCGATTTGTTGCCGAACGCGGCGCCCAGGATAGGGATCCGATGCAAGTACGGGATCCCGCTCGATGTAAGGGAGTCCGTTTCCTGAATGATGCCGCCGATGGCGATGGTATCACCGTCTTGAACCGTGACCTGGGTGGAAACATTTCGCTTGGAGAAGGAAGGCGAGTTGATGCTGACACCTATGCCCGCCGGTGGCGCGGTCGGAGCGCTCACGTCCTGATTGATCACCATGGTCACGACGCCGCTGGAGTTTACCCGGGCCAGAATTTTCAAGCCCACGCCGGTATCGACGTTGGAGATACTGTTGGCGAAGGCACTGGTGCCGCCCACCTGCACGCCGCTTACGGCCTGGGCGGTCAGCGTCGGGACCGACTGGCCCACGTTGATACTGGCCGCTATGCTGTCGGTGGCGATTACGCTCGGCGCCGAGATCACTTTCGCGTGAGTAGAAACTTCCTGAGTATTCAACACCGCCAGCAGTTCACGCGCATGCCCCACCAGCAGCCCGGCCGTGAGAGTCAGTCCGGGGGTAAAGCCGAGATTGCTGCTTCCCGAATATGCGCGATCGCTCGCCGGGCCCCGCTTTTGCAAATAGGCTTCCACGCCGAGAGAAAACGCTCCGGTCAGATCCACTTCATAAGCCTTGGCTTCGATGAGTACCTGGCGGGGCGCAATATCGATTTTCCGGATGAGGTTCGAAATCTGCTCCCACTCCTGCGGTGTTCCCTGGATCAGGAGCGTGTTATCGAACGGGTTGGGAATAATGCGCGGGTGCGCAGGGGCTCCGTATCCGTAGCCCATTCCCATCCCCGCGCCGAGATAGGAGCCGGTCAGGTCGCCAGTGCTCGTACCGAGACCCGGAGTGGTTCCTGCTGCCGCCGCAGCGGCTAGCTGCCCGGACCCGCCCGTTCCCGTCACCATCGCGTTAGAAGCGTATGGAGGGACATATCCACCGCCGCCGCCGTAGGCACCAGGAGGCATGCCGCCGCCATATCCGCCGCCCACACCTGGATACATGCCGCCACCGTAGCCGCCGCCCGCACCCGGGTACATGCCACCACCAGCGTATCCACCCATGCTGGGATAACCGCCACCTCCATACCCGCCAGCCCCGGGATAGCCGCCGCCATAGCCCTGCATGCTCGAACCGAATCCGCCATAGCCCATCCCGTAACCGCCGCCGTAGCCGCCGTATCCCATATAGCCCATGTAAAGCTGCATGATGGCCATGCCGACGATCTGCGCCTGCTGGTACTTGAGGCGGTAGACGTAGTTGTCGATCGACCCGGCCGTCACCTTTACAGCTACGTCGAGCTTTTTCAGCCACTTCTCCACTTCCACAAAAATTCCCGGATTCGGCGCGACGGCGATGATGGTGTTGATCCGGTCGATGGGCATGAATTTCACCGAGGCAGTCTTCTCGGAAAATGCAAAGGCCTTAAACACCGTCTCGAGTTCCTTGGCAACGTCCGAGGGCCTTCCGTTAGTCACATCAAACAACCGCACGCGCTGGCCCGCGAAGGTATCGCTGTCGAACATCGAAATCAGATCGAGCGTACGCCTCATGTTGCGGCTGTTGTCGAGAATCATGAGCAGATTCGCCGGCTCGTAGACGGTCATCTTGGCGCTTTCACCCAGGAACGGCTCAAGCACCTTGGACATCTCCGCGACCGTGGCGTACTTGAGAAAGATCAGGTCGAGGATCATGCGCTCGTCTTCGGGTAGCTCCTTCGCGTTGGCTTTAGGTTCGATGGGCAGGCGCGAAACTTCGGCGAGTGGCACAATTCGATAGAGGTCTCCGACCTGCACCATGGCGGCCCCGTTGATCCGGAGAATCGTCTCGAGCAACGGGCGCACATCAACCGGTTTGATCTCTCCGTAAGTGTTGATCGTGACCGAGCCCTTTACTCGCGGATCGAGGATGTAGTTAATCTTGAGAGCGCGCGCCAGAATGTCGACGACTTCGATCAAAGAGGCGTTATTCAGGTTGAGGCCGCTGGGCGTCGTGCCGGGCGGAGCCACACTAACCGCGGGCCTGGGCGGAGCGGGCGCGGGTTGCCCTGGCGCCGGTTGCCCTGGCTGCGTGGCGGGCGGTTTGGCCTGACCGGGCGGAGGCGCGACGGGGCCGCCCGTGTTGACGATGATGGGCGGATTCTGCGCCCACAGCAGCACAGCCGTGATCGTCCAAATGACTATCGAGCGAATGGGACCCATTTTGGCCATTCGCTAGTCCTTCGTTGCGCTTTCGACGACGGTGCGCTTCTGTAATTCGCGGCTCCAGACGGCCTGTTCGACTTCATTCAACTGCGTCTTCGTCCGTCGCCACTCGCTGCGCCCAAACGGCGTCTGGCGCGTGAAGCGAACGGAATCGCCGTCTTCGACGGCGCTGGTGGATTGGATCAGCCGGTCCTTCTCATCCTGGGCCTTTTTGGCGTCTTCGGCGGAGACGGGCTTGTCTTCCATTCGCATCACGCCGAACGGCGTCTTGCGGTAAAGCCATTTCTTGCCATCCGGATCGGTGTAGCGATAGGTGTAGGGCTCGACTTCGACCGCACCCGCCGGCACGGTGATCTCCCGTGCTTTGGCCGGCGACGGCGCCGATTTCTTCTCGGCCGGCTTATCGGCCGCGGACACGAGACCTATCAGTAACAGGGCCAAAATTGTCGATTTCATCATTTCTCCTCTGGACCGCCCGATCGTTCGGCGGCCCGGCTTACAAGAATTTCTCAGAGCGGCTCCCACCGGCAAGACTCTCCGAACGGGGTGGTGCTGACCACCTTGCGATATCCGCCGGATACAGTACCAGGCGGCGAGACATCGCCACGCTGGCACGCTTTGAGCCGGTTGCCCACGTCAACGCCGGGCGCAGGTTCGGCCGCTCGCTCGGATTTCCCCGCTGGCGCCTTCGAGGGCGCGGACGCCGTTTCGCGTTGCGCGCTGGAACCCGCCGCAGCCGGAGGCGTCTCGGTGCGGTCGATCATTTCGTCGATCTTTTTAGTCACCGGCTTGCCCTCCCAATCGAGCGTGATCTCATCTTTATTGATCGCGACCAGCGTGAAATCGCCAATCTGGTCGCCTGGACGCACGCCCTGGTGCTTGGCACCGACCTTCTCGCCCATGATTGCGGTGGTTCCATTCAGAAGGTTCATTACGCCGTAGAGAAGGGGCAGTGGCGGCATGGGCTTGGGCGGCGGCGGCGGCGCAGCCTCCACCACCACGGTCGGATTACGGTCTTTGGTGAACAGCATCTTGTCGGCGATTTCGGCATAGCTGGTGGCGGCGACGGGCTCGGCCGGCTTGCTCGGAGTCACAAGTGGAACGGCATGCGGCTTCACGGACTGATGCAGAAACCCCTGTTCGCGGGCGCGCGCTGCAATCCAGTCATCGCGCAGCCGCCAGACGGCGGCGGCGAGAGCCACGAGCAAGACCAGATTCAGGATGAGCAGCCTGCGGGTCAAAACGACTGCAATCCTTTCTTCACCGGGACGAGGTTGCGGGGCACCACGCCGGCAAGGGTGAGACGCACGCTGATAGTCTTCTCTTTCGGGTTAGACGAGGTCACCCGAACCTCGTTGGCGGCAAGCAACTCCGATTCCCTGGTAAGCGCCGCCAGGAAATTGACCAGCTGCTCAATCCTGCACTCGAAGTTCACGGAAACCGCAGCCTCACCGTATTCCTCGCCGAGCGCGCGCACTTCAGGAAATTCACCGCCGCGGACTTCGATACCTTCGGTCTTGCCCACGCGACGAATGGTTTCGAGCAGATGGGCCTGCGCCTGCTGCGCGGTAGGCGCCTGGATGATGCCTTTTTCGCGCAATCCCACCGCCGCGGAAGCCGTCTTGAGAGCCGCCTGCTTGGCCGGAGCCAGCGCCTCTGCCTGACGCAGGCGCGCCAGCCGTTTTTCGGCTGCCGGAACCGAATCCCTGGCTTCAACCACGGTCGCCGGACTGTCACTGAACACGACAAACCGAAGCACCAGCGCGGTCAGCACTCCAACACCAAGCAGGACGAGGGCGCGGCGGTCGCGCGTGCCGAGGTTCACTGCGGCGACCTCCGGGCGGTGCGAATCTGAAATTGCTCGTTGCCGCCGGCCTTAGCCAGCGAGCCGATGAAAGTGGAGTTGTGGAAGTACGGCGAGGCATCCAGCAGCTTGAGCAAGGGCGCGGCCTGGTCGGTTTCGCCGTTGATGGTGGCGGCGTCGGGCGCTAGCGCGATCATGCTAGTCCAGGTGGGAGGCGGAAGCAGCGTACTTAGCTCCTTCAGCGCATCCAGGTTTCCCTTGGTCCGCCGGCGGAATTCCTCCAGCAGGCGCGCTCGGTTTTGCGCTCGCAGAATCTCTCGGTCGAGCACGGCTGCCTGCCTGGCACGGGGCTCGACGCTGGCGATCTGCGCCTTCAGGCCCGCCAGATAGCGCCCGTCCTCCCACGAAGAATGCGCCAGAAGCACACCAGATACCAGCAGAAGCAGAACAACCAGCACTACGGTGGGAATGTACATTACCCGGGAATTCGAGCGGCGCTGCTCGGCCGGAAGCAGATTGACCGCCGTCCCGAGCCACGGACAAGCTCCGGCCAACGCGGTGGCGTAGGGCATCGAGCGGTGCGCCAGGTCGTTTTCGATCGGATTCACCTGCGGCGCGGGCAGCACGCGATCCAGCGAAACGGGCTCCTGGCGGGGCTCCAGACGCAGTTCGGAGATCGCCAGGAGAATGGCGCGATCCTGCGGCGGATCGAACTCCGCGGAGAAAACCGGCCGCGCCGAGCTTTCACCATAAACTTCCAGCGATCCGTTGTCCCGTACCGCCAGAGCCACGAAGCCGCCGGCGGAGGTCTGGGGCTGCGCCACCGGAATGCGGTGCGCGGCATAGATCGCCGCCGCCGGGAAGGTAAACGACGCCACCGCGATGCCCGCTTCAGCGAATAACGCCGTGTAGCGATCGAGCGTGGTGCGCCGCAAAATGCCGATCAGGATGCCGCCATGTTCGAGGCGCGACCAGCCGTAGGCCACTTCCTCTTCGCCGTACGGGTGCAGCGTATCGATTTGCAGCGCGATGGCCGATGCAAGGTCGCGGGACGCGACGCCCGAGAGAGCGATCTGTCGAACGATGGTTTCGTGGCGCGGCAGCAACACGGTGGCGGCAAGATGCGCGCCGTCAACCTGTCGCAGAAAGCCGGTGTACTCGACGCCCCAGTCCGCCGCCCGCCGGTCTTCAAAGTCGCGAATGGTGGTGGTGCCGAGCACGCGGATTCCGTTGGGCCGCACGCGCACCGCCGTCACTTCGAGATTCTTGCCGCCTATCTCAATGCCGACACTTGAACCAAAGGCTGCGAACTTCTTGAGATCCGCGGGGCTATGGGGTCCAGGCATTGTCATACCAGCGCAGAATCTGGAAAGGGATATCGCCGCTCGACATGAATTTTACGGTGGCAGCGACGGTGCGGCTCATGTCGGACAGCACACCGTTGGGCATCCGGATGCGCGCGGTGGAACGGAGGGTAAAGATGGAGTTGCCGCCCACTCGCAGGCGTGCTAAGGCCGGGCTGCCGCCGATGAAAGCGGCTACCTCGCCGGGATTTAGAAAAGGTTGCAAGCGCCTGCGCGCCACGATGGCCGCGGCGGCATCGGCAGGAAATCCAATGGCCATCAGAACGGCGGGGTGGGCGGTGTTGACATCAACCGGACCGACGGTGCCGAAGACAGATACACAGTCCCGCAGGCCGCCGTGTGGGACCAGCCGCCCGGCGGCATCCTGATCGTAACCTCCGTAATACAGTTCCGGCGTAATCCCTCGCACGAGCAATAACTCCTCGGTCTCTTCAAGTGACGCGTGGCGCGCCCGAAAAGACGAAGGCAGGGACGCATAAAATGCGTCGAACTGGCTGGGTTCCGAGGGGGTGCGCCAATCCACGATCGCGGCGACGATCTGCTCCGCCCGGCCGGGGTCGGCACCCAGAGCCAACATAAGCCGCATGAGGTCCAGCGGCGGCGAGAGGTTGATGTTCAGTTTGGCCGTTTCCGGTATGATTTCTACCAGGGCCTCGCCGCTCGGAAACGTGAACGGCAAAACAGGAATGCCGGGCTTGTATTTAAACCGTGCGGATAGCGGCGCCCCGTCCCTCCATTGCATGTAGAGGATGCCGCGATCGATTCCCGCTTGGGCGAGATAATAAGTGCGCAATCCATCAACCGCGGTGGACGTCCGTTCCACTTCACCGCGCACCGTGTTGGCGAGTGAAAACGCGATGGCGGACAGCGCCGCCGATAACCAAAGGACAGCCAGCAGCGCGGCACCACGGCTCTCCAGCCCGGGCCTAGTTGTTGACATCATCCGCATAGGCAAAAATCGGATAGCGATCCACGCGTACTGCTGCCGTCACGGTCACCGGTTTGAGACTTGCCGGATCGGTTTCGAGTGATGCCATCTCAATGCGGATGCCCAACGGCCACTTGTCGGGAAGTATCCAGTTGGGCCGCCACTGTTCCAACAGTATTCCTCCCGGTAAGCGTTCCAAATACGAGAAACGGCAGTACGCCAACCGGTCAGCCAGGACGAAGGAACGCGGCCCAATCGAGATCGGGAGAAAGCGCTGGGTCGCGACGCCCAGTTCGGGATCCGGGCCCGGGCCGAGGCAAAAGACGCCGGCCGAGCGCGGTCCGGTGTACACGTTCTCATTCACGACCAACCGCACACCGCGGCCTTCCTCGCCCTGAATCACTTGAAACTCGAGGACCTGAGGCAAACCACGTGCGGCATCTCCCAGCGAGTAGCCGGAAACGAAGCGCATGGACTGCGAGCGGCCCTCGAAAAACGGGATCTTCATGCCCGCGGCGTCAGGCGCCGGCGCAAAGAGTGCGACTACCGGAATGAAGCCAGCGAGCTGCTGCTGGAGGATCCGCTCCACGCCGGCAACGCGGCGATTATCCATCAGCTTGCGATTGGCCTTGTCCAGCGCGCTCATTCCCACTCGCAACGCCATTAGAATTCCGAGACTCAGCAGGCTTAGGAGTGAAATGGCGATCAGCACCTCGATGAGTGTGACACCCGAGCGTGAACGTTTCATGGCGACCGCTGCCCAATCATCAGGAGATCGTCAGGCAATAACCTCTTATGCCGGAAAGCATCAAGCGTAAAGGTGCGGCGGTTTTCGCCGGACATCCACCAGACTTCGAGTTCGATGCGCTCGAGCACCGGCGTCCCCACGCCGCGCCCGGGCGGCATCTCGAACGGCGTCACGCGCGCGCGCCACCCGGAATCCCGTCCGCCAGCCAGCGCCGGATCGAAGCTGCCCTGAAGAATCGAGAACTCCGGCAGGCTGCGATTCAGCAGCAGCGCGTCCATCTGGGCGCGTGCCAGCAGGACTACGCGGTCATAGTCGGCGAGGCGCGCCGCATTGCGCATGGAGGTGGAGATGCTGGAGAGCAGTCCTACCACCGCGATCCCCATGATGAGGGTGGCCACGAGCAGTTCGAGCAGCGTGAATCCTCTTTGTCTCATTCCTTGGCTCCCAGAGACGG
>Ga0075436_100002211_pt1 | contig 13437 bp, 12 predicted proteins | sample RhiMethybrSRZTD5_FD_75303 | JGI IMG/M metagenome (GOLD analysis project Ga0075436, IMG submission 75303) | Populus rhizosphere microbial communities from Tennessee, USA - Rhizosphere MetaG P. TD hybrid SRZTD5 | ecosystem: Host-associated > Plants > Roots > Rhizosphere > Soil | place: USA...
CGGCGCCCTCATGGTGCGCGAGGCCGGCGGCGTCCTCACCGATCTCGACGGCGGCGAAGGCTCCTTCGCGAGCGGCAACGTCGTGGCCGGAGGGCCGGCCGTGCAACGCGAGCTTGTGGAGATCGTTCAACGCCACGCCAGCGAGGAGGCGTTGGAGCGGATCAATCCGTTGCGTTCGCCGGCCCAGGCGCCGGTGGCGCCCTGAGGACGGGCGCGGCGTGAAGCTCGGCAGCGCTCGCCGCCCGCTGAACGCTCCGGTCGCGGCTCCCGGCGAGAGCTGGAGCCTGGAGGTCCAGGTCCATCCCAGCGACATCCGCAAGCGGGTGCGCTATCTCTTCCTCTCCCGTGTGCAGGTCACGGCCTGGTCGGTGCTGGCGCTGCTCTATCTCCTGGGACTGGCGCTCGCGGCCGCCGTCGCTCCCGGCGTCATTGGCGGCCTGTTGAACCGCCAGGAGTATCAGGTCCTGATCGCCGAGCGCAGCCGGCAAGGGCAGAGGCTGCATGGCCTGGCGAGCCGCGCCGGCCAGCTCGACTCCCGGGCCATGGAGCTGGAGCTGCGGCTGGGCAAGATCTTCCTTGCCTACGGTCTGCCGCCGGCGCCGCCGTGGAAGCGGATCGTGGCGCCCGCGGCGCTGGCGCGGGGAGCGGACGATTCGATCTACGCGGGAGCCATCGAGCAGGGCGATCGCCTGCGCCTGCGCGTGCGGGACCGCCTGATGACGCTCGACGGGTCGCTGCGCGCCGTGCAGGCGTTCGAGAACGCGCACCCGGACCAGGTGAGGACCACGCCGTCGATCTGCCCCCTCCGCGGCGAGCTCGTGTTGATCAGCTCTTTCGGCCGTCGCCGCAGCCCTTTCACCCGGCAGCTCGAGCTCCACACCGGCGCCGACCTCGCGGCGCCGCCGGAGACTCCCGTCTACGCCACCGCCGACGGCGTCGTCGCCTTCGCCGGTCAGTACCCGCTCGGCCGCAGCGCGGTCTGGTGGCGCTTCGGCAACCTGGTCATCGTCGAGAACGGCGAGGAGTTCGTCACGATCTTCGGCCACAACAGCCGCATCGAGGTGCGGCCGGGCCAGCAGGTGAAGCGAGGCGACCTGCTGGCGACCGTGGGAAATACCGGCTGGAGCTCCAGCCCCCATCTCCACTACGAGGTGCGCCGCCGCGGCGCCGACGGCGTGTACCGTCCGGTCGATCCCTTGATCTTCATCCTGGACCATCGCTGGCCGAGCGAAGAGCGCCTGCTGGTCAGAGCGCGCAACGCGCCGCCGGTCGACGACTTCGCGCCGTTGCCCGGCCTCAGCCTGAAAGGAAGGAAATGAGCCGCAGCTCCGTCGAAGAGACCGCGCCCACGATGATCATCCCCCGCGGCCTGCGCATCGAGATCGATCCCGAAGGCCAGCTCTCGATCCATGCCCCCGGCAATCTGGTCGTCCAGAACTCGGGAAAATACGGCATCCTGGAGTCGCTCGGCGGCTCGATCCGCATCGAGCGCGGGGTCGAGGTGGAGGCGATCACCGTCCGCTGTCCCGAAACCTGCTATGTCCAGGGGTTTCTCACCGCGTGGAAGGTGAACGCGCGCTCGCTGCAGCTCGAGGAATCGGCGCGCGCCCACGTCGTGCTGCAAGAGACCGAGCGCCTGGAGATCGGCCGCGACGCGCGGATGGTGGGAAACTTCTCGTCCGAAGGAGAGCTGGTTGGGCTGTTCTCCCGTTTCGCGCACCAGGTCAGATCGCTGCCGTTCCGTTTCGAGAGGCGGGCCGCTCCCGCCGAGTTGCCGGCAGGCCGCCCGATCGAGGAGAAGGTCGTGCGGGGAGCCCAGTTTCCGCCACCGCCGCCGGAGCCTTCGCCCGCCGAGCTGCCCGAGTCGCTCCTTTTCGCCCTGGTCCTGCTGGAGCGGGAGTCCGAGCGGAGGATCCATCCCGGCGCCTCCCAGCGGGCGCTGGACGAGCTCGTCAAGCTCCTCCAGGAACAGGATCTGGAGACCCTGAGCCTCACCTACAAGACGCTCTTCGGACGCATCGCCGAGCCGCGCGAGGACGTCTGCCGCGCCCAGGAGCTGGTGCGGCAGCAATTCACGGGCGAGGTGACGGTGGGGTAGGCCCTACAGCCCCGTCACCCGCACCACCTCTTCACAGGTGGTGACGCCCTCGGCCAGCTTGCGCAGCGCCGACTGCCGCAGGGTCCGCATGCCGTTCTTGGTCGCCTCCCGCTTGACCTCGGGGGCGTCGGCACCCTGGACGATGAGGTTCTTGATGGCGTCGTCGAGCGGCATGATCTCGAAGATGCCGGTGCGTCCGAAGTAGCCGGTGTTGCGGCACTCGAAGCAGCCTTCACCCTCCTTGACCTTTACCCGCTTGCCGGCCGGCACCGCGAGGCGCAGCAGGCCGATCTCGTCGGCCTCCAGGTAACGCTCGGTCGTGCAGTGCGGGCAGGTGCGGCGCATCAGGCGCTGGGCCATCGCCCCGATCAGGGTAGAGCTGATCAGGAAGCGCTCGACGCCGAGGTCCACCAGGCGCGAGATCGAGGAGGCGGCGTCGTTGGTGTGGAGAGTGGAAAATACGAGGTGGCCGGTGAGTGCCGCCTGGATGGCGTACTGAGCCGTGTCCGGGTCGCGGATCTCCCCCACCATGATCACGTCGGGGTCCTGGCGCAGGATGTGGCGGAGGGCGCTGGCAAAGGTGATTCCCACCTTGAGCTGCACCTCCGTCTGGTTGAACTCCTGGCACACCATCTCGATCGGATCCTCGATCGTCGTCACGTTGATGTCGCGCGTGCAGATCGTCTTGAGAGCCGAGTAGAGGGTCGTCGTCTTGCCGGAGCCGGTGGGGCCGGTCACCAGGATGATGCCGTGCGGGCGGCTGATGAAATCGTTGAAGGTCTGCAGCTCGTCCGGGTAGAAGCCGAGACCCGAGAGGTCCTGCATCACCACCTGGGGATCGAAGATGCGCATCACCACCTTTTCGCCGAAAGCGACCGGCAGGGTGGAGACGCGCAGCTCGACCTCGCCGCCGGCGCGGTTCATCTTCACCCGGCCGTCCTGGGGCTTGCGCTTCTCGGCGATGTCCAGTCTGGACATGGTCTTGATGCGGGAGATGACGGCGGCGTGGACGATCTTCGGCATCTTCTGGATGTCGTGCAGGACGCCGTCGATGCGGAAGCGGATCAGGCTCTCCTCGCGTTTGGGCTCGATGTGGATGTCGCTCGCCCGGCTCTCGAAGGCGTGCTGCAGCATGAACTCGACGGCGTTGACGACGTGCTGGTCCGAGGACTCGATCTCGGACTCGCTCTTCATGCGGACGAGCTGCTCGAGGTTGCCGAGATCGATGCCGGCGGTCAGGTCGCGCTCGGCCCGCTTGACCGAATGGCGCAGGCCGTAGAACTCGGTGATCGCCTTGAGGACCTCCGGCTCGGAGGCGACGACGAGCTGGATTTCCCGGCCGGCGATGCGGCGGAAGGAGTCGAGGCCCTCGATGTCGTAGGGATTGGCGCAGGCCACCCGCAAGCGGCCGTTGGCCATGTCGAGCGGGATCATGCGGTGCCGCCGGGCGAAGGGGCGCGACATCTTGGACTCGATCAGGTCGACGTTCAGGTTCAATGTGTCGATGCGGACGTGCTCCAGGCGGGCATCGGCGGCGATCGCCTGCGCGATGTCGTTCTCGCCGATCGAGCTGCCCGAGTCGCGCCGGTTGGGCAGCCGCAACTGAGCGATCAGATCGTAGGCCACCGCCTTCTGCTCGTAGGCGTGCGCGGAGCGGAGCCGGCTCGGCAGCGCCTTGGCCTCCTGCTTGATGGTTTCGCCCTGCTCGGAGGTGATGAAACCCTGGCGCACCAGGATGTCGGCGACCATGTCGGGAGTGAGGTTCATCGGGCTTCAGTTTACACTCCCCATCTCCTTATGTCCGTCCCTCTCTTCCCGCTCCTGCTCGTGGTCGCCTGCAGCCTCGGCTGGGCGGGGTTCGACCTGCTGCGCAAGCTCTTGCTGCAGGAGGTCCCGCCGGTGGCGCTGGTCTTCCTGCTGACGACCGGCTCGGCGCCGCTATTTGCGGCTTGGATGCTGGCCGGCGGCGCGTCGTCGCCCGCGGCGGGCTACTGGCCGCCGGCCCTCGGCTCCGTGCTGCTCAACCTCTTTGCCAATCTCTTCCTGCTCGAGGGCATGCGGATCGTTCCGCTCTCGGTGAGCGTACCTTTGCTCTCCCTAACGCCGGTGTTCGCGGCCCTGCTGGCGATACCCATGCTCGGCGAGCGGCCGTCCCTTGCGGCCACCGCCGGAATCCTGCTGGTGATCGCAGGCGCGATCTGGCTGCCCTGGCAGCCCCGTGCCGAGGCCGCTGCCGAAGCGGCGACGGCCGACCCCGAACGGCGCCGGCGTCTCAAGGGAGCGCTGCTCGTGGCGCTCACCTCGATGCTTTGGGCGATGACCATCCCTCTGGACAAGCTGGCGGTGGCGCGAGCGCCTGCGTCGCTCCATGGCGCGGTGTTGAACGGCGGGGTAGCGCTGGGCGTGCTGGTGGTCCTTCTCGGGCAGCGCCGTCTGGGCGAGGTCGCGCGGGTGCGCCGCATCCCTGGGCTCTTCGTGCTCGCCCTGGTCGTGAGTTGTCTTGCCCTCGGTCTCCAGCTCCTGGCCCTGCCCCTGGTGTTCGTCGGCACGATCGAGACCCTCAAGCGGGGGATCGGGAACTTCATGGCCTTGGTCTCCGGCCGGCTCTTCTTCGGCGAGATGGTGACCCTGCCCAAAGTGCTGGCCCTCGTGCTGATGGCGCTGGGGGTCGGTCTGATCCTGACCTGATTTTGGATTTTAGATTTTGGATTGGACGGGAGGGAAAGTGGCAGAATGAGCGCGCGATGGGCGTCCTCAATCCAAAATCCAAAATCCGAAATCTAAAATCCGCCGTCCTGCTGGCCTCTCTGCTGACCGCCGTCCTGCTGGCCTGTTCGGCGCCGGAGGCCGCGCCGCGCCGGGCGGGTGCCTTGCCGCTCGCGCGCATCCGGCTCCCCGCCGGCTTCTCGATCGCCGTTTTTTCCGACCAGGTCCCCGGCGCGCGTTCGATGGCGCTCTCGCCCAAGGGCATCCTCTATGTGGGCACGCGGGGCGAAGGCAAGGTCTACGCCGTGGTGGACCGGAACAAGGACGGCCGGGCCGACGAGGTGCACACCATCGCCTCCGGCCTCAATTCGCCGAACGGCGTGGCGTGGAAGGACGGCGCGCTCTATGTGGCCGAGATCTCGCGCGTGCTGCGCTTCGACGGCATCGACGGCCGGCTGGCGGATCCGCCGCGCCCCGAGGTGGTCACCGACGTCTACCCGCGGGACGGCCATCACGGCTGGAAGTTCATCCGCTTCGGCCCGGACGGCAAGCTCTACGTGCCGGTGGGGGCGCCCTGCAACGTCTGCGATCCGGAGAACCCCATCTATTCGACCATCACCCGCATCGCGCCGCAGGGCGGCAAGCCGGAGATCGTCGAGCGCGGCATCCGCAACACGGTCGGCTTCGACTGGCAGCCGAAGACCGGCGAGCTGTGGTTCACCGACAACGGACGGGACTGGATGGGCGACGACGCGCCTCCCGACGAGCTGAACCGCGCGCCGCGCGCCGGGCTCCACTTCGGCTTTCCCTACTGCCACGCCGGACGTCTCGCCGATCCCGAGCTCGGCCGCAAACACGCCTGCTCCGAGTTCGTGGCGCCGGCGATCGAGCTGGGCCCGCACGTCGCGGCGCTCGGCATGCGGTTCTACACCGGGACGATGTTCCCGGCGCCGTATCGCGGTCAGATCTTCATTGCCGAGCACGGCTCCTGGAATCGCTCCGAGCCGATCGGCTACCGGGTGACGCTGGTGCGCGTCGAGGGCGACAGAGCGGTTTCGTATGAGCCCTTCGCAGAGGGCTGGCTGCAGAAGGGAGACGCCTGGGGAAGGCCGGTGGACGTGGAAGCTCTGCCGGATGGTTCGCTGCTGGTTTCCGACGACGAAGCCGGCGCGATTTACCGTATTACGTACGCCGGGTCACGCAAATGAAGGTCCTGTCTTGTCCTCCATAGCGAGAACTTCCGCCGGGCTTTGCTGCAGTGAAGCCGTGTGCGATAATCACTTTTATTAAATCATTTCTCATCATGGAATTGGGATTTCCCATGTTTGTCACCCAGCGAGCTCCCGTAGCGAGATACGAAGTGGGTGAGGTCCGATCCTGTAACGCGAATGGCGCTCGGACCGCCTACACTTCCGCCAATGGGAGCAGAACATGGAGCAGCGGGAAGATCTCGTTCCGGTGCCGGAGGCAGAGGGATGCGCGAGTCCGCGGACGATATCTCTGACCAGCCCGAGGAACCGGACCGAGCCGCGGAGGTGGCAATGGTGAGACTGGCCATCGTCGATCCTCACCAGCTCTTCCGCGACTGCCTGGCCGGTGTGTTGGCGGCAGACCGGCGCTTCGAGATCGCCGGAAAATTCTCGACGCGCCAGGAGGCCCTCGAGCGCCTGGTGCAGGCTCGCGTTGACGTCCTGCTGCTGGTTCTCGATTCTCCCGCGGACGGCATCTGCGGGTTCCTGCAGGCGGTCGAGGAGCGCTCTCCGAAATCCAAGGTGATGCTCCTCGGGCAGGACGAAGCCGACGAGCGGATCCTCGAGTATCTCGATGCGGGAGCCAGCGGTTTCCTCGCCCGCGACCAGTCGCTGGGCGAGCTGCGGGCCGCGATCGAAGCGATCTCCCGGGGGAATAAGGTCTGCACGCCGCGCCTGGCGAGCACGCTGTTCGCGCGCCTGGCGCGGCTCGGCCGCGAGCGCCGGCGGCACGAAAAGCTGGATTACCTGAAGCTGACGCCGCGCGAGCTGGAGATCCTGCGGCTGATCGCCGAAGGCATGAACAACCAGGAGATCGCGCGGCAACTGTATCTGTCGGTCCATACCGTCAAGAACCATGTCCACAAGGTTCTCGAAACCCTTGGGGTCCACAGCCGTTGGGCCGCGGTCCACTATGCCATCGAGCACGGCTGGCTGCCGGATCGGCGGCGGCGATGAGCGGGGACGCGGCCCCCGCCGCGGGTGAATCGTTTTTGGTCCCCTGGGATCATTGCCGGGTTCACCGCGCCGGCCGTATCTCGGTTGCGATGCAGCCCTCGATCCGGGTGGCCGTGACCAGCGGAGATCGGATGTTCCGCGAGGTGCTGGAAGCTTCTCTGGTGGATCACGAAGGGCTGGAGGTAGTCTCCGGAAGCTCCGCGATCGACGGCGCCGTCGACGTCCTGCTGGTGGATGTGGGATTCAACCCGCCGGCGGCGCTGGCTCGCGTCTGGGAAGCGCGCGCGCGATGGCCGGAGGCCAAGGTGATCGCCATCGGGCTCGAGCGGGAGGACGAGACCGTCGTGGAGCTCATCGAAGCCGGCGCCGGAGGGTACCTGCTCCGGGATGCATCGCCGGAGGATCTCGTGGCGGCGATCCTGGCGGCGCGGGAGGGGCTGGCGAGCTGCTCGCCGCAGGTGGTGGCCTCGGTCCTGGCGCGGATCTCGGAATTGTCGCGGTGCGCCGACCCAGCGCCTGCCGTCTCCGACGTCGAGCCCCTGACCCTGCGCGAGCGGGAGATCCTGGCCTTGCTCGCCACCGGCCTCGGTAACAAAGAGGTGGGGCGGCGTCTCCGCATCACGGTGCAGACCGTCAAGAACCACGTGCACCGCATTCTGGAGAAGCTCGGGGTGCACCGCCGCCGGGATGCCGTGAGACTGGCCTACGATTTGGGAATCTTGGCCGAGCCGAACGAGATCCCACCTGCGGGCGGCATTGGATTTGGGGAGGAAGGGGGAAGGAATGATCTGGACCCCTTTTGAATCCTATAATTTCTTGTGCGCTGAACGACAGGCCGGCAGCCTGAGGCTGTCGAGTCCTTTTGACAACGCGAGCCGCTCGCGAGAGACGGAGGAGAAGGCGTGAGCATTACGGCTGACGACATCAGGACCCGCATCAAGCAGATCATCGCCAACGTGGCCGGCCTCAATGCCGGCCGCATCGGAGACGATTCCACCCTACGCGACGATCTCAAGCTCGATTCGCTCTCCTTGCTCGAGATCGGGGTCGACGTCGATCTGGCGTTCAAGCTGGAGCTGCCGGACGAGAGCTACAAGGAGATCGACAGCTTGCCCGCGATGGTGGAGCTGGTGCAGCGGCGCCTCTCGGAGCTGTCCGCCCAGCCGCAGGCGGTGCAGGGGTGAAGCCGAGGGTGGCGGTGACCGGCCTCGGGCTGGTCACGCCGATCGGCGCCGGCCGCGAAGCGGTCTGGGAGGGTCTCCTCGCCGGCCGCAGCGGGTTTGCGCCCGTCGAGTCTTTTGATACTCGCGCCTTCAACGTCCACCTCGGGGCGGAGGTCCGGGACTTTCGCGCCGAGCCTTTCGTCCGGAGGCTCGACCCCGGGGCCCTCGGGCGCGCCTCGCAATTGGCGATCGCCGCGGCCCGGATGGCGCTTGCCGACGCCGGGCTCGCTCTCTCAGCGCTCGTTCCGGAACGCGCCGGGGTGGTGATGGGGACGACCTCCGGCGAGCCGCGGGAGGTCGAGCGTTTCGACGACCGTTTTCTGGCCGGCGAGCTGGACCGGGTAGGCGCCGAGTTCATCTCGCTTTACCCCTGCCACATGATTGCCGCCCACGTGGCGCGGGAGCTGGGCTTCGCCGGTCCCAACGCCATGTTCCCGACGGCCTGCGCGGCCGGCAACTATGCCATCGCTCACGCCGTGGACGTGCTGCGGGCCGGCCGGGCGGACTTGATGCTGGCGGGCGGCGCGGACGCTTTCTCGCGCATCACCTATACCGGCTTTGCCCGCCTCGGTGCCATCGCGCCGGAGCGCTGCCAGCCGTTCGACCGCAACCGCAAGGGGATGATCCCCGGCGAGGGAGCGGCCGTGCTGGTGCTGGAGCCTCTGGCAGCGGCGGTGGCGCGTGGCGCGCGGATCTACGCCGAGCTCGCCGGCTATGGCTTGTCTTGCGATGCCCACCACATGACCGCCGCCCACCCCGAGGGAGACGGCGCGGCGCGGGCGATGCAGCGGGCGCTCGCCGACGCCGGCGCTTCCCCGGAGGAGGTCAGCTACATCAGCGCTCACGGTACCGGCACGCCGACCAACGACCGCTTGGAGACCCTGGCGGTCAAGCGGGTCTTCGGGGAGGCGGCCAGCCGCACGCCCATGAGCTCCATCAAATCCATGATCGGCCATACCATGGGAGCGGCTTCCGCCATCGAGGCCGCGGTGTGCGCCCTGGCCGTGGCCGAGGACCGCATTCCTCCCACCATGAACCTCGAGGAGCCGGAGGACGACCTCGACTACGTGCCCAACACCGCCCGCAATACCCAGGTCCGGCTGGCGATGAACAACGCCTACGCCTTCGGCGGCAACAACGCTTCGGTGATCCTGCGGAAGTGTGAGGTCTAGCCATGCGCCGGCGCGTCGTGGTCACGGGAGCGGGGGTGATCTCGCCATTGGCGGACTCGCCGGCCGGCCTGCACGCGGCGCTCTGCGCAGGCCGCTCGGCGATCAAGCCGATCGAGCTCTTCGCGACCGAAGGCATCGGCTGCCGCCAGGCGGGAGAGATCCGTCCTTTCGAGCCGCGCGACTATCTAGGAGAGCGCAACCTGCGTCCCATCGACCGCACCTCGCGGCTGTTGTTGATCGCCGCCCAGGGCGCTCTCGCCGCCAGCGGTTGGACGCCCGAGCTGCGGGCCCGCTGCGAAGTGGGCCTGGCGCTCGGCACGACGTTTTGCAGCGTGCGCACCATCGCCGAGTTCGATCGCCGGGGTCTGCAGCTCGGTCCCGCGCACGCGAGCCCGCTCGACTTCGCCAACAGCGTCATCAACGCCGCCGCGGGGCAGACGGCGATCTGGCACAACCTGCGCGGCGTCAACTCCACGATCTCGGCTGGTGAGGCCTCGGGGATCCAGGCGATGGCCTACGCCGCCGACCTGATCCGCGGCGGCCGCGCCGAGGCGTTGCTGGCCGGCGGTGTGGAGGAGCTGTGCTTCGAGTCGTTCCTCGGCTACTACCGCGCCGGCCGGCTCTGCGGCTCGCCGGCCGGGGGAGAGGAATTCGCCATCCCGTTCGACGCGCGGCGCAACGGCTTCGCCCTCGCCGAGGGCGCCGCGCTGCTGATGCTGGAGGACGAGGAAGCGGCGGCGGCGCGGGGTGTCGCCGTCGCCGCCGAGGTGCTCGGCTACAGCTCGGTCTTCGCCGCCTCCCTGGAGGAGGCCGAGGCGATCGCGGCCGTGGCTCGCGCCGTGCGGCTCGCCCTCGAAGACGCGGGCGTTGGCCCGGAGGAAATCGATGCCCTGAGCGCCTCGGCGAGCGGCAGCGTCGCCGTGGACCGCTGGGAGGCTCTGGGCGTTGCGGCCGCTTTCGGATCGCGCGCGGCGGAGCTGCCGGTGACGGCCGTCAAGTCGATGCTCGGCGAGGCGATGGGAGCGTCCGGCGCCCTCCAGGCGGTGGCCCTGCTCGGGACTCTCGACGACGGCGCGCTGCCCGGCATCCGCGGACTGGAGAGCTTCGAGGAGGATTTCCCTCTTTCCGGTGCCGTCGCGGAAACCCGGCACGTCAGTGTGCGGCGGGCGCTGCTGACCGCCGTCGGCGCCGACGGGCACTGCTGCGCTCTGGTTCTGGGAGAGCCCGCCATGGCGGGAGGGCCGGCTTGACGCGCGATCCGGCGCCGTTCCCCCCGGGTCCGCGGGCTTCCGATCTGGTACCCCGCTTCGAAGAGCAGGGTTACGCGGCGGACGACGTCGAGGCGCGCCGCCGCTGGGTGGAGGAACGGACCGGCGCCACGCTCGAGCACGTCGGCTCCGGCTCGCTCCCCGGCGAGGAGATGCGCGGCAACGTCGAGAACCCCATCGGCGCCGCGCAGGTGCCGCTCGGCGTCGCCGGTCCGCTGCGGATCGAGGGGGAGCACGCCCGCGGCTCGTTCTACGTCCCTCTGGCTACGACCGAGGGAGCCCTCGTCCGCTCCTACGAGCGCGGCATGGTGACGCTCACCCGTGCGGACGGAGCCACGGCGCGAGTGCTGCTCGACGAGAACCGGGTCTCGCCGGTCTTCCGCTTCGAGGACGTCGCCGAAGCGGTGAATTTCGCACGGGGTCTCGATGAGTGCTTCGAGGCGTTGAAGGCGGAGGCCGAGTCCACGACCCGGCATGGCCGGCTGCTGCGGTTGGAGCCCCGTCCGGTAGGACGGGAGGTGGTCGTCCACTTCTGCTACTGGACCGCCGACGCCCACGGCATGAACATGATCGTCAAGGCCACCGACCGCGCCTGCCGCTGGCTGGTCGAGCAGGGTCGCGCCGGCGGCTATTACATCTTCAGCGGCGCCGAGTCGGAGAAGCGGGCGAGCGGCTCGCTATTTGCTGGCGGCAAGGGCAAGAAAGTCATCGCGGGAGCCCGCATCGCGGCCCGGCTCGTGCGGGCCTATCTCCACACCACCCCCGAGCGCCTGGTCGACGTCTGGCAGCGCACGGTCCTTGGCCACCTGCAGGCCGGCAGCCTCGGCTACAACGGCCACTTCGCCAACGGCCTGACGGCTCTGTTCATCGCCTGCGGCCAGGACGTTGCGAACGTCGCCAACTCGGCGGTGGGGATCACGGTCTTCGAGCGCACGGAGGAAGGGGATCTCCACGCCAGCGTCACCCTGCCGTCGCTCACCGTCGCTACGGTCGGCGGCGGCACCGGCCTGGGGACGGCGCGCGAGTGCCTGGAGATGCTCGGCTGTACGGGGGAGGGGAGCGCGCTCAAGCTGGCGGAGATCGCCGCGGCTACGCTCCTCGCCGGTGAGCTGTCGATGGGGGCCGCCATCGCCAGCGGTGAGTTCGTCGAGGCGCACGAGACGTATGGCCGCAACCGGCCGCGGGAGAGGGTGTGAGGCGGCTCTTCCGCGGCCTGAGGTGCCCGCCTGATCCGGTCTACGACGCCGTCGTGATCGGCTCGGGCGTCGGCGGGCTGATCGCCGCCAATCTGCTGGCGCGGGAGGGCCTGAAGGTCCTCCTCGCCGAGCAGCACTACATGGTCGGCGGCTACTGCAGCACCTTCCGACGGGGCGGCTACACCTTCGACGCGGCGACCCACTTCTATCCGCTGCTGGGCAATCCCGAGACCCTGACCGGCCGCCTGCTCGCCGAGCTGGGGGTCACCACCGGCTGGGTCAAGATGGACCCGGTCGACACCTTTCATTTTCCGGACGGAACGCGCTTCGCCGTTCCCGCCGATTTCGACACCTATCTCGCGAAGCTCAAACAGCAATTCCCCGAGGAAGCGGCCGCGCTCGACGATTTCTTCGCCGCCGTGCGCGAGGTCTACCTCCTCGGGCTTTTTCATTATTTCCGGGGGCGCCCGGCACCGGACCGGCTGGCTGTCTACCGTGACCTCACCGTCCGGGAGGCCCTCGACCGCTGGTTCCGTGATCCCAAGCTCAAGCTCCTGCTGACGGCCGACTGCCCGCATTGGGGATCGCCGCCGGGCCGCACCTCGTTCGTCTTCGACTCGATGCTGCGGCTCTCCTACTTCCTCGGCAACTACTACCCACGCGGCGGCTCGCAGGCGTTTGCCGACGAGCTGGCACTGCGGTTCGAGGAGCGGGGAGGGCATCTCCTCACCAGCACGCCGGTGCGGCGTATCGTCATCGAGCGGGGGGCGGCGCGCGGCATCGAGATCGAGACCTTGCGCGGCCCTCTCGGCGGTCTGCGCGCGACGGTGCGGGCGGATGTGGTGATCTCCAACGCCGACCTGATGCAGACCTTGGAGTGCCTGGTCGGCGGCGAGCATCTGCCGCCGGGAGCACTGGAGGAGCTGCATGGCCTGCGCCCGACGTTTCCCTGCTGGCTCACCCATCTCGGTCTGAAGGGAGTTTCGAGGCAAACGCTGGAGGAACTTCAGGGCTATTACTGGGATTCCTGGGAGATGGACCGGGTCGGCCGTGACGCCCTCCGCTTCAAGCTCTTCTCGCCGACCGTCTACGAGCCGGCGGTGGCGCCGGAGGGCGGACAGATCCTCATTGTTCAAAAAGTCCTGGAAATGGATTACGATGGCGTCCAGGATTGGTCCGCTCACAAGGCTGCCATCGAGGAGTTCATCTTCGGCAACCTCGAGCGGGTGATCCCGGGGATCGGCGAGCGCATCGCCGTGCGCACCAGCGCCTCGGCCCGCACGGCTTGGCGCTTCACCTGGAATTACCAGGGTGCGATGCTGGGCTGGGAGATGTCGCCCGATCAGTTGGGCGAGCGCCGGCCCGACCTGGAGACCGCGGTTCCGGGTCTCTATTGCGTCGGGCACTGGACGCGCCCCGGCGGCGGCATCACGCCGGTGATCGTTTCGGCGCAGGCGGTGGCGCGGCAGGTCCTGCGCGGCGCGGCAGCGACGGCGGCGCCCGAAGCTCTCCGGCTCCGCGAGCCGGTCTGGACAGGCTGAAAAAGGAGGGATCTTGAAGAGCGTCT
>Ga0075436_100002212_pt1 | contig 13430 bp, 12 predicted proteins | sample RhiMethybrSRZTD5_FD_75303 | JGI IMG/M metagenome (GOLD analysis project Ga0075436, IMG submission 75303) | Populus rhizosphere microbial communities from Tennessee, USA - Rhizosphere MetaG P. TD hybrid SRZTD5 | ecosystem: Host-associated > Plants > Roots > Rhizosphere > Soil | place: USA...
ATTGATCCGTCGGCGCAGCGCGAAACAGCTGCACGAACTTCTTCAGTTCGCCCTCGCCGACATCCGACACGGCCCAGTAGGCGACGCCGCCGTCCATCCAACCGATGACGTGATACCCCTCGGTCGTGCGCACGCCCGAGGGCGGGGCAGGCCCCTGTACCTGCGTTACGGTGATGAGGTGCTTCTGGTAGCGATACACGAGCGAGGGCACCGGGGTCTTCGCGATGACGTCGACCCGCCCGCCGATAAGCGGAAAGCCATCCGAAGCGAGATCGACCACCCGCGGCGACTGGATGGTGTGGCCGTTGAACCACGGCTTGACGGTGTGGCGGTCGGAGGACGCGACGTCGAACGGCTGCGCGGCCATGAGCGAGCGGATGTGGCTGTCGACCACCTCGTCGGGCACCAGCCCGCCCGGCACGAGCAGCCGCCAGGTCGCGGCCGACGCGATCACGGCGCTGAGCAGGATCGACGCAGCGAGCGCGCTCCAGGTCGGGCGGCGCGTGGTCCGGTTCAGGCCGACCGTACGCTCGACGCGTGCGCGCAGCGCCGGCGGCGCGACGCCGGCCGGCCGCAGTTTCGCCATCGCGCTCTTGAACGCCATGATGCGGTCGCGCTCGGCGGCGAGCAGCGGGTCCTCGGCCATGCGGCGCTCGAACGCAAGCGCATTGGCGGGATCGAGCTCGCCGTCGCAATAGGCGTGCACCAGCAGCAAGGGATGGTCCGGCTGCTGTGTCATGCGTCCTCCTTTCCCAGCCTCGCGATCAGGCGCCGGCGCGCGCGGGCGAGGCGCGACATCACGGTCCCGACCGGCACGCCGGTCACCTCGGCAATCGCCCGGTAGTCGAGCCCCTGCAGCTCGCGCAACACCAGCGTCTCGCGGAATTCATCCGGCAGCGCCGCGATCGCCGCCTCGAGCCGCGCGCTGTCGGCGCGCGCGATCAGACCGGCGTCCGGAGCGGCCGGCCCGAGGTCCTGGTCGCCCGCCGCGTCAGCCACCTCCTCGACGTTGTCGACCGGGATGACCCTCGGATCGCGGTGTTTCTTGAGCCAGGTGTAAGCGGTGTTGCGCACGATGCTCAGCACCCAGGCCCGCGCATTGACGTCGCCGAACCCGGAAATGCCGCGGAAGGCGCGCAGGCAGGCTTCCTGCACGATGTCCTCGGCATCGCTCTCGTTACGCGCGATCCAGCGGGCGAGCGCATAGGCATCGCCGAGATGCGGCAGCACCACATTGGCAAAACGGGTCCTCTCGTCGCTCACCGCGCCTCCACCCGGCGCGAAGCCGTCCGGCTCGGTTGTAATGACTGAAGGACGGTCACGTTTATTCCCGGCAGTTCGACGGAAACGGGCCGGCGCAAGGGACCGCCTGCCGGCCGCAGATGCAGGTGTTCCGCGTTACCCGGGGTCGGCCAGCGCCGAATCCAGGAGCTTGCGGCAGGAAATCAGCCGGTCCATTGCGGCGCGCAGCCGCTCGAGGTCGTGAGGGGCGAGGGCCGATCCGGGCGGTTTGGCCGGAACAGCGGTGAGACGCATAGGGGGCAGCGCCTCCTCGTCGGCCTCCTCAACGGCCTCGTCCGCCTCGTCGCCCTCGTCCGGCTCTTCCGCCTCGTCGGCGGCCCCCTCGGTCTCCAGCTCTTCCTTGGCCCCCATCGCGGGCCACAGGCCGAAAACCCCGCGCTCGCCGGCGGCGCCTTCGCCGCGGCCGATCGGCGGCTGCGGCGCGCCTTCCTGCCAGACCGCCTGGACGAAGCGCGAGCCCTGCTCGCGCAAGATCCGCTGCACGCCCCGGATGGTGTAGCCCTGCCCGTAAAGCAGGTGGCGAATGCCGCGCAGGAGATCGACGTCGTCGGGCCGGTAATACCGCCGGCCGCCGCCGCGCTTCATGGGACGGATTTGCGAAAACCGGCTTTCCCAGAACCGCAGGACGTGCTGCGGGACATCGAGATCGTCGGCGACCTCGCTGATGGTGCGGAACGCATCGGGCGCTTTGTCCACGACCGCCTCGCTTGTGTGTTGCGGCTTACGTGCCGCCGCCCTCGGGCGCGTGATTGTTGATACGCTGCTTGAGGATCGCCGACGGCTTGAACACCATCACCCGCCGCGGCGAAATCGGCACTTCCGTGCCAGTCTTCGGGTTGCGTCCGATGCGCTGCCCCTTCTTGCGCACCACGAAAGAGCCAAAGGACGACAGCTTCACCGTCTCCCCCCGCTCGAGACAATCGGTGATCTCCTTGAGCACAAGTTCAACCAGCGCGGAAGACTCAGTACGCGACAGTCCGACCTTCTGGTACACCGCCTCACAGAGATCCGCCCGTGTGACTGTCTTTCCGCTCATTGCCCATGCCCCAATCACGGCAGAGTTCTATTCTTGTTTTTCAACGATATGAACTAGATTGCCCTGGGTCAACAGGGACTTACGGGATTGCCCCCAAGCCAAGTGGAGGTCGTGGGGCCGCCCGCCGGGCGAACCGCCCGTGACGGCCAAGGGCCGCGCCGCAGGCCTTGAGGGGGAAAGCACGCGCCCGGCGGCCTCTCCCGCTCGGCCATCGGGGTACGCGAAGGGCTTTCTTGCCCGCGCTACCAGCGCAGCAGCGTCGCGCCCCAGGTGAAGCCGCCGCCCATCGCCTCGAGCAGGATCAGATTGCCCTTCTTGATTCGCCCGTCGGCGACGGCGACCGAGAGCGCAAGGGGAATCGAGGCCGCCGACGTGTTTCCGTGCTTGTCGACGGTGATGACGACCTTCTCGGGCGCAATGCCGAGCTTGAGCGCGGAGGCGTCGATGATGCGTTTGTTGGCCTGGTGCGGCACGAACCAGTCGATGTCCGCAGCGCTGTAGCCGGTCTCGACGAAGGAATCCTGGATGACGTCGGTGATCATTGCGACCGCGTGCTTGAACACCTCGCGGCCTTCCATGCGCAGATGGCCGACCGTGCCGGTCGAGCTCGGGCCGCCGTCGACATAGAGCTTGTCCTTATAGCGGCCGTCCGAACGCAGGCGCGAGACCAGGATGCCGCGATCCTCGCGTGTCCCGGGCAGCTGCTGCGCTTCCAGGATCACGGCGCCCGCGCCGTCACCGAACAGCACGCAGGTCCCGCGATCGTCCCAGTCGAGGATTCGCGAAAAGGTCTCGGCGCCGATCACCAGCGCGCGTTTGAAGGTGCCGGTCTTGAGCAGGCCGTCCGCGGTCGCAAGCGCATAGATGAACCCCGAGCACACCGCCTGCAGGTCGAAGGCCGCGCCTTGCGTGATGCCGAGCCCGGCCTGGACCGCGACCGCGCTCGCCGGAAAGGTGTTGTCCGGCGTCGCGGTGGCGAGCACGATGAGATCGATCGACGGCGCCTCGACATGCGCGGCGGCGAGCGCGGCGCGCGCCGCCTTGATGGCGAGGCCAGAGGTGGTCTCCCCCGGAGCGGCGATCCGCCGCTCGCGGATGCCGGTGCGCTGGACGATCCACTCGTCGGACGTCTCCACCTTCCGGGCGAGATCCGCATTGGTGAGGACGTGCTCCGGCAGGTAGCGGCCGACGCCGAGCACGACCGAACGCGTGACGCTCACGATGCGGCTCCTCCGAGTCGAGGGGCGGCCGAGGGGGATTGTCCAAGCATGCGGTTGATCTTCGCCAGGAGTTGATGTTTGGCCATGTCATAGCCGAGATCGACCGCGGCCGCGAAGCCCTCCGCGTCGGTTCCGCCGTGACTTTTGATCACCACGCCGTTGAGCCCGAGGAACACCCCGCCATTGGCGCGGCGCGGATCCATCTTCTCCTTGAGGGCCGCAAACGCCTTGCGCGCGAACAGGTAACCGATCTGCGCGGCGAGCGAGCGGCTCATCGCGCCGCGCAGGTATTCGGCGAACTGCTTGGCGGTGCCTTCCGCGGTCTTGAGGGCGATGTTGCCCGCGAATCCTTCCGTCACCACCACGTCCACCGTTCCCTTTCCGATGTCGTCGCCCTCCACGAAACCCACATAGTTGAGCGTGTCGCGCGGCGTCTCGCGCAGGATGCGGCCGGCCTCGCGCACCTGGTCGAGACCTTTGACCTCTTCGACGCCGATGTTGAGCAGACCGATGGTCGGCCGCTCGAGATCGAACAGTACCTGCGCCATCGCGCCTCCCATGACGGCGAGGTCGACCAGGTGGCGTGCGTCCGCGCCGATCGTCGCGCCGAGATCGAGCACGATGGACTCGCCGCGCAGCGTCGGCCACAGCGCGGCGATCGCCGGCCGCTCGATGCCCGGCATGGTCTTGAGATGGAACTTGGCCATGGCCATCAGCGCACCGGTGTTGCCGGCCGACACCGCGGCGTCGGCTTCACCCTTCTTGACCGCGTCGATCGCAAGCCACATCGAGGATTTCCAGCGGCCGTGGCGCAGCGCCTGGCTCGGCTTCTCGTCCATCTTCACGGCCACGTCGGTGTGCACGACGCGCGAGGCGGCGGCGAGCGCGGGATGTTGTGCAAGCAGCGGCTCGATCACGCCGGCATTGCCGAACAGGATGAAGCTGCTGTCCGAATGGCGGGCGAGCGCAAGCGCCGCACCGGGCACGACCACCGACGCGCCCTGGTCCCCTCCCATGGCGTCGAGCGCAATTCGCACCTTGTCCGGCATGATCGGCGGATCGTCTCTCGATGGAGGCTCGGTCCGACGCGACCGAAGGGCCCAAGCACGCGCGGACAATAGCGTGTCGGCGGATTGAGACAATGGGGGATTTGGAACCGTCGCGCCGGCATTTTTTCCTGCAATCGCATGGACCTGAGCGGACGCATCAGTTCGACCGTGCTCCTCCGGCTCAGGACGCTGAGCGACTCGACGCCTCGCGATTGCAGCGGTCCTCGCCCAGGATCGGGTCGGAATCCGCACCGCCTTGACCCAAGGTCATGGCGTATCGCGGTCCTTCTTCAAGGCGGCGAGCGCCGCGAAGGGATGCGCGCCGGGATCCTCGGCCGCCGGCGGCTCGAACACCGCGCCGGGCTTGCGCGGATAAGGCTCGATGGCGAGCAGCAGGAACTCGATTGCGGTCGCGCCGAGATCCGCCATTCCGTCGACGAGCGCCTCGGGCTCGTCCGCGGCCTCCGGATCGATTGCCTCCGCGGTCTCGACGTCGGGCGGGCGCGCAATCGATTCGGGAGGAAGAAAAACGGCATCGACCGCCTCGCGCACCTCGTTGCTCAAGGGCTCGAGCGTCACCACGCAGGTCTGGCCGACGGTTGCGGCGATCTCGCCCGTGAGCGCGAGGCCGTTGCCGCGGCGGGCCACGTCGAAGCTCGCCGTGAAGCGCGGCAGCGCCCGCAGCCCCGCCATGGTGGCGATCGCGTTGCGCGTCGGCTCATCAGCCACGAGATCGAAATGCAGGCCGGCCTCCGGCACATCCTCGGGCCGAACCGGAACGCTCCAGATAAGCTTTGCGGGCGGTCGTGCCGTCATGACCTCGCCTCCACGCTCGTGCAAAATCCGTCAGCATCGGGAAATGTCAGCTGCCCGGCGCGCACATCGGTCATCGGCGCCGCGGCGATCTTTTGCGCGGCCGCGCGCGCGTAGCGAGCGAGCTGGGGCGCAGAGTCGGTGGCGCCGCCGAGCACATTGCGGGAGAGCACATCCATCAGCGCCTCGTCGCCATCGCTCGCCAGCGCCCGGTCGTAGGCGTCGAGGCGGCCGTAAAAAGCCTCTGCGAGCTTGCGCATCGTCTTCGGCACGCGCACGTCGCTGATGCCCATCTCGCGCAGATTATGGTCCATGTCGCGGCAGAACATATCGAAAACACCTTGGCTCAGCGTTTGTGCCGTCGCCCCTTCGCGGCGCAGCCGGACGCAGAGCAGCGCGAGATGGAGCACGACCATGTCGAACCGCCCCTCCGGCGTGTCGGGAACCCCGTAGGCAAGGTAGAAGGCGGGGTTGCGCGCCTGCGCCACGATCGCGCCATAGAGCGCGGCGATGGTGGCCGCTTGGGGATCGCGGCGAAACAGCCGAAAAACCATGGTCTCAACGGGTTGCAGGCCTTGGCGGATTGAATTCGCGCCGGCGGCGAGTTAGTCAACGGCGTGCATGATCCCGGAAAGTTGCCAGACTTTTCGGGCGGGTCATGCGCCGAACATAGGGACTTCAGGAGCAAGATCAATTCGGTCGAATTGATCGTGCTCGGCACGATGCCAGGGGAAGCAGGGGGACAGAGGGACGTGCGTCCACGCCGGGACCAGCCAGCGGGCCGAAGCCGCATGAGCCGCATACGCGCGGCGGCGGCCGTATTTGCGCTCGGCGCGATGCTCGCGCCCCTGGGCGGCTGCATCACCCAGACCTATCAGCGCGGTTATCTGGTTCCAGAGGGCGCGCTCGAGCAGATCCCGCTCGGCGCCTCCCAGGAGCAGGTGCTGATCGTGCTCGGCACGCCGTCGACCGTCGCCACGATCTCGGGCGAGGTCTTCTATTACATCTCGCAACGCACCGAGCAGACCTCGTTCCTGCCGCAGCGGGAGACCGACCGTCGGGTCGTCGCGATCTATTTCGACAAGACCCGTCACGTCCAGCGGATCGCCGACTACGGCATCAAGGACGGCAAGCTCTTCGACTATGTCAGCCGCACCACGCCCTCGGGCGGCGAGCAGCAGAGCATCGCGGCCTTCTTCGTGAAGGTCTTTAAGCCCAGCGGCCTCTGACGATCCGCCAGCAGCGAACAGCGTTGAGATCGGCGAGCAGCGAATAGCGAGCAGAGGCTCGCTACTCGCTGCTTCCTATCTGCCCTTCGCCGGTCGCGCGGCGCTCAGTGATGCGCCAGCACTGCGAGCAGCAGCAGCGCCACGATGTTGGTGATCTTGATCATCGGGTTGACCGCGGGTCCCGCCGTGTCCTTGTACGGATCGCCCACGGTGTCGCCGGTCACCGCCGCCTTGTGGGCGTCGGAGCCCTTGCCGCCAAAGTTGCCGTCCTCGATGTACTTCTTGGCGTTGTCCCAGGCGCCGCCGCCCGAGGTCATCGAGATGGCCACGAACAGGCCGGTGACGATCACCCCCAGCAGCATCGCGCCAACGGCGGAGAACGCCGCCGATTTGCCCGGCGCGCCGCCGCCCGCGATGATGTAGATCACGAAGTAGACGACGATCGGCGAGAGCACCGGCAGGAGCGACGGGATGATCATCTCCTTGATCGCGGCGCGCGTGAGCATGTCGACCGCGCGGCCGTAGTCCGGCTTGTCGGTGCCCTTCATGATGCCCGGCTTCTCGCGGAACTGGCGGCGCACCTCCTCGACGATCGAGGATGCCGCACGGCCGACCGCGGTCATGCCCATCGCGCCGAACAGGTAGGGAAGCAGCCCGCCGAACAGGAGCCCGACCACGACGTAGGGATTGTTGAGCGAGAAGTCGGGGTGGACGTTGTTGAAGTAGGCGTGCTGCGCCGAATTGTTGATGAAGAATTTGAGGTCTTCGTTGTAGGCCGCGAACAGCACCAGGGCGCCGAGGCCGGCGGAGCCGATCGCATAACCCTTGGTGACCGCCTTGGTGGTGTTGCCCACCGCGTCGAGCGCGTCGGTCGACTTGCGCACCTCCTTGGGCAGTCCCGCCATCTCGGCGATGCCGCCCGCGTTGTCGGTGACCGGGCCGAAGGCGTCGAGCGCGACGACCATGCCGGCCAGCGCCAGCATCGTGGTGACGCTGATCGCGATTCCGAACAGTCCGGCGAGATTGTAGGTGATCAGGATGCCGGCGATGATGACGAGCGCCGGCAGCGCCGTCGCTTCGAGCGAGATCGCGAGACCCTGGATCACGTTGGTGCCGTGGCCGGTGACCGAGGCCAGCGCGATCGACTTCACCGGACGGAAGTTCGTGCCGGTGTAGTACTCGGTGATCCAGATGATGAGGCCGGTCACGCCGAGGCCGACCACGCCGCAGATGAACAGCGACAGCCCGGTGTAATGGGTCCCCTGGAGCGGACCGAAGCCGATCAGCGAGTTGATCACCAGCGCGATGCCGATGAGCGACAGGATGCCGGTGACGATCAGCCCCTTGTAGAGCGCGCCCATGATGGACTGGCTCGCGCCCAGCCTGACGAAGAACGTGCCGATGATCGACGTGATGAGGCAGGCGCCGCCGATCGCGAGCGGCAGCGTCATCATCGGAAACAGCAGCGGCGTGTTGTTGAAGAAGATCGCCGCCAGCACCATGGTGGCGACCGTGGTCACCGCATAGGTCTCGAACAGGTCGGCCGCCATGCCGGCGCAGTCGCCGACATTGTCGCCCACGTTGTCGGCGATGGTGGCCGGATTGCGCGGATCGTCCTCGGGGATGCCCGCCTCGACCTTGCCGACCAGATCGCCGCCGACGTCGGCGCCCTTGGTGAAGATGCCGCCGCCGAGCCGGGCGAAGATCGAGATCAGCGAGGCGCCGAAGCCGAGCGCCACCATGGCGTCGATGACCGTGCGGTCATTGGGCGCGAAGTGCTGGGTGCCGGTGAGGAACCCGAAATAGAGCGTGACGCCGAGCAGCGCGAGGCCGGCGACGAGCAGGCCGGTGATGGCGCCCGATTTGAAGGCGAGCTCGAGGCCGCCCGCCAGCGAGCCGATCGCGGCTTGCGCGGTGCGCACATTGGCGCGGACCGAGACGTTCATGCCGATGAAGCCGGCGGCCCCGGACAGAACCGCGCCGATCGCAAAGCCCACCGCCACCAGCCAGCCGAGGAAATAGCCGACCACCAGGAAGATGACGATGCCGACGATGCCGATGGTGGTGTACTGGCGCTTGAGATAGGCCTGCGCGCCCTCGCGCACGGCGCCCGCGATCTCCTGCATGCGCGGATTGCCCGGATCCGCCGCCAGCACCGAGCGAATCGCCCAGATGGCGTAAAGGATCGACAGCACGCCGCAGGCGACGATGAGCCATAAAGCAGTCATGGAATACCCCGGTTGTCAGGAAATGCCGGGTTTCGAGCCCCCTACCCGGCCGAATGCAGTCGCGACGTCGCCGTCCGTCTCAATTCGGCGCGGACATAGCAAGAATCGGCCGTGGCATGCAACGGCGGCGGCGTCGGGCTTTGGTCGCGACCGACAGAGCGGCTGACATAAGGTCATGCATGCCGCCGTCCGGCACGGCCGTAGCGCTCACGGGCCCCGAATCGCGGCAATCGTGGCCAGCCGGCTCAGGCAGCCTGCCGGCGCGCCACCAGATTGACGGCGACTAGCAGCCCCCCGGCCACGATCACCACCGGCAGCACCACCTCGGCCACCATGCTCCAGCCGTAGCTCGCGAGCAGCTTGCCGGAGGAGAACGACCCGATCGCCATGGCGCCAAACACCAGAAAGTCGTTCACGGCCTGGACCTTGTTGCGCTCGTTCGGGCGGTGGCAGCGGGTCACGAGCGCTGTCGCCCCCACGAAGGCGAGGTTCCAGCCGAGGCCGAGCAGGATGAGGGCGGTCCAGAAGTGCCATAGCGTGATGCCCGAAAGGCCGACCAGCCCTCCCGCCGCGATGATCGCGAGCCCGCAGCCGGCGACCCGTTCGGTGCCGTAACGGCTGATCAAGGTCCCGGTGAAGAAGCTCGGCGCGAACATCCCGATCACGTGCCACTGCAGCCCATAGGAGGCGGCATCGATCGAGTGGCCGCAATCCAGCATGGCGACCGGCGCCGAGGTCATCACCAGATTCATCATCGAATAGCTGGCGACGCCGCACACGACGGCGACGATGAGACGGGGCTGGCGGAAGATCTCCGTCAGTGGCCGGCCGCTGTCGCCCTTCCGCGTCGTCTGGACCGGACGCGGAATGCGGGTGAGCAGCAGGACCAGTCCGGACAGCAGCGCGACCCCGGACTGTGTGAGGTAGCAGGCCGCGAACTGATAGGGCTGCCACAGGTTCTTGGTAAGGACGATGAGCTGCGGCCCGACCAGGCCGGCCAGCACCCCGCCCGCCATGACCCACGAGATCGCCCGCGGCTTGAAGTTGTCGCTCGCCGTATCCGCCGCGGCAAAACGGTACGACTGATGGACGGCCGCGTAGAAGCCGCCGAACAGCGTGCCCACACAGAGCAGCGCGAATGAGGCCTGGATCACCGCCAGTGAGCACAGCACGCCCGCGATCGCCCCGCACAAGGCGCCGATCTCGAAGCTCGCGAGCCGGCCATAGCGCTTCGCGATCATGCCGACCGGCAGGGTGGCCATCCACAGGCCGAGCACGTAGGTGCTCACCGGAATCGTCGCGAGCGCCTTGTCGGCCAGCGTGCCGCCGACGATCCCGGCCGTGCCGACGATCACCACGGAATTGCCTCCGGAGAGCGCCTGCGCGGCCGCGAGCACCAGCGCGTTGCGCTTGGCAAGTCGGTCGGTGGTGTCGACGAGGGGCCCGGCGATGGCCGACATGAAGGGTGAGGACTCCGATGAAACCGCGGCCGCCGGTTCTATCCGGCCGGGCGGAGCCCCGGTACCCTCGATGCCGCAGGGCAGATGCGCGCGACCGCACGCCGGGTTTCATTGGGACGCGGTCGCGCCGCCGCAAATCAGAAACGCAGCGCGCCCGGGTGGCGCACGACGACGCTGCGTGCCTCGGCCGGACGGCGCGCGCCGATCTGGCCGAGTGCGGCCCGGGTCTCCTGGGTCAGGAGGTCGATGACGTGGGCGGGCCCGCGGCCGCCGAGCGCACCGAGGCTCCACAGGAAGGCCTTGCCGGCGAACGTGCCCTGCGCGCCGAGCGCAAGCGCCCGCACCACATCGGCGCCGCTGCGGATGCCGGAGTCCATCAGCACCGTCGCGCGTCGGCCGACCTTCGCGGCGATCGACGGCAGAGCGTCGATCGCGGCCGGCAGCGCCTCGACCTGGCGGCCGCCATGGTTCGACACGACCAGGCCGTCGACGCCGAGCGCGACCGCCTTCTCGGCATCGTCGGGATGCAGGATTCCCTTGACCACGAGCGCGCGCTTCCATTTGTCGCGATAGCGGGCGACCTCGTCCCAGGTGAACGCGCCCTTGACCTCGCGCCGGGCGAACTGGGCGACCTCGGCAATGCCGGCGCGCTCACCCACATAGCTGCGCAGATTTGCGAAGCGCGGAACACCATTGCGCAGCATCGCCAGGAACCAGCCCGGCGACGTTGCGATGTCGATCGCCATCCGCAGATCGGGCCGGAACGGCGTCACGATGCCGGCGGCGACCTCGCGCGAACGCGTCGTGCGCACCGGCACGTCGAGCGTCAGCATCAGCACATGAGCGCCGGCCGCATCCGCCCGCCGTACGAGATCGAAGCCGACCGCATGGTCGTTGCGCGCCATCCGGTAGAGCTGGAACCAGAGCACGTCGGGCGCGATCTTTGCGGCGGTCTCGATCGTGGTGCCGGCAACCGTTCCGAGCACGTAGGGCACGCGCGCCGCCTGGGCGGCTGCGGCCAGAAATCCGTCGGCACCCGGCCACACGATCGACGGGCCGCCCATCGGGGCAATGCCGATCGGCGCCGAATAGCGCCGGCCGAACAGCTCGACGTCGATCGGCGGCAGCTCGGTCGTGATCCCGTAGCGCGGCACGAGCTCGATCGCGTCGAGCGCGGCCCAGTTGCGCTTGATGCCGGCATCCTCGCCGCCGGCGCCCCCGTCCATGTACTCGAAGGCGAAGCGCGGACCGTGATGCGGCGCATGCCGCCGCAGATGGGCGACGGTCGGGAAGCGGCGAATGAGCCCGGTCTTGTTCTCCAGCCCGTTCTTGAACGTGGCCTGAGCCCCCGGCAGCGCCGCGAGCTCGCTCGCTTTGGTGCGGTCGTCCATAACGTCCTCCCTGCGGCTCATAGTAGCCACCAGGCACACCGCCGTCATGCCCCGCGCAAGCCGAGCTCGTAGGGTGGGTTGAGCGCAGCGAAACCCACCAGCTGACTCGCAATTGGCCGACTCGGTCGATGGGTTACGCGCACCAACCTGAGTCTCGCCCCAGATCGGGCCCTGCGTGCGCTAACCCATCCTACAAGTTCGCCGTCAGAAATGACTGTAGGACGGCTTGTCGAATGTGAGCGCCCTGCCCTGCCCGTCGGCGAAGCGGGCGTCTCCGGGTCCGCGCACGAAACGGCCGATCTCGGTGAGCGGGATCCTTGCCGTCCGCGCCGCCTTGCGCAAGGCTTCCAGCCTCCGCGCCGGCACAGCGGCCAGGATTTCGAAATCGTCGCCGCCCGTCAGGATCGTCTCGAGCAACAACGGCTCCGCCGCGAGAGCCCGGCGCGCCGCGCGCGACAACGGCACGCGCGCGACATCGACCTGCGCGTCCACCGCCGAGGCGCGGCACATCTTGGCCAGATCGCCGGCGAGACCGTCCGAGATATCCATGCCGCCATTGGCGCAGCCGCGCAGCGCCGCCGCCAAGGCGTTGCGCGGCTCAGGGATCAGATAGCGTCGCAGCAGGTGGGTGCGCATCGTCTCGTCGAGGCCCCAGCGCTTGGCCGCATCCGGATCGCGCCGCAGGATGACTCCCAGCGCCGCATCGCCGATCGTCCCGGTGACGACCAGATGATCCCCTGCGTGCGCGCCGTCGCGCCGGACCATCGTGCCGCGTGGCAGCGTCCCGAAAGCCGAGATCGAGACCGAGATCAGCCCGGGCGTGCGATCGGTGTCGCCGCCGAGCAGCGGACAGCCGAACTTCTTTGCGTCGGCCCGCAGCCCGGCCGTGAATGGCTTGAGCCAGGTTTCGGCGCCATCCCGGCGCAGCGCGATCGACAGCAGGAAGCCGAGCGGCTTTGCGCCCTTTGCGGCGAGGTCGGACAGATTGATGCGCAGCGCCTTCTTGGCCACGGTCTCGGGCGGATCGTCGGCGAAGAAATGCACGCCTTCGATCACGCCGTCGGTCTTGAGCACCAGCTCCTGCCCGGCGGGAATCGCGACCACGGCCGCGTCGTCGCTGAGCCCGAGCGCGCCCGGATGGGTCGCGAGCGGGCGGAAATGCTTTGCGATCAGGCGGTCCTCGGCGGAGCCCTGGCGCGATCGGCGGCTGGATTTGCGCGTGGCCATCGCGGGGAGGATACGCGTTTCCCCCGGCTCATGAACAGCGTCAGCGGGCCGCCTGGGCGAACTCGCCGGTGCGGAAGCGGCGCGCCAGCGCGTCGAGCACCGCATTCACCATGCCGGTCTCCTCGCGGTCCACGAAGGCATTGGCGACCCCGACATATTCGGACACGACGACGCGGGCCGGGATGTCCGGCCGCTTGTCGAGCTCGAACGCGCCGGCGCGCAGAACCGCGCGCACGATCGCCTCGATCCGCTTGAGCGGCCACCCGTCGGAGAGGGTCTGATCGATCATCGGATCGAGCCGGCGCTGCTCCGAGGTGAATCCGCGGACGATGTCGCGGAAGAACGCCGCCTCGGCCGGCAGATACTGCTCGCCTTCGACCTCGCGGCCGAGCCAATGGCTCTCGAACTCGGCCAGGATGTCGTTCAATCCCTTGCCGGCGATGTCCATCTGATAGAGCGCCTGCACGGCCGCGAG
>Ga0075436_100002217_pt1 | contig 13410 bp, 13 predicted proteins | sample RhiMethybrSRZTD5_FD_75303 | JGI IMG/M metagenome (GOLD analysis project Ga0075436, IMG submission 75303) | Populus rhizosphere microbial communities from Tennessee, USA - Rhizosphere MetaG P. TD hybrid SRZTD5 | ecosystem: Host-associated > Plants > Roots > Rhizosphere > Soil | place: USA...
TCCACGAGGTAATTCAACATGGCGATGGAGCGCCATTCCGCGGTGAGGAAAGGTTTCACAAGAAGGCCCTCGACGCCACGGCAGCCAAGCCTACCGCGAAGGCGTAGCCGGCGAACGCCCACCGCCAGAACCCTTCAGAGGCTCCCGGCCAGGTACCACCGCGTGTCCGTCCGCCAGCGATCCGCTTTGCAGCCGTAGAGATGCGCCACCAGGGAATGGCCGAGCTCGTGGGGCCAGACCGCCAGGTAAACCGCGGCGACCGCCAGGACAGCCAAGACGGCCACGAGCCTGGACTGCGCGGGGCGGCGCCGGATGATCACTCGCCCGGCTGATCCGGGGGGTGGACCGCTGGAGGGCCGGGATGGAGGGGCTCCCAGGCGGGCGGATCGCTGGCCGGGAAGCTCTCGTCGGAGGCTTCGTCGACGGGATCGAACGGCGGATCGGGCTCGGCAGGCGCTGATGGGGAAGGACTGGGCTCGGGCATCGATTCCTCCCAGAAAACTCTGGCCCCGGGGTCGATTCTATCCTCTCTTCCCTCGCGGGTCCGGCTGGGTGCGCAATTTGCTGGCGTTCCTGCCCGGGAGGTGCACCATGGGCTCCAGGAACGTCGACAAGAAGCTGCGGTTGCTCGTCCTCGCCGTCTGCGTCGCCGGCGCGGCGTCCGGCCAGGGGATACGGATCACCTCGTCGGCTTTCAACGAGGGGCAGGCGATCCCCAAGCGCTACACCTGCGACGGCGAGAACGTCTCACCGCCCCTCGCCTGGACCGGCGTGCCGGCGGCCGCGCGGGCGGTGGCGCTGGTGATGGAGGACCCCGATGCCCCCCGCGGCCGGTTCACCCACTGGCTCGTGCTCGACCTGCCGCCGGAGGCCCGCTCGCTGCCGGAAGGAGTCAAGGCGCTGCCCTCCGGCGCGGTGCAAGGCGTCAACGACTTCGGCAAGTCCGGGTACGGCGGACCGTGCCCGCCGAACGGACGCCACCACTACGTCTTTCATCTCTATGCCCTCGACTCCCGGCTGGCGCTCAAGGCGCCCGTGCGCGCCCCGGTCGACGCGCTCCTCCGCGGCCACATCGCCGCCGAGGCGCGGCTTACCGGCACCTACGCACGCTGAGGCGGCAGGGTGATCAGGACCGAAGGCGTGCCGACGGGATCGGCGAGGCGGAGGTAGAAGTAGCCGATGCCGGCGAGGCCGAGCATGAGGCCGGGCACCTCGACGCTGCCGTAGGTGCCGCAGGGCCACGGCAGCCGCTGCGCCGCGCAGGTTTCGATCTCCCGCAAGCCGATCTCTTCGGCGCGCTGCAGCCATTCCGGACGGCCGAGGATCTGCGATCCGTAGATCAGCGTCTCGCTGTTGCCGGCGCGGCCGTGGCAAAGGGAGTCGTTGGTCTGGCTCATCTCGGTGCCGCCGCGGAGGTTGGCGAGGGTGGTGGCGATGGCGATCTCTGCCTCCCGCCGTCTCTCCTCACAGCCTGACAGCTCCCAGGCGCGCAGGCGCGACAGGCCGATACCCGCCGCGCCATGGCACCAGGCAGTCATGAAGGCCGGCTCCTCGGAAGCCGGCATTCCCGAGATCTCCGGATCGCGCAGGTCGGGCCAGTTGGCGTGCGCAGCATCGAACCAGTGACGCTCATAGCGGAACGCGCCTTCGGCGGCTTCGCGGAAGCGGCTCTCGCCGGTGGCGTGATGGAGCTCCAGCAGAGTCCAGCCGATGCCGCCCGCGCCGTGCGAGAAGCCGAGGAGGTTCCCCTTCTGCTTGACGCCCGGCATGCCGAATTCACCCCAGGACCAGCCCGCGGCATCTCGGGATGCAGTCTCGATCAGCCGGTCGCCGAGCAGGACGGCCGCGTCCGGCATCGCGGCGCGGAGAAGCAGGGGGATCGCCCCGGCGCAACCGGCCAGCAGATCGAAATTGCGTGCGGTGTCGCCCGCGGCGGCTTCGGCGAGGATGGCGCGGGCCGGCGCGCGGAGCGATTCTTCGTCCAGGAGGGAAGCGATCTGGAGAGCCGCGTCGGCGAGGCCGGTCCAGCCGCTGTAGGCGCCGATGCGGGCGGTCGGCGCGATCTCCGCGGCGCCATGCTCCAGGGCATGGTGGATTGCCCCCAGGGCGGTGCGCCTGAACATCCGCTCGCCGGTCGCGGCGTGGAGATAGGCGAGGAAAAGGGCGATGCCGCTCGTGCCGCTGTAGAGATCGCCGCCGTAGGCGCGGTGCACGTTGCGCCAGCGCCCGCCGAGATTCTCCATGGAGAACCCGATCCAGTTGCAGACGCCGCCGCCCCACAGCGCATCGCGGCAGATGCGCGCGCCCAGCGAGGCGGCGGCTTCCAGGAAGAGCTCCCGGTGTTCCGACGTGAACGCGCTGACCGGTTGCGTGTCGGTCATGACCATGCGGGCGCCTCGTAGCAGTCGAGGGAGCCGGCGTTCAGGTGGAAGCGCTCGGGGTCTGTGTTCTGGGCGGCGGCCAGGCGGCGCAGCTCCTCCAGGCGCGACGCCGTCTCCTGGTCGCCGCGCAGGTAGCAGCTCCAGCAGGCCTCGGCCAGCAGGCGGCTGCGATGCTGGCCGAAGCTCTCGCCGTTGCCGGGGTCCTCGGCGACCCCGATGCCGGGGGCGAGCCGCCAGGTGAAGAACGGCACCTCGGGACCCAGGTGCGGGCGCACCGCGGAATGGACCTCCTGGAGCAGGTCGGCGACGAAGGGGAAGAGGCGCTTGGCGAGATAGACGACCGCCACATCCGTGCGGTCATACTGGGTGGGCATCACCGAGCACTTGAAGCGGAACGGCACCTGGAAGGCGTTGAGCCGCGCCGAGAGCGCGCGCACCAGCTCCGGCGCCCCGGCGAGCCCGACGTTCCAATAGAGCCGCACCAGGCCGAGCGCGAAGCTCTCGTCCTCGGGCGTCTCGCCGAAACAGTAGTAGAAGCCGGGCTGGAGCGACGTCGATTCGCGGGGATAAAAGATGCTGATCTGCGCGCCCGCCCGCGGCCGCGCGCCGGGGCCGTCCTTGCTGAGGAACTGGCCGGGCCAGAGCGCCCGCGACGCAACGCCGCCGACACCGCGCTGCGCGGTGATCTGTCCGCCGGAGTGGATCTGCGCGATCGTCCAGCCGTGCTCCCAGCGGTCGCGCGATGCATTGGCCGCGGAGAGGACGCCGGAGAGCGCGGGATCGACGACGTACTCCTCCGGCGCTTCGCCCTGCGGAGCGGGCGGCAGAGGCGGCTTGAACGGCCGGCTGTAGACGTAGCGGTAGAGGGCGCCGGTGAGCATCTCGACGAGCGGCACTTTCGGAGTGCCGTTCGCTCCATTGGCGCCGGGAGGTCCCACGGGCATCTGCAACGGTCCTGGAGCCGCTCCCGGCTGCACGGTGAATTTGCGGCCGGCGAACGTCAGCTCGTGCGGCGACTCGATGCGGATCGCCTCCAGGATCTGCGCCAGGGACTCGTGCCAGCTCATAGGCCCACCATCTGGCTCACCGCCACCGCCGGATCGCGCAGGATGTTCATGCTCATCTGGAGCTGGCAGAGCGCCTGCGGCGTGATTTGCGGCGATTGCTGAATCCCCTCGTAGGCGGTCTGCACCATGCGCGCGGCGGCGCAGGCCATGCACCGCTCGAGATAGCGGCGCGACGTGGCGCGGCCAAAGCCGCGGGCCGCCGCGTAGCGGGTCCAGAAGGCCGCCAGAGCCACCTGCATGTCCTCGCCGCGGAACCGCGATACCGCCGCGGCCTGGTCCAAGGAGACGCCGGGACCCAGGGGGAGCGAGAAGATCCAGAAGCTCAGATAGGCCTGGAAGATGGCGCCCGTGTCCCAGCACTCGTCGCCGAGGTCGGCCATCTCCCAATCGATGATCCGGATGTCGAGCGGGTCTTCCGGCTTCTCGCGGTAGAGCAGAAGGTTTTCCCATTTGACGTCGCCGTGGATGAGCGCGCGGAAGGCCCACGAGCGCTTGAGCGCGTCGAGCGCGTTGGTGAGCCCGGGATAGTCGCGCAGGATCTGGAGCAGTTGCGCGTTGCCCTGGCTCATCTGGCTCAGGTATTGCGGTTGCGTCTCGTGGATCGAAAGAATCCACGGGAGCTTCTTGTCGAACAGTTGCAGCTCTTCCAGGGCAGGGAAGAACAGCTCCACCTGCCGGTGATAGGAGCCGAGCTTGTCGCCCTGGAGCTCGGCCATCTCGCGCGGGAAACAGCCCAGGCGCTGATGGTGCTCCCAGAGGTTCTCGGCGTCGGGGAGCATCTCGAGGACGAGGATCGTGGAAGCCGGGTCCCAATGGTGGCATTTCGGGAGCAGCGCGGCCATGGCGCCGAAGCGGGGATGGCGCGACGCCATCTCGTAGCACTTCGCCTCGCGTTCGAGCGTCAGGGTGTACGCCGGATTGCGGGTGCGCACCTGCTTGATGAAAAAGCCGGGGGACTTGCGGCGGATGACCTTGAGATTGTAATTGCGGCTCGACTGCTCGCAGACCATGAAGTCGCCGGCGACCACCGACGGGAGGGTCAGCAGACGGCGCTCGGCGAGATAGTGGACGACGTTGTCGGGTTGCACCAGCATGCTCGAGTCTCGGGCCGCCCGGACCCGGAAGGCCCGGCCCCGCCTTGCGGAGGAGCCGGGCCGCCGGATCACCGGGTCAGCTTACCTCAGGTGGACGACCCGCCTTCCGTCCCTCCCGTCCCGCCGCCTCCCGGCTCGCCCTCGGACGGGCTGGCGCCTCCTTTGTCGCCACCGCCTCCTCCGTCACCGCCGCCGGCGGCCGGAGCCTCCTCATGGGCCTGACCGCCACCCTGGAGACCGCAGGCGGCCGACTGGATTCCGCCGCCGCCTCCGCAGGGGGGTGCGCCGGTCGCGGCGCAGATGATGCCGCAGGTATGTTGTGGCCCGAACGTCACGTGGCAGACCGGTCCGCAGGTCTGCACACCGGCGCACTGGGTGTGGGGTCCGCAGGTGATCAGGCAGGTCTGCCCGCAGGTGTGGATGCCGCCGCACTGGGTGTGCGGTCCGCAGGTGATCTGGCAGGTCACGCCGCAGGTGTGGATGCCGCCGCAGTGGGTGTGGGGCCCGCAGGTGATCTGGCAGGTCTGGCCGCAGGTGTGGACACCGCCGCAGTGGGTCTGGGGTCCATGGGTGATGGGGCAGTCACCGCAGGTCAGGATGCCGCCGCATTGGGTGTGAGGGCCCACCGAGACCGGGCAGCCGGCGCAGGTGTGGACGCCGCCGCACTGGGTCACCGCACCCAGGGAGACAGGGATCGCCGCGGCCTCATGCTGCACGCCGCCACCGATCGGACCTTGCGGTCCACAGCCGTTGGACTGAGGCGGCAGGGTGACCGGGCAGCCGGGTCCGCCGCCGGAGGCCGCGCAGATGATGCCGCAGGTGTTCTGCGCGCCGTGGGTGATCTGGCAGATCACGACGCAGGACTGGACGCCGCCGCACTGGGTCGCTCCGCCGCAGGTGATCAGGCAGGTGGCGCCACAGGTGTGGACGCCGCCGCAGACGGACACATGGCCACAGGTGATGGCGCAGGTCGGGGCGCAGGTGTGGACTCCGGCGCAGTGCGTCGCCGGCCCGCAGGTGATCAGGCAGGTGGCGCCGCAGGTCTGGATGCCGCCGCAGGCCGTGTGACCGCCGCACGTGAGTTGGGGGGCGCAGGTGTGGGCACAAGTGTGGCCGCAGGTATGGACGCCGGCGCATTGGGTCGGGTGGCCACAGGTGATCAGGCAGGTGGCGCCGCAGGTCTGGATGCCGCCGCACGCGGTATGCCCGCCGCAGGTGATCTGCGGAGCGCACGTGTGCTGGCCGGCGTGGGTGAGGCAGATGACGCAGACCGACGCGCCCGCCGTGAGGTTGCCGGCGGGCGGGCACTCGCCGCAGGTGTGGATGCCGCCACAGTTTGTGGGGCCACCTGCGGTGACGCCTCCCTGACAGAGGTCCTGGGTGAGAGGACCCTGAATGAACTGGGTAAACGGATTCACGATTTTCATCCCCTATCGAAAGTTACGGTTGGCCGAGACTCGTTGAGGGACGGAGGCTGGAAAGCGTGATCGCGAGTACCGCGGGCGGTGACCGGCCGGAGGGCTGCGCGCCCTGGCCGCGCAGGCAAATCAAAGAGATATTGGGATACGCCTTTACTTGCCGCAAGATCGGCCGCCCCGCATTCACATTAGAGATTATATGGGGCCTGCTGTCGCGTCAACGGGGCGGCCGTGTGACGCTCCGGTGGTAGAGTGGCGGCCAAACCTATGACCGCCCGCAAGCTCGTCCAACGACTCGCGCTGCTCCTCCTATCCCTTTTTGTCGCGTTGCTCCTGGCCGAAGCCGGCGTGCGTCTCTGGTTCCGGGCGCACGGCGGCGAGAGCGACTTCCACTCCGCTCTGCTGCGCGCCCGCGGCGCGCCGACCCGCGGCGCCTTCACGCTGATCCAGCTCGTGCAGGCGAGCCCCGTGCCCGACGTCGTCTACGAGCTGCGCCCCGGTCTCGAAGGGACGTTCCGCAACCAGACCGTGCGCACCAACGGCCTGGGCCTGCGCGGCCCGGACGTCACGCGGGAGAAGCCCGCGGGCACTCGGCGCATCGCCGTCCTCGGCGACTCCAACACGTTCGGCTGGGGAGTGGGGGAGGGCGAGCCCTACACGCAGCTCGTGCAGCAGGCGCTCGACAAGACCGGACGCCGTTTCGAAGTGCTCAACTTCGGCGTGCCGGGCTACAACACCACCATGGAAGTCGCCACCTACGAATCCAAGGCCGCGGCGTTCTCTCCCGACCTGGTGATCATTCATTTCATCGGCAACGATCTCGATCTGCCTCATTTCATGCAGCCGCCGGAAAACCTGCGCTCCGCCGCGCATTCCGATCTCTGGGATCTTTGGCAAGCCCGCTTCGGCTCGCTGCAGGACGAGGCCGATCCGGACCTGCTGGCGCACGACCGCAGCAAGCTCGATCCGGAATACCGGCAAAAAGTGAGAGGACAATACCAGCACATGGTGGGACCGGACGCCTACCGCCGCGAGATGGCGAAGCTCGGCGCGCTCACCCGCGAGAAGAAGATCCCGGTGATCGTGATGGCCCTGGGCGATGTCAGCGGCGAAGGCAGCCTCGCCCATCAGGCCGCCGACGCCAACGGCATGCGCTTTCTCGACGCCTCCCCGCGCTTCTACCGCTACCTCGTCGAGCACGGCCTGGGCACCGAGAAAGCCGACTGGCAACGCACTTTCCGCATCCCCCACGACGGCCACCCCAACCGTTTGGGCCACCAGCTCTACGCGGAGGTGATCCTGGACGAGCTGAGGGCGATGGGCCTGGTGGAGCGATCGTGATGGCCGCCAAGCTTCCAGGAAGAATTGCCGTCGCCGCGATCCTCGGTCTGGGTGGCTGCGCAGCCGGCGCCGTGGCCGCGGGTCCCGCTGCGAGCCCTGAGCCGAATCAGGAAAAAGTCCGCTGGCTGGCCGAGAACGCCGTGGCGGTGCGCTCGATCGCGCCGGCGGACGAGAGCTTTGCGGACCTCATGCCCCTCGTCGCCCGGATCGGCGCCAGCCGCGTCGTGGCCTTGGGCGAAGCCACGCATGGCGACGGCTCCACGTTCCTGGCCAAGGCGCGGCTGATCCGCTTCCTCCATCAGGTCATGGGGTTCGACGTCCTCGCCTGGGAGTCCGGCTTCTTCGACGTCCCGGTGATGGCGGCGGCGCTGCGCTCCGACGTGCCGTTGCCCGACGCGGCGGCGCGCGGGCTCTATCAGATCTGGTGGCAGAGCGCCGAGGTGCAGCCGGTCCTCGCCTACCTCCGCGCCACGCAGGGGACCGCGCGCCCTCTGCAGACGGTCGGTTTCGACTGCCGGGTCTCCACGGCCCGCTCGCGGTCGGAGCTCTTCCCTGCCTTCCTGTTCGAATTCTTCGATCGGCTCGACCCGGGCCTGCTCTCCAAAGCGGAGCGCGCGGACCTGACGGCGATGTCCGTCGGGCTCGTGCCGGCCGACGTCTACGAGCACCCCGGGGAGCGCCGCTACAACCGTGAGCTGCCGGCGGCGGACGCAGGCTCCATGGAAGGGCTGCTCCATGCCACCGGCAAGCCCTGGCTCTTCCTCGGCCTGCGCGATCTGCCCGCGGGCCACTGGCTGCGCGCTCCGCTCTCCACCGGCTTCTACTTCCACGAGTCTCAGGTCACCGACTTGCCGCGCCTCTTCGACGCCGTGTTTTTCCTCGACGAGATGACGCCGAGCCACGCCCTTCCGTAGCCAAACCTGGTCTTTGTAAGTTTTTTCCCCGCCTGAGAGACTATCTCTGAGGACGGGATGCAGGCGACCACGCCGCAACTCCGCGATCCGAGGAGAGTCCAGATGACGATTCACAAGAAAGCGCCCGCTCTGCGCCGCTTGATCGCGGCCCTCCCCCTGTTCGCACTCCCTGCGCTTGTTCAGACCGTTCCACCGGCGCCGGCCCCGAGCGCGCCCCCTCCCTCCGCGACCTGGTACGTCGTGACCATCGCCGGCCAACCCGTCGGCGCTCTGCACGAGGAGGTCGCCGACGACGGCGCCTCCGTGCAGGTGACCGCGAAATCCCATCTGGTCCTCAACCGGATGGGCAGCAAGGTGGAGATGCAGATGGGGGAGGTGAGCCGCGAGGCGCGCGACGGCCGTCTCCAGGCCCTCGACGTCGACATCCGGGTATCTACCCAGGCCACGTCCTCCCACGTCACGGTCGAGGACGGCGTCGTACGCATCCGCGACCAGGCCGGCGAGCGCAGCTTCGAGCGCACCGTCCCGTTCACCGGCGATCTCCTGGGTCCGGAGGGGATGCGCAGGCTGTCGGCGGCGCGGCTCGCCAAGGCGGGGGACCGCATCGCGGCGCAGACCTGGGCCGCCGAGCTGGGCGGGGTGCGCACGGTGACGCGCACCGTCGCCGCCGAGGAGAGCGTGACCGTGGCAGGAAGCCCGGTACGGACGCTGCGGGTGGAAGAGGTCACGGAGGGCAGCCCTGCGAAGCGCCTGCTCTGGCTGGACGCCGACGGGCGCATCGTGCAGTCATCCGATCCCGGGCCGTTCGGCGACATGCGGACGTTGCGGACCAACGAGGCTGCCGCACGCCAGGCCGAGGCGGGCGGCGAGCTGCCGGCCGAGGTTTACGGCAGCTCCCTCGTCCACACGCAGGTCCGCATTCCCCACCCGCGGCGGGTGGAGCGCCTCGTCCTGCGCCTCCGCCACCGTGACCCGAGCCTCGGCTGGCCCGACTTCGCGGGTCCCGGCCAGCGGGTGGTGGAGAAGACCGGGGACACGGTGACGTTGGAGATCACCCGGCCGCAGCCGCGCACCGGGCAACCCTTCCCGGTGAAAGCGGAGGGCGACGACCGCGCCTACCTCGCGCCCAGCGCCTATGTGCAGTCCGACGATCCCGAGATCCGCGCCGCCGCCCAGGCCGTGGTGGCCGGCGAGACCGACGCCTACCAGGCCGGGCAGAAGCTGCAGCGCTGGGTGACCAAGAACATGAAGTTCGACCTCGGGATCGTGTTCGCGCCGTCCACCGAGATCTTCAAGAACCGGCGGGGGACCTGCGCCGGCTATGCCATGCTGTTGACGACGATGGCGCGCTCGGTCGGCATCCCGGCCCGCTACGTCCTCGGTTTCGTCTACATGGACGGCATCTTCGGCGGCCACGCCTGGGTGGAGATCAAGGTGGGGGAGGATTGGATCCCGCTCGATGCCGCCATTCCCGCCGTCCCCATCGACACCCCGGCCGACGCGGGCCACATCGCTCTCTTGCGCACCTCCCTCGCCGAGGGGATCGCCGCGGTGGGCGCCAGCCCGGCCCTGCAGCAGATGTACGGCCACCTCGACATCGACGTGCTCTCCGTCACCGTGGCGGGGAAGCCCGCCTGGACCGTCCCGGCCGGGTCGCTCTCCTACACGATTGAGGAGGACCTCTACCGCAACACCGGCCTCGGGATCGAGATCAAGAAGCCGAGCAACTTCCGCTTCGTCGGGCTCGACGCGGTCTGGCCGGACGACCGGCTGGTCGGGATGGAAGGCCCGGACTGGAAAAAGGTCGACCTGCGGCGGGCCACCGTCTATCCGGGGGAGGATGCCGAGACCGTGGCGTGGCGGGCCCTCGACGCGCAGGTCCCCGGTGGCCGGCACGGCCAGCCATCGGCGCTCCGAGCGGATGCCGCGGGGCGGCCCGCCTGGTTCTCCGCACGTGAGGAGAACGCGGCGCTGGCCTGGCGCGACGGCGAGGACCTGTGGGTCCTCTCCGTGGAGGGGAAGGACGCCGGCTTGCTGTTGCGGCGGATCGCGCCGTCGGTCAAGCTTCCCGATTGAGCCGCGATTGAGCCAAATGCTGCGAGGCGTCATGGAAGCGGTCACACAGGCGCGGGCGATGCTCGGCAGCGCGACGGAGACCCTGGACCTCGAAGGCCGGTACGACCGGCTGCTGCGCGAGCACGGACCGGCCCTCCGCCGCGCCGCGGCCGCCTACGAATTCGACCCGGCGCGGCGCGAGGACCTGTTCCAGGACATCTGCCTGGCAGTCTGGCAAGCGCTGCCCCGCTTTCGCGGCGAAGCCTCCGAACGCACCTTCCTGTTTCGCATCGCCCACAACCGCGGCCTCACCCACCGTGCACGCTACGCCCGGCAGCCGCGGGCCGTCGCCGACGATCTCGCCGCCGCCGAAGAGGTTGCCGATCCCGGTGCGAGCCCCGAGGCGGCGTTGGGGGACGCCGAGCGGCGGGCTCGCCTGCGCCACGCCGTCCGCCACCTTCCCCTTGCCGCGCAGCAGGCGCTCACCATGACTCTGGAAGGCCTCACCCCGCGCGAGATCGCCGACGTCCTGGGAATCACGGAGAACAACGTGGCCGTCCGCCTGAGCCGAGCCCGCCGGCTCCTGCGCGAAACCCTCACCGCGGCGGGAGGAGCCCCATGATCCGCGACAACCACGAAGAGGCCGCAGAGCTGAGCGCCTGGATGGAAGACTGGCGATCCCCGGACCCCGGCGATACGCCTGTCGAGGCTCCTCATCGTCTCGCGACGGCCGCCATCCTCCGCCAGGTGAAGCGGCGGAGCCTGGGCCTCAAGCTGCTGACCGCGGGCGAGGTGACGTTCGTCACCGGCGTCGTCATCGCCCTGACTCTGTTTGCGCTCCGTCATCCCAACCCGTTCGACGTCGCCGCCATGGCCAGCCTCTGCCTCCTCGCCGTCGGCGCTGTCGTCTTCAGCTTCTGGAACCGCCGCGGCCTCTGGCGCCCGGTCGCCGAAACCACCACCGCCTACCTCGCCCTCGCCCTCGAGCGCGTCCGCCGCCGCCAGAGGGGCCTGCGCGCCGCCCGCTGGCTCCTCGCCGCCGAGACCGCCGTCTTCATCCCCTGGATTTGGCACACCCTTCATCCGCCGGGGACCTGGCGCCCCGGGCTGCTGCATTTCGCGCTCGCCTACGGCTACCTGGCGCTCGTCGTCGGCGTCGCGGCGGCGGGAATCTGGTGGCTGGAGCGGTGGACGCGCCGCGAGCTGGCTGCGCTGTCGGAGCTTCATGAGGGCGACGCATGACCGACTGAGCCCGTCCGCGGTTTGGGTGAGCCGTTCCGTGGAATGCGTGACGCGTTCCGAGGTTTGCGTGATCCGTTCCGCGGATCGGGTCACCTGTTCCGTGGTTCGAGTCATCTGATCCGTGGATCGGGTCACCCGTTCCGTGGTTCGAGTCATCTGATCCGTGGATCAGGTCACCCGTTCCGTGGTTCGAGTCATCTGATCCGTGGATCAGGCCACCCGATCCGTGGTTCGAGTCATCTGATCCGTGGATCAGGTCACCCGATCCGCGGATCAAGTCACCTGATCCGCGGATCGCGTGGCACGTTCAAAAGTATGCATGACCCGGCGGGGGCCTGCGCCATGAAACTGTTGTGTCATCCGCTTCGTAATCTTCATCTGATAGGACTGGCCACGTCCCCAATACGGCACGCGGCCGTGCCCTGGAGAGGACGGCGTACGGGGCGTCGGCGCTCGGCGCGCCGGTGCGGATGGGGCCGGCATCGAGCTTGCTATGTGGGGAGGTCGAAGCACCGAACGGAACCCAGGAGACGAGCGATGCGCGCAGGCACGATTCCCCTGTCCACCATGACGAGCGATTCCGCGCTGGCCGGGTACTACGCGCTGCGAGCGCAGGAGTATGAGCGCATCTTTCAGAAACCGGAGCGCCAGAACGACCTGCGCGCCCTGCGCTCGTTTGTCGTCGAGGCATTCGCCGGCCGGCACGTCCTGGAGGTCGCCTGCGGCACCGGATACTGGACGCAGGTCCTGGCGCGCTCCGCCGCATCGGTCACCGCCGTCGACGTCAACGACGAAGTGTTGGAGATCGCGCGCACCAAGCCGATCGATCGCGAACGAGTCGTGTTCGGGCGCGCCGACGCCTACGCACTGCCGGCGTTCCCAAGCCTGTTTTCCGGCGGTCTCGCCGGCTTCTGGTGGTCCCATGTTCCCAAGGCGCGTCTGCGCAGCTTCCTGATCGGTTTGCACCGCGCGCTCGCTCCCGGCGCCACGATGGTGTTCATCGACAACGCCTACGTCGAGGGGAGCAGCACGCCGGTCTCGCGGCGTGACGCGGAGGGCAACACCTACCAGAGACGGACGCTCGACGATGGGAGCGTGCATGAGGTGCTGAAGAACTTTCCGACCGAGGAGGAGCTGCGCCGTGCGGTCCATGGATTGGCCACCAACGTGCGAGTGGGGTTCCTGCCTCATTTCTGGATCTTGACGTACGTTCCAAAGAAAGCGGTCGCCTGAGGCCCTGGGAGCGTGACTGTTGGGTTACGATGCGCTCCGATGCGCTTCCTACCGCACCTCCTCGCCAATAACCGCGCTTGGGCGGCGCGGACCGCCCAAGAACAGCCGGACCTCTTCGCCCGCCTCGCCGCGCAGCAGGCGCCCGACTACCTGTGGATCGGCTGCTCCGACAGCCGTGTGCCGGCCAACCAGATCGTCGACCTCCTGCCCGGCGAGCTCTTCGTCCACCGCAACGTTGCCAACCTTGTCGTCGAGGGCGACCTCAACTGTCTGTCGGTCCTCCAGTTCGCCGTCGAGGTGCTGCGCGTCCGCCATGTCATCGTCTGCGGCCACTACGGATGTGGCGGCGTCCGCGCCGCCTTGGAGGACGCCAAGCTGGGTTTGATCGACGGCTGGCTACGGCACGTGAAGGACGTCCAGAAGAAGCACGGCCCGCTGCTCGCGGAGCTGCCCGATCCGCAACACCAGGCCGACCGCCTGTGCGAGCTGAATGTGATCGAGCAGGTGCGGCACGTCTGCCAGACGCCGATCTTGCGCGACGCCTGGACGCGCGGCCAGGCGCTCTACGTTCACGGCTGGATCTACGGCGTGCACGACGGCCTGCTGCGCGACCTCGGCGTCTCCGTCGCCTGTCGCGAAGAGGTCGAGCCCGCGGCCGCGGCCGC
>Ga0075436_100002220_pt1 | contig 13406 bp, 12 predicted proteins | sample RhiMethybrSRZTD5_FD_75303 | JGI IMG/M metagenome (GOLD analysis project Ga0075436, IMG submission 75303) | Populus rhizosphere microbial communities from Tennessee, USA - Rhizosphere MetaG P. TD hybrid SRZTD5 | ecosystem: Host-associated > Plants > Roots > Rhizosphere > Soil | place: USA...
GCGCGGAAGATGCTCGCGGGCGCGGGGACGTACTCGTAACTTAAATACTTGTGCATCGACCGGAAGTCGATATCCCGCGATACTTGCGGGTGTTGTAACAGCGCCTTGATTTCCGACGCGAAGACGATGCCGGTACTAGATAGCGCGTAGTGGAGCGGCTTCTTGCCGAATCGGTCGCGCGCTAGCAGAAGGCTTTTTCTGTTCGCGTCCCATAAGGCGAACGCGAACATTCCGTCGAGCTTATCGAGGCACGCGACCCCTTCTTCCTCGTATAAATGGACGACGACCTCGCTGTCGGAGCGGGACGCGAAGCGGTGGCCTTTCCGCTTGAGATCTTTTCTCAACTCCTGAAAATTATAGATTTCGCCATTGAGGGTGATCCAGATCGTCCCGTCTTCATTGCTCATCGGCTGTCGGCCGGCGGGAGAGAGATCGATAATGCTCAGTCGTTTATGTCCGAGCGCTACGGAGATGTCCGACGAGCTTTGTATTGTTTCGCCCGAGTCGTCCGGCCCGCGGTGGGCCAATGTCCGGCCCATGCGCTGGAGGATCTCCGGCCGCGCGCGATCTTTCATTGAGGTATACCCGTAAATGGCGCACATGGAAGGGTGGATCAAATAGAAATGCGCGAGCGAGACATAAGTCGAATCGAAGACAGCCGACCACGGCGCGGGCGGGTTGGCCGCATGACTTACATCAACACACCGGAATTGCCTGCGGCTTTCGTGAAAATTACAGTTATGAAAGTTCGCTGGAAGAAAGGCTAAAAGACCATCGACGGGGCGGCGTGAAAAATGCGGCGTGCGTTCAGACGGCGACTGAAAGTTTCACGGGCTGTGGAGCGGCCGGCATGTAGAGCGTGAAAACGGAGCCGCTGCCGAGCGTGCTCTCGACTGCGATGCGGCCGTTGTGAGCTTTCACAACCGCTGCGACTAGGCTCAGGCCGAGGCCCAGTCCGGGCCGGGAGCGGCTCGCATCCCCGCGATGGAGACGGTGCCATATTTTGGGAATCTCCGCGGGCGGAATTCCTGCGCCGCTGTCCTGGACGCGGATGACGATCTGATCGTCGCGCGCGCGGGCTTCGATCACGACGCTTCCGGCGGGGCCGGTATACTTGACCGCGTTGTCCAATAAATTCGCCAGCACCTGGCGCATGCGGTTGCGGTCCGCGCGCATGAAGATATCGTCGGGGACGTTGCAGGATACCGCCACGTCCTCAGCCTCGGCCACATACTCGTACAATTCGACGATCTCACCGATGAGAGCGGAGACATTGACGGGGGCGAGATCCAATTTCATCGTTCCCGTCTCGGCCTCGGAGATGTCCATAAGCGTGTTGAGAAGCGTGAGAACGCGCTCGGATTCTTCGAGGCAGGCCATCAGCGCTTCTTTGCGCCCCTGGCGACCAGAATCCGACTGCAGGGCCGTCTCGGCGATCGCGCGCAGCCTGGCCATTGGCGTGCGGAGATCGTGCGCGACATTGTCGAGGGCGCCCCGCATTCCCTGCACCAAAGTTTCGATTTTTTCGAGCACCCGGTTGAACAGTTTGCCGAGCTCGTTCAGCTCGTCGTCGCCCACGACGGGAACCCGGGCGTCCATGTTGCCCGTTTCGACGATCGACTGCGTGATTTGGACGAGGTTTCGAATCGGCCGCGTCACCCGAAACGCGAAGAACGCGCCGCCGGCCAGGCCGATGACGAGGATCGGAATCATTACCGCGATAGTCGTTTCGCGGAAATCTTCCAGAATTTCCTTGCGGTCCTCGATGTCGTTGCCGACCTGCAGTGTATAACCGTTCGCTAAATGAGCGGAGGTGACTTCCAAAACGTCGGCGTCCGTTCTGGCGTGGAAATATTGCCACCCCGTTCCCACCGGGCGCTCCTCGACCATTTGAAGATCGAATTTGCTCCAGCTTCGCGCCGGGCTCATGAAAACGGTCTTCTTATCCGGTCCGACGACCCGAACGAAAAATTTATTGCGCCGGTCGCCCGCAGCCTGGACTAGGGCGGGGATTCCCTCGTTTTGCGCCAGGCTCGTGAATTTTTTCAATCTCGATTGGATAATCTTTTGATTGTCGCGAACCGACACGGTCAAAAAGAAATAGGAAAGACCGAAGAGCATCATCGTGCTCGCGACAAAGATGAGGGAGTACGAGAGCGTCAGGCGGAAAATGAGGGTTTTGCGCAGGCCGCTAAGAAGATTTAACGGCATAGCCGACGCCTCTCTGCGTGTGAATCAGTTTCCTGTCGAAGTCGCGGTCCACTTTGTTGCGTAGCCGGCAAACGAGCACGTCGACGACGTTCGTTTGCGGATCGAAGTCGTATCCCCAGACGTGCTCCATGATCATGTTCTTGGAAAGCACTCTGCCGGGATTGCGCATGAGATATTCCAGCAGGGCAAACTCGCGCGGCTGTAGCTCGATTTTTCTGTCCGCGCGCGCGGCCTCGCGCGTGAATAAATCGAGCGAGAGGTCGCCTACGGTGAGCCGGCTGGGTTCGGTCACATGCGTGGATCTGCGAATCAGCGCCTGCAGGCGCGCGAGCAGCTCGGAAAACGAGAACGGCTTGGTGAGGTAATCGTCCGAGCCCGTCTGCAAACCTTTTATGCGGTCGTCCACCGACCGCTTCGCGCTCAGGATGATGACGGGCCCGTCGATGCCTTTCTGACGAACCCGGTTGATGAGGGTGAGGCCGTCGAGCCTGGGCAGCATGACGTCGATCACAAGCGCGTCGTAACAGCCCATGAGAGCGAGTTGCAAACCTTCCTCGCCGTCGGCGGCCTGATCGACCGCGAAGCCGGCCTGCTTCAGCCCTTTGGCCACGAAAGCGGCGATCTTCGCGTCGTCTTCTATGACTAATATTCGCATGGCAAGCGACGGCCTAAAGCATAGCGCAGCGGTGCAGAGGGTCAAGAACGAATGAAATAGTCTCCTTCCGCTGCGTCAGGTGCTTCAAAATTGTAATGCTACGGTAAGGTTTGTGCAATATTTTTTATGGTTAGCGGGTGGCCAGCGGGTTAAAATCGGTCTGAATGAAGCATCGCACGGCCTGGCGCGACTTCGTTGTCTTTTTTGCTCCACTCGCCGTGCTTTGCGGCTTCGCTTTTTTTTATCACCTCGGCGCCGCAGCTTTGTTCGAGCCCGACGAAGGTCGGAATGCCGACAAAGCGCGGGATATTCTGCTGCTGAGCGACTGGATCACGCCCTACACCAATTTCGTCCCCGCGCTGGATAAGCCGATTTTCTACTACTGGCTGGTCGCGATCGCTTACAAAATTTTCGGCGTCTCCGAGTTCTCCGCGCGGCTTCCGTCGGCGCTCGCCGGCTTGGCTTGTGTCGTCCTCGTTTATTACTTCGCCAAGAGATACCTCGGGCCGCAAACGGCCCTGTGGAGCAGTCTCGTGCTCGTCGGCAGCGTCGAATATCTGCTGCTGGCGCGCATCGTCATCTTCGATATGCCGCTGGCGCTGACAATGACGCTCTCACTCTGCGCCTTTTACGCGGCGCAGCGAACGGGCGACGCGGCGACAAGAAGGATTTCGTACGCCTTGATGTATATCGGAGCCGCAGCCGGCATGCTCATCAAGGGGCCGATAGGCTTGATTCTGCCGGGGATGATCGTCGTCGCCTACATCGTTGCGGCGAAGAAATGGTCGCTGCTGCGCGAGATGCATCTCTTCGCCGGAACTCTGCTTGTGCTCGGCGTCGCGGCCCCGTGGTATATATGGTGCGAGATAAAGAATCCGGGATACCTTCGCTACTTCCTCTGGGAAGAAAATTTCGTGCGGTATTTCACCCCGCACTTCAACCGGCCGGGACCTTGGTATTACTTTGTCGTCGTTTTGCTCGTCGGATTTCTTCCCTGGACGCTCCTGCTTCCATTCGTATTCGGCCGCGCGAGGAAAAAGCTGCGCGACGATGCAATTGTATTCTTGCTGTTATGGGCCGGCCTTCCGTTTCTATTTTTCTCGCTTTCGAGCTCCAAGCTGCCGCACTATATACTTCCAGTTTTCCCGCCTCTCGCGTTGTTGACCGGCGGTACCATTGCCGAACGCCTTGAATCGGCGTCGAACAGGCGCGTATGGCCGCTGTCGCTTCCCTGGCTTACGTTGATTTTCCCGCTGATTTTATTGGCGGCCGTTCTCTATTGGCCTGGACTCGCGCCGCCGGAGAAGTTGAGGCCCTTGTCGGCGGGTTTCGACATGCTGCCGCGCGCTTTGATCGTCTTCACCGCGGCGGCGGCTATTCTCGTCGGCTGGGCGAGCGTTCACCATCGGTGGAAAGACTTGGCGTTCCCGGTTTCTTGCGCGGCTATGCTCTTGTTCGTCTGTTTAACCGTTGAAGCGACGGTGGCGGTCTCGCATTTTCGTTCATCGAAAGATCTTGCGGATCGATCCGCTTCGTTGATCGATCCGCAAGATCAGCTCACGTTTTACGATACGTATCCATCGAGCCTGCCTTTTTACCTGCACGTCAAGCAGCCGATACTGATGGTGTGGTCGGGGACGAAAGCGAGCGTCATGGGCAGTTTTTACATCGCCGAGCGGAATCCCAAACCGGCGGCCGACTACGGCGCGGTGCTCGTGACGTTCGATGAATTTAAAAGGCGCTGGCAGACGCGGGGAGCTTCGCTCCGAGTATTCCTCGAAAAGAAGGACTTCGCGGAGCTAGCCGACGGCAGCGAAAGGTCACCCAAAGTCTTGCTCGATACAGGACATTATCTGTTGGTTTCCAACCAATAATTCACCGGCGCTCTGCCTAGCCGCCGGGAATCTTACGGTGGTGCCAAGGCAGGGTACGGCCGAGCAATTTCTCCAAACATTCGATGTCGGCGCGGAATTTGTTTTGCCATCGGAGCTTCTTGATGCTTTAGCGGACGGGGCTCGCCGCCCGCAAACGGCGGGGCGCTATTGACTTGCCTTTAGCGCGGCTTATATGTTCCGAGAGCGTCTTTAAGGCAACGGATAGAAAGGAGCTCAGCATGGCAAAGGCGAAGGTCTTCATTTTCGCGCCCGCCGACCCGACGGGCGAGAGCGACAGGATACTCGAGGCCGCGGGCTGCGAGCTGAAACAGGGGAAGGCCAACTGGGACACGCCGCAGGGCGACAGCGAGCTCGAGATGGCGCACATGTCGGAAGGCGCCGACGCGCTCGTCGGCACGTCGATCCGCAGCACGCCGATTACGCAGAAGATCATGCAGAGCTCGAAGAGCCTCCGCATCGTTGCCAAGTACACGATCGGCGTCGACGACGTGGATGTCGACGCGGCGACGGAACTGGGTATCCTCGTGACGCACTCGCCGACGGAGTCCAACTGGGGCGGCGTCGCCGAAGGCGCGATCACCAATATGCTCGCGCTGGCGAAAAAGCTGCGCGAGCGCGACCGCTACCTGAAGGAGAATCCCACCAAGTGGCGCAACCTGGACTACCAGGGCCTCTATTTCGGCTCGCGCGCCAGCGACGGCTATCCCGGCATTACGCTCGGCATCATCGGTTTGGGCCGCATCGGCGGGCGCATCGCGAAGCTTCTGCGCCCGTGGGAGATGAAGATCATCGCCTGCGATCCGTACGTGCCGGATTCGAAATTCGCCGAGCTGGGTGTCGAGCGCGTCGATCTGCCGACGCTGCTGAAGCGGGCGGATATCGTGACGCTCCACGTCGTGCTGACGAAGGAGACGCGCCACATGATCAGCACGCGCGAGCTGGCGCTGATGAAGCCGACCGCGCTGCTGATCAACACCTCGCGCGGCTACTGCGTCGACGAGAAGGCGCTGATCGCGGCGCTGCAGCAGAACAAGATCGCCGGCGCGGCGCTCGATGTCTTCGAGAACGAGCCGCTCGCGCCCGACAGCCCGCTCCGGAAAATGGGCGACAAGGTGCTGATCTCGCCGCACATGGTGTCGTCCAACATCGGCAGCGGACTCAAGCCCGGCGTCGCGTGGGCGACGCGGTCGGTGGTCACGGCGCTCAAAGGCGAAGTGCCGGACAACGTCTACAATAAAGAAGTCATCGCGCAGTGGCAGAGCCGCTTCGGCGGCAAGAGCCTGCTGTAAGACGGCGGGGGAGAATGACAGCGCGCGCGATGGTGTTCCTCGCCGCGGCGGCGCTCGCCGGGTTTTTCGCCGGCGCGGCGTTCGCGGCGACGGTTTCCATCAGCGCCGCCTACCCGCAGCTCAACGGCGGGCAGACGCCGCTCTGGCTTATCGCCGACACCGGCATCGACCGGCGCTACGGCGTCGAGGTTAAGCCCGTTCTCATTCCCGGCGGCGCGCGCCTCACGCAGACTGTCGTCTCCGGCGACGTCGACGTGGCGCTCACCGGCGGCGCGGCGGTGAACGCGATGCTCTCCGGCGCCGACATCATCTATGTCGGCATGCCGGTGCCGACATTCGCGTTTTCTCTCTACGCGCGGCCCGAGATTAAATCCGTAGAAGATTTGCGCGGCAAGGTGCTCGGTGTCATCACCAAGGGCGCGTCGTCGGATCACGCCTCGATCGCGCTGCTCCGCCGCCACAGCATGAGCCAGGGAAAGGACGTGAAGGTGCTTTACTTCTCGCGGCAGGAGGACGCGCTCGCCGCGCTGAATCAAGGCATCGTGTCGGCGGCGGTCCATTCGGCGCCGACCACGCTGATGGCGCGGCGCCTGGGCTTCAAGGAGATCGTCAATATCGGCGCGCTGAAGATTCCGTATCCTTTCACCGGCCTCGCGGTGCGCCGCGCGCTGATCAAGCAGAACCCCGAGCTGATCAAGTCGTTTCTCAGATGTTATATCGCGGGCATCAAGGTCGCCGTCGAGCAGCCGGAGACGGCGCGGCGCGTGCTCGCGCGCTATCTCGTGACCAAAGATCCGGAGATCATCGACGAAGCGTATAAAGGATTCGCGCCGCTCTTCCCGCGCGTGCCGTACGTGACCGAAGAGGCGATCCGCGCCGCGATCTCCTTCACCGACCATCCCAAGGCCGCGACGGCAGATCCCAAGGACTTCTTCGACAACCGCTTTTTGAAAGAGCTGGAAAGCTCGGGTTTCGTCAAAGAGCTTTACGGCAAGAGCTGAAAAGATCGACCGTGAAATACGATCGAGGCGGTCTCGTTAGGCGAGACCGCCTCGGTCGTTTATCGTTCTAGTAGGGCGACCGCTCGCGGTCCCGGTTGCGATCTCTATCGCTATCGCGAGAGTCGCGATGCCCGGGATAATCCCTGCGGACGCGGTCGTGGTCCAAGTGGGGCTCGCGCGCCCAGTTGAGCCGCACACGGTCCCGGTCGCTTAGTCTAAAACGATCCGGGAGCCGCCGGTCATTGTGCCACCGTCCGCCCTCGTACCAGTAGTACAGACCGACATTCGGATAGAAGTACACCTCGGCATCGGGGTAGTAATAATACGTCGCGCCGCCGCCGGCGTAACCCGGCCCATAGCCCGGCTCCGCCGCGACATAGCAGCCCGCGAGGAACAGCAGCGAGCACGCGGCGAGCGCAAGAAACAGCGTCTCTATTCTATTCATTTTTCATCCACCTCCGCCTTCCATGATAGCGCAAATCGTCACCCTGGACGAGAGCGGCTATCAGGGGTCCGGCGGACAAAAACCGATTCACAAGATTTTTTCGTGCCTCCCGATAAAATCAGTATTGCGCCCCCCGGATCGCCTGCCAGAATAACCCTCAGATTAACTCTCAAGGAGGAAAAAATGGCGGCGGAACGATCTTATGACGCGATTGTCATCGGCGCCGGCCAGGGAGCAAAACCGCTCTCAATGGTCTTGGCGAAGGCGGGGATGAAGACCGCTCTGGTCGAAGAGAGGTATGTGGGAGGAACCTGCGTCAATTACGGTTGAACGCCGACTAAAACCATGGCGGCAAGCGCGCGTGTCGCCTATCTTGCCCGGCGGGCAAGCGATTATGGCGTGCAGACTGGTCCCGTCAAAGTGAATCTGGCTCAGGTGAGGGAGCGCAAACAGAAGGTCGTCGAGCGCTTTCGAAATGGCGCGGAGCAGGTTTTAGAAGCTACCGCGAATTTGGATATCATCTGCGGAGAGGCGAGTTTCATCGATCCGAGGACTGTCAAAGTTGAAGGCTCAGGTAATGAGACCCTGCGCCTTAGTAGTGAAAAGATCTTCATCAACACGGGCGCCAAGCCGGTCATGCCTCCGATCGAGGGACTTAATCGAGTGCCGTCTTTGGATTCGACTTCGATCATGGAGCTGGACGCGCTACCGAAACATCTCCTGATCATCGGCGGCGGCTACATCGCCATTGAGTTTGGTCAAATGTTTCGCCGTTATGGCAGCCAGGTCACCATCATTGAGCGAGGGAAGCAGCTCCTAGCGCGTGAGGACAGCGACGTGGCCGACGAGGTGTATAAAATTCTGCGAGAAGATGGAATCGATGTGAAACTTAAAACCGCGGCGACTCGGGTTGAGACAAACGAACAGGGTGAGATTCAACTTACAGTCAGCGGTGATGGCAGCGAAGTCACGGTCAAGGGTTCTCACCTCTTAATCGCCGCGAGTCGGCGGCCTAACACGGATCATCTCAATCTTGACGCCGCCGGCGTAGAGACGGACGAAAAGGGCTATGTAAAAGTCAACGAACGGCTCGAAACCAATGTGCCGGGCATTTACGCAATCGGCGATATCAAGCCCGGTCCCGCCTTCACACATATCTCGTACGATGATTTTCGCATCATCCAAGCCAATATTTTGCAAAACGGCAATGCAAGGATCGACGGCCGGCCGGTGCCGTACACGATTTTCATGGATCCACAGCTTGGCCGTGTGGGGCTGACGGAAAAAGAGGCGCGTGCGCAGGGCCGTTCGATTCGTGTTGCCAAACTGTCGATGGACCATGTGGCCAGAGCCATCGAGTTTGGCGAAACCCGCGGCTTCATGAAGGCGCTCGTCGATGCAGAGACAAATCAGATTTTAGGTTGCGCGATCCTGGGCATGGAAGGCGGGGAAGTGATGACGGTATTGCAGGTCGCCATGATGGGAAAGTTGCCTTACACCGTCATTCGCGACGGCATCTTTGCCCATCCCACGCTGGCTGAGTCTTTGAATAACCTCTTCATGGCGATGGATGACCAGGGATTGCATGAAAAGAAGTAAGCAAGTGTGCTTGTAATACAGAGAAAGGAGAAGCCTATGCCCACTACTGCCGCGGCAGTTCTATCGGTCAATGTTGGACGGGCGCGCGAGTTTGATTATAACGGTCGACCGGCCAAAAGCGCGATTTGGAAATCGCCTGTTGCCGGCCGTATTGCGGCCCGAGGCGTCAATCTTGAGGGAGACGATCAGGCCGATCGTAAAGCGCATGGGGGGCCGGACAAATCGGTCTATGCCTACGCCATAGAAGACGTGCGGTGGTGGGAAGAAAAGCTCGGCCGATCGCTTCAATACGGCGAGTTTGGGGAAAATCTCACGACGGAAGGAGTCGCGGTGAACGAAGCGCTCGTCGGCGAGCGTTGGGCGATCGGCACTGCCGTATTTGAAGTATCCGAACCACGGATCCCTTGCTGGAGGCTGGGAGTTCGGATGAACGATCAGGGGTTTGTGCGCCGATTTACCGAAGCGCTGCGACCCGGGACCTACCTGCGCATCATCGTTGAGGGCGCGGTCGGCGCTGGAGATGAGATCAGGATCATCGAAAGACCGGAGCACGATCTGACGGTTCGAGACATATTTCGAATCTATACTCGAGATCGAGAAGAGGTCGAGCGCTTGCTCGCCGTTCCTCGCCTCTCGGAGAGTTGGCGGGGATGGGCGCAACATTTTCTCGAGGAAACGAAAGGTCGCCGCGCATCCTCGGCTGCCCCTGGATGTTGCTGAATCCAATAACTGGGCACGCGTGCAATGGAACGAAGTCCGCGTTTGAATTCACGCATTGTTTGCGATCTAGCCTCCACGCGCAAATCGCCAAATAGTGAAAATCCAACCTACATAAGGAGATGAGGCCATGATCCACTACCGCACTGCGGCCGTCGGCGATCATCAAATTTTTTATCGGGAAGCCGGTGACCCGAATCAAACCGTTTTACTGCTGCTCCACGGCTTCCCGAGCTCATCTCACATGTTCCGCAATCTGATCCCGTTGCTTTCGGATCGTTTCCACACCGTGGCCCCGGATCTTCCTGGCTTCGGCGTTTCGCAATCGCCGCCGCGATCTCAGTTCAAATATACCTTTGACAATCTTGCGACGGTCATCGAAGCCTTTACCGAGGTGGTTCGTTTGCCGCGCTACGCGCTTTATGTCTTCGATTACGGCGCGCCTGTGGGTTTTCGCCTTGCTGTGGCGCACCCGGAGCGAGTGACAGCAATCGTCTCGCAGAACGGCAATGCATATGAAGAAGGCTTGAGCGATGCATGGGATCCGATTCGGCGCTATTGGGCCGAGCCAACCACCAAGAACCGCGAGGTTGTCCGGGACGCCTTGTTGACCTTTGAAGGCACACGCTGGCAGTACACGCATGGCGTTGCTAATCCGGAGATGATCGCGCCGGAATCCTATACGTTGGACGCTGCTCTGCTGGAGCGTCCCGGCAATAAAGATATCCAGCTCGATCTCTTTCTCGATTACGCTTCGAACCTCACGCTGTATCCGGTATTCCAACAATATTTCCGTGACGCGAAGCCGCCATTGCTTGCGATCTGGGGCAAGCATGATCCGTTTTTTATTCCGCCCGGAGCGGAGACGTACCGTCGCGACAATCCCAACGCCGTCGTGAAGTTTCTCGACACCGGGCATTTCGCTCTGGAAACGCACGTCGATGAGATTGCAAGCGCGATCGGTCAGCTCATGGACCGAGTCGACCATTAGCTGCAATCAAATATGGGTGCAGTAAGCTTACTTTATTGACGAGGGAGTGATGGCTCAAAGTCGTGCTAAACGCAGCGAAAAAGGATTGCTGACCCCGGACAATTGCGTGGTTGCGATTATCGATCTGCAACCGCAGATGCTCTTCGGCGTCGCCAATTTCGACCGCCAAACGATCATCAACAACAACGTCGCGCTTTCAAAGGCGGCGAAGGTTTTCGACGTTCCGGTCGTTCTCAGCACGGTGGAAACCAAGAGCTTCAGCGGCAACATGTGGCCGACGAGAAATGCCGAGCCGGATGTGATTTTGATGAACGGGCACATCGCGACTCAGGATGAGCGCCGATCATTTGCTCAGGCGGTCGCTATCCGGGACGGGCGGTTCGCATCGGTCGGATCCAATGAACAGGTCATGGCTCTTCGCGGATTGACGAAACTTAGTGAGGATTCGCATGCGCATGAAATGCAGTGACAAGTGGTTTGTTTTTAAGTTTCCAGAAATAAATACGCCGGTGAGACGCCGTTCAAGCGTTTGGCAGGTCATTGCGAGTGTGATTCTGCTGATTTCCCTCGGCTGTGGCAAATCCGAGCCACCGCAGGCGCGTCCGCCAGAAGTCGAGGTGGTTCAGGTCGAGCAAAAGGATGTTCCTATCTGGAACGAGTGGGTCGGCACGTTGGAGGGGTTGGTCAATGCGCAGATCAAGCCGCAGGTATTGGGCTATCTACTCCGCCAGACCTATAAAGAAGGCTCTTTTGTGAAAAAGGGCCAGTTGCTGTTTGAGATCGACCCGAGAACTTTTCAGGCGGCCCTGGATCAGGCCAAAGCACAGCGCGCCAATGCTGAAGGACAGCTCGCGCAGGCTGAGGCGAATCAAGTCAAGACCCAGCTCGACGTGAATCGCTACACGCCGCTGGCCAAAGAGCAGGCGGTAACGCAGCAAGATCTGGACAACGCCATTCAAGCCAATGTCGCCGCGCAAGCGCAAGTCAGGGCGGCCAAAGCGCAAATCGACGCGGCGAGGGCGCAGGTCGATTCAGCTCAGCTCAATCTTGGTTTTACCAGGATCGTCTCGCAGATCGACGGCATTGCCGGTATCGCCCAAGCACAGATTGGCGATCTCGTGGGGCCGACCAGTCTGCTAACAACTGTGTCCACGCTTGACCCGATCAAGGTCTACTTTCCCGTAAGCGAAAAGGGATACCTCAATTATATTAAGGAAAATCCGGATGCGGTGAAACGCGCCGAGCAAGAGAGACAGTTGGGACTGGAAATGATTTTGGCTGACGGATCGCTTTACCCGCACGAAGGCAGTTTTTCTTTCGCAGACCGCCAGGTGGATGTGAAGACCGGAACGCTACGGCTGCAGGGACTGTTTCCCAATCCGGGGAATATCCTTCGCCCCGGCCAGTTCGCCCGCGTACGGGCGATCACTACGACGAAAAAAGGCGCCCTCCTTGTTCCCCAGCGCGCGGTGACAGAGCTGCAAGGTGGTTACCAGGTGGCCGTAGTGGGCAAGGATAACAAAGTTAGTATCAGGCCGGTTAAGGTCGGTGAGCGGGTGGGCTCACTTTGGATCGTTCAGGATGGGTTGAAGCCGGGCGAGAGAGTCGTTGCCGAGGGCATCCAGAGAGTGCATGCGGACATGACGGTCAGCCCTAAGCCGCTCAAAGCGGTGCCCGAAGCCAAATCCGCGCCCACGGCAAAATCTGAACCGAGGTAAATCGCCATGTCCAAATTCTTCATCAACCGTCCTATCGTTGCTATGGTCATTGCGATCATTACGGTGATTATCGGCATTGTCGCCATGGTGCAACTGCCGATCGCGCAGTTCCCCGAACTCGCCCCGCCGGAGATCCTACTTAATGCCACCTATGTCGGCGCCGACGCGCTGACCCTCGAGCAATCGGTCGCGACACCCATCGAACAACAACTACAGGGTGTCGATAATATGATCTACATGAACTCGATCAACTCGAGCAGCGGGCTGATGCGGCTGAGGGTGGACTTCGACGTGGGCACAAATGCAAACACTGACCAGATCCTCACGCAGATGCGCTACCTCCAGGCCGAGTCGCAGCTCCCGATCGACGTCCGCAACCAAGGTGTCACCATCCTCAAATCAGCCACTAGCCCGCTGGCGCTGTTCTCTCTTTACTCGCCCAAGAGAACCTACGACGGCACTTTCCTCGCGAACTACGCGTATATCAACATCAACGATCCGATGAGCCGTGTGCCTGGTATCGGCCAGGTAGCAATCTTCGGCGCGGACAAGTACGCGATGCGTTTTTGGGTGCGGCCCGACACCTTGGCGAGTTTGGGCATTACGGTCAGCGATATTACAGCAGCGCTCAACAATCAGAACACGGTGAACCCCGCCGGCCAAATCGGCGCCGAGCCTGTGCCGCGCGGCCAGGAGTTCACCTACACGGTTCGCGCGCAGGGCCGTCTGCTGAACGCAGAGGACTTTGGCAAAATCGTTGTGCGTGCCAATCCGGACGGCTCGATCGTCCGGATGACGGATGTAGCTCGGGTGGAGCTGGGCGCTCAGAAGTACAACCAGATCGGACGCCTTAACGGCAATCCCGCCGCGATCATCGCCATCTAC
>Ga0075436_100002221_pt1 | contig 13406 bp, 12 predicted proteins | sample RhiMethybrSRZTD5_FD_75303 | JGI IMG/M metagenome (GOLD analysis project Ga0075436, IMG submission 75303) | Populus rhizosphere microbial communities from Tennessee, USA - Rhizosphere MetaG P. TD hybrid SRZTD5 | ecosystem: Host-associated > Plants > Roots > Rhizosphere > Soil | place: USA...
GTAATGTCCGATAACAAGTATTATGTAAAGTCAGATGCTTGGCCCGTCCAAGTGCACATCTGCCGCTTAGGTCCTGCCCCGCATCTACAGCTTGCCCTCGAGCAGCGATTTGACGAAGGCTGAGTCAATCTTCGGTGTGTTTTCGGGCAGCACAACGACCTGCAATCCATTTACAGTTTTGGTTTGAAGTGAACTATTCAGGCCGCGGCGTATCAGGTCGGATGCGGCCTTACCCAATCCACCGAGCGACGGTCGGCGTACTGCTTCACTTCGTCTAGAAGGTCATCATCGAGGTCGAGGGTTATCCGCACATAGCAATGATGGCATAGATGGCGGTCGATGTCATGATACTCACATCCGGTACTTGCCCAAGTCCTCGTCACCCAGGCCTTCCAGCCATTTGCGCAGCTCTTCGCTGGTAGCGGGATCGGAGGCGCTGGCGGCCTTCTTGGAACTTTTCAACACCTCGTCGTCGACGTAGATCGGGCAATCTACGCGAAGGGCAAGGGCGAGCGCGTCGGACGGGCGCGAGTCCACGCTTACCACGCGGCCTTCGCGTTCCATCCAGATAACAGCGTAGAACGTGTCTTCCTTCAGTTCCGTCACCACAACCTTGTGCACGTGTGCGTCCAGGCCGGTCAGCACGTTCTTAATCAGGTCATGGGTCATAGGGCGCGGAGTGCTTACTTTCTCGATCTCCAGAGCGATCGCGTTGGCCTCATAGACTCCTACCCAGATCGGCAGGACCGTATCGCTGTTCGCATCCTTCAGAATCACAATGGGAGTGTTGGTCACCGGATCCAGCAACAGGCCGCGAATTCTCATTTCCACTTCCATTGTGACTCCTCGACTCTCTGCTTCGTTGGTGACTCTCTATCCAACCCTGACGAAGCTAACACTCTCAGATGACCATCTCACCCACCAGGCTGTTCGGGAGAGCAGTCGTGACGCCTACATGGACATAGCCGCCTGATTCCACGCCGGCCGAGTCTGGTGCTGTGAAGTTCAAAGTCTTATTCTGCGACGTGCGCCCGATCCACTGCCGGCGCGCCTCGTTCTTCCCTTCAACCATTACTTCAACTATCTCGCCAAGATGTTTAACGTTTCGCCGCTGCTGTATGGCGCGCTGCTTTTCCAGCAGCACCGCCAGTCTTCGCGATTTCTCTGCATCGGGGATTGCGTCCTCGAGGCCAATCGCAGGTGTATTCGGCCGTGGAGAATACTTGAACGCGAACACCCCGTCATATCCCACTTCATCGAGCAGCGACAAGGTTTCCTCAAAGTCTTCCTGACTCTCGCCGGGGAAGCCCACGATAACGTCCGTGGTCATTGAAATGTCGCGCCTCGCCGATTTGATCCAGGAGATCCTCTCCAGATATTCCTTTCGGTCGTAAAGCCGCTGCATGGCATTAAGCACCCGGCTCGATCCGCTCTGCACTGGCAGATGCACGTGATCGCAGAGCGTTGGCGTAACATCGATTGCGTCGACAATGTCTTTGCCAAAATCACGAGGGTGTGAAGTGGTAAACCGCACCCGACGTACTCCGGGTACAGCGCCCACCGCCGCCAGCAGTTCCGCAAACGTTCGCTTCCCTTGCGGATCGCGGTACGAATTCACGTTCTGCCCTAGCAGCTGAATTTCTGTGTAGCCGAGATCAGCCATCTGGCGGGCTTCGGCGATCACCGACTCCAAAGTGCGGCTGCGTTCTTTTCCGCGCGTGAAAGGCACTACGCAATACGAGCAGAACTTGTCGCATCCCTCGATTATGGTGATGTACCCGCGATGGGGGTTGGTGCGGGCGGTGAATTCAGTCTCGAAGCATTCGTCGGTCTCACGATCGTCAAGGCCGGTAATCCGCAGGCGCTTCCCCGCCCCGGCTTCTTCAATTTGGGTCAGCATCTCCGGCAGCTTGCGATAGGATGCCGATCCGCATACCAATGAAACGTACGGCGCGCGCTCGAAAATCTTCGCGCCTTCCTGCTGGGCCACACAGCCCAACACGCCGAACTTTTTGCCCTGTGATTCGAGCTTCTTGTAATCAGCGAGACGATGAAAAACCTTTTGCTCTGCTTTGTCGCGGATCGAGCAGGTGTTGTACAGCACCAGGCCGGCTTCTTCGACGGTCGGTACCTGGCGGTATCCCTGCGAGACCAGCGTGCCCACGACTTTTTCCGAGTCGTGCGCGTTCATCTGGCAGCCGAAAGTTTCCAGGTAAAAGGTTTTCTCCTGCGCAGCCATAAAAAGCAAGTATAGCGCAGGGCATGCGCCGCTTCTCCTGGCCCGGCCACGGCGAAGGTACACAAATTTTCCTGAGTTCCGCTTCGGGCGCGATAGTTATACAATTCTGCCGAATCGCCGGTGCAGCCCGAGGACGCCAAATGAGCTCCCGGCGCATCTAACAAACGGTAGGAGGACAGTCCCATGAAACCGACCATCTACTTGAAATTGGTTGCGGCAATCGCGGTTCAAATCGCGCTATGTGCCGCGCCGCAGGCCACCTTCGCTCAACGCGGCGGGTTCCATGGCGGCGGTGGGTTCCATGGCGGTGGATTCGGTGGAGGCTTCCACGGCGGCGGAGGCAATGGCTTTCATGGCGGCGGTTTTCGTGGTGGGAACTTCGGTGACTCTCGCGGCGGTTTCGGTGGGTTTCACGACGGCTTTGGTCGCGGAGGCTTCCGGGGTTTTCGCGGCGATCGCTTCTTCTTTGGCGGATCACCCTGGTTCTACGGGTTTGACTTCGGCTTTGCTCCCTACTGGTACGGATATCCGTACGCCTACGGCTATGGTTCTGGTCCGTGGTGGGGACCCTATGGATACTCCTACCCGTACGGCGACTACGACTATTACGACTATCGGTATGATCCTCCCGACCCGGGTTACACCCCTGATTATCGTCACGAGCGTCGAGACAATCGCGACGATCGGTCGCCGCGCAATTCCAGTCCGAATGGCCAAACTCCGCCAGCGAAGCCCTCAAACGGCGCTGGCCAGCAAAGCTCTACTGATCCGACTTACGTCCTCGTAAAATATTCGGCCGGCGCGGGTGCTAATCATCAGCTCGCGGGTGTCGCTGCACAACTTCCTTCAGGGCTGAGTGTGCCGGTGCGCAATGCAATTGTTCTCTTGCGTGCGATGCCGCCCGAAGCTCGGCAGCGGTGGCTCAACTCCGGCCGATACGACAACTTCTCGTCGCGGGAGCGTGAGATTCTGAATCACGCGGCGGAGGTTTCACAGGCCGACTGAGTTCGGGAATTTGCAGCTGAGCCATCTCCGCGAAACGCGAGCGCAACCCTATGACTGCGGGTTCTTGCTCCCGTTTTGCACCAGATCCAGGAACTCCCGATGCACTTGCATATCTTCACTCAGCTCGGGATGAAAGGTTGCAGCCATGGTTTTGCCTTGGCGAACAACCACTGGGTCATTGCCCTCAGAGCCTAGAACTTCGACCTGCTCGCCGACGCGTTCGATTTTGGGTGCGCGGATGAAAACCATCTCAATGGGAGAGCTGCGGAAGGTCCCTTCACGGATTGAGCTGTCCATCTGCCGGCCGTAGGCGTTGCGGCGAATCGTGATGTCGATCGCTCCCAATCCACTCTGTGTTGGATTTTGTACTTCCTTTGCTAGCAGTATTGCTCCGGCGCAAGTGCCAAATGTAGGTTTCACGCGAACGAACTCTTTAAGTTTTTCGAAACCAGCTTCGCCGAGAAGCTTAAGAAAGGTGCTTGATTCCCCGCCCGGAATGATAAGCCCGTCGATTTCGTCGAGCTGTTCGGGATTCTTGATGAGCACCACTTCGGCACCGAGTTCCAGGAGCCGTTTGCGGTGAGCATCGAAATCGCCCTGAAGCGCTAAGACGCCGATCTTCATAAAGGTTTTTTGGCCGGCTGCCGGATATTTGCCAGTTTGCCACCTATTTGATTCTACCGGATGAAGATGCCGTGTCTCCGGAGGGAGCGCGAGCGCTAGCTTACGACTGCCAACTCACACAGTTTTTTCTTGGCATCTTAAAAGGCATAACGAAACGTTCGCTTTCGAATGAGGAAGGAAGCTGGAAACATACGCGAAGGGACAGCTGAACTTTTTATCGCTTAATCGGCGCGCGGACTTTCCAGAGAGCGGCTAGGGCGTTGGCGGCATCTTGAATAGATTGTTTTTCCGTATTCGCAGCATCACGTTGGAATATCGGTGTATGCCGCTTGGTGGCCCCGGAGGTTGGCTCTCCGGCGATCCTGGACAATGCCGCCATATATCTGCCTTGCAAATTTTCGGGGCTCAACTGACCTCCTTGAATTATTACATTGTCAATTTGAACTCTTGCAGACGAAGCTGCCAATCGGGATTGCTGCGGAGTAAAGCTGGTGAACGCATGTAGAGTTGCCGTCGCTGACTAGTATGTGCATGGCGAGCACAACCGTACGAGGTCGAGCAACGTGGCGAGGTTTTAGCGGCCTTCCGGCGCGGTTCAAGACCGATCGCACATTCTCCTGTCAGCTAAAACGACGACTCATTTCTGCCTCGGGTGGGGAGGGTTTGTCACGCCGTCCTGGTCTGCAATCCCGAGCGCGATGTTTGCCAGCGTAACGTAGTGATCCAGGCGCGATTCTCTACGCTGCTCTTCAGATAGGGGTAAGAGTCGCGGCCCTTCATCACGCGCTTCGGGCTCCTCTGGCCCAAACACGCGTACGGCGCGCTTCTTTTTGCGGCGCGGTTGACGTGGCATCCCGCTCAGGATCACATGTCTCGAGAGCGATAACCATACCGTCGCACATGTAGCACGAACGTGCTATTGATCTATGGGTCGCCGTGAGGAATTCCCTAACAGCTTGCGTGGCGCGCGCACCGTCCCCGAATGCATTGCCAGCTCGTGTGGCGCGGACATTCTTGTCCGCGAGGTTTTTTTTGGGTGTGGTGCTGACACTCCCGTCGCAAACCAAAGCATGCGGGAAGGGCACGAGTTCACTCGTGCCGCAAGGTTGTAGCAAATGGGTTCCGCGCTTTAGCGCCCGAAGCCAGCAGCCGCGATTTCTGGGTTCCAGCCGATCCTACCAGCCCCGGGTCTGCATCATGCTGGCTTCATCCATCGCGGCAACGGCGATGCCTTTCATCGCCCCAGTCAGGTCTGCGCTGACCTCAAGTAACACTTTAGGGTCGTTGAAGTGGGTGGCGGCCTTCACAATAGCGCGGGCGCGCTTCTCAGCCTCGACCGGCGGCGACATCGCACAGCTGTCGTCATACGGATGGGTATCCAGCGAATGAGTGCACGATGTACGCTTTCCCATGAAAATGCCCGAGCCGACAAACACGGCCTCTGCTCCAAGCTGCATAACCAACGAAGCATCAGCAGGCGTCGCAATTCCGCCGGCGGAGAAATTTGGCACAGGCAGCTTCCCTTCCCTCGCCACCAGTTTCACCAGTTCGTATGGCGCTTGCAGTTCTTTGGCCTTAGCGTAGAGTTCCTCTTCGCTAAGCACGGTGAGAATTTTCATCTCCTGCACAATCTGTCGCATGTGCTTGACCGCGTGCACTACATCTCCCGTGCCCGCCTCACCCTTGGTTCGGATCATCGCGGCCCCTTCTGCGATGCGCCGCAGCGCCTCCCCTAAATTCCGCGCTCCGCACACAAACGGCACCTTGAACGCATGCTTATCCACGTGGTGTGCTTCATCGGCGGGAGTCAGGACTTCGCTCTCATCCACAAAATCCACGTTTAGTTCCTGGAGGATTTGCGCTTCGGCGAAATGGCCGATGCGGCACTTGGCCATTACCGGGATAGACACGGCGGCCATGATCTCGCGAATCTTCTTAGGCGAGGCCATGCGCGCGACTCCGCCTTCGGCGCGGATTTGCGCGGGCACTCGCTCCAGCGCCATCACGGCCACGGCGCCGGCTTTTTCGGCGATGACAGCTTGTTCCGCGGTGGTGACGTCCATTATGACGCCGCCTTTGAGCATTTCGGCGAGGCCGGTTTTTAGGCGAAGGCTGGTGGAATTACCGTTGTTCTGAGACATATTGATTCTCTTTTCGCGATCGTTCTTTCTTTTGATCGCATGACTGGGGAACACAGATGCGCTGAATTGACTTCATTTTACAACTTTGGCGAGGCCATCGCATGCAGCGTTTTCAAATAGCGTCACGCGCTGGCGCGGGCGGGAGCGATTACCGGCCCTGACGGGGCGGTCCAAGTCACCGGTGCGACGCAGCCGACGACGAATATCCAGGCCACCACGCCTGCAACGCAAACCGTCGCGGTAATCGCAAACGGAGCAATAAAAGTCCCGGTGTGTTGCAGGACGAATCCAGTGAGGGCCGGTCCGAGGACTCCGGCGAGATTTGCGAACCCATTTTGCCAGCCGTACCACTTCCCTACAGCCTGAGGTCCGGCAAGAGTCTGCGGAAAGGTGTAGAGACCGGGGCCAGTCATCCCACATCCCCAACCTGCGGCCAGGAGCCAGGGCAAGTACGGATGCGTGCCAGCGACAGCGCAAGCGAGGATCCCAACAGCAGCCAAGGAGAATCCGATAGCCATCGCGCTCTTGCGGACAAGCGTTGGCGAACCTCCCTTACGGATTGCAAAGTCCTGAAGCCATCCGGTTGAGATAGCCGAGACTCCATCCACGCAATAGTAGAGGCCCGCGACCATGGACATTGTTGCCATCGACAGATGATGAGCGCGGATGAGATACGACGGCAGCCAGGTGATCATGAAATAGAAGAGGTAGTTGCTGCAGAAGTGACCGGCTGAGGTGCCCCAAAAAGAACGATGTTGCAGAATGGTCGCCCAGTTAGGGCCGGGGTCCTCGTGGTGTGGCTGGACTCGGCCCTCGGTTGGCATCCACTTTTTCCACGCAGGAAGCCACACGAGGCTGAGCAGCCCGATAGCAATGAAGACAGGGCGCCAGCCGAACCTGGCCATCAGAACGCCCGCGCCAAGGGTGCCCGCAGCATTCCCGAACTTCAACGCCGACATGAGGGCGCCGCTGGCGAATCCGCGATGGTGTTCCGGTAAATTTTTCGCCAGAATCTTCGAGCCGCAGGGGAGAGCAGCCGATTCTCCGATTCCAAGGATGAACCGCATCGCAAGCAAAAGGACAAATCCGCGCACCAGTCCTGTGGTCGCTGTGGCCACCGACCAGAGGAGGAAACCGGCGGCAAGGATGCGGTTGGCACTGAAGCGGTCCACCAGCCAGCCCATGACGAACTGCATTAGCGTGTAAGTGGCGAAAAAGGCGGCGAAGAGAATGCCGAGCTGCGAATCGGAGAGATGGAACTCCTTTCGGACCAGGTCCCCAGCGACGGAGATGTTCCCTCGATCGATGTAGTTAATGAGAAAGGCGGCCGCCAGCAAGAGGAGAGCAGGAGTGAATGCGGCCAAACTGCGGGAATCATCCTGCGAATAAGACATAGCGCCCGTGGCATTCTGCGCCGGGGCTGAATCAATTGCAACTGGTAAAGTTCGGCATCCGGCTACAGTTTTCGGCCAAAGACGCGCTGCGGGTCGACGATAACGAATACCCCACGGCTGCGGGCCAGTACGGTTCCTTTTTCGTCGAGAATTTCTGCTATGTGCGTCAGGCGACGGCCGCGTTTGCTGATCTCCCGCGACTCAACACGTAGTGGCTTGTAGAGCGGCACGGGCTTGATATACTCCACGGTCATTTTGGCGGTCATGGCGAGAACATCGCGAAGCTTGTTGAGCTTGCCCATGGCATCGTCGAGAATAGTGGCGATAATTCCGCCATGGCAGTGGCGAGGAGGCCCGGTGTAGCGCTTGCCGAGCCGGAAGCGGCAGACGAACCGCTTGCGGGCATCATCGAGAAGGAATTTCAAGCGCATGCCCTCGAGATTGTCCTGGCCGCAGGCAAAGCAGAAATTCTTTTTTGCCCTGCGAATTCCGGTGAGGTGGCCAGTTACAGATTTTTTCATAAGCGCGAATTGTAGCGGATTTGGCCGGAACTTCGAGCCTCGGCGAGTTCAATTATCATCAAAAGCTTAAGTTGTGAGCAGCATAATCCCAGGAACGAGGAGAAATCGGGTGACACGGAACGACGAGCAAAGTAAGGACCACAGTGCGCTGAAGTCTTGCGCATGGACTGTTTCGGTTTGCGTGTTTCTGTTTTTGGCTGTTTGCAATTTGCTCGCAGGTCAGGAGAAATCGTCTGCGGGCGCAACTACCTTTAAATCAAAATGTATTCTTTGCCACGGCCCGGACGGCAGCGGGAATACGCCGTTGGGCAAACAACTTCAAGCTGCCAATCTCGGCTCTAAGGATGTGCAGAAGCTGAGTAACGCCGAGCTCCACAAAGTCGTGCACGACGGCCGCGCCAATATGCCCTCTTTTGCGGACCAGTTGAGCACTGAGGAAATTGACCAGGTCATACAGTACGTGCGCCAGTTTGGTAAGTCGGCCAAGAAGAAGTCATTTCGTTAGCCGCGCAAGGCGTCGTGAGCATCAGTAAGTTATGACCGCGCAATCTCCGCCCATTGTGATGGAACCGCCCAAGTCGGGGCAGGGCTGGGGCGGCGTGCATCCACCGAGGCTCGGAGGTGGTGGCGACAGTGGGCCTGAGGACGGTTATCCGGATTATTGGCGTAAGCTGCATCGCGCGCGGCTGGCACTGGTTCTCGGCATCGTTGCGATCTCAGTCATTTTCGTAACTATGACCGCCGTGTTCTTTTTGCGTCAAGCGTCGGTGGTCATCGATCACGGGACCGGACGCTACATTCACGAATGGACGCCCATTCAGTTGCCGGTGCGTCTACTTCTGTGGAACACGATGGTTCTGCTCTTAAGCAGCATCACCATGGAATGCGCGCGACGCTCACTGGCCCGCGATATGGTTTTGGCGCCGGTAGCAGGGATCGCTGGAATCAGGCTGGACCGCGAGCTCCGGCCTCCCTGGCTTGCCCTCACAGTAACGCTGGGGTTCTTGTTTCTGGTTGGACAGTGGATGGCGTGGCAAGCCCTGCGGGTGCATGGATTCCATGTTTCTACCAGCGGTCCAAGTCCGTTTTTTTACATTCTCACTGCGGCCCATGCAGCGCACCTGGCGGTTGGGATCATGGCCTTGGTCTACGCGGGAGTGATATCTCTTTCGAGAAGCGGAATTGAGCACAGACGAATCGTGCTCGAAGTGACCAGCTGGTACTGGCACTTTATGGGAGTGCTGTGGCTGTACGTCTTCGCTTTGCTGCAGTTTGCGAAATAAAACTTCTCGACTCACGAATCTTGTCCAGTTCCGGACAGCGTGGACACTTTTGTAGAGCTCGGCATCCCTAACTTTCTCGATTACCAAGACATTGCTTGAACGTCTAAAGCTGATCGGATTAGAATCGCCAGTCCATCTCTGCGAGGTACTATGCGTTCAGCATTGCTGCTGTCAGCTTCTTTTCTGATTTTCACCCTCTTTTCTTTTTCGCAAACACAAACTCCCACGGCAGACACGAGTTCTCCAAATGCGCAGAACCCATCCGGGTTCAGCGTTGATTACATCGATAAGAGTGTTGATCCGTGTGTGGATTTCAACCAGTACGCCTGCGGCAACTGGATGAAACGCGTTGAGATCCCCGGTGATGAGCCGGAGTGGGTGAGTTTTGAGGAAGTGAATGAGCGGAACCAGAAAGTCCTGCGCGACATTTTAGAAAAGGCTGCGGCAGGAGGCCCCGGTCGCGACCCCTTAGATCAGAAGATTGGCGATTACTACGGTGCCTGCATGGACGAGCATGCCGCGGACGCAAAGGGGCTTGATCCCCTGAAGCCGGAGCTCGACCGGGTCACTGGAGTGAAAGATAAGGCCGCATTGATTGACGCAATCGCGCGCGTGCACTTGCTCGGGCCGAATCCGCTGTTCAATTTCTATTCGTCTCCCGACCTGCACAATGCCGATATGGTGATCGCCTACATCGACCAGGGCGGACTCACACTGCCCGACCGCAACTACTACATAAAAGACGAAGAGAAGATGGTCGAGATGCGTAAGAAGCTGACTGATTATGCAACCGCTTTGTTCACCTTAAGCGGGCAATCGGCCCAGCAGGCGGCGGATTCGGCGCAGACGGTGCTGCGAATCGAGACCGCGTTGGCCAAGGCTTCGATGGATAGAACGGAGCGCCGCGATCCCAAGAAACGCGATCATAAGATGACGCGGGATGCAGCGGTTGCATTGGCGCCGAATTTCTATTTGCAGCGCTATTTCAGCGACGTCAACACGCCGGGCTTTTCCGACATGAACGTAGTCAATCCTGACTTCTTTAAAGGTGTCAATGCTCTGGTCCAGTCAGAGTCGCTGGACGCGCTGAAAACCTATATCAACTTCCACGTACTGAACGGTGGGTCGCCGTGGCTTTCCAAGCCGTACGTAGATGCCAACTTTAAATTTCAGCAGGCGCTTACCGGACAAACCGAAATCAAGCCGCGCTGGAAGCGGTGTGTTGACTCGACTGACAACGCGATGGGTGAGTTGCTGGGACAGCAGTACGTCGCGCAAACCTTTGGGCCTGAGGGTAAGGCACGCATGTTGAAGATGGTTGACGCGCTGGAGAAGGCGCTCGACCAGGACATCAGCACTTTACCCTGGATGACTGAGGAGACCAAAAAACAAGCGAAAGTGAAACTGCAGGCCATCCGGAACAAGATCGGCTACCCGGATGTATGGCGCGATTACTCCAAGTTGGAAATCAAGCAGGGCGACCTGATGGGCAATTTCTTGCGCGCAAATGAGTTTGAGTCGCGGCGGCAGATTGCCAAGATCAGCAAACCTCTGGACCGCAAAGAGTGGGGCATGACTCCTCCGACGGTGAATGCGTATTACAGCGGGTCGTACAACGAGATCGTTTTCCCCGCCGGGATTCTGCAGCCGCCATTTTTCGACAAGAGCATGGATGACGACATTAATTTTGGCGCGGCTGGAATGGTCATTGGACACGAGCTCACCCATGGCTTTGACGATCAGGGCCGCAAGTTCGACCCGCAAGGCAACCTGCGCGACTGGTGGACAGAGCAGGACGGCAAAGAATTCGAAAAACGCGCAAGCTGCGTCGCCGACGAGTACAGCAGCTTTGTCGCAGTAGACGATCTGAAGCTCAACGGCAAGCTGACACTGGGTGAGAACACAGCTGACAACGGCGGCGCGAGAATCGCGCTAATGGCGCTCGAGAACATGATCGCAGAAGACAAGAGTGGCAAAGCCGGCGAAAAAATCGACGGTTACACGCCGGAGCAGCGCTTCTTTCTGGGATTTGCGCGGGTGTGGTGCGAAAAACGCCGACCCGAGTTTTCACGCATGCTGGTCAATGTGGATCCGCACTCGCCCGGGCGCTACCGGACCAACGGTGTAGTGCAGAACATGCCGGAGTTTCAGAAAGCCTGGGGCTGTCATGCGGGACAGCAAATGGTTAGCGCGAACATGTGCCGCGTGTGGTGAGATTTTTTTGCGATCTACGACCGCCTTGTGACGGCACTCACGCGCTCAGGTGACCTGGGTCATGGACGCACTTACCTCAATCATTTGAAATGCAAGTGTTGATCGGGTGATTATTCCCGGAAATTAAATCTCACTACGTCGGCACGGTTGAGTAACAGCAATCATTAACGCCGACTCGAATGGCGGGGCCTCCCCAAAACAGGTGGGGCCCCGTTTCCCGTTTTGAAAGTATGTAGTTCAACCACTGTGAAGGGCTTGCGGAAAAAAGGTGATTCTTACCAGGCGCGGAAGTTGTCTACCTGCCCGATTTCGCGCTTTATATGCTTGTGCTCCCGCCGATCAAGCTCTCGGGATGACTGAACGGCCGCTTCCAGGCGCGCGGCATCCTCGTGGTGAAGCGATACGAAGCGAAAAGGCTGCTGGTCCCAGGAAAGAGGGCTCAGCATTTCCGCGACTCCCAGCACTGATCCGGTACGGGTCAGGAACATCAGTTTTGCCTTTGCGCCTTGGGTTATGGGACGCGGGACAGAGAGCAACCCACCGGTTACCGATATTACCTTGAGCGTTCCCGCAGCGCGATTACCGTCCATAAACCTGAGCACGACTGGAGTGAGCTCCGACAAGCGGGCTCGGTCGGCCCTCCGGACTGCGGAATGAGGCAGATACGGCATACGCCTCATTATGGGCGCGAACTGCAGAGAAAGACAGATTACTGAAGACGATTTGCACTCTCGAAAAAGGACAATGGCCGCTCCGAAATGAGGTTTAGTCGTCCAAATTAGAAGCCGGGCGGCCTTTGGTCTGCGACACCGAATGTGCGTTCCAGCGCGATACCAGCGCGGCAGATCGTTCCCTCGTCGAAAAGGCGGCCGATGAGGGTAACTCCGTGGGGCACCCGGCGCGGCGAAGAAAAGGTCGGGACGGGATTGCTCGGATCGGGGGCCCAGTCACTGCGGGCTTTGGTGACCTCAACAAATCCAGCGCGCAAGGTGAGCGAGGGATGCCCGGTAAAGTTGGTGATGGTGAGCATTTCGTCGCGCAGAGACGGCACGAGGAGGAGATCGACCTGCGAGAAAACCCGTGCCATCTCCTCTGCCACTTTTCGACGGAAACGGTCGGCTTGCACAAAATCGACGGCGGAAAGAAAACGTGCCTGGCGAAAGATGTTTGGCCACGCGTCGGGGGTCTGGACTTTCAGTTGACTCAATCCGCCGCTCATGGCGAGCTCTTCGAACGCCGCCGCGCCTTCACTGAAGAGAATCAATCCGAGAGAGTCGTAAGGCCAATCGGGAATGGAAACCTCTACGGGCACCATTCCTACCTTCGCTACGGCGTCGAGCGCGGCGCGATCCACGTCGGTTGCTGGCTTGCTTTTCATCCAGTCAGGGAAATAACCAACGCGCAATCCTTTGACGGAGGCGTCCGCGTTGAACTCCAGTTTGCTGGGCTGGCTGGCGACATCCCCTGGGTCGGGGCCAGATATCGCGTGCAGCACAAGAATGGCATCTTCAGCACGGCGGGTCATGGGGCCAAGCTTGTCGAGTGACCAACACAAGGTCATCGCGCCGGTGCGAGGTACCCGGCCATAGGTGGGACGAAGCCCAGTGACTCCGCACCGCATGCTTGGCCCGACGATGCTTCCACCGGTTTCGCTGCCAATCGCGAACCCTACCAGGCCCGCCGCAGTGGCGGCGCCAGGACCTGCGCTCGAACCGGAGGAACCTTCTTCCAAAAGCCATGGGTTCATGGTTTGGCCGCCGAACCAGATGTCGTTGAGCGCGAGAGCGCCCAGGCTCAATTTTGCAATCAGGACTGCACCGGCGGCGTGCAGACGCTTCACGACTGTGGCATCTGCCTTCGGTATCCGATTTCTAAATGGTTCAGCGCCGTACGTGGTTGGAATGTCAGCAGTATCGAGAAGGTCTTTTGCGCCCCAGGGAATCCCATGCAGTGGGCCGCGGTACTTCCCTGCCGCGATTTCCTTG
>Ga0075436_100002225_pt1 | contig 13399 bp, 8 predicted proteins | sample RhiMethybrSRZTD5_FD_75303 | JGI IMG/M metagenome (GOLD analysis project Ga0075436, IMG submission 75303) | Populus rhizosphere microbial communities from Tennessee, USA - Rhizosphere MetaG P. TD hybrid SRZTD5 | ecosystem: Host-associated > Plants > Roots > Rhizosphere > Soil | place: USA...
GCGCGGTGAGCTCATCCAGGGTCGCGTTGCGGCGGCTGTGCGCGGTGGCGCCGGTCGCGGTCAGTTCCTGCCACGCCCGGCCGGCGAACGACCGGGTGCCTATCGCCTCGAACGGGTCGTATGCGGTGCGCAGCTGGGCGTGGGCCAGCGGCGGCCGCATTCTGCGCGAGCGGGCCTCAAGGCCTAGCCCCCAGTCCTTGCCACCGAGCCGGGTATGCGCGCACAGAGCCTCCAGCGCTGTCTGGGCTACCTCCGGCTGGTGACAGCGCACGGCGGCCTCGACCAGCTCGGCCAGCGCCTGGACCATCCCGCCCTGCCCGGGTCGGGGGATCGGCGCCCCGCCCGGGCAATCACGTGATCGTCGTGTTCGGGGCGACCGGCGATCTGGCCCGGCGCAAGCGCCCCGCACGCGAATGACTTACCAACCCAATCGTGACCGCGTCTGAGCTGAGGAGGTCATGACGCACACACCGACTGCACCAGCTCAACTGCTCACGTCGGCCAGCCGATGCATGTCATCTGATTGGGCGGTTGGGGTTGGCGGAAAGCGCTCTGCCGTCCCGCATGATTGGTCGTTCGGATCATCGACGTTGGAGGCACCTCGCGCTGGGTGGGTGGCGCCTCGGTCCGGGGGATCGGCCCGATGGCCGGCCGGGCGGGTGACACGTGGGGAGGCAATAGGCAACACTCAGACGATGACCGGCGTCCCGGCCCACACCCTGTACCACCGGTGGCTTGGCTGGCACGCCCTGGCCATGCGGCGGGCGGTCACCGTGCTCATCGCCGGGCTGATCGTTGCTGTGGCGCTGCTGCCGTTCGTGACGTGGGGGATCGCTCTAGTCGCGGGCTGGGACGCCGCCGCGCTCACCTTCCTCCTGGCCACCTGGCCGATCATTATCCGGGCCGACGGCTCACGGGCGGCACAGCTTGCCGCCCGTGAAGACGATACGGAAGGCTCGGCGCGGGCGCTGCTGGTCGGGGCGAGCGTCGCCAGCCTGCTGGGGGTGGGGTATGCGCTGATCCTGGCGGGGCGCAGCAGCGGCGCGGGACGGGTGCTGCTGATTGGCGGCGCCGTGCTCACTGTCATGCTGTCGTGGACCGTGATGAACACGGTCTACACCCTGCGTTACGCCGACCTGAACTTCCGGTCCAAGCTGGGGGGCATTGCGTTCGGCGACCAGCACGGGCAGGAGCGGCCCGGATACCGCGACTTTGCCTACGTCGCGTTCACCATCGGCATGACCTACCAGGTGTCGGACACGACGCTGCGTGATCCCCGGATCCGGCGCTCCGTGCTCGCCCACGCGATCTTGTCCTACCTGTTCGGCGTGGTTATCGTGGCGGGTTCGGTCAACCTCATCTCCGGGCTGGTCCGCTGATACCGTCAGACCCCGGCCGCCCTGCCCCGGACTGTTGCCGAGCCAGCGCCCACCGCGCCGGTGACGAAGGGTCTGGCCCCGCCACCAGGGCAAGATATCGCTGATGGTCGTTCGCCGGGCTGGTCGCCGAGCATGGTGAAGCCTCGCAAAGGCACACGCGCATTGCCGCCTTATTGAGACTTCGGCCAGGCGGCACCCCCGCCCGGAGTCTCGATCAGGTGGATCTCGCACGCTGTGACGCTGGCGTACGGGACGCCCGGCAGCCCCGCTCGGCAAGGCGCACGTCGCCGAAATCGAAACCATTGGGATCCCGTCGGCGCGGAAACAGTCTCTGACCTCGTACAACGGGCGCGAATCAGAGGTGTTCGTGGCCACAAACTGAGCCAAACGTGCTTGCACCCCGGACGGGCGAGGCACAGCGATCGCCCATCGTCGCAGGCCAGTGTGGAGGATGCAAGATTCGAACTCGCGAGGGTTGCCCCCAACACGCTTTCAAACAATGCTGACCGGCGTTCACCTTCGGTCGCCACCGTCCGTGACCTGCCCGGATGCGTGGGCCGACCGCCGGTGAACGGTGCCGGACGGGCGTGAATGAGACACAAACTGAGCCAAGGCCCGGTGCTTCGGTCGGCCGCACCGGGCGCTGGCCAGGCGGTACGCGGTGAGCGTCGAGGCGATCTCCTGGGCGCTCAATCTGGCCCGGTTCCAGCGGATCGTGGTGGAAAGCCGTCCAGCGCGTGCAGTTCGTGCTTGTCGGACTGGCCAACCACGCCGGTCCTGATGGTAGTTGCGCCTTTCCGGCGGTGCGGACGCTGATGCCTACACCGGGCTGTCGGAGCGCACCGTGCGGTCGTGCCTTGGTCGGCTGGAAGCCGCGGGCCGGATCCAGCCGTGCGACCCCGCCATCGTGGCCGCGAAGATCAAGCGAGCCGGCCGACGGCCAAAGGGGGGTGGGACCTGGACCTGGGCCTGATCCGGGACGACCTGGCCGAGGAGGACGTAGTGGCGCTGGAATGCCCGTTCCCTCGCCTGGCCGCGAGGCTCACCGCAAAGCCCGGCCCCGCCTATGACTCTCACGGGGTGCAATCACCGCATCCCGCCAAAGTGGTTGAGAACCCGGGCCATGGGGTGCAGCCGTTGCACCCCGCGCCGGGCACGGGGTGCAAGCTCCACGAGATCCATCAGCACTTGGCTTCCGGGCCCGTTGCCGCACACGACCTGCCCGGCACCGGCTCTGCCGTTCCCAACGCTCAGGCTCGCGGAGACCACCAGGCCGAGTAGTGGGGCCAGGGATGCGATGGCGGACCACGCGAGCAGCAATCGCGCCATTGGTGTCAGGTATTAGCCAACAACAGCCCCTACAGGCTGCACTGTAGGGGACTGCCGGCGGTCCCTCGCGTGGGACAAGCTGCCGCGTGAGGTCCAGATCGAGGAGGACAACCATGAACGTCTCCGACCAGATAGATGGCCTGGAGCAGCGGGTAGCGGATCTGAAGAGTTCCTTCGGACAAGCCCGGAAGGAAACCAACGAGCAGGTCAAGGCGCGCATCGACCGGGCGAAGGCAGACATCGCCGCCCGCCAAACTGCCGTCACGGAGAAGGCCGGGCAGGCTGCTGGCCGCGCGCAAAGCCAGTGGAAGTCGATGCAAGCCGATGCCCAGGCCAAAATGCAGGACCTGCAGGACCGCATCGCCCGCAAGCGCGACCAGCATGACGTCAAGATGGCAGAAGAAGATGCCGAGGCTGCCGAGGAAGACGCCGCCGATGCGCTGGATTACGCCACCTGGGCCGTCGACCAGGCACAACTGGCTGTCCTTGACGCCATAGACGCCCGGACCTGGGCTGACGCACGGGCGGCAGCGTCGCCTCCGAGCTGAGCAGCCGGGGGATCGGGTCGGCCGGGTCTTCTCACGGGCGCAGTTCCCGGCCCGGTTCCGCGCCGCGTCGTACATCTCGGCCGGGCATGCTCGTCGGCGACGGTGCACTGGTAGCTATCACTACCGGCGATCCCGCCCGGGCAGCCCGGCCGATAGGCCCGGTGCCGGGCCTTCGCTTCACTACGGCCTGGACGGCCCGCCCACGCCATGAGTACATAACGAGCCTGACCGGAGTCTGGCGGTCGCGATGCAATGGGGCGGGTAGCAGGCGAACCTACCACCGTCCGCCCGCCAAGGAGACGCAGGCCATGACCGCCACCCCATCCAGTGCGCCCGGCGACCCACGGTCACGCCGGCCGGCCGGTGGGGCATCACCGCAACAGAAGAGCCGGCGGCGGCACGTTATGCGGTGGACCGTGCGCGGCGTGCTGGCGGTTACCGAGGCCTGCCGGTTGCGGCGGAGTTCCGTTCGAGGGGGCGGCGGTTGTAGCTGCCCCGGTTTGGGGCGTGTTGGCGGCTGGTTCAGCGTGGCGGTTCGGCTTGCCGCCGGAGAGTGGCCCGGGTCAGTTCGACGCGTGATCGGACATCCAGCTTCCGGAAGACCTGGCGGAGGTGGAAATCGATCGTGTGCGGCGACAGATACAGGTGGGCCGCGGCCTCACGGTTGGTCAGGCCCTGGGCGACCTGTTCGGCAACAGCGAGTTCGGCGGCAGTGAGGCTGGACCATCCGTGGGCTGGCGTACTTGCCGTGTTGCGACGCTCCCGGGCGCCATGCGTCCGTGCCGTTGCTGTGCGGGGGCGGACGAGCACGCCAACTAGGCGGATCCCATCGAGAATGGGCTCGCAGCCAAACGCGATCTGCCGGCCGTTGGCGAGCGGGACCGTGAACGGCTGCTGCTGCCCGCTCGCCAGACTGCGCAGCATGCTGTCCCACAGCAGTTCGCGGTCAGCAGGCTCTACGATCCCGGTCGCGGCGCCGTTGACCAGCATGGTGCGCCGGCTCAGCGCCAGGACTGGCCCTTTCGAGGTTCTTCGTGCTCTGAGGAAGTGCTCTTGCAGTATCCGCTCATCGGCGGAGGAATCGTCCAGGAGACGCTGCCCGATCTCCCAGGCGGCGCGCTTGACGAGCGGGAGCATCAACGGGCTGGCATTGTCGGCGGCGCAGGTCACGTCAACTACCCCGATGACCCGCCCGGTCGCAGGATCGGCGATGGTGACCGCCGCGCAGGCCAGCCGCGTCAGGGCGTCAGCGAAATGTTCCTGGCCGGCCACCACTGCCGGGCCGCAGCCTGCGATCGCCGTGCCGATCGCGTTCGTGCCGATCTGCTCTTCCCGGTAGCCGTAGCCGGGGGCGAGCTGGACGCGGTCGAGCAGCCCGGCCGTGTCGTGGTCGGCAACCCGGCGGGCGAGAACCCGCGCCCGCTGATCGGTCAGGAGGAGCCCGACCCCGGTGCCGTCCAGGTCGTCCCCCACCCGGTCGAGCACTGGTCCGGCTGCCCAGCAGAGCCGGCCACGGTCATCCACGTCAGCGTCGTAGGGCACCTCAAACCGGTCGGGCCGCAAGCCCGCGCGGGCACAACGCTCCCAAGATGTGACGATCTCGTCGCGCAAAGGACTGGACCCGCTGCCCGCTCCTTCTGACCGGTCCAGTACGGCCCGCAGAGCGGGACTGGCCCCTTCTGGCGGTGGTGCCCGCGTCTTTTCCATGCATCCTCCCTGCTCCCGACACGCAGCAGAAAGACAACCATCACGCTAGCCGGACACCGCAGTCAGGACTAGGGGTCGCCGGGTTGAGCTCAGCCGAGCGGGGGGAGGTCAGGCGGTCGGTTTCCGGCGCCTTTTGGGCGCTGGCGGACTACGAGTTCACGTGAGGTACGAGACGGGCTCCGGCCGACATCCTGAAGGCCCTACCACCCATCAGGAAGGCAAGACGATGGGGATGATCACCGTCGGGCAGCAGAACTCTGACGCCATCGAGATCTACTACGAGGACCACAGCAGCGGCCAGCCGGTCGTGCTGGCAGAGACAGAACCGATCCTGTTGCCGAGTTCGGAGGGCGTGGCGCCGCAGGGCGTCGAACTCCGGCATTTGCGTTACTTCGTGGCGGTCGCTGACGCTGGCACGTTCACGCACGCGGCGGAGCGGATGTTCATCGCCCAGCCGACGCTAAGCCAGCAGATCCGGCGCCTTGAGGAGATGGTGGGCACGCCGCTGCTGCAGCGCCGGCGCGAGGGGGTGCGGCTGACCGCGGCGGGCGCCGTGCTGCTGCAGGAGTCCCGGACCATCCTGTCCCTGCTCGATCACGGGGTGAGCCGTACCCGGCAGGCGGCAGGCCTGGGTCGGCCGCGGCTGCGGGTGGTCATCCCGCCGGGGCTGCCTGAGGCCCTGGCGGTAGCGTCCGCCACCGGGCTGCGGTCGGCGGCGGCGGCCGCGGGCGTGGATGTGGTCTGGCTGGAGACGGCCTTCGACGCGGAGTTCTCACCGATCCGCCAGCACCGGGCCGACGCCGGCCTGGGCTGGCTGACGGCCAGCCCCGACACGCTGCCCGCCCCGCTGGATGCCATGAGCCTGGGACAGTTCGAGCCCGATGTGTGGATCCCGTCCTCGCACCCGGCGGCCGGCCGCGGCGTGATCGGCTTGGACGAGCTGGCCAGCATGGACGTCATCCACGGGCCGCGCCGCGCCAGTCCCGCGACCTACGACCGCTGGCTGAAGATCCTGCGGGCCACAGGCCCGCGGTTCGAGTTCACCGACCCGCCGGTGCGGCACTCCCTGCCGATGGCACTCGCCTTTGCCGCGACCGCCAGCCGGCCCGCCGCGGTGCTGACCGGCCCCACCGCCATCGCCGGACCCCCACCCGGCGTGACCCGGCTCCCCCGCCCGGCGGGCACCAGCGACATGACCCGGGTCAGCATCGCCGACCACCCGCTGACAGCCACCGCCGCCCTGATCTGGCACGGCGACCTGCCCCGCCCACTCCAGCAGATCCTGTTCGACACCGCCGACGGCGTCCTCGGCGCCAGCGGCGGCCCGGCCGGGGCAGCAATACGCCGCCGAACTGATCAGCGGACGGACTCCCGCCCGCGCGGGCAGCTGGAACTAGCCCAGCCGGGTTGCATCCCGCCGTACAGTGCGGCTGCCCTATCCAGGCCCATATCGCTTCCATACCTCAGATGATCATCGTCTCGAACCACTGTGCAGAATGGTTAATCTGCGCGCGCACACAGGCTGACAGCTATCTGCATGGATTAGCAAATATTCGGCGTTCGGCGTGCGCCTGGCCATGCATGACGACACCGTGCGGCAAATCTTCGCGGGCGGCAGTCTGCCAACAAGACCACGAGCGAACATGCTAATCGGCGCATAAGTATGCGCCTGTGCAACGCACGACTTTCGGCATGTGCGAGCGTAGGTCCGGGGTTCCCCCGGAGGGCACAGGCGAGCTGGAGCAGGCCGAGGTGGATGCCGGCGTCGTATTCGTGCGGGTGCGGAGCCGTTGAAGGCGTGCAGCCAGGCGAAGCTGCGCTCGGTGACCCAGCGGTGGCTTCCTAGGCCGGACCCGTGTGTGCCCATTGCCTACGGGGATCGTCTTGTCGTAACTGACGCTTTGGCCACAACGATCAAGACCACAAGATCGGTGAGCTGGAGACGCCCGCTCGCATGGCGACGGCGGGCTACCGCCGGCAGGCAGGTGCTCCGGCTCTATATATCAGGCAGGTGCTCCGGCTCTATATAGGGCCTGCCGTCGTGAAGTGCGTCCAGATCTGCTGCTCCCCATCCCAGGCTCCCTCTGGCTACATCCAGCTGGGAGCTGGGTGCCCGGCTACGCAATGTGAGCGCAGCAGGGGGTCCCTTAGCGGTCGCAGGCACGCCGTTGCCGACTCGGTGCGCGCGTGGCCAGGTGCACTACCAGCCGTCACGAACGGCCATATCCGCCAATTCTGGGTGCCCTTGGGAGCGGCGGTGACGTTCGGCGACCGCGCGGGATCAGCCGCGCCGGTGCTGATCAATGGATCCGGGAAGTTCGGGTGTCTCCCTGGGCCATGTCGCGGTATCGCTGGCAAGTCCCGCGCCCTGGCCTGGCCTGCCGTTGGCATGTCTGTGGCGTAGCGTGGGTTGTGCGGTCCGATGGCCGGGCCAGGCCGCTGGTCAGACCGGCCCATGCGCCGACCCGGCACCGGTAGCAACCTAGACATTGTGCCCAACTGCGAGGCTCGCATGACTGTACTGCCGGACGAGGACGCGCCCCTGGCACCGGCGGCTGGCCGGCCGGACTAACAGGCTTCAGGTGATGGGGAGTTTCTAACGCACTCGCCGGACAGCACGCGCTCCGACCGCCGCGCAGCCTCGTCTCCATGCTCATTTGTCTCTTGAGCGGACGGGGCGTAGCGTCCAGCGTAGGAAGGTGCGCTCGTTTATCTGCGTATAGACGAGATTGAGATTCCTCCCGGCTGCTCTGGACCTCGGTAGCGCTTGACGCGCAGCCAAGCCGAGGTGGCCTATGACAGCAGCTGCCCTTCGCCGGGCCCCGCTTTCCGTGAGCGATCGTCGAGTTCTGCTCTCCGTCAGCGAGGCACAGGCCGGCCCGCGGGCAACCGTTTCGGGAAGCACCGAGGTCAGCGCAGCTTCTGGCATGCCCGCCCGGCCGACACCTACCACGACCCGATGATGGCCGCACCCGGCCTCCGCGCGGAATGGGACGCCGGGGACCACCCCGGGCACCACCGGTACCAGAACATCGGCCACAGTCAGAGAGCGGGGGCAGGCAGGGCCCAGGCGATGTCGTGAGGGTACTCGTGGTCTCGGGAAGGCGTGATCGGCCCCTAAGTAAAGGAGTAACGCTCTTGCCGCCCAGAACCCTCTTGTCCTGCCGGTGAAAGAAGGACTTATGAGTAAGCAGCCGGTTCCCCCGCCGCCCGGCGACCGGCCGGTCCGGACCGCACCGCCGCCCCCGCCGCGCTGGCGGCTCTGGCTGTGGCCGATCGCTTTGGGGCTGACGTTTGTGCTGTTTCTGTTCCTGCCCGCGATTCATTCCAGCTCGGTGGTCACCCTCAGTTACTCGCAGTTCATCGCGGACACGGGCGCGCACAAGATCAAAACCGTCACGTTCGCGTCCAGCACCGGCAACACGCCTGCCACCGGCACCCTCACCAACGGCAAGTCCTACACCACCATCATTCCCGGCCAGCCCACCCCGGCGCTGAACCAGCAGCTCACGGCAGGCGGCGTCCAGATCACGGCATCGGCGCCCAGCTCCGGTTTCGGCACCCAGCTGCTGTCCTGGCTGATTCTGCTGCTGCCGCTGTTGTTTGTCTTCTACCTGTTCCGGCGGATGGCGCGCAGTACCGCGAGCCCGCTGGGGGGAGTCCTTGGCGTGGGCAGGTCGCGGGCGAAGGTTTTCGACGCCGAGCGGCCACAGACCAAGTTCAGCGATGTCGCCGGCTATGAGGGCGCCAAGGCTGAGATCGCCGAGGTGATCGATTTCCTCCGCAATCCGGGACGCTACCAGCGGGCCGGTGCGATGGCGCCGCGCGGCGTTCTGATGATCGGCCCGCCGGGGACCGGCAAGACCCTGCTCGCCCGCGCGGTGGCCGGCGAGGCATCGGTACCGTTCTTCTCCGTCACCGGGTCCAGCTTCGTGGAGATGTTCGTTGGCGTCGGCGCGGCCCGGGTCCGTGATCTGTTCACCGAGGCACGCAAGCGAGCCCCGGCGATCATCTTCGTCGACGAGCTCGACGCCATCGGCCAGCGGCGGTCGGGCGCGGGCGCTGTGGTGTCCAACGACGAGCGCGAGCAGACGCTCAACCAGCTGCTGTCGGAGATGGACGGCTTCGACATGGCCCAGGGAATCGTGGTCCTCGCCGCTACCAACCGGCCAGAGATCCTCGACCCGGCGCTGCTGCGGCCAGGCAGGTTCGACCGGCAGGTCATCATCCCGCTGCCCACGCTGACCGAGCGGGCCGCGATCTTGGCCGTGCACTGCCGGGGCAAGCGGCTGGCCCCCGATGTCGACCTGAACGTCGTGGCCCGGGGCACTCCCGGCTTCTCCGGCGCCGACCTGGCCAACCTGGCCAACGAGGCCGCTATCGTCGCGGTGCGCGACAGCCGCGAGGTACTGACCGCCGCCGACTTCGGCGCTGCCAGAGACCGGATCCTGCTCGGCCGCCGCGAGGGTTCCAACGTGCTGCTGCCCGAGGAGAAGCAAGCCGTCGCCGTGCACGAGGCGGGCCACGCGATCGTTGCCGCCCTCTCAGATCATGCCGACCCGGTCGCCAAGGTGACCATCTTGCCGGCCGGCCAAACGCTCGGCGTCACCGAGCAACTCCCGCTGGTCGAGCGGCACCTGTACGGCCAGGACTATCTCACCGAATCCCTCGCGGTAAGGCTTGGCGGCCGCGCCGCCGAGCTCGTCGAAGTCGGCCAGGGCTCGACCGGCGCGGCCAACGACCTGGCCAGCGCCACCGATCTGGCGACCAAGATGGTGCGCGAGTTCGGCCTGTCACCGGCGCTTGGCCCGGTCGGCTACCCCGAGGGCGGGTCGGTGTTCCTGGGCGGCGGCGGCCCTGGCCTGTCCAGCCGGCCGTTCGCCGAAACAACCCAGGCCACCATCGATGGCGAGGTCGCCCGGCTGCTGCGCGAGGCGGAACAGTCCGCCGTGACACTCATCCGCGCACACCGCGCCGAACTCGGCCAGCTCGTCGAACTGCTGCTGGAAAAGGAAACCGTGGACGGCGAGGCCGTCTACCAGATAGTCGGCAAGCCGGCACCCGGTCACCAGCCCCAGGAGCTGGCGATCGCCCCACACGCCCGGTCAACGGCGAGGACCGCAGCCGGGAACGGATCAGACCCGGCGCTGCGCGCAGATCCCCCGCACCGGCCCACGACCGGCCCGGCAGCCAGCGGGACGGAATGAAACTCCTTACCCCCCGGCGCGGCAGATGCGACCTGCCGCCGCACCGAAGTGCCGGACCGGACGACAACCCCCCAGCAGGTGAGGTGTCGTTCCGGCGCGGGTGCCGGAGGATCTCCCGCTGACGCTTGAGTGCCCGCAGTACCTATTTGCCCGGCAGTTCGAAGATCACCTGGGTCTCGGCTGACGCCCCGCGCTGGCGGAGGAGTCGGTCGCCCGTTGGTCCGGTGGCATCTGGAGCATCCGCCGGATGAGCCGGACGTCGGCTTCGGCGTTGCCGGCGAGGTGTTGCGTGCTCAGCCGAAGTAGTGGCCCTTGTCCAGGTCGTCGATGAGCCCGGGCTGGACCGGCCGCCACCCCAGCAGGTCGCGGGTCAGCGTGCTGGATGCCGGCTGGTCGATCGCGAGGATCGGCCTCAGGAAGCCGAAATCCTCGGCCGGGACCGAAGCCGTCGGCAGGCTCGGGTGGTGGCCGATCATGTCGGCGATGTCGCGGACCGGCACGCCCTCGTCGGCGACCGCGTGCAGCACCGATCCCGCCGGGGCCTGCTGCACCGCCAGGCGGAACAGGTATGCGGCGTCCAGTACGTACACCGCGGGCCAGCGGCTGGACCCGTCGCTGGCGTAGCCGGAGACGCCCAGTCGCGGGCGATTGCGATCAGGCGGGCGATGAAGCCGTGATGATCGCCTTCGCCGTGCACCGACCGGGGCAGCCGCACGACGGACGAGCGGACGCCGCGTGCCATGCCGACAGCCGCCTGGGCGTTCGCGCCTCGGCCCGCCGCGGGTGAGCCGGGAGCGGGCTCGTCGCGCTCGGTCGCCACGCCCAGGCAGCGCGGGCGTCCCGGAGGCGATGACCGGTGGCTTGCCGGATCCCTCGAGCACGGCGCCCAGCGTGTCGATGGCGCGCGCGTCGGCGCTTACCGAATCCTCGAACCGCGTGAAGTCGGAACACCTTCGGCAGATCCGCGTAGGCCCAGTTCGCGACATCGTTGTAGCACGCGGTTGTGGCCGAGGGCACAGGCATCGGCGGGGTCGGGCGTGCGCCTGCGGGCTAGCGGCTGGCGCTGCCGGGGTGGGCTGCGCCTGAAAATGCCCGGCGGATCGAGCGATGCGTCAGCGGAGGTCTTTGCGGGAGGCGATGCCGAGCTTGGTGAACACGTTGCCCAGGTGCCACTCGACGGTGCGGGGGCTGATGAACATCTGGGCGGCGATCTCCTGGTTGGTGCGCCCGTCCCGGGCCAGCTTGGCGATCTGGGCCTCCTGGGCCGTGAGGTCGGTGAGGGTCTCGACCGTGCGCTTGCGCACCGTCTCCCCGGTGGCCAGCAGCTCGCGGCGGGCGCGTTCCGCGAAGGCCTCCATACCCATCGCGGTCAGCATCTGGTACGCGGGGCGGAGTTGCTCGCGTGCCTCGGTACGGCGATTTTCGCGCCGCAGCCATTCGCCGTAGAGCAGATGCGCGCGGGCCAGTTCCGCACGCATCCGGGTGTGGCCGAGCCGCTCGATCGCCTCCCGGTACAGGCAGTCGGCGGCCTCGCCCTTGTTCAGCAGCGCCCGTGAGCGCGCTTCGACCCCGAGCGCCCAGTCGGTGCCGCTGACACTGGTGGACTCCGCCAGCCGCTCGAGTGCGCCGGCCGCAACCTCGGTGTTGCTGTTGCGCACGGCGGCTTCGATCAGCTCGGGCAGCGCCCACATGGACATATATAGGTGGCTGTCCGCCTTTGCTTGCCCGGCTGCCGCGAACGCGTCGGCGTAACGGCCGAGCCCGTTGTGCAGAATCGCGGCCACCCAATGCGCGCATGTCACCGCGGCGCCCTGTCCCCCGGCTTCGGCCGCGGCGATGGTCGCCTCGGCCAGCGAGGTCAGCTCGGCCTGGTTACCCCGCATGGCAGCGAGGAACATGGCGGCGTAGGGTGCGAGGCGGCTCCCGGTCACCTCGCAGACCGCGTCACCCTCCGCGATCAGGGAGGCGGCCGCCGCAAAGTCTCCCCTCCATGTAGCGGACATGGCCAGCGGGATCAAGTTAACTGGCAGCTCGTCGAGCGCGCCGGCCTCACGGGCGAGCCGGACCTCCCGGTCCATGATGGCGCGCCCGGCGTCGTCGTCCCACAGAACGCCTGCGGCTAGCCAGCCCGACGCGAGGCCTTCTTCCCTGGAGATGTCTCCGCTGGCAAAGGCGGTCACCGCCTGCCGCAATACCGGTGCCGCGGCGGCCGGGCCGTCGGTGATCAGCAGCGCCAGGCCGTCGAGGAGCAGGTCGGCCGGGCGCGGCGAGCGCGCCGGGGGAAGGGCCCGGACGGCGCGGGAGACCTCCATCAGATCGCCGGCCCCTTCCAGGCGCCCGGCCAACGGCGTCGCCACCCACGCGTTCAGGTAGGTCTGACGCGCCAGGTCGAGGTTGAGCGGCTCGAGCCGCTTGGCCGCCTTGAGCAGCAGCGCAGGAGCGTCCGCGCCCGGGCCCGAGGCGAACGCGATCTGCCCGCGCAACAGGTCCAGCCGGGCACTCTGCAGCTCATCCAGCGGCCCGGCCTCCGCCGTCGCGAGCAGGTCCAGGGCCTTGCCGAACGCGCCGGCCTGCAGACTGGCCTGCGCGGCAGCCAGTGCGCGGTCGGCGTGCCGCGCCGGATCGGCGGTCAGCAGCACCGACCGCTCCAAGAACGCCGCGGCCGCGGCCAGCCCGCCCCGGGCCTGCGCCCGCCCCGCCGAGCACTCCAGCTCCGCGGCGACCTCCTCATCCGGCCCGGCCGCGGCCTGCGCCCGGTGCCAGGCCCGGCGGTCGGGATCCGCGATCGGGTCGGTCGCCTCGGCCAGTGCGGCGTGCATCTGCCGTCGTTCGGAGAACGACGCGGACCGGTACGCCGCCGAGCGGACCAGCGGATGGCGGAACCGCACCCGGGTGCCGAACTCGACCAGCCCTGCCTCCACCGCCGGCGCGCCTGCCTGGGCCGGGATGCCCAGACGCCCGGCCGCCCGCCACACCAGCGGCCGGTCACCGGATGGGTCGGCGGCCGCCAGCAGCAGCAACCGCCGGGTCTGGTCCGGCAGGGCGTCCAGCTGGCGGGCGAAGCTGTCTTCGATCCGGCCGGTCAGCGGCGCGGCGCCGGGCAGCCCGAACCCGCCCGCCAGCTCCGCGGGGGCCAGTCCGCGCGGCAGCTCCAGCAGCGCCAGCGGGTTCCCGCGGGTCTCCGCCACGATCAGGTCGGCCACTCGCGCGTCCAGCCGCCCGCCGATCG
>Ga0075436_100002233_pt1 | contig 13375 bp, 14 predicted proteins | sample RhiMethybrSRZTD5_FD_75303 | JGI IMG/M metagenome (GOLD analysis project Ga0075436, IMG submission 75303) | Populus rhizosphere microbial communities from Tennessee, USA - Rhizosphere MetaG P. TD hybrid SRZTD5 | ecosystem: Host-associated > Plants > Roots > Rhizosphere > Soil | place: USA...
ACCGACAATCAGCCCGCCCGCATCCAGGTCGGCGACGAGATTCCGGTCGCTACAGGAACGATCGACACCTCGGCCGGCACGGGCGTCGCGACGTCGACGGCGATCCAATCGCGCAACACCGGAAAAATTCTCACGATCATCCCGCAGGTCAATTCCAAGGGCCAGGTCAACCTCCAGCTCAAGGTCGAAGTCAGCAAGCAGGGCGGCAACGTCACCGTGGGCAGCGCCGGGAACAGCTTCCCGTCGTTTTCAACGCGCGATGTCGAGACGACCGCCGTCGTGCGCGACGGCGAGACGCTCTTCATCGGCGGCATCTTCGCCGAAGACAGAGACCGCGGGCGCAGCGGCATTCCTTATCTGATGGATATCCCCGTGTTCGGCTGGTTTTTCCGGAAAACCACCGACACGTTGACGGAGCGCACGGAGTTGATCATCATGATCACGCCGCGCGTCATCCGCAACAACGCCGAGTCGCTTACGGTCACGGACGATTTCCGGCGCAAGCTCGGGACGGTCGCGGGAGAAATAGAGCGGATGCGCCGCGCCCCTGCGAGAGACGACCTGCCGCCGCCGAAAGTCGTTCCCGACAAAGAGTCGAAAGCAACTCCGCAGGACGCGCCGAATGCCGGCCCGCGTCTCGGACAGAATCAGATTCCGACGCCGGACGGCGGCGCCGAGCCGATGCCGGCCGAAACCGAGCCTCTGCAAAAGCCGGGACCGATGAAGACCGTCATCAAATTTCTCACGTTCGGTCTGGTTCGGTAAACACCACAGCCGCGATTGCGGTATAGAGAAGCCCGGACACGCCGTCCGGGCTTCTCGTTTTTTATGGCCGACCCCGAAGTACTTCGCCTGCTGTCCAAGCTTCTCCCGCTGCCGACGGCGCCGTTTCACGAGCGCTTCGTGAGTGCGTTTCTGCGGGAGCGCTTGACCGCGGAAAAAATCGCATTCGACCGCGACGCCTGCGGCAATATCACTGCGAGCACCGGCGGCGAGCCTTCCGTGGCGCTGGTCGCGCACATGGATCATCCCGGCTTCGATATCGTCGCGGCGTCGCGTGGAAAAGCCGAGGCTGCCTGGCACGGCGGCGTCGATGCGAAGTATTTTCCCGGCGCTCGCGTCGTCGTTTACGACCGCGAGTCCGGGCGAATGACCGCGCGCGGCTCGGTCGTAAAAATTCGCAAGAACGCAGCCGGCAGGGTCGAGACGATGACGCTGCATGTGAGCGGCTCCGTCCGCGCCGGGGCCTTCGGCACCTGGGACTTGGTCCCGTTCCGGCGTCAAGGACCGCTGGTACACACCAAAGGCGCTGACGATCTCGTCGGCTGCGCCGCCATTCTGTTGACGCTGAAAGAGCTCCAGCGGCGCGGAGTGGCCGGCGTTCGCGGGGTTTTTACACGCGGCGAGGAGCAGGGATTCATCGGCACGTTGGGCATGATTCGCGGCGGCGCGCTGCCGCACACCGTGAAGATCGTATCCGTTGAGACCAGCAAAGCTCTTCCCGGCGTCGCGCTCGGCGGCGGGCCCGTGATTCGCCTCGGCGACCGCGCGAGCATGTTCGACTACCGCATGGTTTATTTCATGGACACGATCGCTCACGACCTCGCAAAGAAGGAGCGGCGCTTCCGGTTTCAGCGGCGCGTCATGGACGGCGGCACGTGCGAGGCGACGCCTTATCAGCTCGCCGGCCACATTTCCGGCGGCGTCGCGATACCGCTGCACAACTACCATAATCAGGGAAAAAGCCGTATCGGCGCGGAGGCGGTCGCGATCGCGGATGTGGAAAACGCGGTTCGCCTGCTCGTCGAGCTCGCCGCGCGCCTGGATGAGTTCGATCGAGCGACTCAGGATTTGAAAAATCGCATCGAAAGCGGCTGGGAGAAATACGGCGGCAGGCTCGCGGGCGCGTGACGGCGGCGTTTTTATATCCCCATGGCGTTTGTTATGATGAAATGATCAGCACATTGACCGCGGCCGATAGCGGAGAAGGGGACGACGTGAAGAATTCCGACAACCTTTCGATCGAAAAAATTCAAGAAGCGCTTAAAAAAGAGAAGTATATCGCCGATCGGGCGCTCGCGACGGTGGTTTATCTTTCCATCGCGATGGGAAAGCCGCTGCTGCTCGAGGGCGAGGCCGGCGTCGGCAAGACCGAGGTCGCCAAGGTCCTGGCGGAGATCATGGGCAGCAGGCTGATCCGCCTGCAATGCTATGAAGGCCTCGACGCCAACACGGCGCTTTACGAATGGAACTATCCCAAGCAGATGCTCCGCATCAAGCTCGAAGAGGTAACCGCCGGCGACCGCACCGCCGTGGAAACGGAGATCTTCAGCCCCGAATATCTCGTCAAGCGGCCGCTGCTCGAGGCGATTCAGAGCGAGGGATCCGTAGCGCCGGTCCTGCTGATCGACGAAATCGACCGCGCCGACATGGAGTTCGAGGCGTTTCTTCTCGAAGTGCTGTCGGATTTTCAAATTACGATTCCCGAGCTCGGAACGATCCGCGCGCGCGTGCGGCCGTACGTCGTGCTAACGTCGAACCGGACGCGCGAGATTCACGATGCGCTCAAGCGCCGCTGCCTTTACCATTGGATCGACTATCCGAGCTTCGAGAAGGAGCACGAGATCGTGGCCGCCAAATTCCCGGCAATGCGCGGGCGCCTCGCCGATCAGATCTGCGCGTTCATGCAGCAGGTCCGGCAGATGAATTTCTACAAGCGGCCGGGCGTCGCCGAGACGCTCGACTGGGCCTCGGCGCTGCTCGCGCTCAACCGCGACGAGCTCGACGAAGAGACGGTCAAGGAAACCGTCGGCTGCGTTTTCAAATACCGCGAAGACCTGAACCACGTCGAGGAGCAGCTCGCGGCAAAGAAGATCGACCTCGACGGGACGGCAAAAGCGGGCGCGCAGCCCGCGTAATACTCATGGACATCACCGACGAGCTGATCGCTAAAACGGTCGATCGCTTCGCGCCGCATGGCGGACGCGGGACGGTGACGAACATTCTCGCCTTCAGCCGCGTGCTGAAGGAGCTCGGCGTCAAAATCGGCTTGAGCCAGGTGATCGACTCCAATCGCTCGCTGCATTACGTGAACGTCGGCAGCCGCGGCGATTTTCGCGCCGCGCTTAGGTCCAATCTCCTTACGGACAAGGAGCAAATTCCGATCTTCGACCGCGCCTTCGACCTGTTTTGGCGCGCCCGGCAGGACGCGGAGCCGAACGCGCCGTCGGACATCCCGCTGCCGCCGGATGACGCCGACATCGAGGACGGCAGCGAGGCCGAAAGCAACGATCAAGTGCTGGCGGAGTTCGCCGGCGCCGAGACTGGGCGCGACGGCGAGACCGAGCCGATCGCGCTGCCGACCTACAGTCCGGGCGAATCGCTCAGCAAAAAAGATTTCAGCGATCTCGGCATCGAAGAGAGCCGCGCGATCAGCCGCGCGATTCTTTTGATCGCGACGAAAATCGCGACCCAGATGAGCCGGCGCAAGAAGCGCGCGAACAATGGCCAGCAGATCGACGCGCGCTGGACCATGCGGAAGAGTCTCAAGTACGGCGGTGAGGTCGTCGAGCTCGTCAAGCGCAAGCGGCGGATCAAAAAGACTCGCGTGGTGCTCCTGTGCGACGTCTCCGGCTCGATGGACTGCTACAGCCGGTTCTTGATCCAGTTCATGTACGGCCTGCAGAACGAGCTTTGGGGCGTGGAGACGTTCGTCTTCAGCACCTCGCTTAGCCGTATCACGCACCTCATCCGCACGAAGGAGATCGCCGGCGCGCTCGAGCGCATCTCCCACTCGGTCGTGGGCTGGTCTGGCGGCACGAACATCGGCCGCTCGCTCGCGACCTTCAATCGCGACTTCGCGCCGAGCCTGGTCACGCACCGTACCGTCGTAGTGATCATCAGCGACGGCTGGGACCGCGGCGACGTCTCGCTTCTGGAGCACGAGATGCAATCCATCAAGCGCCGGTGCTACAAAATTCTTTGGTTGAATCCTCTGTTGGCGAGCGAGAACTACGAGCCTCTTTGTAAAGGGATGCAAGCGGCGCTGCCGTATCTCGATTTGTTTTTGTCGGTGAACAACTTGAATAGTCTCGTCGCGCTCGGAAGAACGCTGCAGAGAATGGTCGCGTAAAACATTTCATCAGTGGGAGGTTCTTATGGCCGGACCCGGCGCGTGCCACGACGCGGATAAAGTGGAAGGACCGAAAAAGGATTCAATCTATCATCAGGTGAAAGAGTTTCTCGACAAGGGCGAGACGCTCGCCGTCGCGACGATCGTCTCGACCAAAGGCTCGACGCCGCGCGAGGTCGGGGCGAAGATGGTCGTCACCGCGTGGGGCGAGATTCTCGGCACCATCGGCGGCGGCTGCGGCGAGGCGGACGTCAAACGCGAGGCGATCGAGGTGATCCGAACGCGCAAGCCGCGCACCGTGCAGGTCGATCTCCTCGACGACATCGCCTCCGACAGCCCGGCCGTTTGCGGCGGCATCATGAACGTCTTCATCGAGCCTTGGTCGAAGGAAGAAAGCAGATAGACAAACCCATGGCGAGTCTAGTCGACGAGCTGATCAGCATTCAGGAAGAAGGCGCGGCGGGCGTGCTCGCGACCGTCGTGGAGGCGGACAACGGCGCCGCGCAGGCGGGACAAAAAATTCTCATCCGCGACGGGCGCGCGGTGCAGGGCTCGCTCGGCGACGACCGGCTCACGGCGGCGGCTATCGCGGAAGCCGCGGAGCGCCTGAAGGAAGAAAAATCGAAGCTCGTTCCGCTGAAGCTCGCGGGCGGCGGGAGCGCGGAGGTTTTCTTCGAGGTGCTGCCGGCGCCGCCGAAGCTCGTGGTGGTCGGCGCCGGCCACATCGCCGTCCCGCTCGTGAAGATCGCCAAGATACTCGACTTCCACGTGACCGTGCTCGACGACCGCATTCTCTTCGCCAACCGCGAGCGCTTTCCCGACGCCGACGACGTCCGCGTCGGCGATATGGCGGAGGAGCTGAAAGCGATGGCGATCACGCCGTCGACTTACATCGTGCTCATCACGCGCGGGCACAAGTACGACGAGCCGTGCCTGCGCGAGATCATCCACGGCAGCGCGAAATACATCGGCATGATCGGCAGCCGTCGCCGCATCAAGGCGTGTTTCGAGCGCTTCAAGAACGAGGAGCGCATCGCGGAGGAAGTCATCGCGCGCGTCTACGCCCCGATCGGCCTCGACATCGGCACCGAAACTCCCGAGGAGATCGCGCTCGCGATCATGGCGGAGATCGTCAAAGTCCGACGCGGCGGGACCGCGAAGTCGCTATCGGGGAAATAAGCGGAAATCCGGAGCCTCAGTGGCCGAGCGGTTGAAATTAACCGGGGTGGTTTATTCCGACCTCGGCCGGGCGGCGTCCTTCATGGCCGTCGCCGGGGTCGCCGCGGCGATGCGAGCGGCGCTCGGCTTCGACGCTTATCCCGGGACGCTGAATGTAAAACTCGATACCCCAGAGGCACGGGCGGTCTGGAGCGGAGTGCGCGAAAGCGCCGGCATCCCGATCGCCGCCGGCGGGGGCTTTTGCGCCGCCCGTTGTTTTCCAGCCCTGATTGAGGGAGACTATCGCGGCGCCGTGATCCTGCCCGACGTCCCTGGCTATCCGGCGGACAAGCTCGAGATCGTCGCGGCCGTCAGGCTCAAGGACGCGCTCAAGCTTGCGGACGGCGCGCAACTGACGCTAGAATTCGTCGACTGAGGGTTATGCGAAGACTCATCGTAGGGATTTCCGGGGCCACCGGAGCGATTTACGGCGTGCGCATGCTCGAGGTGCTCGCGCGCATCAAGGATATCGAAACGCACCTCGTCATGAGCCGCGCGGCCAAGATGACGATCCAGGTTGAGACCCCTCATTCCGTCAAAGAGGTCGAGGCGATGGCGGACGTGGTGCACGACGTCAACAACGTCGGCGCCAGCATTTCCAGCGGCTCCTTCCGCACCGAAGGCATGGTGATCGCGCCCTGCTCGATGAAATCGATGGGCGGCATCGCGCATTCGATCGGCGGCGACCTTCTCGTTCGCGCCGCCGACGTCGTCTTGAAGGAGCGCAAAAAGCTGGTGCTGGTCGCGCGCGAGACGCCGCTGCATCTCGGCCACCTTGAAAGCATGGCGGCGCTCACGCGCATGGGCGCGGTCATCTTCCCGCCGGTCCCGGCCTTTTACCACCGCCCGAAGACTCTTGACGACATCATCAACCAAACCGTCACGCGTATCCTCGACCAGTTCGATATCGATCTGACACTCTTCGAGCGCTGGAGCGACGAGCAGATGGGCCGCCATCCCGGCGCCGAACGCGTCATTTCGGTGGCGTCGCGGAAGGATGTGCGGCCGGCGAAGAAAACCAAGTGATCTTCGCGCGACTCCGCCATGGCCCGCACCGGCGGTAAGAAACCGCTCTCGCCCACGCAGCGGCGAAAACAGGAGCATCTCGAGCTTTGCCTCGACCCTTCGGTCGAGGGTTCCGGCACCGGCTTCGACCGCTACGCTTTCGTCCATAATGCGCTCCCGGAGACCGACCTCGACGAGATCGACGTTTCGACCACGTTTCTCGGCAAGCGCCTGAAGGCGCCGGTCTTGATCTCGTCCATGACCGGCGGCTTCGAGCTCGCGCGTAAGATCAACCGCAATCTCGCAGCCGCCGCCCAGCAGCTCGGCCTCGCCATGGGCGTCGGCTCGCAGCGCGTCGCGCTGGAGCTGCCCGAGGCGGCCGACTCCTTTCGGGTCCGTGATCTCGCGCCCGACATTCTCCTGCTCGGCAACCTCGGCGCCGTGCAGCTCAACTATGGCTACGGTGTCGCCGAGTGCCGCCGCGCCGTCGACATGATCGGCGCGGATGCGTTGATCCTGCATTTGAATGTCCTTCAGGAGGCTGCGCAGCCGGAGGGCAATCGGAACTTCAAAGGCTTGCAGGGCCGCATCGCGGAGGTCTGCGCGAAGCTCGGCGCACCCGTCGTCGCCAAGGAAATCGGCTTCGGAATCTCCGCTGATGCCGCGCGCCGCCTGAAGACGGCCGGCGTGAGCGCGATCGACGTCGCCGGCCGCGGCGGCACGTCGTGGTACGCCGTCGAGGCGAAGCGCGCAGCTCAGCACGGCAAGCCTGTCAGCGCGGTGTTTGCCGACTGGGGCATTCCGACCGAAGAGGCTCTGGCGGAGGTGCGCGCGGCGCTGCCGGATGTCGAGCTCGTCGCGTCGGGCGGCATCCGCAACGGCCTCGACATCGCAAAGGCGATCGCGCTCGGCGCCAACGTCGCGGCGCTCGGCCAGCCGCTGCTCGCCCCGGCTTTGGAATCCGCCGATAAGGTGGTAGAATGCCTCGCCAGTCTCATTGGGGAGATCAAAGTCGCGATGCTGTGCGTCGGCGCCCGTGATCTCGCGGCGCTAAAGCGGGCGCCGCTCACGCGGCGCCCATAGTTTCGAGTTTCTGGTTTCGAGTTTCTAGTCCGAACCCGAAACCCGAAACGCGGAACCCGAAACTGACCGATGGCCGGAGAGTTGAAACGCCAAGTGCTGGGTTACATGGAAAGCCACAATACGATGACGCTGGCGACGGCGCAGGGCGAAAGCCCGTGGGCGGCGACGGTTTTCTACGCCAGCGACGGCCTCAAGCTATACTTTTTCTCTGCGCCGGACTCGCGCCACTGCCAGAACCTGGCGGCCAACCCGCGCGTCGCGGTGACGATCCAGGAAGATTATCACGACTGGCGCAAGATCAAGGGCATTCAGCTCGAAGGGCGCGTCGCCGCCGTCGATTCGTTGATCGAAAAAGGGAAGGCGGTGACCGTCTACGCGCGCAAGTATCCCGACGTCATGAAAATCTTCACGGACCCGGGGAGCGGACCGCTTTATAAGGCGTTTCTCAAGGTCAAGTTTTATCGGGTCGCGCCCGAGCGGCTCTTTTACATCGACAACGAGCAGGGCTTCGGCAAGCGGCAGGAGCTCGCCGCGGAAGAATTGCAGAGTTGAAGGCAAATCGACGAATGTTGGAATCCTAGCAGAGGGAGATACACCGTAAGATGTCGCAGCTTTTGGGAAGTCAGTTGACGGAGGAGTTGTTTCACCGCTTGCGCGGCGAATCGATGTCGAAGAAAGGCAAGGCCATCGTGATCGTCACCATGGACGAGACGGGATGGCCGCATCCCGGCATGCTGTCCTATTCGGAGGTCGTGGCGAAGGACCGCTCGACGATCGACCTCGCGATCGGCAAGAGCAGCACGACGGCGAAAAATCTACGGCGTTCGGGAAAGATCACGCTGCTCATCACAGACAGCGATCTTAATTACTACGTCAAGGGAAGCGCGCGCGAGCTCAAAGAATCGATCGAAGACATCTCGTTCATGTCGCTCTTCCGCGTCACCGTCGAGCACCTGCTCGAAGACCTCGAGCCGGACGCCGTCATCACGAGCGGCGTCATGTTCGAGCGCGCGGCGAAAAAAGAAATCGAGGAATTGGTGGATAGAATCTATCAGGCCGTTCGCAGGGAGCCGTGAAGCGCAGCCACAAACTCCTCGTCATCGCTGTCGTGCCGCTCGCGGCGCTCCTGGCTTTCGGCTATTTGGGGCTCCGCGACAGCGCCAAAGAAAACCCCTACATCACGGCCGCCGTTCAAAGCGGCGACATCACGCAGGTCGTCACCGCCACCGGCACGCTCCAGGCGGTCATCACCGTTCAGGTCGGCAGCCAGGTCTCCGGCACGATCTTCAAGCTCAACGCGGATTTCAACAGCAAGGTCAAGCAGGGGCAGATCGTCGCCCAGCTCGATCAGGATAAGTTCAAGGCCTCCGTCGATCAGGCGAAGGCGAACGTGCTCTCCTCACAGGCGAACGAAGCGAAGACCAAAGTCGCGGTCGACGACGCCAAGCGGACACTCGAACGCAACCGCGAGCTCAGAAAACGCGAGCTCGTCGCGCAGAGCGACCTCGACACCGCGGAGACCGCCTACAACAGCGCCGTGGCGCAGGAGCAGGTGAGCCGCGCCCAGGTCGAGCTCGCCAAAGCCGCGCTCCAGCAGGCCCAGGTCGACCTCGATCATACTGTCATCCGCTCGCCGGTCGACGGCATTGTGGTCTCGCGCAACGTCGACGTCGGCCAGACCGTCGCGGCGTCGCTGCAGGCGCCGGTCCTTTTTCTGATCGCCAACGACCTCTCGAAAATGCAAGTCGATACCAACGTGAGCGAGGGCGACGTCGGCAACGTATGGATCGATCAGGACTCTGAGTTCACCGTCGACGCCTATCCGACGCGACGGTTTCGCGGGAAAGTTCTCCAGGTGCGGAACGCGCCGATCATGGTGCAGAACGTCGTCACCTACGACGCGGTCGTCGGCGTCGACAATAAAGACCTGCTGCTGAAACCCGGAATGACGGCGAACGTGCAGTTCATGGTGAGCCGCAAAGACGCCGTGTTGAAAGTTCCGAACGCGGCGCTGCGTTTCCGCCCGCCGGAGAGCAAGCCGCAGCCCCAGGCGGCGGCCTCCGAACAGGAAAATGCGCCCGCTAGCGGCGGCGGCAACCGAGGCGGCAATCGGGGGGCGGGCGGCGGCCAGGGGCAGCGGAGTGGGCGCGAAGGGACGCTCTACGTGCTGCGCGACGGAAAGGCCGCGCCGGTAAGGATCCGCCTCGGCATCACCGACGGAACCTCGACGGAGGTCGCCGCGGGCGAGGTGAAAGAAGGCGAGCAAGTCATCGTGGCGATGTCGAGCGCGGCCCAGGCGCGCGCGAACGCGCCGAGGCGTCCTTTTGGCTTCTGATCCCGCGCGGGATTTTTCTCGCGGCGAGCCGCGCGCCGCGGCCGCGGAAGTTATCCTGATCCGCGATCTGCGCAAAGTTTACCGCATGGGCGATATCGAAGTAGAGGCGCTCCGCGGAATCAACGTGTCGATCCGGGGCGGCGAGTTCGTAGCTGTCATGGGGGCCTCTGGTTCCGGCAAGTCCACGTTCATGAACATAATCGGCTGCCTCGATCGCCCAACGGAAGGAGCCTATTTTCTGGAGGCCGAGGACGTGAGCCGGCTCACGTCCGACGAATGGGCGCATATCCGCAACCGCAAGATCGGCTTCGTCTTTCAAGGCTTCAACCTGCTCTCGCGCACCTCGGCGGTGGAGAACGTCGAGCTGCCGATGATGTACAACGGCACGCCGGCGAAGGACCGGCACGCGCGCGCGCGCGAGGTGCTGAAGCTCGTGGGTCTCGCCGAGCGGCTCGACCACATGCCGAACCAGCTCTCCGGCGGCCAGCAGCAGAGAGTCGCGATCGCGCGCTCGCTGGTGAACCGCCCGGCGCTGATCCTCGCCGACGAGCCGACCGGCAATCTCGACAGCAAGACCAGCGCCGAGATCATGGAGCTGTTCCAGAACTTGAACGACCAGGAGGGCATCACGATCGTGCTCGTGACCCACGAGCCCGACATCGCCGCCTACGCCAAGCGGCAGATCCTCTTTAAGGACGGCCTGATTATCTCGGACCACGTTAAAGAGAGCTGAGAACACATCATGTTGTTCATGGCTTTTCGCATTGCGCTGAGGGCGCTCGGGCGCAACAAGCTGCGCTCGTTTCTCACGATGCTGGGAATCATTATAGGCGTCGGGGCGGTGATCGCGATGGTCGCCATCGGCGAGGGGGCCAAGGCGCTCGTGAAGCAGCAGATCGCGAGCCTCGGCACGAATCTGCTCATCATCCTCCCAGGCACGGTCACCGTCGGCGGCGCGCGCACGGGCTTGGGCGGCCGGCAGAGCCTCACCGACACCGACGCCAAGGCGATCATGAGTCAGATTCCGATCGTCACCGGCGCCTCCCCGGTGCTGCGCCAGGTGCAGCAGGTGATCGGCGGCGAGCAAAACTGGTCGACTCCGGTTCAAGGTGTCGCGCCGGAATTCCAGCAGATTCGCGAATGGAAGATGGCGGACGGCCGTTTCATCTCGCAGGCCGATATCGACAGCACCGCGAAGGTCGCGCTCATCGGGCAAACCGTCGCCTACAACCTCTTCGGTGACGAGAATCCGATCGGCAGCGTCATCCGCATCAAGAAAATTCCCTTCCAGATCGTCGGCGTCCTCGACATTAAAGGGCAGAGCAGCTCGGGGACCGACCAGGACGACACGGTCATGGTGCCGTACACGACCATGATGAAGCGCGTCATGGGCGTCACTTATATCCAGCAGATCACCGTCGCCGCGGCCAGTGCCGATTTGACGGAGCAGGCGAAGAACCAGATCACGCTTCTGCTCCGCGAGCGCCACAGGATTCGTCCGGGGATGGACGACGATTTTATGATACGAAACCTTTCCGACATAGCCGAAGCGGCTTCCAACAGCGCGACGGTGATGGCCATTCTGCTCGGTAGCATCGCGTCGGTTTCGCTGCTCGTGGGCGGCATCGGCATCATGAACATCATGCTCGTCTCGGTGACCGAGCGGACGCGCGAGATCGGCATCCGGATGGCGGTCGGCGCCCGCAGCCGCGACATCCTGCTCCAGTTCATCGTCGAGGCGCTGGTGATGGCGGCGATCGGCGGCGCGCTCGGTATCGGGATCGGCATCGCGAGCTCCGACGTCATCCACCGCCTGATGGAGTGGCCCGTGATCGTACGGCCCGACGTGGTTTTGATCGCGATCCTGGTTTCCGGCGGCGTCGGGATTTTCTTCGGCTTCTACCCGGCGAAAAAAGCCGCGCACTTGGACCCCATCGATGCGCTGAGATACGAGTGATCGCTTCAGCTCGTAATCCCCATCCCCACGCGACATGCGGTTAATGGCCTTTCGCATCGCGCTGCGCGCGCTCGGGCGCAACAAGCTGCGCTCGTTCCTTACGATGCTGGGCATGATCATCGGCGTCGGCGCGGTGATCGCGATGGTGGCGATCGGCGAGGGCGCGAAGGCGCTGGTGAAACAACAGATCGCCGGCCTCGGCACGAACGTGCTCATCATCATGCCGGGGGCCGTGAACGTCGGCGGCGCGCGCACGGGGCTGGGCGGCCGGCAGAACCTCATCGCCGCGGACGCCAAGGCGATCATGACCCAGATTCCGGTCGTGACGGGCGCCTCGCCTGTTTTGCGGCAACAACAGCAGGTGATCGCCGGCGAGCAGAACTGGTCTACTTCATTGCAGGGCCTCGCGCCGGAATTCCAGCACATTCGCGAGTGGAAAATGGCCGACGGCCGCTTCATCTCGCAGGCGGACGTGGAGAGTGCGGCGAAGGTCGCGCTGATCGGCCAGACCGTCGCCTACAATCTTTTCGGCGAGGAGAACCCGCTGGGTGCCGTGATCCGCATCAAAAAGATCCCGTTCCAAATCGTCGGAGTTCTCGAGGCGAGAGGGCAGAGCAGCATGGGCTACGACCAGGACGACGTGGTCATGATCCCGTACACGACCATGATGAAGCGCATCATGGGCGTGACCTATATCCAGCAGATCAACGCCGGCGCGGCGAGCGCCGATCTGGTCGAAGAGGCGAAGAGTCAAATTACGCTGCTGTTGCGCGAGCGCCACAAGATCCGTCCCGGAACGGACAACGATTTTGTTATTCGAAACCTTTCCGATATCGCCGACGCGGCGTCGAACAGCGCCACGGTCATGGCGATCCTCCTCGGCAGCATCGCCTCGGTGTCGCTGCTGATCGGCGGGATCGGCATCATGAACATCATGCTCGTGTCGGTGACCGAGCGGACGCGCGAGATCGGCATCCGCATGGCGGTCGGCGCGCGGAGCCGCGACATTCTGCTGCAGTTCATCGTCGAGGCGCTGGTGATGGCGGCGATCGGCGGCGCGCTCGGCATCGTCGTAGGCATCGCGAGCTCGGACATTATCCACCGCCTGATGGAATGGCCGGTGCTCGTCCGCGCCGAAGTCGTTGTGATCGCAATCGCGGTCTCCGGCGGCGTGGGAATCTTCTTCGGATTTTATCCGGCGAGAAAAGCGGCGAGTCTGGATCCGATAGATGCGCTGAGATACGAGTAGAGTTAGTCAACCAGCTCGAAGTCTATCTCCGCCCGGAACGCGTTGATTCTCAAGACTTTGACGCGCACGCGGTCGCCCAAACGGAATTTTCGCCCGTGGCGCCGGCCTTTGATGAGGTATTCCTTCTCGTAATAATGGTAGTCGTCGTCCTTGAGCGACGATAACTTCACCAAACCCTCCACGAAATAATTCTCCAGCTCGACGAAGAAGCCGAAGTTGGCGAGGCTCACGACGACTCCGGCGAACTGCTCGCCGATTTTGTCCATCATGAACTGCGCCTTCTTGAGACCGACCATCTCGCGCTCGGCGTCCATCGCCACGCGCTCGCGCTCGGAGGTGTGCTTTCCCGCCTCGCTCATGTAGCGGTCGAGCTCCTCGCGCTCGTTCGCCTTGAGC
>Ga0075436_100002234_pt1 | contig 13366 bp, 12 predicted proteins | sample RhiMethybrSRZTD5_FD_75303 | JGI IMG/M metagenome (GOLD analysis project Ga0075436, IMG submission 75303) | Populus rhizosphere microbial communities from Tennessee, USA - Rhizosphere MetaG P. TD hybrid SRZTD5 | ecosystem: Host-associated > Plants > Roots > Rhizosphere > Soil | place: USA...
CTGAAAGTGCGCACGTTCGAAGAACTGCGCATCCCGATGGCGGTCACGGCGACGGACTTCATCAGCGGCGAAGGCGTGGTGTTTCGTTCCGGCCAGTTGATCGAGCCGGTACGCGCCAGTTGCGCTTATCCCGGCATGTTCCTGCCGGTGCAGATCGACGGCCGCCTGCTGGTGGATGGCATGCTGGCCCACACCGTGCCCACGGTGCCGCTGCGCAAGATGGGCGCCAACCACGTGATTGGCGTTTACCTGCGCTCGCACTGGTGCGATGCTACCGGGCCGCGGCACGTGTTTGAAGTGATTTCGCAGTGCTTCTCCATCGCCCAGGAGCAGATGAGCGGCTTGTGGCGGGCAGCGGCAGACTCCGTGATGGAGCCGGACGTGGCCGGCTTCGGCTACGACAGCTTTGAACGCGCTACCGAACTGATTGCCGCCGGGGAAGCAGCGGCCCGCGCCGCCATGCCCCAGATCCGCGCCTGGTTGCAACCCCAGGCCACTGTTGCCGATGCACCTCGGGAGCGCACGCCCCTGCAGCCCCATACCTCGCCTCTGCCGGCCGATTAAACAGAGCCGCTGCTTGCTGCCCGTTGACCGCGGGCGGAGGCGCGTCTAAACTGCATCTGACTCCACAAAGTTCCATCCAGGAAAAACAGCCGTGAAAACTTATCGCCCGAGCCGCGAACTGCAGGCCAAGATTGATGCCGCGCTGAGCCGCCGCCCCAAGGCTTCCGCCCAGCCTCTGGACGAGGTAGCTGAAATTCTTTCCCAGGGCCGCCATTATGCCTGGCTGGGAATTTACCTGGTGGCGGGAGCGCGCTCTGGCTCCAGCCAGCCCCCGGCCACGGCGGTTGCGGGTTCCCGGGCGCGAACTGTAATTCCTATGCGGCTGGGACAGCACCAATTCGGCATCATCGAAGTGGAGGCAGAAACCGGTAAGACGCTATCCGGCCAAGACCGCATTCTGCTGAAGCGCGTGGCCACACGGTTGGCCCTCTATCTGCATGGTCCCGGCGCCTACCTGGTGCGCAAGGCGCGCGAAGCCGCGGCGGAACAGCCGCCCCCAACGCAAGTCCGTCACCAGCCAGTCTCAGAGAAGCCGCAAGAGAGAACCCTGGCCGCTGGCGAAGGGCGCAGATAGTTCGTTCCTACCTTTTTGCGACATCTGCAGAAACGAACCCCACCTCTGCATCCGCACGTGGCAACCTGCGCCTTACCCTTGTCATCGCTGATGACAACTGGCCGAATATTTTTCCGGGGTGGCGTGTGTCAGGACAGAAAGTGCGTTTCAAAATCCTGGTTCTGCCCGTGCAGTATCAATCGCCTTTCAGAGTTTTTCCTGCATCACGTCGGCGAGGTCGCACTGCCCAGGAAAGCGAAGAAGTCGAATTCATTCAGCATTACCTGGAACTGGCCGACACAGTACTCAAACGCAAGCCGCCCGCCACCAGGCAGCAGAAGACTAACTGACTCGGCTAGTCAATCTGGGTTGGGCATATCCGCACGCATTTGTGAGGAGCCTGCGTTCTGCACCACGACCGGTGCAGGTAGTCGGCTGATAACCAGAGATAACAAAAGGCAACCCGGCTTGAGAGGGACTGTCATCAAATGTGACAGTGCCAATTCGTCTCCCCGGGGAGGAATGTGAAACCAGAGAAAAGCGGTCGCGAAAGTGTACCTTCCCTGCTCCCCCCCTTACGAGCCTCCGAGGTTCACGCCAGCGTGGCTCTCATTCCACCCTCGGCCGCCGGCGCGGAAGTGCAGGAAAAAACCACCGGCGAGAACGCGGCCGACATTCAGCGCTACGTTCAGCTCGCGGACAAGCTTCTGGAAGCCGACAAAGGCGACGAGCAAAACAAGAGCGGCGCTGTGTCCAATGCTGCTTGAAAGGCTCGTCGTCGCGCAACCCACCGCAAACCTCTGCGCGTCCAACCGGCTGTATGAAACTGTCAAGATCGTCGAAGAATACAGCTAAGTTGCATCGCATCCGCACCTACGTGGAATCTTTGTGCGGCATCTACAGCCGGGTGGCCCGGAAGTTGGGCGTTGACCGCACTTACGTGAGCCGGGTCGCCAAAGGCGAGAGGAACTCCCCCGCGGTTGAGGCTGCCCTGATCCAGGATTTCGATCACACCGAAGAGGAGCTCGGATAGCTCAAATTCCCGCTACTGCGCTTCTTTCCCGCCACCCTGCTGCTGCAGCCAGGAAGCGAGGTTGGGCTGCTGCTGGGCTTTCAGATCTACGCAGTTTCCGATGAACTCCAGCGATTGCTGCAGGGTGCGCTGAGCCGTAGGAATGGGGTGCTCGGTAAAGAACTGCTGCACCTGCTGCTTGTGCCCGGCATCGCAGAAAGTTCCCGCGCTGTTCACCACCGAGCCTGCGGAAAAATTGGTGAGCTTGGCTTCCACCTGCGCCCAGTGCTGGCGAATCCAATCCCAAGCCTGGTCCTGGGTTGCGTGGTTGCTCAGCACTCGATTGAGGAGGAAAGGCGCATCCTGAGAACGGACCTGGGGCGAGATGGCGTACTCCAGACTGCGCTCCACGAGAGCGGGCGTGCGGAAGTCCCCGAGGACCAGCAGATAACGGAGACTAGCTTCCGGAGAGGTTGCGCTTTGGGCGCGCTTCTGCAGTTGCTCATAGAGGGCGCTATCGCCGCTGCGCGCGGCAATGCTGAGCGCAGGATAGAGCAGGGTAGGATCCACAGCCTCGCCGCGCAGGGTCTTTGCGGCTAACTGTCGCGACAATTCGAGCAGCTTGGGATCGTGCCCTACGCCGCCCACCAGCGCCAGCAGATCAGCGCGGCGCGCGCGCTGCTCTTCGCTGTCGTTAGGCTGCGGCGTCCAGCCCAGTTGTTCACCTACAGGGGCAAAGGTCTGGCGGACCCAACCCTGGTACGCCGAGCGGTCAGGCTCGCTGGTGAGATGGTCGCTGATATATTCCAGTTCTTGGCTGATCTCGTCGCTCACGGCGCGGGTGGGATCGCTCTTGAGGGACTGCGCCAGCGACAGGAAATCGCCCACTTTGGCGCGGTCCACACGCACCTGGGCCCAGGCGTCAAACAGCAATTGCACGCGTTCCGCCGGAGAGAGGTCCTGCTCGGCGGAGCTTGCCAGTTTATTCAGGTTCTGCGCGTCATACCCGGAACGGTAATAGCCACGGGCGCCGGCATTGGCGTACACCGGCCCGCAGCCGGTCATTTCCACGGTCTGCGATTTGCCCGTGAGCAGCGCGCATTTTTCCCGATTCCCTGATTTCAGGCAGACGGGGATGTTCCACAGTTCCTTGCTGCCGGCGTTCAGCTGTTCGCGGTTGTAGAAGTAGCGTGTCTGGCTAACTTCCGCCTTAGTCTTGCCATCGGCGCAGGAGGCGGAGACGGAAACCAGGGGCACGCCCGGCTGCATCACGAACGTGGACATTACCTTGTCCGCCGGCTTTTTGGCGGCCGCCGCAATTGTGTTCCAGAAATCCGGAGCGGTGGCGTTGCCGTAGGCGTACTTGGAAAGGTACGCATTCACGCCTTTGCGAAACACGTCGGGGCCGACGTAGCCCTCCACCATGCGCAGCACGGCAGCGCTTTTGTTGTAGTCAATGACGTCGGCGAGTTCGAGAAATTCCTCCGGCGAGTTCACCGGCTGGTGAATCGGGCGGGTCGAGTTGAGCGAATCAACCGCCATGGCCTGCGCCGCTGACTGCACGTCATCTGTCGCCAGGTTCCACTCCGGTTTCCACGCCGCGATGGGTTTGACTGACATCCAGGTGGCGAAGCCCTCGTTGAGCCAGGAATCGTCCCACCACTTCATGGTGACAAGGTCGCCGAACCACTGGTGAGCCATCTCGTGGGCCACGCCGTCCTGCGCCACTATCTTTTGCAGGAAGTAAGAAGAACTCTTCGGGTCCACGAAATAGAGCAGGTCGCGGCCGATGATGCAGGCTGTGTTCTCCATGGCGCCGGCGGAAAAGTCGGGCACGCCGATAATGTCGAGCTTGCCGTAGGGATACTTAATGCCGAAGTAGCGGTCGTAGTAGTGCAGCGTGTATTCGGCGGCCTGCAGGGCGAAATGCCCGCGGCCCTTCTGCTCGGGTGTGCCGCATACGCGGATGGGGATGCCGTCGGATTCGCCAGCCTCACATTGGAAGTCGCCCACCGCCAACGCCACCAGGTACGAGGACATTTTCGGCGTAGGGGAAAATTTCACCGTGTGCTGGCTGGCGCCGGGACCGGGTGAGTCGGAAACCACCTTGCCGTTGGAAATGGCCATGTCACCCTTGTCCACCACCGCGGTGAGCTCGAAGGTGGCCTTCATGTCGGGCTGGTCAAAGGAAGGGAAGGCGCGCCGGGCGTCGGCCGGTTCGAACTGCGTCACTGCGTACTTGCGGTTGCCGGTCTTGCTCAGATAGAAGCCGCGCAATTGATCGTTCAGAATGCCGGTGTAGCGGATGTGAATGGTGGCCGGGCCGGCGGCCAGCGGGTTCGGGACGGTCAGCGTGGCGGTCTCCGCCTTGGTATCGGTGGTGACCTTCGCGGTTTGTGTGGTCCCCTGCTGGGCGATCGTGGTCTCGCCAAAAGTGATTTCGGCGGCGTTCAGCGTCACAGACGAAGTGGGCTGGGCCACCTGCACCCGAATGGTTTCATCGCCGTCGAATTTATCGGTCTGGAAATTGGGTGTCAGCGTGAGCTGATAATTGTCGGGAAGCACGGTGCGGGGCAGAGGTTGCGCTGCCGCCAGCGTGGCCAGGCAGATCCATAACAGCAGGGGAGCGTTCTTCATAATGTCTCCGACGCGCGGAACGTCAAAAAGCTAGCAGCTAGTTGTACGTGGGTAGAGCCGGCTAAGTTCATTTCCTTGTTGCAGGCTTGAAGGCGCCTGCTTCACGCTCCTGACTGCCGACTGCTGCTTCACGAATACGGCGCTGGCAGCCCGAGGCTGCGGCGGTAGGCGCGCATCTCATGCTGCTGGTGGGTGCGGATGCGCAGGTCGGAGCGCGGCTTGCCCGTACACAGCAGAACGAAGCCGGCTTCGCGGTCCTGGGGAAGATACGCGTCGGAGTCCGACTGGTCCACCTCGCCTGAGCCCTCCAGGCGTCCCGCGCAGGTCAAACAACGTCCTTGATGGCACACCGCCGGCAGAGTGATGCCAGCGCCGGCTGCCGCATCCCAGATGTGCTGTTCGGAATCAACCACTATGGCGTGCTCGCCGCGCGGCGTCAGCAGCGTGACTCGAAAGACCTGGGAAGATGCCTGGGATTTCTCGGCCACCGATCCATTCTAAAAGACAGAAGTGTTCCTGCCCGGCCAGGAGGGTGCCCGGCCGGACAGGAAGCGAACAAAGGAACTAAGAACCGATGTAGAAGCCCCGGTTCTTGCTGTAGGGCGCCTCGCCTGGCTCGCCGCGGCGGAAGTGGCCCGAGGGAATGCTCTTCTTGTCGCGCTCCCAGCCCAACAGCTCGATAAACCAGGCCTCGTGCTCGATCTCCTCATTGAGGATGCGGGCCGCCATATCGTAAGTGCGCGGGTCCTTGCCGAAGGTGACATCGCACACCGCCTGCCAGCTGCGGATGGCGCAGCGTTCCGACTCCAGCAGCAAGGTCAGGATGTTGACCGCGGTAGGAGGATCGGGCAGTTTGGCGGCAGCGCAACCGGCACCGTCGTGGAACGCCTTCAGATCGTTGGGCAGTTCGCCGCCCAGTTCGTAGATGCGGGGCACGATCAGCTCCCAGTGGGCGCGGTCTTCCAGGCGCGCGTCCTCGCAGATCTCTTTGTAGTCTTCGTGACCGGCCAAATGCATGCGGAGAATGGTGTAATAGTAGTAAGTGCTGGCAAATTCGGCGCCTGCATTGGCGATCAGCATCTTGATGAGCTTGTCCACGTCTACGCCGCGGTTGCGAATCACTTCCACGCCCACGCGCTGGCTGATGTCGCCGTGCTTGACGGCCATTTTGTCTTGCTGTTCCGGCATATTTCCTCCTGGCTGGCAGTCTAGCGCAGAGGTGTGCAGAGGTCTAAGATATGGATTCTATAGTCGCGATAGCTTTTGCCTTTGAATGAGTGGAGCGGGGCCCGGCCCTGCAGGCGTTGAAAGCCATGCAAGTTCACCAGCTCAAATATTTTTGCGCAGTCGCCCGGACGGGAAACTTCACCCGCGCCGCCGGGCATGAGCACGTGGCCCAACCCTCCCTTTCGCAGCAGATCCTGAAACTCGAGGACGAACTGGGCGCCAGGCTTTTTGACCGCCTGGGGCGCACGGCCCGGCTCACCCAGTTCGGGCAGGCCTTCCTGCCGCGTGCCGAAGCCATCCTGCGGCAACTGGGCGCGGCCAAGCTGGAAATCCAGGAGATGGCGGGCCTGGAGAAGGGCACGGTGGTGGTCGGCGCCATCCCTACGCTCGCTCCTTATTTTCTGCCCGATCGCCTCACCAGCTTCGCGATGAAATATCCGGAGGTGCAGGTGAGCGTGGTCGAAGAGATCACGGCGGTGCTGCTGCAGGGATTGCACGAGGGCCGCATTGACCTGGCGCTGGCGGCTCTGCCGGTGACGGGCGAGGGCCTGGTGTGCGAAGAACTCCTGCGCGAACCGCTCTATGCGGTACTGCCGCAGCGGCATTCCTTGGCGGGGCAGCCGGTGGTATCGCTGCGGCAAATTGAGGGCGAGCGCTTCCTGCTTTTGAAGGAGGGACATTGCTTCCGCGACAACACCATCGCCGCCTGCCGCCGCGCCCGCCTGCAGCCCAACGTAGTGTTTGAGAGCGGGCAGTTCGCCACCATCCTGGCCATGGTTGCCGCCGGCATGGGAGTCTCCCTGGTGCCGGCCATGGCGGTAGAGGCGCGCAAAGGCTGCAGGTTCGTGCGCGTGGCTGACCAGAGCGCCTGCCGGCGCGTGGGCATTGTGCGCCTGAAGCAGCATTTCGCCACCCGCGCCCAGAGCGCCTTGCTTGAGCATTTACGGGAAAGCGTGCGCCTGCCCACTCGCTTGGCTGCCGTCGGAGACTGAGCCGTTCTGTCGGATACAATAATTTTTTCAGGAGGACGTCATGCCTGCGCTCAACGCCGGAGATCCGGCTCCCGAGTTCGAATTGCCCGCGCTCATTGGCGGCGTCAAACAGAAGTTTCGGCTGCGTGATTACCGCGGCAAGAAAAACGTGGTCATCGCCTTCCACCCCCTCAACTGGACTCCGGTTTGAGCCCGGCAGATGGCGGCCTATAACGCGGATCTCGCGAAATTTGCCGCCTTCGATGCCCAGGTCGTGGGCATTAGCGTGGACTCGATCTACAGCACTACCGCTTGGGAGAAGGAGATCGGCCCTCTGGAGTATGCCCTCGCGGCTGATTACTGGCCGCACGGCGAAGTGGCGCAGAAGTTCGGCGTCTTCCGCGGCCAGGGCGAGTTTGCCGGCATCAGCGAGCGCGCTATTTTTGTGGTGGACAAGAATGGCAAGCTAGCCTTCAGCAGGATCTACCCCATCGAGCAGTTGCCGGAGACGGGCGAACTCTTCGGAGTGCTGGAACAGCTTAAGTAGGTTTCGAGTTTCTGGTTTCAAATTTCGCGTTCGAACAGCCCCTAAAAGCCGAAACTCGAAACTGCCGCGGCTATTCCCTAAGCAGCCTCCGCTCGTGTAATCTGTCCGTTCTTTTGCGCGACTGGCGCGGGGAGCGGGCATGCACCGGCGGGCCTCGACAGTTCTGGCTTTCACCACAATTTTTCTGTTCTTGGGCGCCAGCCAGGAAGGGCATCATGCCGATGCGGCGGCTTCAAGATCTCCCTCGGCCATAACTGGCTTTTACGATGCCGCCCAGGAAGAAAAATGGGAGAAGCTGTTCCTGGCGGTGCCGGATCCCAGGCACGCCGAAGAGCACCTGCGCATTCTGACCGCCGCGCCCCACATGGCGGGCACTCCTGAGGACAAGCAAACCGCCGACTACGTCGCCCAGCAGTTCCGCCAGGATGGCCTGCAAACTGAGATCGTCGAATACAAAGTGTGGATGAATTACCCCAAGGAAATCAGTGTGGACGTGGTCGCTCCTGAGGGGGTCAAAATGCACGGCCCTACCCGCGAGGGCGTCAGCGATGACCGCTTCCAGGACGATCCCCGCGTGGTCACGCCTTTCAATGAGTATTCCCCCTCGGCCGACGTGGAAGCCGACGTGGTTTACGTAAACTACGCCCGGCCGGAAGACTTCAAGAAACTGGAAGAGATGCACGTGGATGTGCGCGGCAAAATCGTGATTGCCCGCTATGGGCAGAACTTTCGCGGTGTCAAAGCCTACGTCGCCCATGAGCACGGCGCCGCCGGGCTCATCCTTTACTCCGATCCCATGGACGATGGCTACTTCAAGGGCGACTCCTACCCCAAAGGTCCGTGGCGGCCCGCCACCGGCGTGCAGCGTGGCTCCATTGGCTACATGTTTGAGTTCCCCGGCGATCCCACCACGCCGGGAGCGGCATCGGTTCCTAGCCTGCCCGACGCGGAGCGCATTGCGCCGGACAAGTCGGCGGCCATGCCCAGAATCCCCACTACGCCGCTTTCCTATGCCGATGCCGAGCCCATTCTGCAGCACTTGGCCGGTGCCATTACCCCGCGCGATTGGCAGGGCGCCTTGCCCTTTACGTACCATCTGGGGCCCGGACCGGTGCGCGTGCGCCTCCACCTGCAGCAGGATTACCAGTACCGCACCATCTGGGACGTGATTGGCCGCATTCCGGGTGGGCAGCAGCCCGACCAGTGGGTGGTGGCCGGCAACCACCGCGACGCTTGGGTGTATGGGGCGGTGGATCCCAATAGTGGCACCACCGCGCTGCTGGAGGCGGCGCGCGGCCTCGGCGAGCTGCTGCACGCGGGCTGGCATCCCAAACGCACCATCGTGCTGGGCAGCTGGGATGGCGAAGAGCAGGGGCTGATCGGCTCCACCGAATGGGCCGAACAGCATGCCCGCGAACTCGCCAATGCCGCAGCCTATTGCAATGTGGACGTGGCGGTTTCGGGAGAGAATTTCGGTGCCTCGGCCGTTCCCAGCCTGAAACAGTTCATGCGAGAGGTGACCACGGCCGTGCCCAGCCCCCAGGGGGGCACGGTTTTCGACGCCTGGCGCAAGGCGCCCGAAAAGCGCATGGGGCCCACCCAGGAACCCAGTTCCGCCGCCCTAAGCGGCTCCCAGAACCGACCTCCAGCGGTGGAGTCGGCGGGCCCTCCCGTGGGCGACCTGGGCAGCGGCTCCGATTACACCGCCTTCCTACAGCACCTGGGTGTGCCCTCGGTGGACATCGGTTCCAGCGGTCCTTACGGCGTCTATCACTCCACTTTTGACGATTTCGAATATTTCAAGAGATTCACCGACCCCACCTTTGCCTACGAACAGGAAATGGCGCGGGTGTATGGCCTGGAAATCGTGCGCCTGGCGAGTGCCGACGTTCTGCCCTACGACTATTCGGAATACGGAAAAGAGATAGAAGTCTACCTGCAGGCCGCGCGCACCCGGGCAGAGGCCAAATTCGGCAAGGATCTTCCCGACTTCAAGGCTGCGGTCGAGGCCGCCAGGCGCTTAGAATCGGCGGGAGCGGCTATCGCCAAAGTGCAAAGGAATGTGCACGATAACGCTGACCGGCTTAACCAGCTACTGGTAGCGGCCGAGCGCGCCTTCCTGCTGCCCCGCGGGCTGCCCAATCGCCCCTGGTATCACCATGCCATCTACGCTCCCGGGGTTTATACCGGATATGCCGCCGTGGTCATTCCCGGGGTCAACGAAGCCATTGATGCCGGCGACCGCCAGCGCACCCAGCAGCAGCTCACCGAACTGACGAATGTTCTCAATCAGGCGGCCCGGATGCTGCAGAATTTCCGCTAAACAAAAAATTGTAAAGACCGCCACCGGCTGGGCAGTAAGAGGTAAACTGAGGCCTTCTTCTGGCCCCCGTTTTGCGGGATTTTTATGGCTCGTCTGGCCATCCGACTGCTCCCGCCGCGCGTCTAAGCAAGTTGCCTCGGTCGTTCGCTAGCGGTTACGGTCCAGACCAGCGCGAGGGAAGCGCATGCCAGTCGCCAGAATCATTTCTTCCAACTTTGAAGATGCGCTCAAGTTTGCCGACTATTTGCGTCCACTTTTTGACACCGTGGAAATTGCCCAACCAGGCCGCGCCTCCGCGACCCCGGTGGACCTGCAAGTGAATCTGGAACTGTGCACGCCGGAACAGGCGTGGCAACAAGTGGCGGACTTGGCCAAGCAGCCGGATACCGACATCTTCATCGCTCCCGGCGCGCTAGTGCCAGCGGCCCCGTTGGAGGAGGCGGCGGAACCGGCCGCGGCGCACTCAGCCGGACTGCAGCAGGAGTTCGCAGTTGCCCCAGGTGAGGTCGAAGCGGGCATTGCGCCGGCAAAAAACCAATCGAACTGGCTGAACCGGGCGCGAGCGTCCATGCGCCAGTGGCGAACGGTGCGCGCCCAATTGCGCGCCATTCGCCAGGTGGAGCAGGAACGGCTACAGCAGGAGCAGCAGCGCCAGCGGCAGATGGCCTTGCAATTCGAGCGCGAGCGGCGGGAGCAGGAAGCGCAGGAGCGCGTGCTGGCGCGCGCCGCCGCGAAGCAGCTTGCCCTGCAGGAGGCGGAACGGCGGCGCTTGCAGCAGCAGGAAGCGCGGCGCCTGGAGGCGGTTCTGCAGCGGCAAGCCGAAGAGAAGGCGCAGCGCCACGCCCAAGAGGCGGTTCTGCGGCGGCAAGCGGAAGAGGAGGCGCTACGGCGTCAGGCGGAGGAAGAGCAACTTCGAGAAACAGGTACGCAGCGCACCGCAGTTGTGGAAGCCGCTTTGCCCAGTTCGGAAGAACAAGCGCCTCAGCCTGTTGGGGCGGCCGCAACTCTGGAATCAGAAGTCGTGCCCCTGGAGTCTCAAATAGCGGAGTTGGTAGCCGCCAGCCAACCGGAACCGGAACTAGCGCCGGTCAGGGCGAGGAGAGACAGCCGACTGCGTCCCGCGATGGCTATGGCGGCAGTTACCAGCGTGCTACTCATGGGCGCCTTGCTGGGCTACGCCCACCGCCGTCCCGCTTCGCCTGTTCCGCTTTCGGTATTGCAGCGGTCCAATGTGGTGGAGCAGAAGCTTCCATTTGGACCTGCGGTGATCCCGGCAGCGAGCCTGGGTGCTCCTGCGCTCACAGCCACTGTAGCCTCCGCCCCGGCGGCCGCGCCCGCCCCCGCTCCCGCTCCGGAGAAGCATGACGCTCAGGGTAGTTTCCGCCGTGTCCGGGTGGGCGACCGTGAAGTGGACTATGTTTCTGACGATGTGACCGTGCGCCATTTCAATACGCCGCGCCGCGGCCACGCTGTCCAGCATCCGGCCTCGGATTCTTCCGTCAGCGCCAGTACTCGGGGGGTCAAGCAGATTTCCGACATAGAATGACACATCATTGAGATTGTCATCCTGAGCGCAGCGAAAGACTCTTCACTCGCAGCCGGTTAGGGTGCGTTCTTTTCCGCCACGAATTTTTCTACCAGCTGAGAGTAGTCGGTCTTCTCCAGTCCGTGCACTTCCTTGTTGTATTCATCTACCTTCGACGAGTAGTTCATGGAGCAGAACTTGGGGCCGCACATGGAGCAGTAGGCCGCGCTCTTGTAGTAATCGTCGGCCAGCGTCTCGTCGTGCATGGAGCGGGCGGTCTGGGGGTCGAGCGATAGCGCGAACTGCTTGTCCCAATCGAAGGTGTAGCGGGCAAAGCTAATGGCATCATCGCGGTCGCGGGCACCGGGCCGGTTGCGGGCTACGTCAGCGGCATGGGCGGCAATTTTGTAAGCGATGATGCCGTCTTTTACGTCCTTCTCGTTGGGCAGGCCAAGGTGCTCCTTGGGGGTCACGTAGCACAGCATGGAAGCGCCGTACCAGCCGATCATCGCTGCGCCAATCGCAGACGTGATGTGGTCGTAGCCCGGCGCGATGTCCGTCACCAGCGGCCCCAGAGTATAGAAGGGCGCGGCGAAGCAGTACTCCACTTCCTTCTCCACCTGCTCCTTGATTTTGTGCATGGGCACGTGGCCGGGCCCCTCGATCATCACCTGCACATCGTGCTCCCACGCTTTCTTCGTCAGTTCGCCTAAGGTGCGAAGTTCGGCAAATTGCGCCTCATCGCTGGCATCGGCCAGGCAGCCGGGGCGCAGGCCGTCTCCCAGCGAGAACGACACGTCGTGTTTCTTGAAAATTTTGCAGATCTCGTCAAAGTGTTCATAGAGGAAATTCTGTTTGCGGTGATGGGCCATCCACTGCGCCAGAATCGCGCCCCCCCGGCTCACAATCCCGGTAATGCGCTTGTGCACCAGCGGCAGGTACTGAAGGAGCACGCCGGCGTGGATGGTCATGTAGTCCACGCCTTGCTCGGCCTGTTCTTCGATGACCTCGAGCATCACTTCCGCGTTCAGGTCCTCAATGCGCTTTACCCGGCTGACTGCTTCGTAAATAGGCACGGTGCCGATGGGCACGGGCGAGTGCCGTAAGATGGCCTCACGGATCTGGGGAATGTCGCCGCCGGTGGAAAGGTCCATCACCGTGTCGGAACCGAAGTGTACGGCGGTGTGCAGCTTGCGCAATTCTTCGTCCACGTCGGAGGTAACGGCGGAGTTGCCGATGTTGGCGTTGATCTTGCATTTTGAGGCCACGCCGATAGCCATGGGCTCCAGTTCGGGGTGGTTGATGTTGGCGGGGATGATCATGCGCCCACGGGCCACTTCATCACGCACCAGTTCGGGCGTGAGCCGCTCCCGGCGGGCCACGTACTCCATATCTTCCGTGATCACCCCGCGGCGGGCATAGTGCATCTGGGAGAAGTTTTGCTCGCCGGCGCCGGCTGCTTCTTGCCGGCGGCGCGCTATCCACTCCGCGCGGGGCTGGGCAGCGGGGCCAAAACCCTTGCCGTTGACGCTATTCTGCTTGATCTCGTTGCTCACTTCCATCACGGTCCCCCACTGACGCGAGTCTCTAAATGTGCAATTATACGCCGTGGAAATTTGGGGGACTCTCTGCCGCCGCGCACCTTCAGCACAGGGGAGACAAAGTCGTGGAGCCCAGCGGGCATCCGAACCCGCTGCCGAAATCCGGAGCGCTGCGAAGGACCTCGGATGCCAAATGTGATCCCGTTCGGAGGGACAACGGTCCCCGCACGCAACCAGAGATTCGTATCAGGGCACGCCTTCAGGCGTGCCGAAAAATGCGCACAACCATGCCGGCTTCACCCGCTGTGCGCCATCAGCTACCGCCTACTTCTTTGCGGCGTCTCCGGCCTGTAACTACTCCTCACCCACGCCTTTACATTGCTTGACCCATGTACCGCAAGCGGGTAGAGTTTTTGCAAGGGGTATTCCCGTCCATGTCCACCGTTCCCATGTCGCATAGCAGCAA
>Ga0075436_100002237_pt1 | contig 13360 bp, 10 predicted proteins | sample RhiMethybrSRZTD5_FD_75303 | JGI IMG/M metagenome (GOLD analysis project Ga0075436, IMG submission 75303) | Populus rhizosphere microbial communities from Tennessee, USA - Rhizosphere MetaG P. TD hybrid SRZTD5 | ecosystem: Host-associated > Plants > Roots > Rhizosphere > Soil | place: USA...
GACATGAACTCCATCAGCGAGCCGTCCGGATCGCGGAAATAGACACTCGTGCCCCTGCCCTTGGCGCCGAACCGCTCCATTGGCCCCGCCTCGATGGCGACGCCACTGCGCTCGAGATGTGCAATTGCATCTGCAATGGGGCCGGCCCATTCGAAGCAGAGATCGCTGTTGCCCGGCTGCACCGGCAGCCGCGCGACCTCGGCCGGCTTGACGCCGGGTCCGTGCACGTTGAGCTGCTTGTCGCCGAACCGATAGGCGAAGCCGGCCGGTCGCGTCACGAGCTTGGCGCCGAGCACGTCACGATAGAAGGCATTCGAGCGCTCCCAATCGGTGACGTGGATCACGCAGTGGTCGAGCTTGGTCGGCAACGGCATCTAGTGTCCCCTTCCGAAGTTCGCAGACCCTTGTAGCGCCCTCTGATGCGAACTTCGGAAGCAAAGGGACACTAGCAACTTTATGATTCTAGTGCCGCTTTGGAACCCGAAGTTCGCAACCGGATTCGCCGCGAGGGTTATGCGAACTTCGGGTTCGCGGCACTAGTCACCCCTTCATCCGCAACAAGCGTCCCTTCTCGCGCTCCCAGCTGCGCTTCTTCTCGGTCTCGCGCTTGTCGTGCAGCTTTTTGCCGCGCGCCAGCGCGAGCTCGACCTTGGCCCGCCCCCGCTCGTTGAAATAGAGCTTCAGCGGCACGATGGTCATGCCCTCGCGCTCGACGCCCCCGGCGAGCTTGTCGATCTGCCGCCGATGCAGCAGCAGCTTGCGCGGCCGCTTCGGCGCATGGTTGAAGCGGCCCGCCTGCAGATATTCCGGGATGTTGGCGTTGACCAGCCACAGCTCGCCGTCGCGCGTATCGGCATAGGATTCGGCGATCGTCGCCCGCCCCTGGCGCAGCGACTTGACCTCGCTGCCGGTCAGCGCGATGCCGGCCTCGAAAGTTTCGCCGATCTCGTAATTGAACCGCGCCCGGCGATTGTCGGCCACGGCCTTGCGTGGCCGCTCTTTTTTCTCCGCCATTCGCGCCTCGCCGTGATTGCCAGGAAAGAGCCGCCTCCCAAATGTCCTGGCAGCGCGTTTGTTTAGACAGCGCTGACCGTGCCGACAAGGTCGGCGGCTCGTGCCACGACCGCGCCGCTCTGTTTTTCATTATTCTAAATACAATATCGGCTGTGTCGGTTTATTGGCTGTCCAAATAACGAATCCCCGATGATTAGAGCAATACTAAGCACTTGAGCGGCCTTTTGGCTTGCAAGACTCGGATCGCGCGATTTTATTACTTCGTCCCTCCACGGGACCCATCCTGATTGCGGCGCCTTTGAGCCCCGCGTATTCGGAGACAGTCAATGAGCGATCGAGACCGTGCCGAGGCACGCGCCGTCTATTCGTCTGCCAATCTGCCCCCCGCCAATCCCAGCTCTCTTCCCCGTCCACATCGAACAGCCACCCTCTCGCGGTTGCTGGCTGCGGCCTCGCTGCTCGCGATCGGCTCCGGCACGGCACTGGCGGCGGATGACCAGACGGCGAAGCCGCACGTCTCCAACGAGGCACTGCTCAAGCAGCTCGAGGCGATGGAGAAGCGCATCAAGGTGCTGGAGGGGCGCCTCAAGCAGCAGCAGGCGTCGCCGCCCGCCGCTGCTGCCGCCAAGCCCGCCAAGCCTGCAGCGGCCGGCCCCTATGCGCAGGCAGCCGATGCGCCGAAAACGAGTGCCGCAACCGCCGCCAATGATCCGGCCAGCGAGCCGGCCCGCAAGCCGATCCTCGGCCTCGTGGATTCGCCGGTCCCAGGACTGAGCCTCGGCGCCTATGGCGAATTCTTCTTCGGCGCGCACCAAAATCCCGCCGCCGGCGGACAATGGCAGAACGGTTTTGACGCCCGCCGCTTCGTGCTGCTGCCGACCTACCAGATCACGGACAACATCATCTTCAATGCCGAGATCGAGTTCGAACACGCCGGCTCCGGCTTCGACAACGACGACAAGCTGCACGGCACCGCGGAGATCGAGCAGCTGTGGGTCGACTTCAAGATCATCGACCAGTTCAACTGGCGCGCGCCCGGAATCGACCTCGTGCCGATCGGCTACATCAACCAGCATCACGAGCCGACGCAGTTCTACAGCGTGCTGCGGCCGGAGCTCTACAACGGCCTCATTCCCTCGACATGGAAAGTGCCGGGATCGAGCGTCTACGGCACGATTATGGACGGCCTGAAGTACCAGGTGATGGTCAGCGCCAGCAACGAGGACTTCGGTGACGCCTTCGACAGCCGCACCGAGGGCAACACCGTCCCGGGACCCGGGACGTCGTACGCCGCGGGCATCAACGGCCACGATGCGCTCGGCTTCTCCAACCCGCCGCTCGGTGATTTTGCGCAGCTCAGCAACGCCGTCGCCGTGTCCGGCCGGCTGGATGTCGCTCCGGCCTTCATGCCGGGCTTTGCCGGCAGCGTGAGCGCCTATTACTCGTCCAACACGACGCCGCGCGGCGCGCACGACGACCTCGGCAACCTCCTTGGAAACTCGAGCCTCACCATGTTCGACGCCGAGTTCCGCTATCGCGTCCCGAACAGCGGTTTCGAGTTCAGGGGCGAATACGTCACGGCGCTCTTCGGCAATCCAGCCAACCTGCGCGCCAACAACGACAGCGACCCGACCAACAATGTCGGCAAGACCATGTGGGGCGCCTCGGGCGAGGTCGCCTATCACGTGCCCCTCGGCACGATTCTCAACAGCTCATGGGAAGCAGTCCCCTTCTACCGATATACGATCGAAAACCTGCAGACCGGCGGCTTTGCCGGAACGGACGTGAACGAGCCGACCGGCGCCGGACAGCTGCAATTCCACAATGTCGGCGTCGCGGTCTTTCCCTCGCCCAAGGTCGTCCTCAAGGGGACTTACCAGAAGGTCATCAACAAGGATCCGGCGGGCGCCAACTCGGATTCATTCCTGGGCGGCGTCGGATTCTTCTTCTGACCTGTCGCCACAATCACCTGAGGCGGAGTGCGATGCCTGATTGGTTCAAATGGACGGCGCCGGCTGCGGCGCTCGTATCGGTCACATCCGCGGCCCACGCGGTGCAATATCTCTCCATCCCGCAGGCGCAGAAGCTCGCCTTTCCGTCGGCGAGCCAGTTCGTCGAAACCCAGGCCGGCCGCGCCTGGAAGGCGCAGGCCGGGGGCAGGACGCTCGGCCTGTTCGTGTTCGATCATGTGATCGGCAAGCACCTGTACATCGATTACGCGGTCGCACTCGACCCGGGCGGCCGCATCCTCCGCGTCGAGATCCTGCAATATCGCGAGTCCTATGGCGGAGAGGTCAGGCAGGCGAGCTGGCTGGCGCAATTCGTCGGCAAGACCAGCGCGAGCCCGCTCGCGATCAACCAGGACATCCGCAATATCTCCGGCGCGACGCTTTCGTCGCACCATGTCACCGAAGGCGTCAAACGCATCCTCGCTGCCTATGGTCATGGCCTGCGATAGCCTGCGCCGGGCGCGGCCGCTGCTCGGCACCATCGTCGAGATCGCGGCGGCGGGCCTGCCCGAGCGCGACCTCGATGCCGCCATCGAGGCGGCGTTCGCGGCGGTGGAGAAAGTCCACCGGCTGATGAGCTTCCATGATCCGGAAAGCGACGTGAGCCGGCTCAACCGCGGGGCGGCAAGCGGCCCGGTCAGCGTGGATCCTTGGACCTTCGCGGTCATCGAGGCCGCGACCGATCTGCACCGGCGCTCGCGCGGCCTGTTCGATGTGACTGTCGCGTCCGCCCTGCAAGATCTGGGGCTGCTGCCGCGTCTCGAGTCCTCATTTCCTCCGCCGTCGGACGGATCGGCGACCGGTGAGGCCGTCGAGACCTTGCCGGGTCACCGCATCCGCTTTCGTCATGCGGGGGTGCGGATCGACCTGGGCGGGATCGCCAAGGGCTTTGCGGTCGATCATGCGCAGCAAGCGCTGCAGGCGCACGGCGCGACCGGGGGCCTCGTCAACGCCGGCGGCGATCTCGCCGCGTTCGGACCCCGGGCGATGCCGGTCCACATCCGCGACCCGCGCGAGCCGAGCCGCCTTCTTGCGCAGGTCGAGGTCATGAATGAAGCGCTCGCCTCGAGCGGCGCCCGCTTCGACCCGTTTGGCTCGCCCGCCGCAATGGCGCCGGCGGTGATCGACGCCCGGACCCGACAGCCGGCGCGCGCCGTTGCGGGCGTCACGGTCCGCGCCCGATCGTGCATGCTGGCCGATGCGCTCACCAAGGTCGCGATGATTGCCGGAGAGGCCGCCTCGGACCTGCTCGACGGTTTCGCCGCGAGCGCGCTGTTGGTGTTGAACACCGGCGAGGTGCGCGTCAGCGCCTCATGGCAGGTCAGCCGTGCGGCTTGATCCCAGCTTCCGCCGCGCGCTCTACGCAGCCGTCGCCGTGCTCACCCTGACCGGCGCCGGCTGGATGCTTGCGGATTGGGAAAAGGACCCTGCTGGTCCGGAAGCCTGGCAGGCTGCTGCCGCCAATCTCCTGATGGTGCACGGCGGAACCGCGATGGCCATGCTGATGCTGCTTGGTGCGCTCGTTCCGCTGCATGTGCGGCGCAGCTGGCGCAGCGGCCGCAACCGTCTGACCGGGCCGGCCATGATCGGCATCAATGCAGCGCTGATCGTGACCGGATTCGGCCTCTACTATGCGGGCTCCGAGCTCCTGCGGGCCTGGATCAGCGATATCCACATCGCCGTCGGATTCGCCCTGCCGGCGCTCCTCGGCCTTCACATCTGGGTCGGACGCGGCACGGGCGCGTGAGCGCCATTCTTCAACAGATCGCGGATTTCGGTCAGGAGCTGCACGTCCATGGGCGGCGGCGCAGCCGGGGCCGGCGCGGGCTGGTAGAGGCGGTTGATGAGCTTCATGATGAGAAACAGCGCCCAGGCCACGATCACAAAGTTGATCAACAGCGTGAGGAAGTGTCCCCACGCGAGCACTGCGCCCTGCTTCTTCGCTTCCTCGAGGGCGGACGCGGTCACCTTCGATGACAGCGGAACGTAGTAGTTGGAGAAATCGAGGCCGCCCGTGATGGCGCCGATCACCGGCATGATGATATCGGCGACCAAGGAGGCGACGATCGCTCCGAAGGCCGCACCGATGACCACGCCGACCGCGAGGTCGACGACGTTGCCGCGCATCGCGAATTTCTTGAAATCGTCCAGCATTGGCGCCTCCTGTCATTGGACGCGCGACGGCAGTCGCCTCGGTCCAGCGCATAACGTATGAGACCAATGGGACTTCTCGTCGGCCCCCGCGCGTCAGTTCACCAGTCCGGCGTGCACCAACGCCTCGCGCACCGCCGTCTTCGACTTCTCGCTCAGCGGGACCAGCGGCAGGCGGAGCGTGTCGGCGATCTTGCCGAGCACCGAAAGCCCATATTTCACCGGCGCCGGACTGGTCTCGATGAACAGGTTCTGGTGCAGCGGCATCAGCTTGTCCTGCAGCTTGAGCGCCGCCGCGAAGTCGCCGCGCAGGCACGCGCTCTGGAATTCGGCGCACAGCCGCGGCGCGACGTTCGACGTCACCGAGATGCAGCCGTGGCCGCCATGGGCCAGGAAGCCGAGCGCGGTCGCGTCCTCGCCGGAAAGCTGGTTGAATCCCTCGCCCATCGCGGCGCGCTGTTGCGAGACGCGTACCATGTTGGCGGTCGCGTCCTTGACGCCGGCGATGTTCTTCAGCTCGTAGAGCCGCGTCATGGTCTCGACCGACATGTCGATCACCGAGCGGGCCGGGATGTTGTAGATGATGATCGGGATGCCGATCGCGTCGTTGATCGCCTTGAAATGCTGGTAGAGGCCTTCCTGGGTCGGCTTGTTATAGTACGGGGTCACCACCAGCACGGCGTCCGCGCCGGCCTCTTCGGCGTGCTCGGCAAGCTCGATCGCCTCCTGGGTGGAATTCGAGCCGGCGCCGGCGATCACCGGAACCCGGCCATTCGCCTCATCGACGCACCACTCGACCACCTGCTTGTGCTCGTCATGGGACAGCGTCGGGCTTTCGCCCGTCGTTCCGACCGGCACCAAGCCATTGGTTCCCTCGGAGATCTGCCATTCCACCAATTGGCGGAACGCCTGCTCATCGACGGCCCCGTTCTTGAAGGGCGTCACCAGGGCCGTGAATGAGCCCCGAAACTGCGTCTTGGCGGCCATTATCGTCTCCCGGACCGGTCGGCGGTCGATATCGAGCCACCCCGGGGATAACCTTTTCTCCCCATCGAGAGTAACGAATTTCGGCCATGCCGCCTATCGATTTTCGTGATTGGGCCGCCATAGGGCCTTTGTACTCTCAGGCGGTTAGCGTTGCCGGCCAGCCGTTCCTCGCGCCCCGTGTCTCAACATCGCCACGATTCGACCGGATTAGGGTTTCGTCAATTCAATCAACGCAATACCTTGGAGATCGGACGCGATTCGTCCGCGAGGGGGATTTTGCTTGTGAGCCGGGAAAACCGCACGGCCCCCACCTGGGTGCTGTTAACCCTGTCTCTGTCTCTGGCCCTGGTTCTGCCGCTGCCGGCAGAACGTGCGAGCTCCGCTCCGGCGAGCGAGACCAAGCCCGCCGAGACCGCATCCAAGCCCCCGGCCAAGGGCAGTACGAAAAAGGACGCGGCGCGCGCCAAGTCGCAGACCAAGTCCGAGGCCAAGTCTCAGACCAAGTCCGACGCCAAGTCGCAGACCAAGCCCGAAGCCAAGTCGCCGGCCAAGCCCGGAGCCGCAAGCGCCGCGAAAGCAGGCGGCGGCGGCGACAAAGCGCGTGCGGCCGCCGCATCACACCCGATATCCGCTCGCAAGCCGGCCAGCCCGAGCACGCGTCCCGTCCCCTCCCCGAGCCGCACGCCTGCATCGACGAAGGCGAGCGTTCACCCGAGCGCGCCCATCGCAGCCCTCGCCTACGCTGCACCCGCGACCACCGGAATTCCGCTCGCGGCGGCGACGACCGCGTGGACGTCGCCGGCCGATATCGACGCGGTCAGACAGGCCATCGGCCTGGTCCAGGCCGGCCGGAGCGGCGACGCGGGCGCGGCCGAGCGCGGCATCTCCGATCCGCTCGCCCGCAAGCTGGTCGAATGGGTGATCCTGCGCGGCGACGACACCGATGCGGATTTCGCCCGCTATCATGCGTTCATCGCCGCGAACCCCGGCTGGCCCAGCATCGTCACCTTCCGTCGCCGCGCCGAGGCCATGCTGTGGCAGGAGCGCGCCCCGCCCGCGACCGTGCGCGCCTATTTTGCCGGGATCAGGCCACTCAGCCCCAAGGGCCGGTTCGCGCTGGCGCGCGCCCTCCTGCTCGACGGCGACCGGGCCGGCGCGCAAGCGCTCGTGCGCGAGGCGTGGCGCGCCGACTCCTTCTCGCAGGACCTGGAGAACCAGGCGCTCGAGCTGTTCGGCGATCTGATCACCCGCGCCGACGACAAGGCCCGCATGGACCGGCGGCTCTACGCCGCTGACGAGGATGCCGGCCTGCGCGCCGCCAAGCGCCTCGGAGGCGACCAGCCGGCGATCGCCAAGGCGCGCATTGCGGTCAACGCCCGCGCCGGTAACGCCAAGACCCTGCTCGACGAGGTGCCTGTCGCGGCGCGAAACGATGCCGGCTACATCTTCAGCTCGGTGCAATGGCTGCGCCGGCGCGACAAGTTTCCGGAAGCGGCCGCATTGCTGCTGAGGGCGCCGCGCGACCCCGCGCAGCTCCAGGACGTGGACGAATGGTGGGTGGAGCGCCGGCTGGTCGCCCGCAAGCTGCTTGACCTTGGCGATCCCAGGCTCGCCTACGCCATCGTGCGCGATGCGGCGAAGCCCGCGAAGGACAATTATCGCGCCGAGCATCAGTTCACCGCCGGATGGATCGCGCTGCGATTTCTCAAGGAGCCCGCGATCGCCGCCCAGCATTTTGCCCGTGTCGCGGAGGGCAACGCGAACCCGATCACCATCGGACGCGCCGGCTATTGGCTCGGCCGCACCGCCGAGCTTGCCGACAAGCCGCAGGAGGCGCGCGCATATTACGAGACCGCGGCGCGCTACAGCACGGCCTATTACGGCCAGCTCGCCCGTGCCCGGCTCGGCCGCGGCGAGCTCACCTTGGCGGCCCCGCCTGCGCCCGCCGAGGAGCGACGGCAGCTTGTGTCCCGCCTCGAGGTCGTTCGCGCCCTGGCGATCCTCTACGCGGTCGACGCGCGCGACCTTGCCGCGCCATTCGTCGCCGACCTCGCCGACAAGAGCGTCGACCAGGCGGCGCTCGCGATGCTCGCGGAAATCGCCGAGAAGCACGGCGATGCCCGCTCGGTGCTGCTGATCGGCAAGATGGCGCTGGGGCGCGGCTTCCCCTTCGATCATTTTGCTTTCCCGGTGGGCGGGCTGCCGCGCTACAGCGCCATCGGGCCGGCGGTCGAGCCCGCGGTGGTCTATTCGATCGCCCGCCAGGAAAGCGCTTTCAATCCCAAGACGGTGTCGAGCGCGAACGCGCTCGGCCTCATGCAGGTGACGCCCGATGCCGGCCGCTACATCGCCAAGAAGTTCGGCGTCGCGTTTGACCAGCGGCGGCTGCTGCACGATACCGTCTACAACACCCAGATGGGCGCGGCCGAGCTGGGCGACGACATCGAGCGCTATCGCGGCTCCTACATCCTGGCCTTCGCGGCCTACAACGCGGGTGCTGGCCGGGTGAAGGAATGGATCGAGCGCTACGGCGACCCGCGCGATCCGCGGGTCGATCCGATCGATTGGGTCGAGCGCATTCCGTTCTCCGAGACGCGCAACTACGTCCAGCGGATCCTCGAGAACCTGCAGGTCTACCGTGCGCGCTTCGGCGGCGGCAGCAGGCTCATGATCGAGGCCGACCTCCGCCGCGGAACCCAGACCGACTGAAGACTGCGGCCCTCTGCTACGCCGTCCACGGTTGACAGGATGGCGCACGTGCGGCTTCGTTGGCGCTCGATCCAAGCGCTCGATCCATGTCCGCCATCCGCACACACGATGTCTTCGTCACCGCGCCGGACGGTCTCAGGCTGCACGTGCGCGAATATGGGGAGCGCATCGCTCCCGGGCTGCCGGTCGTGTGCCTGCCGGGGCTTGCCCGCACGGCCGACGATTTCGAGCGGCTCGGGCTTGCGCTGGCTTCCGATCCGGATCGACCCCGGCGGGTGCTTGCACTCGATTACCGGGGCCGTGGCCTTTCCGGTTACGACCCGAACCCGGAAAATTATGCGATCCCGGTCGAGCTCGCTGACGTGGTTGCGGTGCTGACCGCCCGTGCGGTCGCATCCGCCGTGTTCATCGGCACGTCGCGCGGCGGCCTCCTGACCATGGCGCTGGCGGCGCTCCGGCCCGGCGCGATCGCGGGTGCGGTCCTCAATGACATCGGACCGGTGATCGAGCCGCAGGGCCTGATGCGGATCAAGGGCTATGTCGGCAAGCTGCCCCAACCGCGCAGCTTCGCGGAGGGTGCCGAAATCCTCCGGCGGTTGTTCAGCGCCCAGTTTCCCAGGCTCAGTGAAACGGAATGGCTCGCCTCCGCGCACCGCACGTGGCGCGAACAGAAGGGCGGCTTGGTCCTCAGCTACGATCCGCGGCTTGCGCAGGCGCTCGCCGATCTCGATCCGGCGAATCCACTGCCGCCCCTGTGGCCGCAGTTCGACGCGCTGGGCCGCATTCCCTTGATGGTCATCCGTGGCGCGCTCTCCGACATCCTCTCGGCCGCGACAGTCGCCGCCATGCAAGCGCGCCGAAGCGACATCATGGTGCTGGAGATCCCCGATCAGGGGCATGCGCCACTGCTCGCCGAGCCGGACCCCATCGCCCGCATCGCGGCCTTCGTGGCGCAATGCGAAACAAAGCAGCTCGACATGATCGGCGAGCCGGCGGAGCCGTGATTCTCGGTCACTGCCGCGACCTGAAGCGGGTGGCGGAGCTCCGTCGACTTCGCCGATCAGGGCACCGTGGCCTTTGGCGGCAAGGCCCGCTTCACGTCTTCTGCACTGCGAACTGGTACATCGAGGCGAACACCTCGGGATGCGCCGTTTCGAACGCGTCCCAACGCGCGAGGTCCGTCATCGCGGGATCGTCCGGATGGGCCGCCGCGTAGCCGAGCAGCACACGCGGGTGGAGCTGAAAGCCGAGAAAGGTGAGGTTTTCGGCAGCGATGAACCCGGCGATCTCCGGCAATGTGTGCTGATATTCCTGGACGTGGAACAGAAGATCCCGGCAATCGCTCGTCGAATAGAAGTCTCCCGCCGTCACGACGGACTTGCCGGGCGCGCCATCCGGAAGAGCCATGATCTGCTGGCGGCAGCGCCGGATCTCGGCCGCGCTGCCGTCGCGCGCGTGAGCCGCCACATACGCGCGTGCGGCATTGATGTCGGCACGTGCCACCTTGCTGTAGAGGCCGATGAGCATCACCCCGCCCGGCTTGAGCAGGGAGATGAGAATGCGCCACCCGACCGCTGGATCCTTCAGACACTGCAAGGCGCCGGCGGATTCGATGACGTCGAAGCGCCGCTCCAGGCTGCCGAGCTTGAGGATGTCGGCCTGGCCATATTCGATCGGCAGCCCGAGCGCCCGCGTCTTGCGCACCCCATAGGCAAGGCTCGCGCGGCTGAGATCGATCGCCAGCACGCGAGCTTCGGCGAACCGTTGATAGGCTTCGATCGCATGCGAACCGCTGCCGCAACCGGCAACCAGAACATCCGCTCCGCCTGCGGTCGAAAGCGGCCGGAACGGCGCCCGCGGAAACCTGGCGCGCATGTATTCGTTCACGCCGAGCGGCTTGAGCAGCGGCGGCGGCGTGACCCAACGCGGATAGGGATTTTCCTCGTACTGCTCCTGCACGTTGCGCGAGTCCGCGTCGATCTCGGTGATGGCCGGCAGAGCAGCCTTGATCTCGTGTTCTTCGCGGGGCTCTCGCACCTGCTGTGTCAGCAGTTCGTCGACCGGCGATGGCCATGTGCGCTCGAGCAGGCGGGATGCATCAGGCAGCCGGTGGAGAGGCAGATACGCCGCGAGCGCGACAGGCCACAGCGCCGGAATCTGGTCGCCCGAATGCAACCGGTCGGAGACGGCCGCCCTGAGACGCTGAACCTCGGTCTCTTCCTCCGGCGTCTCGCTGAAGACGTATTCGTTGATGAAACACTGCCGCGCCAGCGCGCAGAAGAAGTCCAGCGGGATCGAGTCCGGGTTCTCCGCGATGCTCCCGAGCATTGTTCGGCGCGCGGCGGTGAGCACTCGCTCGACCTCGCTGTCGCTCGCCCGCCCCGAGATCATCATCGGCCGAAGAAGCGGATCGCGGTCCAGCACCGCGAGCTCGGCCACGCTGAGCGTCGAGCCGCCATCTCCGCTTAAGCTTGCAAGGCATTCAGCGAACGGGACCGTGCGCTTGACCAAGGCGATCCCGACGCTCTCCAGTTCGCCGCCGCGCGCCCAACCCTCCGTCAGAGCGCGCAACACATAGAGCCGCAGGGGCTCGAGACGCTCCGCCGGTATCGACTGGAGACACAGCGCGATCAGGCTCCTGGTCTCTGCGGTGCCGCGATCGAGCGCCCCCGTCAGCAGCTTCGCAGCGTCTTCCGCCGCGCCCACCGCCAGCAGCTCGCGCGCCAGATGATGGGTCGCATCCAGATCACCGGGATGCAGCGCCAGTGCCGCGGTGAACTCGCGGATGGCCGCCTCCGGCTGGCCAGTCCGCGACAGTGCCAATCCCAGATTCCTGCGCGCTTCGAGGAAGCGTGGCGCGAGCCGCACCGCCTCATGAAAATGAGCGAGCGCATCGGCCGATGCGCCGCCCGAAGACTTCATGATGCCCAGGTTGTTGTGCGCTTCGGGATAGGCCGGCTTGAGCGCCAGAGCCCGTGCAAAAGCGCTCTCGGCATCGCCTGGCCGGCCCTGGTCCTTCAGCACGTTGCCGAGGTTGTTGTACGCCTCGGCAAAGCTCGCATTGCAGCCGATGGCTGCCCGGTAGGATGCCTCCGCCTCCACAAGCCGCTGCTGCTGCGCGAGCAGGTTGGCGATGTTGTAGTGCGCGACCGCCGAACCCGGCTCGATGGCGAGCACCCGCTGGTAACAGTCGATCGCCTCGTCGGCGCGGCCCTGCTTCGCCGCGGCGTTGCCGAGATTCATGTGCGCCGCCGAGTAGTTCGGATTGAGGGCAAGCGCCGCCCGGTACTGCTCGATAGCGTCGGTGAGACGGCCGCAGCCCTCCAGCGCGTAGGCGAGATTGTAGTGAGCGTCCGCCGAATCGGGATCAATGGCGAGTGCACGCCCGATCAGCTCCACGGCCAGCTCGTTGCGGTTCGTTTGAATCGCCAGGATGCCGAAGTTGCGCAGGCATTCGACCCGGTCCGGCTCCTTGGCGAGGACGGCGCGATAGTGCGATTCGGCCTGCGCGAAGGCGCCCGTCCGGTGGAGATTGACGGCGGTGGCGAGGAGCCCGGAGGACTGCTCGCGAACCGCTTGCCGGGTTCCTCGGCGCTCAGATCGGTTCATCGCAAAACGCTGGATTTCTCATTCGGTCGAAGCCTAGCGCATGTGCCGGCGAAGTGGCCACGGGTCGCCGGTCAAGGACATGCGCCAATCGATGACTCTAGGGCCGCAGGCAGCGCTGTCCATCATCCTCGTCGCAACGATTGGCTCGTCACTGGCCGGGATTTCGGATTTTTTTGACGACGTCATCGTCGGCGTCATGCGCCCGCAGCCTCGAGCCGCGATTTGCTGGCAAAAATGAAAGAACCCCCCGGCGGCAAGCCGCCGGGGGGCTCCGAATCAACCAGCCGAGATCAGACGATCACGGGAGGAAGTTTCTCTGCAGCCGGAAGTAGACGCTCAGCACGTCCTGGTCGTCCAAGGAGCAGGCCGTTCCGATGCAAGCCGGACGCGCGCCGCTGGCCGCGAAGCTCGACGGGCCCTTGTACGCCGTGTTGAGGTGCGTCCACAGGACGTCGAGGCCGATGTCGAGATCCGGATGCGGGTTCCACTGCGTCCGGGTACCGACCTGCCACCAGCTGGTGTTCGGCGAGCAGGAGTTGCCGGCCAGAGGCGTGAAGGCCGTCACAGTAGCGACACCGCCGCAACCGGAGACGTGCGTGTTGATGAGGGCTTTGGCCGAATCGTCGTAGTCGACCTCGACATAGCCGCCGTACAGCGAGGTGCGCCACCGCGGGTTCCAGAAGTGCTGGTAGAACCCGTTGACGCCCCACACCGTGGTCAACTGGACGCCGGTTCCGGTGTCGAACACGCCGTCGGTGAGCCAGCCGAAGCCGACATTGCTGTTGCTGTCCCAGACGGCCAACGGAGTCGTCGTCCGGGTGACGTAGCCCGCTGCACCTTGCGAGTAGGCTGCCAGCATGCCGAACTGGTCGCCCTTCAGA
>Ga0075436_100002238_pt1 | contig 13359 bp, 19 predicted proteins | sample RhiMethybrSRZTD5_FD_75303 | JGI IMG/M metagenome (GOLD analysis project Ga0075436, IMG submission 75303) | Populus rhizosphere microbial communities from Tennessee, USA - Rhizosphere MetaG P. TD hybrid SRZTD5 | ecosystem: Host-associated > Plants > Roots > Rhizosphere > Soil | place: USA...
AAGACCGGTAACATTTTTCTTTTTTTGACCCATTTCTCGCGATTGTCATACGATGTTCGCAGTAGACACGTAGCTTGCAAGCGTCACTTTGCTAAATTGAAACGAAAGGAGCTTACAGGAAGGTCAGTCAAAACCGCGGAATATCGAAGACTCACCGTTTAAGTGCCTCTGGATCAGCATATCGGGGTTCGAATCCCTGGGGGGCAGCCAATCTCTTCAACCAGTTGTTAGCTCACGATTCCGATTGGTTGCCGACGCATGCTGGAGATTTTTTCCAATTTCCGATGTTCATGTGAATGGCCGCGTTGCTATGATGTTCGCCTATTCATAACATAGCTGTTACGATGAGCGTAGAAAAGCAGACGCACCTGCGTTCCAAGTTGGAAGAGCTCCGGCAAGAGCGCGAACGCCTGCGTCACGAGGTTGAAGATCGACTGAAGAAGATCGAGGAGATCGACAACGTCATACGGAAATTCCTCAAGCTGAAGCACAACACGATCACCGAAGGAAGAGCCAGGCGCGCACAAAAGAAGAAGTAAGGTACAGCGCATCCAGATTTTATTCAGATCCCGCAGCCATCGCCCTGCATTTGGTCGCTTCAAGAATGGGCATCAAGCGAACCGCTGCCAGCCGCAAGTTTCGATTCGGGAATCGCTTGATCAGCATCCGCTGCCCAAATTCCCACGCCTTATGCACGTGTTCTTTGCAGACGATCACCTGCGTGCGCGGTCCCTGGCGGGATACGAGTTCCAGAAGGTAAAAGCCTGCCGATCGGCAGAGAGGGTCGTCATCGTACTTCCGGTAAGAGCATGGACGCTGTGACGCCTTCGGGCTCATCGGCTAAAGATGATGAGTATTGCGATGCACCGGGCGCGAACATTGTAGCCCGGCAAATTTGCGCTGGGCGATTCGCGAGTCTCCTGGGTGGCCTTGTTCAATCGCGTGGATCCAGGAATCGTGCGGAAGAAGATGCTATTGGTTGAATCGCATGTAGCGCATCCCATCCTTCCTCCTAAAATCCCTGCGGGCGGTACTAAGAGCAAATTGACTCAAAGAAGCGAAGACGAGCGCTCTTGGGTAGGAGCTTGAGGCCTTTGGGAATGCCTTTGTGGGATTCGTGGTACAGGTGGCTGTGGTGCCATTTTGAAAAGGCTTCTTCGGTTTCCCAATACGTGAGGAGCCAAATCTCCGCGGGGAGCTCGCGCGGACTGATCACTTCCATGCGAATGATCCGGGCTCGCCGTCGACCAGGTGCGGACGATTCCTGAACGCTTCTCTTACCTCTTCGGTCTTGTCGTTGGCGATGGTGAATTTGACTGATGGCTATAAACATTGCCCGTCCTCAGCAGGTTAGGCGATCAGCCGATTTGCTACTTTGACTCCATCGCCGATGCATTCCGCGTAGCCGTCGGCGCCGAGGCGTTCGCACAGATCCATGCTCGCAGCTCTGCCTGCAATAAGGATCTTCACAGCGCCGCAACCGGGATTTTCTCTGATCGCTTTGATAAGTGTCTCCAGCGAGCGCACGTTCTTCGCGACGGTGACCGACACCGCAACCACGCCGGGTTTCTCCTGGCAGATGAAGCGAAGGACGCTGGAGGTGGGTGTGTCCTGACCGGCGTACTCAACCTTCCACCCTTCGAGGGTCATGAGATCGGCGAACATCTTCATGCCTATGCAGTGGCGCTCGTCTTCTACGCAAAACGCGAGCAGACACAACTCGCGTTGCGCGCCTTGCGGCACCAGATGACGGAACAGTTCCGCCATTACGATCTCGGTGGCTGCTGTGCAGTAGTGTTCGTGGACCACGGTGAAGTTTGCCGAGCTGCCAGAGCCGTCCGATTTCCTGCTGCACCGGCGTAATGATGTGCCGGTAGATATTTTTGACGCTCGTGCCTTTCGACGATTCCTTCAACACGATGTTCGACGCCTGAGTTCGATCGAATCGAAGCAGAGCGTTCAGATACGCATTCGCCTGCTGCGAGTAAGGCCGGTCAGGACCAATTTGGGAAGGCAGATCGGTGGGCAGGCCGGGAAGAGCGTCGATTCCCGCCTGCAGATATTCCGCCACAATGGAAAACTGCTGCTTTGATAACTTCCTCTTGAGAGCCGAACTCAGGTGCTGAAGATTGTCTGCCAAATGAGAGACATCGATTCCGCGGCTGTGGAGCAATATCTTCGCCCACCCACAATAATCGACGAACTGCCCGATGGATTCCGCGTCAAGCGCGGAGAGCAGAAATTCCAAATGGAATTCCGCATCTTCGAGGCACCTCGCCCATCCACGCGGTCCATAACGCTGCAGATTTGGTTAGGATTTGAAATGGCCCTCCACTACGGCGATCGCGATCAGCTGCAGGTTCTCGGAAATTATCTCCGCTGCCCTGCGGATTGAAGGCGGCCTGGGTGAAGCGGAACGCGTTGCGATCATACGCGGTCTGAACCATTCCGAGCAGGATTAGTTTCCATACTCGCACTTCGTTATTCCACTATCGTTCTACGCTCAGCCGGTAGTCAGCAAAGGATTTTCGTGGATGGCACGAAGGAAAGACGGCGGAGCAAGTGCGAGGGTCGTCATCACGGCAATCCAGGATCCGACTGGTTCTGAATTCCAGAGAGGCTAGATTTTCGGCTAGTTTGGGAACACTTGGCCGACTTTGGCGCATCGTACTTCTTGATCCGAACAAGTTCAGAGCAGGAGAGGCACTCGTGGAAGCCGGGGATCATCTCGTCATTTGCGGGTACGACGGCATTCTCAATCACTATCGCATCGACGCAGGAAGGCTGCGTTTTCGATGCATTACCGAGGATAAAGCCGGCAAATGGCGAACGCTGTCAGATGGAGACGTGCTCATGCACCTTATGCTGAAAACGCGCGTGGCTGAGTGGCTCTACGCCAGGCATGGACTCAAATCGGGAGCATTGCTGAAGGTCGCAGCGTAGGACGAGGGATCAACGACGCACCGGCTTGCGACGGGGCTCTCAAGCTCCCGCTTGCTGTGCTGACGGTCCAACGATGGATTCAACACATCGCAAGAGCGACTCCGGATGGGATAGATCAGATGGTGTCCGGTCGCCATCTCCGGGCCGAAGCGGCACAATTCCAAAATGGGAGTTCGAGGACAAAGAACCTTGCCATTTCCCGCGATGAATTGCTTGGCATCCTTCTTCAACGAGTGGCAAACAATAATGAGTTGAAATGTTCGCCGCCTGCAGGCACCTCGCATGTCTCTTACGTTGGCAATGGTCTCAACATGATATCCGGCGGCTTCGAGCAGAAGCTGTCGAGTATGCCCGATAGTGTCATTCGAGCAAATTGAGAGTACTGCCGGGCGCGTGGTGGATGAACTGGTTTTCACTCTTGGTCGAAGTGGTTCTCTTCGTCAAGCACCATATCAGCAAGCTGAAGTATGTGATTGCTGGCTTCGGTGTTTTTGTCGGCGGGATGGGACGATGGAGGAACACCGCTCTGCAGGTGTCTCGCAAGCACCGCTTCGTCGACCCAAAGTCCCTTGCCAATGCCCTTGTTTGTCGGCCGTTTTGTCCGTGTCGCCATCTGGGTACACGTCCGCTGTGGCAGATGAGATGCTGAACCAGCAACTCAGGTTGGATATGAATTCTGACGGAACCAAACAGCGGACCACCGATGCTGTGCCACGATGGCCTTTTTATCCAACCACGCCTGTCGAACTGACATCGCACTGAGTAAAGCTTTTCGAGAGTGCTAGTTACAGGAGGTATCCGCGAGATGCGTGAATCGGAGAACCCGCACGAGAAGTGCGGAAATATCAAGGATTTCGGAGTAGTTCCAGATCCTCTGATCGAGCGCATGAAATTAGTCTTCAGGAAAACGCACGGAGAGGAAATGACAGAGGAGGACCGCAACTTTCTCGGCATTCCGCCATGTTCTGGGGAGTGCTGCCCATAAGGAACAGTCCTTGAGAAGAGCTGGTAGAAGCAAGAGGAAGACCTCGCGCGAGAACGCCTCCGACGGCCGAACTCCAGCGATTATCCGCGCGATGGAGATGGTGTTTCGTTCCACCCATGACCGGGAAATGACTGCCGAAGAGCGCCAGGACTTTCGGCTGCCCCCACCACCTGAAATAGCGACCCGCAATGTAACAGCAGAGTGACACAAATGTGTTACACTCCTGCTGTTCAGAACCGCTGTTTCCTAAGCGCACGCCATGCCGAACAAGAACGTTCAGAAGCGCAAGGCGAGACCCAAACGCTCAATCGAGAAGCCAGGAGAAGACCACGAATTGGGTCTGTGGATTGACTACGATCTGCTGCGAAAACATCAGAACCGTACGGCGACCATTATTCATGACGGCTCTTCTCTCGTGGAGAGCCGGTATCTTCGGCTGGCCGATCTGGCGCTCGCACCTTCCAAGCCAAAGAAGAGGACGAAAGCGGCAGGCCCCAATTCGGGAATTCGGCTCTGACGATTTTCGCCTTATCGCGCTTCGCTCGTGCTTACCGCGGGATCGTCGGAAAGTATGTTGTAAAGTGTCGATCGGCTGATGCCGAGAACCTCGGCCGCCTTCTGTTTGTTTCCGTCGAATGCTTCCAGCACTTCACGCGTGTACTTCTTTTCCAACTCCCGCAAGGAAACAAATTTTGAAGTCGTTGTCTTCGAAGGCAACGCAATCAGGGTTGCCGGAAAGTCCTCGAGATCGAGGACGGGACCTTCACTCAGGATGCACGCTCCGGCAATCACGTTTTCCAGTTCGCGAATATTGCCGGGCCAATCGTAGCGGGCGAGCATCTCTTGCGCACGGCGGCTGATGCCTGTGAAAGTCCGGCCGTATTGCTTCGCATATTTCTCAAGAAAATGCCGCTCGAGCAGTGGCAAATCTTCTTTTCTTTCCGAGAGTCGCGGAAGCCCCAACTGGACGGCGGAGAGACGGTAGAACAAGTCCTCCCGGAAGCGGCCTTCGGTTACTTCGGCGGTCAAGTCGCGATTGCTGGCAGCGATGACGCGAACGTTCAGCTTGCGCGCATCGCCCGATCCCAGGCGCTGAACTTCGTGAGTCTGCAGCACGCGCAGAAGCTTCGCCTGCATCGTCACCGACATCTCGCTGATTTCATCGAGAAAAATCGTGCCCTGGTCTGCGCGTTCGAATAGACCTGGTGTGTCCTGAAAGGCGCCGGTGAACGTTCCTTTACGAAATCCGAAAAACTGGCTCTCGGCGAGCGATTCAGGAAGCGCAGCGCAGTTGCACGCAACAAACGGCCCCTGATTCAGCGGGGAGAGATCGTGAAGGGCGCGCGCCACCAGTTCCTTTCCCGTTCCCGAAGATCCCGTGAGCAGCACCGTGGTGAAATGCGGGGCGATGCGAGTGACCTTGTTGAATACGTCGAGCATGCGCGGACTTCGCCCGACCATTCCCTGAAAACTGAACGATGCCCGCAGTTCGGCGTCCAGTTCGCCGGTTCTCCGCTTTTTGTCTGCGGCCTTGAGCGCGCGCGCCACCCTGGCGCGAAGCTCGGAAACATCCACCGGTTTGACTAAGAATTCCGCAGCGCCTTTTTGAATTGCTTCGATGGCCAGCGAAGGCGAGTATTCGCCGGATAAAAGAATCACTTCCACGCCTTGATCCAAGGCGGCGATTCGCGCCAGGAGATCCATTCCGTTGGCGCCACGAAGCTTTAAGTCGAGAAAAACGAGACGCGGGCGATGTTGGCGAAAGAGAGCCCATCCGGATTCTTCGTCCTGGGCTACGAGGATCTTGACCGGCATGTCGGCGAAGATCTCGGGCATGAGGTCGACGACATGCTCCTCATCGTCGACCACCAGCACCGTGAAAACTTCCTGCGACTCAAAGACAAGGACCATTGAGACCTTTTCGAGCCTGCCGAGTTCGGAGACGTAAATGTACCACCATGGTATGCATTCAGCCCCCGTGAGCCCGTTGGAGTTGCAAATGCGCCGCAGCAGCGCCTCGTGAAGAACTGGCTGGGTTGTGCGAAACCTCAATCTCCGAAGCCGACGAAGGCATCACGCTGAGCTTCTGCTCGAGATCGAGCAACAGATACGAAAGCCGGTCGCAATTACTGAATACCGCGTCCGACTGCAGCAGATCGCAGACTTCCAAGATCGTCGATCGTGTTTCACTCGTACCAAAGAGATCGAGATCTCTCGTCAACTCGGCTGCAATTGCGCGGGCATCAGAGAGAGCGCGAGCCTGCAGTGCATGGATCAGGCGGCCTGTTTTGGACTGCATTCGACTGGTGGCCCGATGTCCAAGCCAAGGCAGGATTTCGCTGATTTCATCCTTTGTTGCTTCTCTCGCCATGAAGGTTTCTCCTCCCGAGGTTATCTACAACTAATGGGCCATTGCAACCAAATGAGAGAAATGATTGCAGCAATTGAGCCTTTCTCCTTACTTCCCGCAGCGAAGTCTCCGCGCAGGGCGGGTCGAATCCGCAATTTTTCTCGTAGCGCGATTCACATGCTGAAATGATGGTGACCAGAGGACATCGTCTGGTCGTAACTGAAGAAGCGCCGCCAGGCTGCCGAACGTGCAAATTCTGAACACGTTTCCAGAATTCAGACACTCAATCTGGCTCAAATTGAATCCTGTTTTGGGACAAGCCTTTGAAAAGCAACGGTCAGGCTCGAATCCCACCATAGTGGTAGCAGGGTTGCATCTTCTGTTCGGAGGCGTTTAGCAAGAACAGCGATGCATTTCCCGATCAACAGATCGCTTATTCCGACAAAAGCATTCGCACTCTGTGCAATCACTGCGACCTTGTGCGCTGTTGCGAGTTGCGCCGAAGTAAATCGCACGGCGCAGACCTCGCCGCGAAGCGCCTCGGCTGCGCTGCATTTGACCGTGTTCGTCGTTCCAGTTCTTCAGGCTCGTCCGGAAGCCGCCCCGAAGCGAGAGGATTCTTCGATTACATTCACGTTCACGAGGCCGGAGTTGAATGAAAGCTACGACGTTCGTACATTTTCTCCGGCTGAGAACAAGGACGCCGGGAGGCAACGGCCCGCGATTCTGCGAACGTTGACCATTGTTCCAAAATGAAATCTGGCATTCGGAAGCGGGAGAAATAGAGCTATGAATAACTTTTCTGAACTTCAGGCCGTAGTCGTCTCGCACGACACGGCAGTTCTCGGTTCGATTTCAACCTGCCTTAACGAGCTCGGGATCGCAGGAATATGTCATCCCGATTGCGAGTCTGCGATTGAACTTCTTCAGAAGCAGAAGATCGACGCCTTCTTCGTCGATCAGGAGCTAGACACGGAATTATCGGTGCTCGAACGTATGCGGAGTTCGTCGTCAGGACGAGGCGCTGTTGGCTTTGCGATCGTGCCGGGCACCACTGATGGCATTCGCGCGTGTCGTGCTGCCGATTTCGTAATCACAAAGCCGCTCACAAAAACGGAGGTCGCACGCGTTCTGCGCGCCGCCTATGGAATGATGCTGAAAGAACGCCGCCGCTACTCGCGTCACAGCCTTCGCTGCGAGGCCATTCTTTGCGACGCCACCGGACGGAAATGCCTGGCCCGAACGACGAACATTAGCCAGACAGGGATTGCGTTGGAATGCGAACTTTCATTGCCTGCCGGAGCGGTCGTGCAGCTTCAACTCACACTTCCGCGGGGTTTGGAGGTGTGCAAATTTGAAGGCCGCGTGATTTGGTCAGCGGCGAACGGAAAAGCGGGATTAACGTTTACGCATATGAGCTCTCGCGATCGAGAGCAGCTCACGGAATGGGTAGACGCAGAATTCTTACGCCAGTGGCATCCGGTGATCCCGCAAAGTGTGGCACCGAGGTTTGTGCGTGCGGCTCGTTGAGCTTCCACCGCGTTGTTTCTAACTTATGCTGCTCGTAACCGCTCCCGGTCGAGATGGGACTTCTTGCGGCGAACCGAGATGCTTGCCAGCAATGGAAACATGAACAGGGCGGCTGTCGCAGCCGTAGCGGAACCGAACATCACAAACAATCCAAATCGCTGAGTGGGCGGAAAATTCGAGAGCAGGAAAATGCCGAATCCGCAACAGATCACTAATAGATTTGTTCCAATCGGACGCCACAGATGCGAGCATGCCTGTGACCATGGTTCCCAAGAACTGCGGTCAGAAGAGCTGCGGTCCGAAGACCTGACTTTCGCACTCTCCCGCTTGGCAAACATCGTCAGATAGATCATCGCGTCCACGCCCATGCCTAGATCGAGATTGGCTGCGGACGAAGTTATGAAGTCCAGAGGCATTCCCAAAAATGCAATGTATCCGCGTACCACAACGGGAATGACCAGCAGCGTGACCAGCATCGCAAAGGCAACTCGAAGCGATCGCGAGAAGAGATAACCCATCACGGTGAAAATGCCGATCAATATGCCCACGCCGGTGATGATGCTGGAGTTGATGAGCCGGCCCATCTGACTCAACAAGCTGTACTCACCACCCACCAGCAGGACGCGAAAGCCCTCGTGTTCAGCCGTTCTCTCTACGCGATGGATGACGTCTGCACGCGGCGCGCTCCGCACCGTCTCGCGCATGCGCAAAAGGAACAGCGCTCGTTTGTGGTCAGGAGTGAGAAACTGGCGGGCGACGGCGCCGTGCTTCGGGTCCTCCAGGATGCTGATCTCCTTCCCTGTAGTTAAGAACATCGTGTACCAGTGGCGCCTGACTTCGCTCAGCACGACCGGCAGCGACATGACTTTGCCGACGGCGGGGTCTTTTTCCAGCGCGTTCTGAAGATTCCAGAGGTGGTTATAGCCGTCAGTGTTATCGAGCGCAGCGCCGCTCCTGTCTTCGACCATGAGTTTCAGCGGACTGCTTCCGCCGGCGCGATCGACAGCCTCGAGTCCCTGGCGAATGTCGCTTCCTTTCTGGAAATAGGCGAATAACGGTGGATCAGTGTTCAGGCGCAGCACCCCGATCGCAGCGACCGCGCCGACGACGATCACTCCAATCGCAACCAGGCGGTGGCGCTCGGAAAAGAACGAGCGCACTCGCGACGCGAAGGCCTCCGTCCAGCGCAGCTTTGCGCGTGGTGGGGAGGCCAGAGCCAGAAACCAGGGATATAGCGTGTATGCAGCGGCGAATGCCATCGCCGCGCCAACCGCGCCGCCGGTGCCGAGATGCTTCATCGGTGTTGAAGAGACCAACAGAAGGCTGGTGAAGCCCAGCAGCATGCAGACTGCACTCCAGAAAGATGGCGCAACCGTCTCTTTCACTGCACTCCAAACGGCAGCGCGCCCGCTGGATTTCTGCTGCTCTCGAATCCGTTTCCAGTTGAAGGTGAGAAAGACCATGGGTGAGAGTGTCATGACGAACACTATGGTCGAGAGATTCGCCGTCACTGGCCCGATCGGGATATGAATGGCTTGCGTAACGATCAGTGTTGCGGCACTCGAATTGGCACACGCGATGAACGCGCCCAACAGGACCCATGGTGAACGAAAAATCACGAACAACACCACGGCGAAGACGCCGACTGCGGCCAGGCTGAACGTTCGCAGATCCCTCTCCAGGGTGCGGGAAATCAATTCGGTGACGTAGGGCAGTCCGGAGATCACCACGTGTAAGCCGCGACCGTCGAACTTCTTCTTCACCTCCTGCAGGCCGTTGATCGTTGTTGGCCCGACATGGTCTTTGACCGTGGCGATGACGTCAGTAGATTTGTGATCCTTGCCGATGAGAACGTGCGTCCAGAGGCGGCTCTTCAGTGCATCCTTGAGATCCTTCGGCCCCGGCTTGCGGCCCAGTGATATGACATCGGTGACTCCAGGTACCTTCGCGACGGCATCCGCCAATTCGCGAATGCGGTCGATATACCACCGTGCTGCGATATCGCCGCTGACCGTCAAGTCGATCTCAGTCGTTTGAGGAAAGGTTCTGGAGATCTCGTTATCGGCGCGGACTTGAGGATCGTCCTTTGAGAAAAAGAAATTCTCACCCACCTTCGGCTTTAGATCGACGGTGCGAAGAAACATGAACATCACCAGCGCGGTGACGCCGAAGCACCCAAGAATGGGGACAGCTAAAGACACAAAGCGTCCGCGATTCTGCTTTGACGTAATTGGGATTGGCTTCTTCATTCCCTGACCGGAATCACTCGATGACCGTCTTCCCGAAAACGTAAACCCTTCAGTTGGATGCACTGAAATTGGTCTACTTATGGTCATTCGAGAAGATGAGCGTATAACGGCACATTTCCTGTTCAGGCTGGCGCGGACGACTTGTAACAGGAGAGATCTCAGGAATGGCTCGAAGCAGAGTGTCGGGCTATTTTGCAGGTCTGAACTGCGGAAGAAATAAAGATCATCAACAGGCGAAATGGCAGGCGCGAGTCCACGCCGCACTAGGGCGTAGCTTCAGCGACCATTTGCCGCATCGGGGAAGGCAAATTGTTCGGAATCATGATCGATAGCAGGCGGCGCGACTAAGCGACTGAGCGCGAGAGTGCCCGCGTGTGTCAGGTAGGTTTCCAGTGAAGCCAGTACAACGCGCGCTTCAACTGTTAAAAGATCAACTCCTACCAGTGAGACTCGAACCCACGCGTCAATCACAATGCCCTTGTCAAGAATCCTGTCAAGGACATCGATCAAGGTCGCCCCACGGTTCTCATGAGTTACTGTCATGCTGCTCCAAAGGATTTTGGGCCAGAACTCTAAACCTAGCGGCGCAGTGAACTACAGCGGGACGACAGGACGCAATCATCTTTTTAGTCCCGTGGCGAGGGTAGGCTCGTGCCGAGCCATCGTCCCGTTTTGTGCCTTGATGCTATAGAACCATTTGTACTCTGGTCAATCTTGCAGGTTGCAATTTCGCGCCTTAGACAAGGATGTTAGGCCGTAGCTCCTTCGGAACTCGTCTTATCAGGATCATGCGGCAATCGGCTTATTAGGCTCGTGTCACAAACTGTGCCAATTGGACAAAAATCAACAGCTCCATGGAAGAAATCCACAGCTTTTGTAACAACTCGGGCAACGTAAGTAGCTGCTTATCGCATCAATACCGCGCACGGGTTCGCGTATTTGGCGAATCATCTTTGTGCTCTTGCCTACAGCGTTTTCCTATCTTCGGAAACACCGACCTTCTATCAGCGGCCATGCCAAACCAGCGGAACCCTGGACTGAAGTCCCTGTCCTTTGCGTACGCAAGTTGAGCCTTGAGTATCGCAACGGCCCCAACGCCCGTGTTGTGGGACTCTGCGACATCAGCTTTCATATCGATCGAGGCGAGATCGTCGGAATATTCGGGCCGTCAGGTTCAGGAAAGACTTCGCTCGGACTCGCTTTGCTGAACACTCTTCCGCCTACGGCCGCGCTGCGCGCTGATGGCATCGAGCTTGAGGGCAACAACCTGCTATCGCTCACTGAGCGGAAAATGCGCTCGATTCGTGGCAGGCGCATTGCGTTGATGCACCAGGAAGCAGCTTTGTCGCTGAACCCTGTAATGCGAGTTGGCGATCAGATTTCGGAGGTCATTCGCGCCCACAACGCGGACACACGACGCGAGCGTCGCGTGAAAGTGCTGGAACTACTCCGCAGTGTCGGTCTTTCCGAATCGACGTACGATTCCTACCCGCACGAGTTGAGTGGCGGAGAACGTCACCGCATTGTGATCGCGCAGGCGCTGGCCTGTCGTCCTGCACTCGTCGTAGCCGATGAGCCGACGGCAGGTCTCCACGCAGAGTTGAAAGACGAACTTCTGAAACTGATGGTGCGATTCAGGACCGAAATGGGACTTTCCTTCCTCGTCATCAGCCATGAAAGGAAGATGCTGGCACAAATCGCGGATCGCACACTGGAGATGACCGCTGGGCGGCTGAGGGAATCTCATCCACTCTGTGACGCCGCCCGGCCGCTTTTGGCGAACGCACAGAGTTCCATGATGGGAAGTGCAGAGGCTCCATCCGACCGATTGATTTCCATCCATGCACTCTCGAAATCATACGCAAAGCACCATAGCCTCTTTCGACAGCCGCAATCGGTGCAGGCGCTCCGAGAGGTAACTCTTTCGATCTACCGTGGTTCGTGTTTCGGATTGGCCGGCCCTTCCGGATCGGGAAAAAGCACACTCGCAAAGTGCATTGCGGGTTGGGAGAGAACCGATTCGGGAACACTGTTATTTCGCGGAGAAGATCTGACTAGGCTCTCTACCGCTGCGCTGCATCGAGTACGCGCCCGCATTCAATTGGTGCTGCAGGATTCGGCAGCCGCCTTCAATCCAAATCTCACGGCTGAAGAGATTGTTGAGGAACCGCTGCTCATCGAGGGCAAGAGTAGAGAAGAGCGTCGCGCTGCCGTAAGGCGGCTCTTTCTCGAGACTGGCCTCCAGGAAGACATGCTGGCGCGCAAGCCGCTGGCATTCAGCGGAGGCCAGCGGCAACGACTCGCAATTGCGCGAGCGCTGATCCTGAATCCGGAACTCGTGATCTTCGATGAGTCCATGACCGGTCTGGATAGCGGGACACGAGAACAGATTCTGCAGCTCCTGACGAGACTCAAAGCCGCGCGAAATTTGACATACATGTTGATTTCGCATGATGCAGATTTGCTCAGTGCCGCAGCAGACACGGTTGCTACCCTGCGGAACGGCGCTTTGGCGGATGTCGTGCATCGTTACTCAGCAGAGTATGACAAGGCCGCACAGATCGAGCTTCCGTCCGATGCAAAGGCGCTCGCCACGGGAGAGCGCGCATGAGGGCGGCGAAATACATGTGCCGCCGGATAGCGGCGGGAGTCGTACTCATGCTCGGCGTTTCTGTGCTCTCGTTCAACTTGTCATCTTTGGTGCCGGGAAATTACTTCGACGAGATGCGGCTGAATCCGCAGGTCTCGCCGCAGACGCTGGCGCAATTGCGCTTGGATTACGGGGTCGATGAGACGCTTCCGCATCGCTATCTCCATTGGTTCAGGAATGCTCTGACAGGCGATTTTGGCTTCTCATTTGCGTACAACATGCCTGTGTCCTCGCTAATTTGGCAGCGCTTGAGCAACACGCTTCTGCTTGCAGGCACGGCCACCGCGCTGGTATGGATTGTCGGCGTGCCTGTCGGTATTTTTTCTGCTCGGTTCCGTTGGGCGAATCGCATCAGTTCGCTCGGCAGCGCAGCATTACTAAGCGTGCCGGAATTGGCTGTCATCCTGTTGCTTGTTGCCTTCTTTGTTCGGATGGGCACCATGCCGCTGGGCGGAATCGTGGAAGGGAACGGAAACGCGGCAGGATGGTCGCGAATCGGAGCCACCGGTTTGCATTTGCTGATTCCTGTTTTGGCATTAACGATCGTCGGCCTGCCGATTGTGCTGCAGCACACGAGCACCGCGATGAAAGAGGTTCTGGAGGCGACCTTCATTCAAGCGGCCAGGGGCCATGGGATATCTCCGGCGCGGCT
>Ga0075436_100002240_pt1 | contig 13351 bp, 13 predicted proteins | sample RhiMethybrSRZTD5_FD_75303 | JGI IMG/M metagenome (GOLD analysis project Ga0075436, IMG submission 75303) | Populus rhizosphere microbial communities from Tennessee, USA - Rhizosphere MetaG P. TD hybrid SRZTD5 | ecosystem: Host-associated > Plants > Roots > Rhizosphere > Soil | place: USA...
ACGTGGATGCCCATGCCGGTCATGCCGCCGGCGCGGCTCTCCTCGGGCGCGGCGCGCCATCCCTCCGGCGGTGTCGCCGCCAGCCAGTCATGGCTGTAATCGCCTTCCGCGTGCATGATCGTCCCGAACGCGCCGCTCGCGACTTCTGCATGGAGCGCCTTCATGGATGGCATCAGCCGGAAATGATGCCCGACGGCGATCGTCACGCCGGCGCGCGCGCAGGCATCGAGCATGGCCTTCGCATCGGCCTTGGCGAGCGCAAACGGCTTCTCGCAATAGACATGCTTGCCGGCGGCGGCCGCGGCCTCGACCTGCGCGCGATGGCGCGTGTGCGGAGTCGCCAGCACCACAGCCTCGATCGCGCGGTCAGCCAGCACCTCGTCGAGCGAGGTGCCGAGCGCGAACCCGTGCTCGGCCGCGAAATCGCGCGCCAGCTCCGGCTCGAGCGTGACACCGCGCGCGAAGCGGATCAGCCGCGAGCCCTTGACCGAGCCGACGAGGCGCTTGCCCCACCAGCCCAGCCCGATGATCGCCGCATTGAGCATGGCCTCTGCCGGGCCCTCACATGGTGGCCGGCGCGCCGGGCTGCTTGAGCGGATGAGCGCGCGCGAAGGCGTCGATCTTCTGGCAGGCTTCCGCGATGCGGGCGAAATTCGGGAACGGCGCGATGTCGACGTTGAAGAATTTCGCGCCCGCCGCCTGGCTCGCGAGGCAGACGTCGGCGAGCGTCACCTGGTCGCCATGGGAGAAGCGGCCGGTCTCCTTGCCGCCGAGATGGGCTTCGAGAGCGGTGAGCGCGCGGGTGTGCCAGTGGCGGCACCAGGCCATGCGGGTCGGCTCGTCGAGCGCGAGCTCGTGCTCGAGATATTCGCGCACGCGCGGCACGATCAGCGGATGGGAATCGCAGGCCACGATCTGCGCGAGCCCGCGCACCCGCGCCCGCCCGCGCGCATCCTTCGGCAGCAGCGGCGGATTGGGATGCGTCTCGTCAAGGTATTCGATGATCGCGAGGGATTCGAACATCGCCGGTCCCTCCCCGTCGACCAGCGCCGGGATCGCCATCATGGGATTGACGGCGCGGAAGGCGTCGGCGCGCTGCTCGCCCTTCATGAGGTTCACCTCGATGACCTCATCCGGGACGATTCCCTTGAGATTGAGCGCAATGCGCACCCGATAGGTCGCAAGCGAGCGCCAGAAGGAAAAGATCTTCATTGCATGGTCCTCCCGTAACAGGCACCGCACAGCATTCGGGCGCTGCAGCGCCGCGTCATTTTTTTGCGCCGCCCGGGTCGGCCTTGAGGCCGGCGGCCTCGATGCCGGCGATCGCGCACACCTCGTCCTTGTCGGAGGTGTCGCCCGAGATGCCGACTGCGCCGATCACGTTGCCGGCGGCGTCGCGGACGAGCACGCCGCCCGGATTGGTGACGATGCGGCCGCCGCTCGCGGCCGCCAGCATGGTGAAGAACTGCGGCGTCTGCGCCGCACGCTCGAACAGGGTGCGCGAACCGAGCCCCATGCCGAGCGCGCCCCAGGCCTTTCCGAACGCGATGTCGAACCGCAGGATGCCGGACGTGTCCTCCCGCTTGAACGCGACCAGATGCCCGCCGGCATCGAGCACGGCGACCGAGAGCGGCGCACATTGCGTGTCGCGGCCCCTCTTGAGGGCGGCATCGAGGATGGTTGAAGCCTGGGCGAGCGTCACTGACATGGGATCTCCTCAAAAGGCGAACTAACAAGACGGGCGAATGTCGATGGTCAACGGGGCTTTCGGCCCGACCAGTAGACCGAGACCGACGAGACCTCGGCCGCTGCGAGCCCGCTACCGGCGGCCTCTTCGTAACAGGCGAGCGAGCGCTCGACGAGCGGCAATTCGAGACCACGGGCGCGGCCTTCCGCGAGCATGGCGCGCAGGTCTTTTGCGCCGCTCGCGACATCGAAGGTGACCGGGCCGGCCTCGCCGCCTTTGAGCTGCTTGGCGAGGGCCGCGCCCCGCACCTTCAGCACGTTCGGGCCACCTGATGTTTCCGACAGGAGGTCCATCACGCGATCCGGGTCGAGGCCGAGCGGCCGGCTCAAGGCGAGCGCTTCGCCGAGCGCCTGCCAGTAGATCATCAGTGGCATGTTGATGGTGAACTTCATGACCTCACCGGCGCCGACCGGTCCGCAATGCTCCAGGCGCCGGCAGAGCTGATCGAGGATCGGCTTGGCGCGCGCGGCATCCGCCGGCTCGGCGCCCATGAGGCCGATCAGCTTGCCTTGGCGCGCCGGACCGGTCGAGCCGCCGACCGGGCATTCGACGAACGCGGCGCCCCTCGCACGCACCTTCTCGGCGAGCGCGACCTCGACGCCGGGCCGCACCGTGCTCATCTCGATCACGAGCTTGCCCTTGAGCTCGCCGGCGAGCAGCCCGTTCGCGCCGCCATAGACCCCATCGATCGCGTCGGCATCGGTGAGGCAGGTGATCACCGTCTCGACCGCGCTCGCGAGGGCGGCGGGGGTCGCGGCGAGCTTGGCGCCGGCGTCGACCAGCGGCTTCGCCTTGGCGGCCGAGCGATTCCACACCGTCACCTGATGGCCGACCTCGATCAGCCGCGCCGCCATCGCGGCGCCCATCCGGCCGAGACCGGCTACTCCGATCTGCATGGGTTCTTCGTCTCCTTGCTCGCACCGGCGGGGCCGGGCGGCCAACTCGTCGGCCACCATAGGCGAAAACAGGGATTGAGAGAAAGCCACCTTGCGCGGCCCATGATCTCCTGTGCTAGTAGCGTCGCCGATTTCGCAAAGGCGGACGAGGACGAGGACATGGCTGGACGCAAGAAGGGCACGGTCGGCGTGATCGGCCTCGGCATCATGGGCGGGGCGTTCGCGCGCAACCTCGCCGCCTCCGGGTGGCGCGTCATCGGCTTCGACGTCGACGCCAAGCGCAACCGGGCGCTCGCCAAGGCCGGCGTCGAGATCGCGCCCGACATCGCGACGCTCGCAAGCCGCGTGCCGACCATCATCACGAGCCTGCCGAGCCCGCAGGCGCTCGACAGCGTCGTCGCGGAGATCGTGCGCGCGAAGGTCGACCCTCGGGCGGTGATCGAGGCCAGCACCTTCACGCTCGATGACAAGATGCGGGCCGAGCGTGCGCTCAGGAAGGCCGGCCATATCCCGCTTGACTCTCCGGTCAGCGGAACCGGCGCGCAAGCGGCCGTCAAGGACATCGTGATCTATGCCAGCGGCGATGCCCGCGCGATCGCACGGCTCAAGCCGATGTTTCTCGGCTTTGCCCGCGCGGTGCACGATCTCGGCGCGTTCGGCAATGGCAGCAAGATGAAATACGTCGCCAACCTGCTGGTCGCGATCCACAACGTCGCCAGCGCCGAAGCGATGGTGCTCGGGATGAAAGCGGGACTCGATCCCAAGCAGATCTTCGACCTGGTCAAGATCGGCGCCGGCAACTCGCGGGTGTTCGAGCTGCGCGCCCCGATGATGGTGAAGAACGACTACGACGACGCGACGATGAAGATCAAAGTCTGGCAGAAGGACATGGACGTGATCGGCGAGTATGCGCGCGCGCTCGGCGTGCCGACCCCGACCTTCTCGGCGACCATTCCGGTGTACGAGAAGGCCATCTCGGCCGGACACGCCATGCACGACACTGCCGCGGTCTGCGCCGTCCTCGAGAAGACCGCGCGCGTGCGGCGCGGAACGGCGCGGCGCAAGGCGCGCTGAGACCGATCGTCGCGGCTGGAAATCCGGGAGGCCTGCGCATGGAATCGACCGCTACGACGACGCATCGGCCGCGCACGGAAGTGCGCGACGGCATGCGGATCGATTGGGACGTCGAGATCCGGATGGACGACGGGCTGGTGCTCAAGGCCGATGTATTTCGGCCCGTCGCGGAGGGCCGCTATCCGGTGATCCTGAGCTATGGTCCCTACGCCAAGAGCCTGGCGTTCCAGGAGGGCTACCCGAGCGCGTGGCAGCGCATGGTGGACAAGCACCCCGACGTGCCGGCCGGATCGAGCAACCTCTATCAGAATTGGGAGGTGGTCGATCCGGAGAAGTGGGTCCCGCACGATTACGCCTGCGTGCGCGTCGACTCCCGCGGCTGCGGAGGCTCGCCGGGCTTCATCGACCACTTCTCCCCGCGCGAGACCAAGGACTTCTACGACTGCATCGAGTGGGCGGGCACGCAGCCGTGGTCGAACGGAAAGGTCGGGCTCAACGGCATCTCGTACTACGGCATCAACCAGTGGCATGTCGCCTCGCTGCAGCCGCCGCACCTCGCCGCGATCTGCATCTGGGAAGGCGCCGCCGACTGGTACCGCGACATGACCCATCACGGCGGAATCCTCTCCACCTTCTGGGCCAACTGGTACGACATGCAGGTCAAGACGGTGCAGTACGGCGCGGGCGAGCGCGGCAAGCGCAGCCCGGTGCACCACGAGCTGGTGTGCGGGCCGGAGACGCTGGGGGAAGCGGAGCTTTCCAAGAACCGCGCCGATTTCGGCAACGAGATCCGCAAGCACCCGCTCGACGACGACTATCATCGGGCACGCTCGCCGGTGTGGTCGAAGGTCACGGTGCCGCTGTTCTCGGCCGCCAACTGGGGCGGCCAGGGCCTGCATCCACGCGGCAATTTCGAAGGTTTTGCGCGCGCCGCGTCGAGGGAGAAGTGGCTCGAGGCGCACGGCATCGAGCATTGGACCCATTTCTATACCGACTACGGCCGCGAGCAGCAGCTCGCGTTCTTCGATCACTTCCTGCACGGCAAGCACAATGGCTGGGACAAGCGGCCAAAGGTGCTGCTGCAGGTGCGTCATCCGGGGGAAAAATTCGTCGAGCGCGCGGAAGACGAATGGCCGCTCAAGCGCACGAAGTGGACGAAATTCTACCTGCATCCCATGGCGGGATCCCTGAAGGAGGAGCGTGCCACCAACAAGGCGACGCTGAGCTTCGCTGCCATGGGAGACGGATTGACCTTCATGACGGCGCCGCTGGCCGAGACGACGGAGATCACCGGCCCGATCGCGGCCAAGCTTTTCGTCTCCTCCTCGACCCGCGACGCCGATCTGTTCCTGATCCTGCGCGTGTTCTCGCCCGACCTGAAGGAAGTGGTGTTCCAGGGCGCCATCGACCCGCATACCCCGGTCGCGCAAGGCTGGCTGCGCGCCTCGCACCGCAAGCTCGACCGCAAGCTCACGCTGCCCTACCGGCCCTACCACACACACGACAAGAAGCAGCCGCTCAAGAAGGGCGAAGTCGTCGAGCTCGACATCGAGATCTGGCCGACCTCGATCGTGGTGCCGGCGGGCCATCGCGTCGCGCTGACGATCCGCGGCAAGGACTACGAATATGGCGGGCCGAGCGGCGGCCGGCTGTCGAATTTCAAGAACGAGCTCACGGGCTGTGGGCCGTTCCTGCACGACGATCCGGTCGATCGTCCGCCTGAGGTGTTCGGCGGCACGACCACCCTGCACTTCGGCGGCGGCCGGGCGAACTATGTGCTGCTGCCGATCATTCCGGCGAAGGCGGCCAGCAAGAAACCGGCGAAGAAGCCGGGCAAGAAGGCGAAACGAAAAACCAAACGATAAATTGAGTGGTCATGCCCCGCGCAAGCGGGGCATCCAGTAACCGCAGGGGCATCCGTGACTACTGGATCGTCCGCTTGCGCGGACGATGACACGAGGAGAGTGAGGATCATGGCAAACGACTGGAATCGCTACGCCCCGACCGCCGCCCGACCGGCCGGCAAGCCGGGCCGCACGACGCGGCCGAAAAGCGTCACGATCGACCTGCACTCCCATATCGCGGTGCCGCGCGCGGCCGAGTTCGTCAAACCGCACCTCGATCTCGCGACCATTCCGCTTGCGCGCTACGCCACGCCCGACAGCAAGGCGCTCAACATCCGCCAGGACGCGGATCGGGCGTCGCGCATGACGGCGTACGACGAGCGGCTCGGTGATCTCGACGCGATGGGCATCGACCTCCAGCTCGTCATGTGCGCGCCGAACCAGTGCTACTACACGGTGCCGCTCGACATCGCGGTCGAGTCGGCGCGCATGGTCAATGACGGCATCGCCGAGTACGTCGCCGGCAAGCCTGACCGCTTCGTCGCGCTCGGCACCGTGCCGATGCCGGACGGCACCGAAGCCGCCAAGGAGCTCGAGCGCTGCATCAAGACGCACAAGTTCAAGGGCGTGCAGATCCTCACCAATGTGGCGGGGCGCGAGCTGTCCGATCCCACGTTTGCGCCATTCTGGAAGAAGGCCGAGGAGCTCGGCGCGCTCGTGCTGCTCCACCCGATGGGTTTCACCGAAGGCGCGCGGCTCTCGCGCTTCTACTTCAACAACGTCATCGGCAACCCGTTCGAGACCACGCTCGCGCTTCATTATCTCATCTTCGACGGCGTGCTGGAGCGCCATCCCGGCCTGAAGATCCTCGCGGTCCACGGCGGCGGCTATCTCGGGGCCTATGCGGGGCGCATCGACCATGCCTGGGGGGCACGCTCGGACTGCCAGGCCGGCCTTCCCAAGCCGCCGACGCATTATCTCCGCCAGGTCTATTTCGACACCGTGGTGTTCACGCTGCATCAGCTGCATGCGCTGATCGACACGTTCGGCGCCGATCATATCGTGATGGGAACCGACTACCCCTACGACATGGCGGAATACGAGCCGATCGAGCATCTCGTGTCGGCCGGGCTCGATCAATCGGCGATCGCGGCGATCGCGGGGCTGAACGCCAAGAAGCTGCTGGAGCTGTGACCGCGCGACGGGCGGTGACGCCGCTGCGCGGCGTCACTTCTTGTTCTTGATGTTCGGATCGTTGAGATCGGTGCCGATGATCAGCTTGGTCAGCCACCGGTCGGAGCCGCCGGTGAGGCCGTAGCCCACGCCGAAATTCACATCGAAGCGGCCGATTTTGAAGTCGACCACGCCGTAGATGTTGTGCTGCTGCTCGGAGAACGGCAGGAAATTGCCGATCTGCCCCAGATCGGAATAGTATTCGACGCCGACCCATAGATCGCCTTTGACGTTGCGGGCAAAGCGCGCGGCGGGTGCGAAATCGGCCTCCCCGTCGTGGCCGAAGCCAAGATCAACGATGGGGTTGACGATGAATTCATAACCGTTCTTGCGCACCCCGATGATCGGGCGAATCTCCATGTTGTACCTGGTGAGCGAGAACGGCGGCGTCGAATAGCTCAGCTCGAAATTCACGCCGTAGAAGAACTCGCGCTTGGCCGCATTGGGGGTAACGAACAGGTTGCGCCATTTGAATCCGTCGCTGAAGAAGCGCCCGTCCTGGTCGACCGCGAACGGCGCGTACCAGCCCATCTCCCACCAATCATAGACGCCCCAGGCCAGCTCGGGCGTGCCATTGAGCGCGTGGTTGGGAACGAGGCCGCCGGGGAAATCCGCCTCCTTGCGGCCATTGATCGCGTAATTCAAATGCTGCTGCAGGGTCCATTGCCCGGGTTCGGCGATCTCGGCGTTGTAGACCTGGATCTCGTCGACGGCACGCGCCGACGCCGGTGCAAAGCACACCGCGACCACGAGCAATCGAATCGCCGCCCTCGACCCCTCACCCATGGGGCGATGCTACACCAAACGGCGAGCCTTTGCCGCCACGCCGGCGATCCGCGCACAGGACCCATCGGGCCGATAACTCCGCAGGCGCGCCGGTCAGACGTGAAGAAAATCCAGCACCGCCGTCTCCGCCATGACGGCAGCGGGAATGCCATGTCGTTCCGAGCGAGCGCGTTCTTCCGCGGTCTGGGTTGCCTGCAAATAGGCACCGAGATGGCGCGCGCGCTCGATGATGCGGCCGTTGATCGGCAGGCGCTGCGCCTCGAAGTGGCGCAACCCGGCCGCAACATCATCGGCAGCGTCAAGGGAGTCCGCGAGCGCGACCGCATCGTCGGCCGCCTTCGAGACGCCGGCCGCCACGTGCGGTCGCGCCACGAACGCGGCATCACCAATGATCGCGATGCGGCCGAACGCCATCCCGGGGCTCTCGATATCGTAGATCGGCTGCAGGATCGGCTCGGCCATGAGCGGCACGATGGTGCGAAGCTGTGGCGCGATCAGTCGCTCGGCGGCCGCGCGCATGTCGGCGATCGCGGCGTCGCGGATCAGCGGCGGCGGAATCGAGATCGCGTGAGTGACGCCACGGTCGTCCGTGAGAAGCCGGCGCAGCTCGCCGTGCTCGTCCGCCGGGCGATACCACACCACATTGTAGCGACGGTGCCCGGGCCGGAGGTCATTGTCGGGTCCGGCGACCGGATAGCCGAGGAACTGCTCGCCGGGCGGCAGGCAGAACGTCATGTAGTCGAACAGCTCGGCAGGGATCGCCTCTTCGGCAATGAGCGAGCGCCATGCCACATAGCCGGCGTAGAGCGGCGCGATGTCCGGCAGGCAGGCCTGGCGCACGGTCGAGCGCAGGCCATCGGCGCCGACCAGGAGATCGGCCTCGACGCCGCGTCCGTCGGTCAGATGCGCGACAACTGAGGCTTGGGTCTGCGCAAAGCCCTTGAGCCCGATGCCGCGATGGTAGCGCTCGGAGGGAAACGCAGCGCGCAACACGCGAAAGACACGCTCCCACGCAGTGAGCACCTGCGGACAATCGAGGCGGCCGACCAGGCGGCCGGTGCCGTCGAGGATCTGCCGCGTCGTGATCTCGACGCCGAGGTCGCGCGTGTCGAGCCGCATCGCCTCGAGGATGGCGATCAGCTCGGGCTGGGCCACGATCCCGGCGCCGCGCCCGGACAGCTCGGTCTCGACCCGCTCGAAGATGTCCACCTCCCAGCCGTGCTCGCGCAGCTGCAATCCGGCAAGCAGCCCGCTCATCGAGCCGCCGATCACCACGGCCCGGCGCCTCCCCGGCCTGCCGCCCTGCCTCACGTCGTCCTGTCCCATGACCCGTTACTTTCCGCCCGCCCCGGCATATCCCCGTCGCCGGGAAATGCCGTATATAATCAACCGACAATGACTGGAGGAACGCGATGGCGATGTCCATGACCGACAAGCAGACCGCTCGTAGCGAGAAAAGCGAGTGGCCCAAGGCGCTGCAGCAGGAGTTCGACCGCGAGGCGCAGAACCCCAACGGTTGCGTGGGCAGCGAGTTCGTCTCCGAAAGCGACCGGGTGCGGGTATGGACCATTCGCCTCAAGCCGGGCCAGCGGTTCGGCTTCCACCGCCACGTGCTCGACTATTTCTGGACTGCGGTGTCCGGGGGACGCGGCCGCCAGCACCTGATGGACGGCACGACCGTCGAGTACACCTACCAGCCGGGCGAGACCCGTCACGAGACCTATGGGGCCGGCGAATACAAGGTGCACGACCTGGAGAACGTCGGCGACAAGGAGCTGGTGTTCATGACGGTCGAATTCCTCAACAGCGCCAACAAGCCGCTGCCGATCCCGGAGACGGTCCGCAACGCGGCCGCGGCCTGAGCGGCATTTCGAACACACTCGCGCGCGGAGATGGGCGGGTTGTGCAGCCCGGCTCCGCAACGTGTGCGGCCCATCAAGCCAGAGGACGAGGCCGCCGGAGCCGGCGCGCGTGCCGGGGCCGGCAAGGCCAAGGCTAGCCAACCGGCGGCCCTTCCTGCACACTGCACCAACAGAGCCGCTCGCCGCGACGCGCCGGGCTTGCGGCGAGCCCGCGAATGCGGACGCAAAGTAACGACTGTGGGGGGAACACATGCCGATTGTGGCCGCGCCGGCGCACGATCCTGAACGGCGGGAGAGGCAGGCCGCGCGGCGGTTCGCCGCGTGCGCCGAGGGAGCGCAGTGCTTGAGGATCGCGCCGTCCCGATGCGAATACTGCCGTCGAGGCGGTGATGTTCGATTCGGCTGATCTCCTGGTCAACGCGCTGATCGCCGGGCTCCTGCTCGGGGGCTTCTACACGGCCGTGACGGTCGGCATCTCGATTTCGTTCGGCATCCTCGACATCGTCAATATCGCGCATCCCGGGTTCATCATCGTCGGCTCCTACATCGCCTACATCGTGAACGAGCGCTTCGGGCTCGATCCCATTCTGGTGGGGCTGCTGGCCCTGCCGGCGTTCTACGCGCTCGGCGCGTTCATCTACCAGATCTATTACGTGTCGTTCGAGAAGCGCGGCCAGGAGGCGCTGCGCGGCCTCGCCTTCTTCTTCGGAATCCTGTTCATCACCGAGGTGGTGCTGATTATCGTGTTCGGCGTCGACTACCGCTATGTCAACGCGGCGTACGTCGACACGACCTACAACATCGGCCTGGCGCAGCTGCCGATGCGGATGGTCGTTCCCTGCGTGGTCTCGCTCCTGATGCTGGCGGTGCTGCAACTGTTCGTCGGGCGCACCTTTCTGGGACGCGCCATCATGGCGGTGGCGCAGGATCAGCAGGCCCTGCGGCTGATGGCGGCCGATCCGGTCAAGATCAAGCGGGTCGCTTTTGCGCTGTCGATCGCGACCTGCTCGCTCGCGGGCGCGTGCCTGATCATCATTCAGCCGGTCGATCCCTCGATCGGCCGCGACTATATCGGCCGGGTGTTCGCAATCTGCGTGCTCGGTGGCCTGGGCAGCCTGCCCGGGACGCTGATCGGCGCCATGCTGCTCGGCCTGGTGGAGAGCTTCACCTCGACCTTCTTCGGGCCGTCCTGGGCGCCGGCGGTCGCATTCGGGTTGCTGCTGCTCACGCTGGCCGTGCGGCCCGCCGGACTGCTGGGACGCTAGCCGTGCGCACACCCATATTCCTCGCCCTCGCGATCGCAGTGGCCGCCCTGGTTTTCTGGCTCACCCGCACGGCCGGCAACGACTACCTGTTCTTTGCCGGATACACCGTGCTGCAATTCGTGGTGCTGGCGACGGCCTGGAACATCCTCGGCGGCTATTGCGGCTACGTGAACTTCGGCAGTGCGGCGTTCTTCGCGCTCGGAGCCTACACGAGCGTGGTGTTCTACAAGTTCGTGCACGATCCGCGGCTATGTCCGGACTTCTGGACGTCGCTCACGGGTCAAGACTGCCTGCTCGACCTGACCGCATCCGAGAACGAGGGCCTCAAGGACCTTCTCATGACGTATCTCGTGCCGCAGTCGCTCCCGGCCCTCATGGCCGTCGCGGCGGTGATTTCCGGCCTGATCGGCCTCGGCACGGGCTATCTCACGCTGCGGCTGCGCGGCGCGTTCTTCGCCATCGCGACGCTCGCGCTCGCGGTTGTGCTGCAGACATTCGTGGTCAACTGGAGCTATGTCGGCGGCTCGCGCGGCGCCTACGTGATCCGGCCGAACGACATCGAAATCCTGGGATTCCAGTTCCCCTACATCCAGTACCTGTTCCTGATCATGGTCATGCTCGCCGCAATCTCGGTCGCGATTGCGCGCACCATCGAACGCTCCAAGCTCGGCTACGGGTTCGCCACCATCCGCGACGACGAACTCGCCGCAGAGGCCTCGGGCGTACCGACGCTCAAGCTCAAGCTGATCGCCACGACGCTGTCAGGCGCCCTGATGGGCATGGCTGGGGCGCCCTTCCCGTACTACATCGGCTATCTCGAGCCGGCCTCGGCGTTCGGGCTGCCCTATGCGGTCAATTCGATCGCCATGCCGATGATCGGCGGCACGACCAGCTGGATCGGCCCGCTCGTCGGCTCCGTCCTGCTCGGCACGCTGCAACAGGTCGTCACAGTGACCATCTCGTCCGAGATGAACCTGCTGCTCGTGGGCGTGCTCCTGGTTGCCTTCGTCATCGTCGCACCCAAGGGTCTGGTCGGCCTGGTGCAGCCTCAACTTCAGAAGCTGAGACGGAAATGGACGCGCCCCTCCTCGAAGTCGAAGGACTCGGCAAGCGCTTCGGCGGCTTCGTAGCCCTCGACGGAATCGATCTGAACGTCGCTCCGGGAGAGCGTGTCGGCCTGATCGGGCCGAACGGCTCAGGCAAGAGCACGCTCGTCAACTGCCTGTGCGGCACGCTCGCCAACGAGACCGGCACGGTCAAGTTCGAGGGCCGCGGCCTGAACGGCCTGCCGGCCCATTCGCGCACCCGGCTCGGGCTGGCGCGCAGCTTCCAGCTGCCGCGGCCGTTTGCGAGCATGACGGTCGCCGACAATCTCAAAGTGCCGCTGCTCTATGCCGTCAGCTCGCTCGAGCGCGTCCCGTTTTCGCACGCGCGGGCGGACGAGCGCTGCGCCGAGCTTCTGGGCCTCGTCGGACTGGTCGACTGCGCGCACAAATACCCGCGCGACCTCACCCAGGTCGACATGCGCAAGCTGGAGCTGGCGCGCGCCATGGCGGCGGAGCCCAAGCTCCTGATCGCCGACGAGGCGATGGCCGGCCTCTCGCATTCCGAGGTGAGCGACATCGTCTCGCTGCTGATCCGGCTCAACGAGCACGGCACGACGGTCATCCTGATCGAGCACATCATGCGCGCAGTGATGCACTTCTCGCAGCGCCTCGTCGTCCTGGTCTCCGGCCGCAAGATCGCCGACGGACGTCCCGACGAGGTCATTCGCGATCCGGAAGTGGAGAGGGCTTACATTGGCCAATAGCATCACGATCGAAGGCCTGCATGCGGCCTATGGGGCGGTCCGCGTGCTCGAGGACGTGACGCTCGACGTCGCGGGCGGCGAGACGGTCGTGCTGCTCGGCACCAACGGCAACGGCAAGAGCACGCTGATCAAGAGCATCATGGGGATGCTGCGGCCGAGCGCCGGGCGGATCATGGCGGAGATCGACGGGATCACGCACGACCTCGTCGGACGTTCGACGGAGGAGATCGTCGATCTCGGCATCGCGCTGGTGCCGGAGGGCCGGCGGCTGTTTCCGCGCCTGAGCGTGGAGGAGAACCTGCTGCTCGGCGCCTTCCGGCCGAAGGCACGCGCGCAGATCAAGGCCAATCTCGACTTCTGCTTCGAGGCCTTCCCGCGGCTTGCGGAGCGGCGCAGCCAGCTTGCCGGCAGCATGAGCGGCGGCGAGCAGCAGATGCTGGCGCTCGGGCGGGCGCTGATGAGCGCGCCACGCATTCTCCTGGTCGACGAGCCGTCGGTCGGCCTCGCGCCGGTGCTGGTGAGCCGCACCATCGACAAGATCAAGGAGCTCAAGGACAGCTATCAGCTCACCGTGCTGATGGCGGAACAGAACTTTCCTCAGGCGCTGCGCATCGCCGATCGCGGCTACGTCATCGTGCACGGGAAGATCGCGTTCGAAGGACGCTCGGCGGACGAGCTCAACAACAACGATCTGATCCGGAAGTTCTATCTCGGGCTGTGAACGTCGGTTGGGTCGTGCGAGATCCGATACGCGAGAGCAACCCGACGTCGGGCACAGGCCAACAAAAAAGCCGCGCGGCTGGTGCCGCGCGGCCATTCGTGTCGCGAACGCGA
>Ga0075436_100002241_pt1 | contig 13347 bp, 14 predicted proteins | sample RhiMethybrSRZTD5_FD_75303 | JGI IMG/M metagenome (GOLD analysis project Ga0075436, IMG submission 75303) | Populus rhizosphere microbial communities from Tennessee, USA - Rhizosphere MetaG P. TD hybrid SRZTD5 | ecosystem: Host-associated > Plants > Roots > Rhizosphere > Soil | place: USA...
GCCCGACCGAGATCGAAAAATTGCGCGCCGATCGCGTGATCTGAACGCCCGCGCCCGATTCGTGCCTCGGGCGCTTTGCCCACCGCCGTCGCCGCCGCGCTCTGAATTCGTCGGTTTTCGCGATGTTTCCGCATGGCATTCGCCTTGCCTTGTCGTGCGCCGAGATCGAGAGGTCGCCCGACAAGAGAAGGAGGACTAGACCATGACGGAAGATGCGTTCGTCGCCGTCGGTGTTCTGCTCGCGTCGGCCATCTGCGGCTTCTACATCCTTCACGCGATCCGCGATATCGCGCAGCTCGCTCCGGCCGATGACCTCTGCGCCACGGCCTCGCAGTGCCTGCAGCTGGCGCTCGGCTACTGAACGACGCAGCCCTGCGCGCGCGGGCACTCTAGCGCCGTCGTCGGAGGCGCCAGCATGTGCGGCCTGCTGGCGACCCGTGCACTGAGCGATCACTTCGAGCGTGTCACGGTGGTGGAGCGCGATGTGCTGAAGGACGGCGACGACGCGCGCAAAGGCGTGCCACAAGCCGTGCACGCTCACGGCCTCATGGCCAGCGGTTACCGCGTGATGGACGCCTACTTCCCCGGGATGATGGACGAGCTCGAAGCGCTGGGAGCGCCGCGCGGCGACGTGGTCGGCGACTTTCTCTGGTTTCAGTACGGTCGCTGGAAGCTCCGCCATCGTTCGGGCCTGCGTGGCATCACGGTCAGTTCGCCCGTGTCTGGAGGCCGCGGTCCGCCGGCGGGTCAAGGCGCTTCCCAACGTGACCTTCCTCGAAGGTGCCGAGGGCGTGAGCCACGGCTCGACGCGGCCACGAGCCGTGTGACCGGATTCGTCGTGTACCAGCGAGACCGCGACGCCCCGGAAATCCTCGAAGCCGATCTCGTCGTCGATGCAACCGGTCGAGGATCGCAGTCGGCGCGATGGCTCGAGATGTGCGGCTTTGGTCGGCCGGAAGAAATCACCGTCAAGGTCGACGTCGGATATGCCACGCGAACATTCGAGCGGCGAGACGGTGACTTCTTCAACTCGATCGGCGGCATCATCGCCGGCACGGCGCCGGCAAGCACCCGAGCCTGCGATGTCCGCCGTCCACAAGCTCGTCACGTCCGCGCCGCCGCTGACCGATATCGTCAGCTACCGCTTCCCAGCGAATCAGCGGCGACTCTACGAGCGCATGAAGCGTTTCCAGCCGGCTACCTCGTGATCGGCGATGCGGTATGCAGCTTCAACCCGATCTACCGGGCAGGGGATGTCGGTCGCGGCCACCGAGGCGCAGGCGCTCGGCGAGAGTCTCTCCTCAGGACTCGACGGCCTCTCCCAGCGGTTCTATGCGAAAGCCAGTCGCATCATCGACATCCCGTGGACGATCGCGACGGGCGAAGACTTGCGCTACCCGCAGGTGCAGGGCCCGCGCCCTTCCGGCTTCGGGCTCGTGAATCGATACCTCGAGCGCGTGCACGCGGTCGCGTCCGAAGATCCAGCAGTGTGCCGAAAATTCTTCGACGTGCTGAATCTGCTCGTGCCGCCACCCTCGCTGATGGCTCCGTCGGTAGCGTGGCGTGTGCTGGCTCGACGACGCCCAAAGGGCGAGAGCTCTCCGAGGGGCGTGATGCGGCGCGAGCCGGATCCTGTGATGAGCATAACTGCCAGCGGCAGGTAGTCTCGTAACCCGCTTCCCGTCAGTCCATCGCTGGCTGCCCTACTTCTCTCGGGGCGCTCCGCGCCCACTGTGGCGCCGTGCGATGTGAAGCTCGCTCGAGCTCCGTTCGGGTAGGTGCGGCGCCCATCCTCACGCGGGTGCTCGATCGTGGATTCAAATCTGAATACCAGCTCCGACGAGCTCCGAATACTCGACGTTGTCCCATCGAATCGATGTTGTCTGGGTTTTTCGTGGCCCAGACAGTCGGTCGAGGAATTCATTCGCGAATAAGCATGAGCTGAAACATCTCCCGAATCTTGTCTCGAGCCGTGCAGCAAGTCGCCGTCAACACTGCGCTGTTGAGCGTTGTTCGATCTGTCGCGTGAGGCTGGCACGACGCGTGCCCTCGCTCCGCTCTCACGATGCCTCGTTACGGCCGCTATGGCTTCGACACGCGTTCACGTTCAACCGCACACGAATGCGCGAATCCGGCGATCAGGAAGATCTGCCGGCGCTGCAGACACGCGCGCCGCAGGGTCGCGCCGCCGCAGCGCACATCACGAAAGCCACGGCGAACCGATCCCAGGCGTCATTGAGCCTGCCTTATGGGAATGGCGATTTGAAGCTGACCCTCGGGCGAGAAAGAGAGAACGCGATATGCGACGGATATTGATCATCATCTTCGTTCTGGTGTTCGGGCTCGGCCCAACGCTGGCATTGGCGAAGGACGGAAGCGGACCCGGTGCGTCCGCGGGTGGTGGCAACAGTGGCAACGGTGGCGGCGCGAGCGCCGGGAACGGCGTTGGCGGTGGAGATGGCGGCGGCCATGGCGGCGGCGGTGGTAATGGCGGCGGCGGGGGCGCCGGGAATGGCGGCGGCGGCGGGGGCACTGGCGGCTCTGGTGGCGGCGGCAGTGCGGGCGGCGGCGGCGGTACTGGAGGTTCCGGCGGCGGCGCTGCGGGCGGCGGCGGCGGTACTGGAGGTTCCGGCGGCGGCGCTGCGGGCGGCGGTGGCGGTACTGGAGGTTCCGGCGGCGGCGCTAGCGGCGCCGCTGGCGGTGGCGGTACTGGAGGTTCCGGCGGCGGCGCTGCGGGCGGCGGTGGCGGTACTGGAGGTTCCGGCGGCGGCGCTAGCGGCGCCGCTGGCGGTGGCAACGCGGGCGGTGGCGCGGCCAGTAGCGGTGGATCGAGTGGCGGTGGCGCTGGCGCAGCGGGCGGCGGTGATAGTGGCGGAGGCGCAGGCGGAGGAATCAGCACCACGACCGTGAGTGGCGCGCCACGCGACGATGTCAGTGTCGCGATTGCGGGCACTAATATCAACGCTCTCGGCTTCCGGCTTGTCCGTTATGCGCGTCGGGGAACGGCGTTGCTCCGACCAAATCAAGAGTGGACGCACGACGTGTTCACATTCTGTAAGCCGGGAGATGCGTCACTCAGCGTTCTCCGACCGGACGGAAGCTTCAGCTTCGATGCGGTCGATGCGGTCGCTGCGCGTAGCCTCATGCGTTGCATGACGGAGTACGGCTTCAAGTTCGATGGCGTGAGCGGCGAATCGACCAATTTCGGCACCCGGTAAGAGTTGCTCGAGGCGACGACGGCCACGGGATCGGCTCACGATCATCCGTGGCCGTCGCCGCCTTGTCCAACCCGTTCGCCCGCGCAACCCCTCTAGGCAACTTTTGCGCGGAAGCGATCTCACAGGGCGTATCCCCCCGATTTCCACTGCTTCTCGACTTGGTAAGGAACCTGCACATCCATCTGGCCGAAGCCCGGAGCGTCACAGCGACTTCGCTCACACGTTGCCGGCTTCGTCCCATCTCGCGCCGCTCGCGTCCGCTTGACGCGACACAACCTCTCCCGGAAGTGGGGCGCGAGCGTGACGGATGGTCTCTGTGACGAGGGATTGACGCTGACGGCGCTGGTCGACGGCGCCGTGGATGGGCTGCTGCTTCTGTCCCCGACCGGCTTCATTCTCCGAGCGAACGACGCCGCGGCACACCTGTTCGGGACCACCAAGGAGCAACTATGCCAACGTCAGCTCGGCGAGCTGATGCCGCGGACCGGTTGGGAACCTGGCTTTGTCGCGAAGGCGATCTCCGGCGGTGGCATCGTGAGCCGGTCCTGCGATCTGCGAGGCGAACGTAAGGTACTGCTCTCGGCCCGGGCCACCACACCGCAAGCCGGCGGCCAGCGATTTGTCGTCGTGACCGTCCGGGACATCAGCGGTGTCGAAGCGCTGGTGGGACACATCAATCCAAGCACGCCGCGATCGGCGAACCGGTGGTCCGAGCTCCGATCGAGAGCGATATCAGAGAACGATTCCGACTCGGTCATCGCCGAGAGTGCGGCCTTGCGGGCCGTCAAAGAAAACGTCCGCGACTTCGCCAGCGTCGATTCGCCGGTGTTGCTCGTGGGCGAGACCGGAACGGGTAAGAACGTCTTCGCTCGCATGATTCACCGGGCCTCGAAGCGCGCTATCGGGCCGCTTCGCGAGGTGAACTGCGGCGCGATCCCGGCGGGCTTGATGGAGAGTGAGCTCTTCGGCTATGCGCGCGGCGCATTCACCGGAGCGGACGCGAGGGGCAAGGTGGGCGTCGTCGAGCTCGCCCACAACGGAACGCTATTACTCGACGAGATCGGCGATCTTCCCCAGCCACTCCAGGTGAAGCTGCTCACGTTCCTGGAATCCGGGGAGATCTGGCCCGTCGGGGCGGCGAAACCGAAACATCTCGATGCCCGCGTGATCGCGGCGACGAACGCGAATCTCAGTGAAATGGTCACTCAGGGTGGCTTCCGCAAGGATCTCTTCTATCGCCTCAACGTGCTCATCATCACTGTGCCGCCGCTGCGTGAGCGCTCTGAGGACATTCCACCGCTCGTCGAGATGATGCTGCGTACCCTCGAGCGGAAGCTCGGGAAGCGCCCCCGACTGTCCAGCGACGCGCTCGCGGTGCTGCTTCGATATCCATTCCCCGGCAACGTTCGGGAGCTCTGGAACCTCGTTGAGCGGCTCGTCGTCTGCGCCAAGACCGACACCATCGACGTCCCGGACTTGCCGCTCGATGTTGTCGACTCAGCTCTCTCCACCGGCGCGCCGGCCGAGCCGGCCTCGCTCAAGCAGCTGGTCAAGAAGCTCGAGGCGAGGATCGTGCGCGACGCGCTCACCCGCTATGGCACCCAGAGCAAGGCCGCGAAGCACCTGGGTGTCGGTCAAGCAACGATTGCGCGCAAGGCGCGACTGTACGAAATCGGCACCGCGCTCGCGCGGCAATCCGCTTCTGAATAGCCGCCCTGACATGCTGATTCATCGGATTGCGGGGAATGTCGCGCCATTTCGCGAGCCGGCAGAGGGCGAGCCGACGCCTGTGGGACCCGTCATCATTCATTTCCGAATAACGACTCCGCGACGTGACTGCCGCAATTGGCGGTCTCGTACGCGCATGCTCGCGTCGTTGTTGACGTCGACCGCTAGCGAGCGGCCACACGCGCGTCTGGCACAGCATGTGCCTTCTGCTCAGCTCACGAAATTCGGTATGGCCGCGACGAGGTTGATAGCGCGGACGTTCACCAGATCAAAGGATGCTCATCGATGACAGACGTCAGAGGAAAGGTGAAGGCGTTCATCCTCGTCAAGGTTGATCGGGCCGAGCAGAGTGTCTCGCGCATTGAGGAAACTCTCGAGCCGCTCGGCATTCCCGTCTCGATCGTCGACACGGGCCGGCAGCTCCACTGGGCAACCGCCGTCGTCGTCGGCGTACCGGAGCAGCGGCTCGCCGACGCGATGCTCGCGCTGGAGCTCAAAGGGTTCTCGGACGTAACGGCATTTCAAGGCGAGGCGAATACGAACGCCACTCAGCGTGGTGTAGAGCAGCAGTAACGATCAACCAGGAAAGGGGGGAAACCTATGCTCACGATGCTCACGATGCTCACCAGTCTTATCCGGCCGCTTCGCAACGACCGTGGAGTGGTCTCGATGGAGTGGATCATTCTCGGCGCGGTCGTTATGGCCGCGATCGTGCTGGCATTCGCTCCGACGTTTAAGACCGCGCTCACGACCGCGGTTACCGCGATCGGCAACGAGCTACAGACGCAGATCACGGCCGCTGGGTCGTAACGGAACAAACGTGATCGGATGGCCGGGGAGCGCAAACCGCTCCCCGGCCGGATACGGATATGAACATGTTGAGACGGTACACACGGCTGACGGACGAGCGGGGAGTGGCGAGCCTGGAGTTCGTGCTCATTCTTCCGATCCTGCTCTTCGTGATCTTCATCGGCGTCGAGCTAAGCCGCGCATGGATGACGCTCAATCTGCTCACCAGCGCGGCCCGCGAGGCCGCTCGGGCGGGCGTCGTCGCCGCTCCGGCCAACGTGGCCGCAGCCGGCAACGCGCGACTGACCGCGATTCTCGCGCCCGTCGGGGGATGGTTCGGCCCCGGAACGAGCTGCAGTCAGAACCCGTGCGTGAGCGATGCGCAAGTGACCGTGACCGTCTCGGTGAACTTCAACAGTGTGCTTCCCAACATTTGGATATTGCCGCAGCCGCTGGTCCTCACGCAGACGGCCAGCATGCGCTACGAGTAACGGAGACAACGCGATGCCCCGACGTCTCATTCTGGTCCTTGTCGTAGCTGCCGTGGTCGGCCTGCTGGCCAGCACGCTCGTGTACAGCGTCCTGAAGGAAGTGTCGCGCGGGCAGGACACCGACACCATCGTGGTGGCCGCCGTCAACATGAACATGGCGGAGACGGTCACGTCCTCGCACGTGAAGCTCCTCCCCTGGCCGTCGAAGTCCGTGCCGAGCGGCGCGATCCGCACGCTGGCCCAGGCAGAGGGTCGGGTCGTGCGCGCCTCCATCGTGGCGGGTGAGCCGATGCTCGATGGCAAGCTTGCGCCTCAGCTCGCCGGCAAGGGCGGGCTCATGCCGATGCTCGTTCCCGAAGGGCAGCGCGCGGTCACCATCAAAGTCGACGACGCCATCAAGGAGAGCGGCTTCGTGCTGCCCAACAGCCGGGTCGACGTCCTCGTGAGCATGGCGAAGGACAAAGCCTCACAGGACCGCATCTCCAAGGTGATCATCCAGGACGTCACGGTTCTCGCGGCCGGCCAGACGGTCGAGCTGCGGGACAACAAGCCGGTGACCATCACGACGGTGACGCTCGCACTCGACCCCGCCCAGGCCGAGCGGCTGGCCCTCGCGCAGTCCGAAGGCAAGCTCACGCTCGCCATGCGCAACCTCCGCGACAACCAGATCGTGCAGACGAAGGGCGTGACGGCCGCATCGCTTCTCAGCGACGCCTCGGTCACGGCCGCCGCACCGACCAAAGGCGTGACTCGGCAAGCGAAGGTGAGCGCGCCGCTGGCGCCGCCCCGGATCGAGACGTACTCGGTGACAATCCTGAGAGGCAACAAGCCGACGGAAATCATATTCACGCGCGACGGGCAGGACTGGTCCGAGCAAATTCCGAGTCGGAAGTAGCGAGGAGAACGATCATGAAACTTCACGGAGTCTTGTGTGGGGCGATCGCCGGCGCCGCGCTGGTCGCGACGGTGGCGAGCGCGGGGGAGCCGGCACGGCTCTATGTCACGATCGACAAGGCCGAGGTCGTCAACTTTCCATCCGCGCCGTTCAGCAAGGTGGCGGTGACGAACCCGAACATCGCCGACGTGCACGTCGTGACGCCGACGCAGTTGCTCCTCAGTGGGCGTGTGGCCGGCACCACGTCGCTGCTGGTGTTCTACCCCGGACGCATCGAGTACTTCGACGTCGTCGTGCAGCCCGGGCCGGTCGGCAATTCAAAGGCACGCCTCGTGCCGACGCAATCCCACGTCATCGAGGTCCAGCGCGGAGCGAAGGTCACGGAGCAGCTCTTCGTCCGCGACGAGGACCAGGCGTGGGTGCAGCTGGGCGATCAGAACGGCAAGGCCGAGCCCAGGGAGGCGCCCGCAAAGTGAAGCGCTTGATCGCGGTCACCACGCTCCTGCTGCTGGCGGTGACGACGGGTGTGTGTCCCGTCGCCGCCCAGACCGAGCCTGGACTCGTTCGGCTGGACGTTACGATCGGCAAGTCCCAGATCATCGACCTCAAGGATCCGTTCATACGGGTCTCGGTCACCAATCCGAACATCGCCGACGTCTTCGCCATCACCCCCAATCAGATCCTGGTCAACGGCAAGGCAGCCGGGGTGACCTCGCTCGTCGTCTTCTACCCGGGCAAGACCATGTTCTTCGACCTCGTCGTGCAGGCCGACCTCGCCCTGCTGGGTGAGCGCCTCAAGCAGGTCGCGCCGCGCGACGATATCCAGGTCCAACCCGCACAGGACGCGATCATCCTCAAAGGCACCGTCGCCAGCGAGAATCTCATAGACGCAGCCGTCAACGTCGCCTCCGTCTTCGCGCCCAAAGGCCGCGTGGTGAATCTCCTCGCGCTCGCTGAGCACAACCCACCGCAGGTCATGCTGCAGATGCACGTCGCGGAAGTCTCTCGCGATGCGCTTCGCCAGCTCGGCTTCAGCATCCGGGCGCTGGGCGACACGATGCAGGGCGCCTCGTTCCCGGGGACGGCGTTCTTCCCACCGCTCGGCCTGCTGAGCATGGTGCAGAAGTCGGGCTTCAACAACACCGTCGTAGGCCAGAACACACCGGCGTTTCAGTTCACGTCGCCGTCGGGCGGGAGCGGGTTCTTCCTCTCCAACGGCCAGCGTAACTACGCCGGCATCGTGCAAGCTCTCGCCGAGCGGAATCTGTTGCGGACGCTCGCCAAGCCCAACCTCGTCACCCAGAGCGGCAAGGAAGCAAAGTTCATCTCCGGCGGCGAATTCCCCTTCCCCGTCGCGCAGATCAACAACACCGTCACGATCGAGTTCAAGGAGTTCGGCGTGAGCCTCTTGTTCACGCCCAACGTCATGGACGGGGAAATGATTCAGCTGAAGATCCGGCCGGAGGTGTCGAGCCTCGATTTCAGCCAGGGCCTCGTCGTGCAGGGCTTCAACATCCCGGTCATCCGGAAGAACCAGGCCTTCACCCAGATCAACGTCAAGGACGGCGAGTCGTTCGCGATCGCCGGCCTCCTCAACAACCAGGTCCGGCAGTCCGTCGGCAAGATTCCGCTGCTCGGCGATCTGCCGATCATCGGCGCCCTGTTCCGCAGCACGAGCTTCCAGAATAACGAGACGGAGCTGCTGTTCATGGTGACCGTGAAACTGGTGAATCCCGCGCCAGCCGGTTCGGCGAGCGTGCCGGATCCGACGAAGCTCATGGAGCTCCGCGACAAGGAAAAGCGTGAATTCACCCTCATGCCCGGCTTCCCGGGCGTCGGCGAGGTCGTCGAGCGACCGTTCGGGAAGGAGAGCCTCACGCCGCCAACGGAGCAGAAAAAGTAATGTCGCCCTCGGCGCTCCGAGTCGGCGTTGTGGATTCAGAGCCAGACGCGCGCGCGGCCGCCCGCCGGGTGCTGAGCGCGATGCCGTCCGTGGCCATCGTCGGCGAGTACGGGGACGTCGCCGAGGCCGCCCAGAAGGCGCCGGCCGCCCGCCCGGACATCTTGATCATCGAGGTGGCCGCTGACGGGTCGGCGTCGGCTATCGAGAGTCTGGCCCGTCGGCTTCCCGGCACGGCCCTGGTCGCCGCGGCGGCCGACGCCTCGCCCGAGTTCATCGTCCAGGTCCTGAGAGCCGGCGCGCTCGAGGTCGTGCATCGTCCCGTCGAGCAGCGAGAGCTGCTGGCGGCGCTCGACAAAGTCGCCCGGCTCCGCGGCCGAGCGGTACAGAGGCAGCCGGGCCGTGTCACTGTGGTCTTCTCCATCAAGGGCGGCCTGGGCAGCACGACGCTGGCCGTGAATCTCGCCGTCGGCCTCACCGAGCATTCCGCCGTAAAAAGTGCCCTACTCGTGGAGCTGAATACGGGACCGTCGGACGTTGTCACGTTTCTCGATCTCCAGCCCCGGTACAACATTGTCGACGTCCTCGAGAATGTGGATCGCATGGACGAGTCGCTGCTGCAGGGACTCACGACGAAGCACGGCAGTGGACTCTGCGTCCTCCCTGCACCGTCCAGGGTCGACCGCATCGCTCTCCTCGGTGATCGTGTGCATGCCGCGGTGGATCTTCTGCGGATGCACTTCGATCACGTCGTGCTCGATCTCCGCCACGATCTCGATCCCGGAACCGTTGCAGCTCTGGAAGGCGCCGATACGGTGCTGTTCGTCACCACGCTCAACGTCGCCGCGCTGCGCTCGGCGGCGGCGGGTCTCGCCGCGTTTCGCCACCTTGGCCTCGATCTGAAGAAGGTGAAGGTGATCGTCACGCGTGACGGCACCGGCGAGGACGTCACGGTCAAGCACGCGCGCGAGGCACTGGGGATTCCGGTGTACTGGAAGGCGCCCAGTGACTATGCGGCGGTCGAAGGCTCGATCAACAGCGGCCGGCCCGTCGTGACGACGTCGCCTCGCTCGAAGTTCAGCAAGAGCGTGCGCCAGCTCTCCGAGGCTCTGTCCGGGGCCGCCCATCCATCGACGCCCTCCCTTTCTCAGCGGTCGGTGTCCCTGCTCACGGCCGCATGGCCGATCAACCGACTCTCGGGAGCCTCCTAGACATGGGACTGTTCGGTCGCAACGACTCTCGCACGGCGCCCACCGAGGCGGCGACGCCGCCAGTGGCCGCGACGAACGGCGACGCCCCGCGGGGACCCGACACGGCTCGCTACGAGCTGAAGGCGCGTGTCCACCGACAGCTCATCGAGCGGCTCGACCTCACCAAACTGAACCTGCTGCCCCCCGAGACGGTGCAGCAACAGATTCGGCGGATCGTCGAGGACATGCTCGTCGACGACGAGACACCACTCAGCCGTCAGGAGCGCGAGCAGATCGTGATCGAGGTGCAGCACGAGACCTTCGGCCTCGGTCCGATCGAGCCCCTCATGCAGGACCCGACGGTCAACGACATCCTCGTGAATGGTCCGCGCGACGTCTACGTGGAGCGGCGCGGCAAGCTGCAGAAGACGAGCGCGATCTTTCGGGACAACGCACACCTGATGCAGATCATCGAGCGCATCGTGTCCGCGGTCGGTCGACGGGTCGACGAGTCGTCGCCGATGGTGGACGCGCGGCTGAAGGACGGCTCGCGCGTGAATGCGATCATTCCGCCGCTGGCGCTCGATGGGCCCGTGCTCTCCATCCGGAGATTCGCCGTCGATCCGTTCAAGATGGCGGACCTCCTGACGTTCGGGACCCTGACAGGCGCCCTCGCGGAGGTCCTGCGCGGCGCCGTCCGCGCCCGACTCAACATCCTCGTGTCGGGCGGGACGGGCGCGGGCAAAACCACCATGCTCAACATCCTCTCGAATGCCATCCCGGCTGACGAGCGGATCGTGACCATCGAGGACTCGGCCGAGCTGCAGCTGCAGCAGGATCACGTCGTCAGGTTGGAGACCCGGCCGGCAAACGTCGAGGGCGCCGGCGCCGTGACGCAGCGCGATCTCGTCAGAAACGCGCTCCGGATGCGTCCGGACCGGATCGTCGTCGGCGAGGTGCGCGGCGCCGAGGTCCTCGACATGCTGCAGGCCATGAACACCGGCCACGACGGCTCGCTGTCCACCGTGCACGCGAACTCGACGCGGGACGCCCTGTCCCGCATCGAGACGATGGTCCTGATGTCCGGCATCGCGCTGCCGGTGCGCGCGATGCGCGACTACATCGCCTCCGCGCTCGATCTGATCATTCAGCTCAGCCGGCTCAGCGACGGCACTCGCAAGCTCGTCCGGGTCACCGAGATCGTCGGCATGGAGGAAGACGTCATCACGACGCAGGACATCTTCCTCTTCGAGCAGCAAGGGGTCGACGAGCAGGGTCGCGTGCGTGGGTATCACCGAGCCACCGGTGTCAGGCCGCGCTTCTGCGAGCGCCTGGAGCGCGCCGGCATCCAGCTGCCGCCCGACCTGTTCGACCCGTCCCGGAGGCGCTACACGTCATGACGATCGCCGTCGTCGCCGCGCTGGTCTTCATCGGCATCTTCGCCACGATCGTGGGCTTCTGGTGGGTCCGCGCCGCCGGCGAGCGGGTGCGACAGCGCCTCGCACATCCGATGACCGCAACGACGACGGAGCATCAGCTCTTGCGGAAGGACCACGCCGAACCGTCGGCGCTCGAGCGGCTCGTCCGCCGAAGCGACCTCGTGGCGCAGCTCAGCACGCTGAGTGTCCAGGCGGGCTCCAATCAATCCACGACCGATGTGCTGCTCGTCATCGGGACGTGCGGCCTCGTGGGCGCGACGCTGGGCTGGTGGCGTATCGGCAACCTCGGCGGTGCGCTGCTGGCGGGTCTGCTCACCGGGGCGATGCCGGTGCTCTATTTGGTAATCAAACGGAGCCGTCGCCTGAAGCGATTCGAGGAGCACTTCGCAGACGCAGTGGACATGATCTCGCGCTCGATCCGGGCGGGCAATGCGCTGAGCGCGGCGATCCAGATGGTCGGTGAGGAGATGGCCGACCCGATCGGGCACGAGTTCCGCCACGTCACCGAGGAGATCCGCCTCGGTGTCGAGCCCGGCGAAGCCCTCGCGCGTCTGCACGAGCGGATCGCGGTCGAGGACGTGGAGTTCTTCTGCAACGCCGTGCGGATCCAGCGAGGCGCCGGCGGCAATCTGGCCGAGATTCTCGACCGTCTGAGCGACGTCATCCGCAAGCGATTCGAGCTGCTGAGCCACGCGCGCGTGCTCTCGGCCCAGCAGCGGTACGCGGCCATCTTCGTCGGGTGCAGCCCGATGCTGTTCTCGGTCATCTTCTATTTTCTGTCGCCGGGATACTTCGATCCACTGATCGAGTCGCCGGCGGCGCCGATGCTCCTGGGCTCCGGGCTTGCCCTCGAAGTCGTCGGCTTCCTGATCATCTGGCGCCTGGCGCGAATCAAGGTGTGAGACCGTCATGACGACGCTGACGCTGCTCGTGGCCGCCTTCGTGCTCGTGGGGGGCATCACGTTCGCGGTCGCAGCTCTGCTCTTCCGGCTCCTGCCCGCCATTAAGGCCGAGCGGCTCGCAGCGCCGGCGGGCGGAGGTGCTCGCGGCGACGTCTCGATCCTCAGGTGGGACGAGCGCGACGCCGCCGGATGGCGTTCGCTCACCGAACGGCTTGGCCGCTGGCTCACCGCGCGTGACGCAACACTGCTCGGTCGATACCGCCAGCGCCTCGTCACGGCAGGCTTCCACGACCCGCGGATGGTGACGGTGTTCCTCGGGGCAAAGGCCGGAATCGGTCTGCTTCTTGGATTGTCCTATCTCGTCTACGGCGCACTGGTGCAGCGCGCGCTGCCTAACCTGCTGCCCGTGTCCATCATTCTCGGCGGCCTCGGCTTCTTCGTGCCCGAAGTCTGGCTGCGACTGCGCAGCCGCGCGCGGCAGCGTCAGGTCCAGCATGCGTTGCCCGACGTCCTCGACATGCTGATGGTCTGTGTCGAGGCCGGAATGGGATTCGACGCCGCCGTCGCGCGCGTGGCGGAGCGGGGCGCGAAGAAGAGCCCGCTACACGACGAGCTCCTCCGCATGCATCTCGAGATTCGGGCCGGACGGCCCCGCGAGGAGGCGCTGCGCTCGCTGGCAGATCGCGCCGCGAGCGAAGAGCTCCGGTCGGTCGTCGGGACGTTCATCCAGACCGATCGCCTCGGAACGCCGCTCGGTAAGACGCTGCGCGTCCAGGCGGAAGCCTCGCGCGTCCA
>Ga0075436_100002243_pt1 | contig 13346 bp, 14 predicted proteins | sample RhiMethybrSRZTD5_FD_75303 | JGI IMG/M metagenome (GOLD analysis project Ga0075436, IMG submission 75303) | Populus rhizosphere microbial communities from Tennessee, USA - Rhizosphere MetaG P. TD hybrid SRZTD5 | ecosystem: Host-associated > Plants > Roots > Rhizosphere > Soil | place: USA...
AGGGCCTCGTCGGCCAGGAGCGCCAGACTGCCGAGGGTGTGCCCGGGGACGTGCGCGGCGACGAGCGTGGCGCGGCCGAACGCGATGGTGTCGCCGTTGGCCAGGGGTTGGTACGCGACCCGACCCTCCGCGCCGTCATAAGGAGAGCGGGCGTCGTCGGGATGGAGGAAATAGGGGACCTGCCAGCGCCGGGCCGCCGCGCGGGCGCCGCTCAAGTAGTCGGCGTGCATGTGCGTGTCGAGCACCGCCGCGGGTGTAGCGTAGAGGGCGCGGAGCAGCGCCTCGTACGGCTCGAGATGACGTCCCGGGTCCACCACCACGGCATCGCCGTCGCTGACCAGCACGTAGGAGAGCGCGCCTTTCCCGACGCGATCGAGTTGCACGACGTGCTCGAGCGCCCCCGTCGGGGAGAGGCGGCGTGGCAGGTACACGGTGTCCCACGCGGCCATGCCGCCGCTGACCGAGAACGCGTCGAAGCCACGCTCGCGCAGGTACTGCGTGGCCCGCTGACTGGAGTTGCCGTGGCCGCAGATCACCGCCACTGGCGCGGCCGGGTCGAGTCGCAGCGACGCGAGCGTCGGGAGCTCGTACATCGCCGAGGCGGGGAGCGCGCGAAAGTCGAGCGTCGCGCCCAGCGTCACGCGGCCGCGGGCGACGCGCTCGGGCGAGCGGATGTCGAGCAGCTGGACGCGCTCTCCCTGGTCGAGGCGGCGCGCCAGGTCGTCGGCGGGAATGCGCGGGACGGATGGCTCCGGCATGGATCAGTGTCGCGGACGTGGTGCGAAAACGCAACGTCCGCGTGCACCGGGAGGACTCCCGTTTTCAAGGCGCGCGAATATATTGTGAACGCGTTCACAAGCACCATCTCGTCTATCGTCCCGGAGGGAGCTCGCGATGCGGTTCACCCTGCTCACCACGCTCGTCGCATTCACGGCCGTCGCCTGCGGCGGTGACAAGAAGTCGGCGTCTCAGGCCGAGGCTGCGACACCGACGCCGGCCGCCACGCCGGCGGCCGCGCCGACCGCCGAACCGGCGGGCGCCGTGGTCGAAGTGAAGATGACCGGCAACGGCACGTCCCAGGCCGCGTTCGATCCCAGCAAGCTGACCATCAAGACCGGCACGACCGTGCGGTTCATCAATGTATCGGGCGGCCCGCACAATGTCGCGTTCTACGGCGACTCGGTGCCGAAGGGTGGCGCCGATGCCCTGAAGAAGGGGATGCCGAATCCCATGGGGGACCTCACGGGACCGTTCCTCACGCAGCCCAACGAGAAGTACGACGTCTCCTTTGCCGGCGCTCCGGCGGGGGTCTACAAGGGCTACTGCATGCCGCACGTCGCGTTGGGCATGCACATCACGATCACGGTGCAATAGCCCGTCACGCGGGCCGGTTGAACAATCCCCCGCGCCCATGACCAACCGCCTGCTGCTGAGTGTCGTGCTGCTCGCCGCGTCGGGCGACGGGGCCGCTCCCGTTCCCGACGCGGCCGCCGCGCGCATCTTTCGCGACGCGGCCGCCGGCGCGCTCGTCATCGATCTCGCGCCGATGGACCTGCCGGCCCACACGCCGCATCACATGATCGCGCAGCCGCCCGTCGCGACGCTCGAGATTCCGGAGACGGGATTCATCTACGGCTTCCGGGTGCAGGTCGTGGACAGCGCGGGACACGCGCTGCCCGATGAACTGATCCATCATTTCAACCTCATCGACCCCGACCACCGCGAGCTGTTTCTCCCGATCTCGCGCCGGCTGCTCGCGGCTGGACACGAGACCGGCGCCATCCGCCTGCCGCGGCTGCTGTTCGGTTTGCCGCTGGTGCGCGGGGAGCACGTCGTCGCGAGCGCGATGGTCGAAAACCTCACCGCCGCGACCTATCCGAGAGCCCGCGTCCGCCTGTCCATGAACTTCACGCCGGCGGGCCTGCCGTGGCCGCTGTTCAGCGCCTCGCCCTGGCAGATGGACGTGGCGTTCCCGGTCGGCGACAAGTCGTTCGTGCTCCCGCCCGGTCGCTCGTCACGAGCGTACGAAGGGAGCCCGGTGGTGCCGGGGAAGATCGTCGGCCTCGGTGGGCACATGCACGACTTCGGTCGTCTGATCGAGTTCGCGGACGCGACCACCGGCGAGGTGATCTACCGGGCGGCCCCCGTCGCCGACTCGGGTGGTCACATCGAGTCGGTTCCCGTCGCGTTCCTGTATGGATGGACGCGGCTCGGCGTCCACGTCGTGCCCGAGCACCGCTATCGCGTGACCGTGTCGTACGACAACCGGACCGGTCAGCCGATTCCGGACGGCGGCATGGGCGTGGTGGGCGGCCTCTTTGTCCCCGACCGGGGCGTCACCTGGCCGGCCGCCGATCCGCGCGACTCGCTCTACCACGAGGACTACCTCCACTACATGCGCCTCGCCGGCGGACACGAGATGAACATGGCGGGGAGCCCGATGCCCATGAAGATGGCCGGGCACGAGCACGCGGCGCACGGTCGCCACTGAGGTGGCCGCCGAAGTCGTGCTGCTGGACTTCGGCGGCACGCTCGACGCGGACGGCGTCCACTGGAGCCCGCGGTTTCACGCGGCGTATCGCGCCGAGGGCGGCACGCTCGAGCTCGCCGCCTTCGATCCCATCTTCAAGGTGTCCGACGAGGCCCTGGCCCGGTTTCCGGGCATCGCGGCGTTGGGGTTCCGGGCCGCCATCGAGACCCAGGCCCGTCTGCTCGGCGAGCTGCTGCCCGAGCGTGAGCGCGTGAACCCGGCGGCGATCGCCCGGCGCCTGCACGGCGACGCCCTGGCCGTGGTCCAGCGCAACCGTCCGGTCCTCGAGCGGCTGGCCCGCCGCTACCGGCTGGGCGTCGTGTCGAACTTTACGGGTAACCTGCAGCCTTGTTTAGAGGAGCTGGGGCTGGCGAGATTGTTCGCGGCGGTGAGCGACTCCGCGGTGGTCGGGTGCAGCAAGCCCGATCCCCGCATCTTCCTCGGCACGCTGGCCTCGCTGGGAGCGCGCCCGGAGCGCGCCTGGATGGTGGGAGACAACTTCGAGGCCGACGTTTGCGGCGCCGCGGCCCTCGGCATGCGCACCTGCTGGCTCGCCGCGCCGGAGCGAGCGGTGCCCCCGGGCGCTGGGGCGGGGGCGGGCAACGGGGTGGTCCCCACCGCCCGCATCGCACGCTTCGTGGACATCGAACGGGTGCTCGCCTAACAGGTGCACGGGCTCATCCTCGCCGGCGGCGAGGGGTCGCGGCTCGCGGCCGGCGGAATCGCCGTTCCCAAGCCGCTCGTCGAGGTGGCGGGCCGGCCCCAGATCGTGGGCCTGCTCGAAACCTTCGCCGCCCTGGGCTGCGAGAGCCTCACCTGTGCAGTTCGTGCGGATTTCCCGGCCGTGCGGCGCTTCCTTGACGGGAGGCGGTTCGGCCCGCCCCTTACAGTGGTGACCTGTCGCACGCCCTCCTCGCTGCACACGTTGGTCGAGGGGTTGCGGAGGATGGCCGAGGGGCCGGTGTTCTGCAGCATGGTGGACACGGTGATGCGGCCGGAGGATTGGCAGGCGGTGTACGAGGCGGCGAGACGGTATCTCGCGGAGGGGGCCGAGCTCGTGCTCGCAGTGACGCCGTACGTGGATGATGAGTCTCCGGTGTACGTGAGTCGCGACGGGGGCGATGTGCGCGCCGTGAGCGACGAGCCGGTGACGCCCGTGTGTGTGACCGGGGGGGTCTACGGCTTGAGCGCGGCCGCCCGTCTGGCCGCGGTGGACGCCGTCGCCCGCGGCGTGCACAAGATGCGTGCCTTCCTGAAGGCGCGGGTGGTGGAGGGGCGGCGTGTGGCGGCGGTCGAGGTGCCGCGCATCATCGATATCGATCGGCCATCGGATCTTGAGAGTGCGAACGCGTGGCTTGCCACGCGCGAAAGGTAAGCCTTGGCCCAACTGGTCGCGATCTACCGCAGCCCGTCGTACTCGCCCCTGCAGCACGGCGTGAACGACACCGCCATCCTCGACGCCACCGTCGGGTTGCTCGAGGCCGACGGCTGGCGCGCCACCAGGACCACGGAGCGCGAGGTGGAGCAGGGCCGCCTCCCGGCCGCCGAGCTATACCTCAACATGTGTCAGGGGTCACTCGCGGCGGAGCAGCTCATGCCGCTCGAGTCCGACGGCATCGTCGTCGTGAACCGCCCGTCGAGCGCGTTGAATTGCCACCGCTATCGCCTCGTCAAGCGACTGGGCGACAGCACGCTGCCGTTTCCCCGGACGCTCATCCTCGCCAGCTCCGCCCCGCTCCCGTCGCCCGCTCAGCTCAGTGCCCTCTGTCCCGATCACCAGAAGCTCTGGATCAAGCGTGGGGACGTGCATGCGGAGCGTCCGGAGGACGTGGCGGCCACGACGCTCGACGGTCTCCCGGACGCGCTGCGCGCCTTCACCGCTCGGGGCATTCCCTGGGTGGCGTTGCAGGAGCACGTGCCGGGGCCGGTGGTGAAGTTCTACGGCGTGACCGACGGGCGCTTCTTCAACTGGTATGGGGCGGACGCCGGGTTCGCCGGCGAGCGTCCCCCGGTGGACGAGAACCGGCTCAAGGCGCTCGCGTTCGAGGCGGCGGCGATCCTCGGCCTCGAGGTGTTCGGCGGCGACGTCGCGTTCCCGGAGCCCGACCGCCCGGTCCTCATCGACATCAACGACTGGCCCAGCTTCGCCCCGTTCCGCGAGCCGGCGGCGCGCGCCATCGCGGCCTACATCACTCACCGGTTCGCCCATCGGAAACATTCGTGACGCAGACCTTACGCCGTCTCCAGATCCCCGGCCCGAAGTCCAAGGCCTTGTTCGACGCGGAATCCGCGTACCTGGCGCCCGGCACCCAGAGCGTGGCCCTGTTCAGCCAGCTCTCGATCGATCGGGGCGAGGGCGCCGTGCTGTACGACGTGGACGGCAACCGCTACATCGATCTGCTCGCGGGCGTGGGCGTGGCGAGCCTGGGCTACGCGCATCCCAAGTACGTCGCCGCGCTGCAGCGCCAGATCGCCCGCGTGCATGTGGGGAGCTTCACCACGGAGCACCGCGCCGCGCTGGTCAAGCTGCTCGCCGAGCTCGCGCCCGGCGACTTGAACCGCAGCCAGTTTTACTCGAGCGGGGCCGAGGCCGTCGAGGCGGCGCTGCGGCTGGCGAAATCGCGCACGGGACATACCGAAGTGATCGGGTTCTGGGGCGGGTTCCACGGCAAGACCGGCGGCGTGCTGCCGGTGTTGGGGTCGAGCTTCAAGCACGGGCTCGGGCCGCTGATGCCGGGCGCGTACCTCTCGCCGTACGCCTCGTGCGCCCGCTGCGCGTTCGGCAAGACCTTCCCGTCCTGCGAATGGCATTGCGTGGATTTCCTGCGCAAGAAGATCGAGGTCGAAACGACCAGGGACGTGGCGGCCATCATCGTGGAGCCGATCCAGGGCACGGCCGGCAACATCGTGCCGCCGCCGGGCTATTTGACGCTGCTGCGCGAGCTCGCCGACGCGCTGGGCGCACTGCTGATCTGCGACGAGATGATCACGGGATTCGGACGCACCGGCAAGATGTTCGCGATCGAGCATGAAGGCGTCCTGCCGGACATCCTCACGATCGGGAAAGGGTTCGGCGGCGGCTTCCCGATGAGCGGCGTGATCGCGCGTGAAGAGCTCGCGTTCTCGAAGCCCTGGGCCAACCCGAGCGGCAGCTCGTCGTCGTACGGCGGCAATCCGCTCGCGGCCGCGGCGGCGCGGGTGACGGTGGAGACGATCCTCGAGGACAATCTGGTCGAGCACGCGCGCCGTGTCGGCGACCGCATGCTCGCCGAGCTCAAGCGCTGGCCGGCGACCCTGCCGATCGTGTCGGACGTGCGGGGCCGCGGCCTGCTGCTCGGGATGGATCTCGTGGTCCCCGGCACCCGCACGCTGCTCGACAAGAAGACGACCCGCTGGATTTTCGACACGCTGCTGTCGCGCGGCGTGCTGGCCATGATCTACAACCCCGAGGTCCGCATCAACCCACCGCTGGTGATCGAGGAAGACCAGGCGATGGGCGCCCTCGCCATCATGAAGGACGTGCTCAGTGAAGCCACCGAACGACTTGTCGCATAAGGGACGGTCGGTCGAAGAGTGGGTGGATCTCCACTTCTTCCGGCCCATTGGCATCCGCATCGCCCGCGCGTTGCAGCCCACCGGCATCTCCGCCGACCAGGTGACGCTGTGGTCGCTCGTGATCGGGCTCGTCGCCGGCCACCTGTTCGCCTACCGCGACCACTGGACGAACCTGATCGGCTTCGGACTGTTCATCGTGTCGGATGTGTTCGACTCGGCCGACGGTCAGCTGGCGCGGCTGCGCGGCACGTCGACGCGCTTCGGCCGGGCGCTCGACGGCATCAACGACAACCTCCGCTTCGTCAACCTGTACTTCCATCTGATGTACCGCCTCATCAGCACGGGCTTCTGGTGGCCGGGCGCCTGTTTGCTCGTCGCGGCCGCGGGACTCGCGCACACCTTTCAGAGCGCGGCCATCGACTTCGTGCGCAATGCGTACCTCTACATCGGTGTGGGCGGTCGCGGGGAGCTCGACCTTCCCGAAGACCTCGATCCGTCGCCGCGCGGCTCGTGGCTGCAGCGGTTCGGCGCCAGCGTGTACCGCGACTACGTGGTGCGACAGGTGCAGCTGTTCCCCCGCTCCGTGAAGCTCATCCGTGCGGTGCGGCAAGGGGGCGTCTCGCCGCAGTTCCGGACGCAGTACCGCGCACGCCAGGATGCCGTGCTGCCGCTGTGCGCCTGGCTGGGGCAGAACATCCGCTTCGCGGTGCTGGGCGTCGCGGGGGTGTTCGGGCGCCCGTCCGCCTTCCTCTGGACCGAGGCGGTGTGGATGAGCCTCTTGCTGGTGGTGCTCCTGTGGATGCACGAGTGGAATGCCACCGCGCTGGGGGGCCTGCTCGACACGGAGCACAATGCCTACGCCCGCGTCACCTGAGCCGCGGCGCTACCGCGGTGCCCTGATCGGGGCCGGGGGCATCGCGCGGCAGTCTCACCTGCCCGCCCTGCGTGGCGCGGCGGCGCTGCGCTCCCGCGTGGACGTCGTCGCCGTGGTGGACAGCGCGCCCGGCGTTCCCCCGGTGGACGGCATCCCGCTGCTGCGCGACCGCGCCGCGCTGCGCGACCTCGCCCCGCTCGATTTCATCGACATTTGCACCCCCACCGCATCCCATCTCGAGCTCACCGTGTGGGGCCTCGAGCAGGGGTACCACGTCGTGTGCGAGAAACCGGTGGCGCTCACTCGCGCCGAGGCCGGCCGGATCGGCGCAGCATCGCGCGCGAGCGGCCGCATCGTGATGCCGTGCCACCAATACCGCTACAACCCGGTGTGGCAGCGGGTGAAGGAATGGCTCGCCGCCGGCGCCATCGGTCCCTGGCACCTGGCGGAGTTCTCGGTCCATCGGCTCGCGGCGGACCCCGGCCGCGAGGCGGGGAGCACGCCGTGGCGCGGTACCCGCGCGACTGGGCGCGGCGGCGTGCTGCTCGACCACGGAACCCATCTCGTCTACCAGCTGCTCGACGTCGCCGGCATGCCGGCCGCGGTGAGCGCCTGGACCGGCCGGCTGCGGCACGTGGGGTACGACGTCGAGGATACCGCCGCGCTGCGGTTCGAATACCCCGACCGGCTGGCCACCATGTTCTTCACCTGGGCCGGGCGCACCCGTGAGAACCGCATCCGTTTCGTCGGGGATGCCGGAATGATCGAATGGGTGGACGGCGAGCTGCGGCTCGAGCGGGGTGGCGCGGTCGAGCGCCTGGACTTCGCCGCCGAGCTCCAGAAGACGGCCTATCACCGGTGGTTCGCCTGTCTGTTCGAAGCGTTCGTGGCCGCACTCGACTCGGGCGACGCCGGCACGCGCTACCTCGATGATATCGGCCGTGTCGCGAGCGTGGTGGAACACGCGTATGCGGCCGCCCAGAGCGGTGCCACGGTGGCGATCCCGGACGGCGCGTGAGTCGTCGGCTCCAGGCCCTGCTGTTCATCGTCGGCTCCGCGGTGTTCGCCTATCTCGTGGCGCGCATCGGCGTGGGGACGCTGCTCGCGGACGCGCGGCAAACGGGTTGGATGTTCGTCCCCATCCTGCTGTTGTACGGCGCGGTGTGCGCGTGCAACGCCGGGGCGTGGTGGCTGGTGATGGCGGGAGAGCCGAGCCGCCCGCCGTTCTGGCGCGCCTGCGCGATCACCGTGGCCAGTTTCTCGCTCAACTTCATGACGCCGCTGGTCAACGTGGGGGGCGAGCCGTTCAAGATCGCCGCCGCGGCGCCCTGGCTCGGGCTGCGGCGGGCTGCCGGGTCGGCGGTGATCTATCAGATGCTGCACACGTTCGGCATGCTGCTGAGCTTTCTCACCGCGGTAGTCCTGGGGTTCTGGTTCCTGCCTCATGCTCCGGGGATCCTCGCGCTCCTGGCCGCCGCGTTCGTCGTGCTCGCCGCGCTGACCTTGCTGCTCCTCACGGGCCATCGGCGGGGCATGCTCGCGGGCGCCCTCGACCTGCTGTACCGCGTGCCGCTGCTCGACCGGCTGGCGCGGCGCCTCGAGCCGAAGCGTGCCACGCTGGACTCGATGGACGAGCAGATCACGCAGTTCTACCACGCCAGCCCGCGCCGCTTCCTCCAGGCCCTGGCACTCGAGTACGCCAGCCGCTGCCTCTTCATGGCCGAGTACCTGCTCATCGCGCTGTCGGTGGGACTCGACATCGGCTACGCCCGGGCGTACGTCATCGGCGGCCTGACGCAGCTCGTCCAGAACGTGCTGTTTTTCGTGCCGTTCGAGGTGGGCACGAAGGAGGGTTCGCTCTACCTCCTGTTCCAGCTGCTGGGCCTCGACCCGGCGCTCGGTGTGTACACCGCCATCGTGAGCCGGGTACGCGATCTCATCTGGATCGGCGCGGGCGTCGGCCTCGTCTGGCTCTCGGGCCGCCGCGCGGCGCCGGCGGGAGCCGCGACGTCGTGACGATCTTCACGCACTTCCTCGCCACCACCCTGGGCGTGCAGGCGATGGGGCTCGAGGGGCGCGACAAGGTGCTCGCCTACGCCTTCGGCATGGGGGTCGACATCGACCATGTCGTCAAGGCGCCGTACTACCTGCGGGCCGTGGGGCTGCGGGACAAGCGCGGCTATTACTGGCGCTCGTCGCTGCAGGAGCCCGTCGCGCTCCTGTGGATCGTGCCGCTGTGCGTGTTTCTCGGCAGCGTGGTGCCGCTGCTGTTCTTCGCGATCCACGTCGCCATGGATTACAGCGTCCGCTTCGAGAAGATGCCGCTCTACCCGTACTCGACGTGGGTGACGCGCGGGTGGCTCGTGACGATTCCCGACCGGCTCAAGGAGGGGACGCTGTTCGCGTTGCTGCTCGCCGGCTACGCGGCCCTGTACTGGTACCGTCACCGTGTTTGACTTCGCGCCGGCGATCGGCCGGGGCGCGGACCGCGCGATTCGACCGTTGCTGCGGCTGTGCCGCGAGACGCTCGGGCTGTCGCCGGCGCAGGTGACGTGGGCGGCGTTCGGCGCGAGCGTGGCCGCGGGCCTGGCGATGGCGGCCGGACGTCTGGGATGGGGGCTCGCCCTCATGGCGCTGGGCCAGGTCCTCGACGGGATCGATGGCGGCATCGCCCGCGCGTACGGGCTCACGTCGGCCGCCGGGCGGCGGCTCGACACGCAGCTCGACCGCGCCTCCGAGGCGGTGATCTTCGCCGGGCTCGGCTGGGCAGGCCTCGTCTCCTGGCGGCTCGTGCTGCTCGCGCTCGCCGCGATCCTGCTGATGACCAGCATCGCCGATCGCTCGAACCTCGACCCCGGCGTCAAGCGGTTCGCGCTCTACTTCGGCCTGTGGCTGCCGTACCCGCTCATCTTCCGCGTGATCTTCTTGGTGAACCTGACGGCGTACGTCGTCGGCCTGCTGATCATCGACTGCCGGTTTCAACGGAAGATGGATGCGCTCGGTGGAGACCTCGACACGGTCGCCTCGCGCGCGGCGGCCCTGCCGGGCTAGGCTCGACCGGTTTCGAGCCCGCGCTCGCCGAGGGTGGCCGGCGCGGCGGCGGGCGCGGTCGCGTAGTACACGCTGTGCGAGGCGAGCACCGCGCCCGCCACGAGCAGGCCCGCGACCGCGTCGACCGCGTAGTGAAACTGCCCGTACACGACCGACAGCACGAGTCCGATGGTGAACGGCGTGAGCACCAGACCCAGGCGACGCCAGTAACGCAGGGCGCACACGGCGGCGACGACCGCGGCCGCGACGTGCGACGACGGAAACGCCGCGCCCCACGAGTCACCCCGGTCGAGCAGCCACTGCGTCGCTCGCGCGGGCCACACACCCGTCGCCGCGTTGTGCGCGAGATCGAAGGCGTAGCGGGGGCCCGCCACCGGGAAAAAGAGAAACACCACGTAACACAGATAGAAGGTGATCATCACGGCGAAGATGGTGCGTCGCGCCGCGGCGCGACGCCCGCTCAGCCACAGCCCGAGCGGCGACGCGTACAGGATGGCGTAGTAAGCGAGATAGCAGCCGTGGAGAAACCACGAGAGCAGTGGATTCGGCATCTCGCGGATCCAGCGATACGAGAGCTGGGAGCCGAAGGCCCACAGCTCGAGCCGCTGGACGGCCAGGTCGTGCTGATAGGCGAGGTCGACGTTCAGGACGCCGACCTCCGCGTACAGGCCACCGAGCAGCAGCATGGGGTACCAGTCGCCCAGGAATCGACCCACCGGGCCCGCCTGCCGCGCGGCGGGCGCGATCAGCACCAGCGCCACGATCAGGGCGTGCGCGGTGAGCAGCAGGTCCCAGCTGGCGTGGTCGTGGCCCGAAAACGCCAGCACGGCCGCCGTCGCGACGGCGATATAGAGGAGGGTTACGACGTCCACGGCGGCGAAGCGTTGTGCGACGCTGCGTCGCCACGTCGCACGTAACGACGTAAGACGTAGCGTCGTCGCGTCGTACCACGATGGGGTCACAGCCAGCCTTCCTTCCGGTACCACTGCGCGGTGCGTCGCAGTCCGGTTTCGAGATCGGTTTCGGGCCGCCAGCCCGTGTCGCGCATCAGCGCGTCGGGGCGGCAGGTCCAGGCCGGGGCGAGGAACTCGGCCGCCTTGTCCGACGAGAGCAGCGTCGCCCGGCCGGCGAGGTGCGCGACCGATCCGATCGCCCACAGCAGGCTTCGCACGAGCGGGGCGGGCAGTGCGACGACGCGCGGCTCCCGGCCGACGGCGCGGCCGATCGCCCGGACCAGGCCGCGGCTGGTCGTCACGGCGGGGTGCGCGGCGTAGTACACGCGATTCGTCGCGCCGGGCGCCGCGGCCGCCACCAGCGCGCCCGCGAGGTCCCCCGCGTAGATGACCGAGAGCTCCTGGGATCCGTCACCGAACACCGGGCAGAGCCCGAGCCGCGCCAGCTTGAACAGCTTGAGCACCTCGCGATCCCGTTCGCCGTACACCGTCGGCGGGCGCACAATGGTCCAGGGAGACGCCATCGCCCGCACCAGCACTTCCGCGGCGAGCTTGCTCTGGCCGTACGGCGTCACCGGGGACGGCGGGCGCCCCTCGTCGATCGGTGCACCCGGCCGCGTCGGGCCCGCGGCCGCGAGCGACGAGACCAGCACGAAGCGCCGCGGCGGGCGCTCGGCCGCGGCTTCCAGCAGATTGGCCGTGCCGTCGCGGTTCGCCCGCATGAACTCGTCCAGACCGCGCGCGCTGATCCGTCCCGCGACGTGGTAGATCACGTCCGCGCCCGCGCATCCCTCGCGCAGCGCGCGGGCGTCGTCCAGGTCGCCTCGCACCAGGCGAACGTCCGTCCATCCCAGCGCCTGCGCTTTGGCCGGGGTGCGGACCAGGCACGTCACCGCGTCGCCTTGGGCGCGCAGGGCCTGCACCAGGTGCGCCCCGACGAAGCCCGTTCCGCCGGTGACGAACGCCTTCACAGCGGCTTGTCGTAGACCCGATACGTCTTATACGGACGAAACCCGAGCTGCAGCGCCGCATTCACCATCGGGGCGTTGTCCTCGAGGATCCAGCCGCCCTCGCCCCAGTGATAGCCGTGAATCGCGCCCTTGGTCCAGATCCAGTGGTACATGAGGGCGTCCACGCCGCTCATGCGGTACTCCTTCACGGTGCCAAGCAGCAGGATGCGGCAGCGATGAATCTTGCGCGCGTACCAGAGGATCTTGGGCAATCCGTACAGGCGCCCGGACGGATTGTGCTTGAGGGCGACGTTGAAGTCGGGGAGGGCGACGGCGAAACCGATCACCTCGCCCTCCCGCTCCGCGAAGCATACCAGGTCGGGCTCGACGATCGCCTTGAGCTGCTTGGCCAGGTGGTCGATCTCGGCCTCGGTGAGGGGGACGAACCCCCAGTTTTTTTCCCATGCCCGGTTGTAGAGCGCCTTGACGAGCTCCACTTCCTGCTTGAAGCGCTTCATGTTCAACGGCCGCAGCGTGATGTGCTTGCGCTCCGCGATCACCTTGGCCGCCCGCGTGATGCGTTCGGGCAACTGGGCGTTCCCGCTCTCGAAGGCGAGCAAGTCTTTCGCCTTGGCGAAGCCGTAGGCGTCGTGCAGGGCGACGTAGTACGCCGGGTTGTGGGGCATCATCAGGGTCGGCGGCGTGTCGAAGCCCTCGACCAGCAGCCCGCATTCGTCGTTGATCGAGGGACTCATGGGCCCGCGCATGACCCGCAGACCGCGCTCCCGCAGCCAGGCGGCCGCCGTGTCGAACAGCGCCCGCGCCGTCCGGAGGTCGTCGATGCACTCGAAGAAGCCGTAGAAGCCGACGCGGTCGCCGTGCTCGCGCGTATGGGCGTCGTTCTTGATGGCGGCGATCCGGCCGACCGTGCGCCCGTTGGCCCGCGCCAGGAAGTAGCGCGCCTCGGCGTGCTCAAAGAACGGGTTCTTGCCCGGCGTGAGCAGGGTGCGGACGTCCATCCGCAGCTGCGGGACCCACAGCGGGTCGCCGCGGTAGTGGTCGTAGGGGAAGGCGATGAACTGCGAGAGACCGCGCCCGTCCGCGACGGGCGCGATCTCCGGAAGGCTCAGATGACCCCCAGCTCTTTGCCGAGTCGGGCGAACACCTCCAACGCATGGTCGATCTGCTGCGCCGTGTGCGTCGCCATCAGGCTGGTGCGCAGGCGGCACTGCGACGGCGGCACGGCGGGCGGCACCACTGGGTTGGTGAACACACCCGCTTCGAACAGCTTCCGCCAGAACAGGAACGTCTTCTCCAGGGGGCCGATGAGCACCGGCACGATCGGCGTCTGGGTCGGACCGATGTCGAAGCCGACCGCCCGCAGGCCGTTCTGGAGCCGCCGGGTATTCTGCCACAGGCAGTCGCGCCGCTCG
>Ga0075436_100002250_pt1 | contig 13326 bp, 14 predicted proteins | sample RhiMethybrSRZTD5_FD_75303 | JGI IMG/M metagenome (GOLD analysis project Ga0075436, IMG submission 75303) | Populus rhizosphere microbial communities from Tennessee, USA - Rhizosphere MetaG P. TD hybrid SRZTD5 | ecosystem: Host-associated > Plants > Roots > Rhizosphere > Soil | place: USA...
CGGATTCTCCGGCTGTCCCGGCGCCAATCCCACCGATAAGAACCCCAACTGGATCGCCTACCGCTGGCCTCCGGAATACGCCCAGGCGCTGGATTGGCAGTGGAAAGAACGGGTGGTCCCCTACTGGAAGAGTGCCGCACAGTACGCGCGCTCTCACGGCGTGCACCGCATCGCTCTCGAAATGCACCCCAACTTTTGTGTCTACAATCCGCTGACACTGCTCAAGCTGCGCGAGGCGGTTGGGGAAGAGATCGGCGCCAACAACGACCTAAGCCACCTGTTCTGGCAAGGATGCAATCCGGTCGAAGTGATTCACATGCTGGGCAAGCAAGGGGCGATTTATCATGCGCACATGAAAGACACTGTGCTTTACCCGGAAAAAGTTGCGCGTTACGGGGTGCTGAATTTCGTTTTCGAAAAGCAAGATTTAAAAACCGCTTCCGACGCTTTCCGGGCCGTCGGCTACGGTCACGGCGCCAGCACCTGGAAAGACATTATGCGTGCCTACATGGACGTGGGCTATGACGGAATTTTCAGCGTGGAGAATGAAGACCCAATTTTGTCCGGCGAAGTCGGCGTGGAGCGTGCGCTCTACGTCTTGAAGAATGTCAGAGAAGAACTGCTGACCGAACCACAACTCTCGTAAACGTTTCTTGATATGGACTGGCAACCATGAGCATTCTTCGGGAAATGTACGCGAACACCCAGTTCCAATCCGACTGGGAATACAAAGAATTGCATCGCATGCTTTCGGACGCGGTGGAAAACGGATTTGTAGAGAAAGTCCGAGTCATCAAACGAAACCGCTATTTCCGCGGAGAACAGTGGTTCCGCGACAAAGAGACCGGTGAAATCTACTCTCTCATCGAGCCGGAAGAACGGATCCGGGGACGCTGGGCTAGAGTCGATCTTGAAAAATATTCCTGAAAACTGTGAGGCAATGGAATGACCTACGCAGCAATGGATCGCAGAGCGTTTATCGCCAGCACCGCAGCGGCAGCTCTGATCAGCCGATTTTCCTGGGCCGCGAATGAGCATCGCATCGAGAAGATCGGACTTGAACTCTACACCGTCCGCGACGCTATAAAGAAAGACTTTGAAGGCACGCTCGCCAAAGTGGCAAAAGTTGGCTACAAAGAAGTCGAACTTGCCGGATATTTTGAGCACATGTCGGGCTGGAATCCACCGCCGAAAGAAGCGCGGCGAATTCTCGACTCGCATGGCTTGGCCGCCCCGGCCACGCACGTGCCATATACCGCGCTGGCGCCCGAGAACTGGCCGAAAGTGGTCGAAGCCAGCAAAATCCTTGGCCACAAATACATCGTGAATCCATCGATCGACCGCTCTCTCGTGAAGTCAATCGATGGCTGGAAGCGCGCTGCAGAGACCTTCAATCGTGCGGGAAAGGAAAGCGCCCAGTCGGGAATTCGCTTGGGATATCACAATCACGTTGAAGAATTTAAGCCGCTCGATGGCCAGCTGCCCTACGATATCCTGCTTGCCGCAACCGACCCGAAGCTGGTGGTCATGGAAATGGATCTGGGATGGGCGCACCACGCCGGCGCTGATCCGCTGCAATATTTCGCCAAGCATCCCGGGCGCTTTCCTCTTGTCCATGTGAAGGACTTCGATAAGAACGGGAACATGACAGATGTGGGCAGCGGCGAAATCGACTGGAAAGCAATTTTCGCCAAAGCCGATGTTGGTGGGATCAAGCACTATTTCGTGGAGTACGACGATCCCAAATCACCCTTCGACAGCATTCAAACCAGCTACACATATTTGGAAAAATTAAAATTTTAAGGTTTCCTTCGTGTAGCTTCACCCCTTCGTGGTTATTGTTTGAACCACTAAGGTCACGAAGGTGCACGAAGGAACCCGAGAAACTGCATGGCCGAAATCATCCGCTCTCCAAAAACTTACGATGTCTGCATTATCGGGTCCGGTGCGGGGGGCGGAACCGCCGCGAAAATCCTAACTGAAGGCGGACTCAGTGTTGTGATGCTCGAAGCTGGGCCGCCGGTGAACCCGGCGACGGATTTCAAAGAGCACGTCTGGCCTTACCAGTTGCCGCATCGGGGTGCGGGTGTCGGCGGCAAAGCCAGCGAGAACTTCAGCGAGTTCCTTGCGCCCAACGGTTCCTGGGACATCGAAGGCGAGCCTTACACGGTCGCCGCGGGATCACGGTTTCGCTGGTTCCGTTCGCGCGTCGTCGGTGGCCGCACTAATCACTGGGGAAGGATCGCGCTGCGTTTCGCTCCGGCAGATTTCAGAGCGCGTTCCACGGACGGCATGGGTGATGACTGGCCCATAACTTATGACGACCTGGCGCCGTATTACGACAAGGTCGAATCCTACATCGGAGTTTTCGGCACGAAAGAGAATGTTCCCAGCGCGCCCGACGGCATATTTCTGCCGCCTCCGAAGCCGCGCTGCACTGAAACCATCGTCAAGAAAGCTTGCGACAAGCTCAAGGTCACGTGCATTCCTTCGCGCCTCGCGATCATTACTCAGCCGCATAATGGGCGTCCGGCTTGCCACTATTGTGGGCAGTGCGGCCGCGGCTGCATCAGCGCATCGAATTTCAGCTCAAGCCAGGTGATGATTCCGGCCGCAGAGAAAACTGGCCGGCTGACTCTCATCACGGGCGCCATGGCGCGCGAGATTGTTTTAGGAAAAGACGGAAAGGCTGAGGCGGTCTCTTACATCGACAAGGCAACGCGGACGGAAAAAAGAATTCACGCCAAGGCCTTCGTTGTGGCCGCAAGCGCGTGCGAATCGGCGCGGCTGCTGCTGAACTCAAAATCAACGTCGTTTCCTGACGGACTGGCGAATTCTTCCGGTGTGGTTGGGCGATATTTGACCGACAGCGTCGGCAGTTCTGGTTTCGGGCAGTTTCCGCAGCTGGCGAAGGTTCCGGCGCACAACCACGACGGAGTTGGCGGCATGCACATGTACATGCCCTGGTGGAAATTTGATCGCAAGAACGAGTTCCTCCGCGGATATCACATTGAATTCGGCGGCGGACGCGAGTTGCCCGGCGTGGGCGATTTCGATGGCGTCTGCGAGTACTACGAAGGATACGGCGCAAGCTTGAAGCAGAAATGCCGCGAACTGTACGGGACCTTTATCGGATTTGCAGGCCGCGGTGAAATGATTCCTAATCCGAACAGCTACTGCGAAATTGATCCCAGTGCAGTTGATGAATGGGGAATTCCGGTTTTGCGTTTTCATTGGCAGTGGAGCGATAACGAAGTCAAAATGGCGCGGGACATGCAGCAAACCTTTCGCATGATCGTTGAAGCCGCTGGCGGCACTTATTACGATCGCACTTCACCTGATGGGCCGAATCCCTACGGGATCGAAGATGGCGGCGTTATTATCCACGAGCTCGGCGTGGTGCGGATGGGAAACAGTCCTAAGACTTCGGCGCTGAACGGATATTGCCAGGCGCATGACGTGAAAAATATTTTCGTGAATGACGCGGCTTCGTTTGTCAGCAACCCGGATAAGAATCCGACACTGACTATCATGGCGGTTTCGTGGCGCGCCTCGGACTACTTGCTCGATCAGGCGAAGAAGGGAAACCTGTAGGCCGGTAATCCTGAGCGAAGCGAACGATCTATGCAGTTGTTTGCAGGTTGAGGTGCATAGGTTCCTCGCTGCGCTCAGCACGACAGGAACGGATATGAACAAATGAGTACAAACCTTTCACGCCGCGACATCCTGAAGACGCTGGCCATGGGCGCAGCAGCCAGCTCAGTGTTACGAGTGGTCCCACTGCAAGCTGCAGAGTACGCACACCACATGATCGCGACGGAGAAGGCCTCGGCGAAGGCTTACACTCCAAAATACTTTGGGACGCACCAATACAAAACTCTGCAGGCGCTTTGCCAGACAATCATTCCGGCTGACGGAGACTCAGGAGGCGCCATCGAAGCCGGTGCGCCAGAATTTATCGATCTGCTGACTAGCGAGAACAAAGCGTATCAGCTGACTCTCGGCGGCGGGCTGATGTGGCTTGACGCAACCTGCGCCGATCGCTACGGCAAAGCGTATCTCGATTGCTCGCCCGAACAGCAGAAGGAAATTCTGGAGAAGATCTCATATCGTCGCAACGCCATTGACGATTCATCGCTCGGCCAAGGTGTAGCGTTCTTCTCCTTTCTTCGCAACATGACCGCTGACGGATTCTTCACCAGCGAGATCGGGATTAAGTATCTCGGCTATATCGGCAGCGGCTTCTTGAAGGATTTTCCTGGCTGCCCGCCGGTGCCGGAAGCATAGTCGTTTCCCCTGCCATCTTGAGCGGGAAAAGTAACCCTGTCCCCCTGAGCGGCGTGCAAAATTACAGCAGGTCCTTCGACTCTTGAATCATTCGCTAGCGAATGATTCACTTCGCTCAGGATGACAGGGGATGTAACTGCCATGGACCTAGCCTTGGTGTACATTGAAAGGAATTTCCACTTCACACCAGGAGATCCGTATGTCAACCGGCTACACGCCTCGGCAGGCGATGGTCACCCACGCGATGGTGACGACGCAATTCGAACTCGATGGCTTTCGCGTGGTGCGCACTCTGGGTGTGGTGCGCGGCATAGTCGTACGCTCACGATCAATTCTTGGGACCATCGGCGCCAGCCTGCAGACCATTCTTGGTGGCAACATCACTCTGCTGACGCAGCTTTGCGAAAAAACCCGCGCTGAAGCATTTGACTTGATGCTGCGGCATGCGGCCGAACTCGGCGGCAATGCGGTGGTGGGCGCGCGTTATGACGCGACCGAAATCATGCAAGGAGTCACCGAAGTGCTCGCCTACGGGACGGCGCTGGTGGTCGAGCCAATCGCGAGAACGTAATGCGAGAGCTTCTCCTGCGAATCCTTGGCTATGCCTGGATGGCATTCGGCGTCTACTGGGCGAGTTCCGGGTTGTTGCGCAGCCCCGGTGCCGGCGATCAGGACCAGGGAACACGACGCATACGCTTTATCTTGCTGGCAATCGGTTTTGCTGTCATTTTCTTGGAGCGGCACAAGCTGCCGCCAATCCAGCTCATAATTTTCGGCTTGCTCTGGGCGGGATTGGCACTGAAATGGGCCGCTCCCAGAAAGGCCGTCTCACAAACCGGAGAATTTCCGCTCTATCGTTTGCTGAGACTCGTGGTCCTCGCGATTACGTTTGCTCTTCTTTTCTGGGACCGAACTGCCATCGGAATTCTAGGCGAACAATTTGCGCCGCAAATTTCTGCGCTGGCAGTTATCGGATTTACCCTGACCCTGGTGGGTCTCGCCATCGCGCTGTGGGCGCGCATTCACCTCGGCCAGAACTGGAGTGATAAGGTCATCCTGAGCGAAGACCATCAATTAATTCGCAGCGGGCCCTACGCGTACATGCGTCATCCGATCTATTCGGGAGTTCTTCTCGGCGTGCTCGGGACGGCTGTCGTCCTGGATCAATGGCGCGGACTGCTCGCATTCGTGATCTTGCTGGCCAATTATTCGATCAAAGCGAGAAAAGAAGAGCAGATTCTAGCTACGCACTTCGGAGATGAATTTCGCGAGCACCTGACCTCGGCCGGGTTCCTGCTACCTAGTTTTCGCAACCGGAAATGACTTGACAGGTAAGCAGCCCCAACTTCCGCGTCGGCATCCTCTCTGATGTGCGAGACCCAGGACTTTTCGTTCTGCATCGCGTCGCCCGCGCGTTCCCATGGTTCTTCACAATTCTTCTTCTCTGCTGCACGTTCTCTTGCGGCGGCGCGGACATCTGCCACTGTCGCCCAACCGCCACTACATCTCAGGACTTCCGCCACGCCGAAAAGCACGTCCCCTTGCCGGATACAACTCCCGTTGAAACTACGGTTTCCCAAATTCTGGGATGGCCACTCGGACCGGATCCCACCAACACGACCCCGCGCACGGGAAGGGAACTAACGCTTTATCACATTGCAACTGCTTACCTCCAAAATGCCAGGCTCATCAGCTTCGATTGTGACGTGCACCTCGAGATTTCTGACGTTCGCGACAAGACCGCCCCGCGGGTGATCGTTGAGACTCCGATTGACGAAGAGTATTGCGACAATCGAAAGAGCCTGGAGGAGCGCTTTTGCGACATCGTTTCCGGCTCAGGTACATCAGCAACGCGGATGTCAGCCAGTCCGAACTGCCGCAAGCTGTACCGGTTTCGGTGCTGGGGCTAGCGTTCCGCGATTTCGAGCACAATCGGGGCTCTCAAGAGGTGGGCACGCCCTGGGAACTGCACCCTGCGGAAGTCACCCTATCGCAGTAGTGAGAACGTCTAAAGGTTTTCCACAGGCTCACCAACTCTGTTCATTGGGCTTACGTTCTGCCGAACCAAAGCTAAAAACACTATTCCTAGTGGTCGCCCAACTCGTTAACCGCAACTTCTTGAGCTTTTCAAAGTGAGACAAATCGATCGGTCATGACCTGCAACTTTGTTGTTGACATGTAAGCATTTAGCAGTAAGATGTGGTCAAAAGTGGTAAGAAGTGGCGTCGATGGTAGAGGCAGTGGCTGGAAGTAAAGCAATGCGGAGTGACAGTGGATTTCAAGGCTGAAACCTCCAAAACGAAGCCAAATGAGATCGAAACAGCCCAACTCGTCACCGTTTTTGCCTCCGTGGTCGGAATTGTCGCCTCTTGGAGGCGACCCGACGGGCGAGGGCGCCCATCGCCACATGGACATTCTCACTACAACCAGCTAAGTCATGTTTCGCGGCAATCACCCAACTCGCGTGGACGAAAAAGGACGGCTGAAGGTCCCCGCGGAATTCAAGCGCGTGCTCGACGAGAAGTACGGTCAGCAATTTTACATCACGAGCTTCGACGGGAAGGTTGCACAAGTGTATCCCTTCGAGGAATGGGAGAGGATCGAGCAGAAGCTGGCAGGGCTCTCCACTTTCAATCCCACGAAGAAGAAGTTTCTCGACCGGACGAACTACTGGGGGCAGCAGGTGGAAATGGACGGCCAGGGCCGGCTATTGATTCCGCAATTGCTGCGCGAGTCGGCACAGCTCAAGGGCGAAGTAGCCGTGACCGGGCAGCTGACCTATCTGGTAGTTCGCAACCTGGAGCAGTATCGCCGGGAGATCGAGGAAGACAAGTTCACGCCTGAGGATGAGAAGACGCTCGACGAATTGGGCATCTAGTGGGCGAGGGTTCAACACACACCCCCCAGGGGGTTGGGCATGGCAGGAAAGAAGAGTTTGGCCATGTTCCGGTTCTTTTAAAAGAAGCGATCGACTTTTTAGCCGTCCGGCGTGGCGGGACCTATATCGACGCGACGGTGGGCTTGGGCGGGCACAGCTTAGAAATCGCAAAACGCCTAGGCGCACCGGGTCGTTTGATTGGCTTCGATAAAGATCCCAAGGCGCTGGAAATTGCAGGGAGCGTCGTCAGTCGCACGTCGCACGTCGCACGCGAACAAGCGAGCGATTGGCCGACGATTGAATTGCAGCATGGATCGTTTGCTGATCTGGCGCACGACGCACGACGAACGACGCACGACGGGTTTGACGGGATACTAGCTGATCTCGGCGTGAGCAGTATTCAGTTTGGAGATCCCACGCGCGGCTTTAGTTTTCAGGCGGAAGGGCCCCTGGACATGCGGATGAATCCGATGTCGGAGCCCACCGCCGAACAAGTGGTAAACCAGTTCGACGAGCGTGAGCTTGCCGATCTGATTTACGAATTCGGTGAGGAAAGGAGGTCGCGGAGAATCGCCAGAGCCATTGTCCGGTCGCGGCCGATATTGACGACTGCTCAACTAGCAGCCGTGATTTCGACCGCGGCCCGGCCAATGAATCAGGCTGAACGCAAAATTCATCCCGCGACACGGACCTTTCAAGCTCTCCGAATCTTCGTAAACCGCGAACTGGACGACCTGCGGAAGCTGCTCGAAGCAGCACCGCAGTTGCTGAAACCGGGTGGACGGCTGGTGATGATCAGCTTCCACTCGCTGGAAGACCGCATCGTGAAAGATGCGATGCGTGAGGGCGCGAAGCTGGGGCAGTACAAGCTGCTGACGAAAAAGCCAGTGACGCCGAGTGGCGAAGAGGTTGATCGCAATCCGCGGGCCCGCAGCGCGAAGTTAAGGGCGGCGGAGAGAGTCTAAAGCTCTTGCAGGAGCACGAACGGGAAGGGCACGGCTTCAGCCGTGCCGAATGAAGCGACTCCCGATGGAACGCGCGAGCGCAGCAAGCGGCGAAGAGAGAAAAGCAGATTCCTCACCACTAAAGTGGTTCGGAATGACAAAAGGTTTCGAGGTTCAAAAGATTTACCAGATTCACAAGGTTACGAGTTTCATAAAAAGGTTTCGAGTTTCAAAAAAAGAGTGCCGCAACGCACCGGGTTGTGCAGGTAGGAATTCACGCAAGGGGAGCCCCATGTACTCTGGAACACTGATCGATGATTTGATTGCGACGGTTGAACAAGCGGAAACCAGCTTCCGCCTGGAACCGGAGCAGGAATCCAAACTCGCCTACTGGTACGCCGTCGCGCGCACCGAACTGGCGAAGCTTGACGGGATGAATCACCAACTCGCCGGGGTGGCTTAATCATGGCGGCCGCGGCGATCCAAGCTCCAATTCAGGCCAACCTCTCAGCCCGGCGACGGCCGTGCTGGACTGGTACACCCGAAATTTATTTCACCAAAGCGCTCGACAACTCACGCCTGGTGAAAGTGGAGGACCCGCGTCGCACCCGCGAGCTGCGGCAGTTTGGCATTGCACTTGGCTGCTTGTTTTTGTTTGTGATGGCCTACGCATTCCAGCATTTCAAAGCCATCGAGTACGGATACAAGATTGAGTCGCTAAGGGCCCAGCGCGACAGTTTGGTCGAGATGAACCGAGCGTTGCGCCTGGAAGAAGCTTCGTTACGTGATCCCGAACGCATCGACCGCATGGCGCGCGAGCTGGGATTGCAATCGCCCCAGGCTGGACAAGTGATTCGCATGGATACAGCGCTGCCTGAAAGCTCAGGTTCGGTGGTCGCGAGTTTGACGCCGGTCTCGGTGGTTTCGGTGAGATAGTTTTGATAAGTAAGCACTGTCATTCCGAGCGGAGCTTAAATCATCCGCTTGCGGATGATTTAACGGAGTCGAGGAACCCGCTTTTGTTTTCCGAATTTCAGAAAAGCAGGTTTCTCGACTTCGCAGCAATATCCGCAAGCGGATTTTGCTGCTGCGCTCGAAATGACAATTCTATGTTTTGAGCTAGGCGGCTAACCGGCCGCCACATTTTTCTGAGATAACATCCGTGGCCGCAAGCACAGCTCGCAGCAGCACGAACCTTCGGCTGTACCTTCTCGCTGGCATGCTTGTCTTTTGGTGTTGTGTAATCTGCCTTCGCCTCGTATACCTCCAGGTTTTTCGTTACGGCAATTTTGAGCAGCGCGCACAACACCAGCAGCAGAGAACGGAAGAGGTCTCCGCCCGGCGCGGAATCATCTTCGACCGGAATGGGCAGGAGCTGGCGATGTCCATCAACGTGGACTCAGTCTTCGCTGTGCCCGCAGAGATGCCGAAACCGGCCAGCACCATATCCTTGATCGCGCGCATAACCAAGCAGGACCCACGCGAGCTGCTGGCAAAGTGCGAAGCGGCCAAGACCTTCTGCTGGGTGGCCAGGAAGCCCGACCCCGAACTCGCCGCCCGCATTCGTTCGCTCAACCTGCGCGGTGTGTACTTCCAAAAAGAGCCGAAGCGCTACTATCCGAAAAACGAGCTTGCGGCACAAGTTCTCGGGTACGTCGGCATGGATGATTCCGGGCTCAGCGGAATCGAGCGCGGATACGAAAACCAGTTGCATGGGCGGGCCGGGGAAATGCTGATTTCAGTCGACGCCCGCAAGAAATGGTTTGGAAGCGTCGAAAAACAGCCTGAGCCAGGGAACAACGTCGTCCTCACGATTGATGAAAAAATTCAGTACATTGCCGAGCGCGAACTCGAAACCGCAATGCAGCAGACGCGTGCGATTTCGGGAACGGTCATCGTGGAAAACCCGCGCACTGGCGAAATCCTTGCCCTGGCTAACCGCCCCACCTTCAACCCGAATCTCTCCCGCGCGATTACCCCGGAAAAGCTGAAGAACCACGCGGTCAGCGATGTATACGAACCGGGCTCAACTTTCAAGTTGGTCACGATCTCCGGCGCGCTCGAAGAAAAGGTCACCCGCCCTGATGAAATGTTCGACTGCCAGATGGGATCGATCGTCTATAACGGCATGAGAATCCGTGACAGCCGACCACACGGACTGCTTACAGTTTCAGACGTCCTGGCGGAATCAAGTGATGTGGGCTCGATCAAAATCGGCCTGCGTCTGGGCGAAGACCGCTTCTACCGATACATTCGCGCCTTCGGATTCGGGCAACAGACGGGAATTGAACTTCCCGGCGAAACTCGAGGCCTGAGCAAGCCGGTGAGCCGCTGGTCGAAGGTTTCAATCGCGGCAATCTCCATGGGACAGGAAATTGGCATTACTCCGTTGCAGCTTGCCGGATTAATTTCAAGCATGGCGAACGATGGTGTTTATGTTGCGCCGCGAATTACGGCCGCAACCATTCAGCCGCAGACCACGCCGCAACGGATCGCTTTTCATCCCGTAAATGAGCATCGCGTCATCTCGGCCTTTACTGCTGCCGAGATGCGCCAGATGATGCAGCGGGTGGTGCTGCACGGCACTGGAACAAAAGCCAGGCTCATCGGATACAGCTCAGCCGGGAAAACCGGCACCGGGCAGAAAGTTGATCCCGCCACGCACGCGTATTCGCACACAAAATACGTGGCCTCATTTGCCGGGTTCGCGCCCATCAACAATCCATCGGTTACGATCGTCGTCGTTTTAGACTCTGCGGTGGGGTTACACCAGGGCGGACAGATTTCCGCGCCCGTGTTCAGCCGAATTGCGCAGCAGGTGCTTGAATATCTGCATACGCCTCACGATCTTGAAATTCCCGCTAACCGGCAGGTCTTACTCGCGCGCGCAAAAAGTGATGACAAGGATCTGGAAGAAGGCTCTCCGGACCATCCAGGGGAAGAAATCGATGTAGCCGATGCCTCGGTTCCGAGCGAGGTGGTTCCTTCTGAGCACTCTTCAATTGGAGGGTCTTCCACCGCCTCCTCGATCAACAAACAGGGTTCCTCCACAGTGATCCAGGCTGGGGCGATAGTGCCTGCGTCAATGCGCGCTCCAGAACCGCGATCGCAAGCGAGCTCACCAAGCGCGCCCGCAAGTGTTTTGCAGCCGGCAGCCGATCCCCCAGCAAATGGCACGGTCGTGCTCGACGTGGAACAAGGGGGAATCGTTGTTCCCTCATTTGCGGGCAAGTCAGTCCGATCGGCGATCGAACTCGCAGAGACCAGCGGGCTCGATCTGGAAGTGGTAGGAAACGGATTGGGCCAAACTCAGTTGCCACCTGCCGGCTCGCACGTGGCCACTGGCACGCGAATTACCGTGACCTTCGGGCGGTAGTTGTGAAATTGTTTTAGCGATTTGCCTGATTCGACTCCTCAACCTCAAGGCTTTCCAAAGCGGAATACCAAGCCGGAAGAAGCGCTGCTGGTTAGAAGCGGGCCGGCTCTGGCACCCACGATCATCAATTGAATTTCGCCTACGCGGAACACCAAGGATCGCGTGAGGCGAATGTCCATACCGCCGCCGGCGGATACGATTCCCTTCACGGTGGTGAAATTGATAGTTGTAGAGCGTTCGGTCCAGCGGTAAGCACCGGCCAGACCTTCACCGAAAAAGCTGGTGCGGAAGCGCTCGGCAGAATAGACCCGAAGCCCCAGCATCAGCGGCGCCAGAGTAGTTGAACCGGTGCGGTCGGAATACTTGTGGAATCCCACATCGGCGATCAGGCCGAGGTTTGCGTGACGCCAGACCAACCCCACCCGGGATCCGGAAGCCGAACCGCTGGGCGTAAACCCGAGATTCTGGCCAGGAGCCGGGTTGTGAATTACGAGAGTAGAGGTTGCGTCCACCGTCCGCATTGCCGATGCGAGCGCATACACTTCGAACGGCGGCGGCTCATCTGCATCCGACCCATAAGCTGTCGGATACTGGGCATTCGAGACTCGGGCGAAACAAGCAACAGCGCAAATAGTAAGCAGCAGGCGTCTCATGCATAACAGATAAAGCAAACCTGCGAGAGTGAAGCGGCAGGATGGGACACTTCCGCGAGTGCCACATTCATGGCGTGAGCGGGCTGCGAATGAACTGCTCGTATTCGCAGAGCTCTTTCAGGCTGGGCTCGGACAGCAATGGAAAACTCAGGACACGCCGCGCTCGTTTTAGTGATTCTGCCGTCAGCGAGTCGCACACGATGGCGGCGGTCTCCTTCAATCCGCGCTGCCAGCCAGGTTTCGTGGTGTCGCGAACTACAAGACAGTCGGAATGGAACCCGGCCGCAATCAGCATGGTGCGGGCGTTCTTCAGGAAAGGCGCCCAGCCGGAGGCGATCCCTACCAGGGCGGTCCTTGAGGCGGGCAGGTAGCGAGCCAGCGAGGCACCCGCAGATCTCAATTTCAAGGTCAGTATCTCGGCCTGTCTCGGCACGACTTCGCGGGCTTGTGCCACCGAAAAGGACACCGCCACCGGAACGGAGCCGTCCGCCAACAACGCGTAATCCTTCGGCTCGCAACTCTGAACGGGAAACGTGACCGCCTTTTGCATCTCGGTCACGATGATTCGCGCCAGCCCCGGGTCGGGTTCGATCACCAGGAAATGATCTGGCGGCTGCAGATCGAGCCAACGGCGCAGCCGGGAGCGAATCTCGCCAAGCGGGGCATTCAACTTGCGCGCTGAACCAAAGAAGTCAGATATGAGCTGATCCAGAGCGATTCCATTGGACGGGTAGGGCGGCCTTTCGGCGCTGACATAAACTCCGCTGCCTTTCCGGGATTCGACCCACTTCCTCAGCTCTAAATCACGGTAGCCTGCACTGACGGTGTTGGGATGCAGACGGAAACGGCGCGCCAGTCCGCGGGTGCTCGGCAGGCGGTCTCCGGGCGCTAGTTCGCCGCCAAGAATGCCGAGAATAACCTGCGTCACCAGCTGTTCGCGAATGCTGATTTCGCTAGCCCGCGAAAACCAGAGTTGCATGGTCAGCTATCTTAAGCCATGAACATGATTGAGCGGACGATCACCTGAATCGCCGCCCTGCTGTTTACCAACTTGCAATACAATCGCGGTATGACTTTTCTCGATCTTCTGGATGGCGTAGAAATACTCGCCCAGAGCGGGAATGCGCTGGTAACTGGGCTTGAGTACGACTCTCGCCAGGTGAAGCCGGGAGACGTGTTTGTCGCCAT
>Ga0075436_100002251_pt1 | contig 13321 bp, 22 predicted proteins | sample RhiMethybrSRZTD5_FD_75303 | JGI IMG/M metagenome (GOLD analysis project Ga0075436, IMG submission 75303) | Populus rhizosphere microbial communities from Tennessee, USA - Rhizosphere MetaG P. TD hybrid SRZTD5 | ecosystem: Host-associated > Plants > Roots > Rhizosphere > Soil | place: USA...
CTCGAGACGGGGCATGCCTTCCCGCCGATCGGCGACAAGGCATGCCTCGCGAGCTCGTCGAGCGCCTACGCGGCGTTGGCGACGTACCGCCAGCCGAACAACACCATCCGGAGCAGCATCGCGGCGTTGACGGCCGTCGCGACACCCCACGTCAGGTTGAACGGGAACGACTCGTTCTCGAAGATGATGAGGTTGAGCGGCCAGCCGCCGTGTGCCGACGTCCGGACGTGCTGCAGGACCGAGCCGTGGCCGGCCGCCGGCGCCGACGTGCCGCCGAAATCCGGCATGATCGCGCCCATCTCGCCGAACGCATCGAGCGGGAAGGGGCCGCGGACCTTGTTCGTCACGCTGTAGCTGTAGGAGACGAACCCGCGGTTGGTCTTGAGAATCCGGTCGAGGTCCCGCACGACGCCGGCCGCGTCGGCGACGTCATCGTTCCAGAAGTTCTCGACGACGGGGACGATGAAGGCGTACAGGGCATGGAACTTCTGCGAGACGAGAAAGCCCTGCTTGACGTTCGTCATCGAGAGATCGCCGGCGGCCGCGCCGACGGTGCCGCCGGCGGTCGGCGACTCGAGCCCTTGAAAGAACCCGAGCGGCTGGCCGATCGGCTGGCCGGCGGCCGGATACCACATGCTCGAGTAGAGCACGTCGGGATAGCAGTCCACCGCGCCGGCGGGCGGTTTCCGAGCTGCGATGAGCTCGTCGATGTTCATCGGACGGGGCAACGTGTGCATGGACCCTGACCCTCAGTGATCGCAACGGGAGGAAGTGAGCACCGATGAGAAAATACGGTTGCGTGAGAATCCTCTAACGCCGCCGCGAGCGCGCCGGCGGCGTCAGAGGGCTTGCGCCGCTCACGCGGCGGCGCCCGTCACCCACGAATCGCCGAGCGTCGGCGCCGCGGCCGGGAGCGCCGCGCTCGCCGGCGCGCTACCGCCGGCGCCCGTCACGAACTGTCCCATCCCGTCGCCGGCCGTGCTGCCCGTGATGCGGGACCGGTCATCCGGATACGCCGAGACGAGCGTCAGTCCGGAGCCAGGGCCCACGACCGCGCCATCATCGCCGAGCGAGTCGGAGATGTGCGGGATCTGGAGATCGTGGAGCTTCGACATGATCGGCGCCATGAGCGCGCCGGTCGCGAACGCCTCGCCCGTCGGCTCGTGCGCCATCGAGAGCAGGAATCCGCCGCCGAACGCGACGAGGATCTCGATCGCGGCGCCGAATAACGTCCCCGGTTGCTGCTTGAGCAGCCCGCGGACCTTGCGCGCTCCGATGACGCCGCCCGTGGCGACGAACGCCTTCCCGATCGCGGGGAACACGAACCGCACCGGCCGCGGGATCTTGTTCGTGAGCTTGCCGAGAAACGCCGGTGGGTTCCGACGGTGCCGTCGGTGACGCGGCGGATTGCTCCGCGCCGGCGCGACGGCCGTCGCGCGCCGCTTGTGCGAGCCGCGGCGCTTGTGGCTCTTACGTCTCTTTGCCATAACTGCGCTCCCTCGAGTTGAGGTTGCAGCGCGCGCGCGCTTCGACTTGGGCCGAATGGACGCCATGTAGGCGGACCACGACGACCAGCCAGCCGGCGGGCGACGCTTGCGATGCCGCGGGGCCGCGCGGCGCGGTGACGCCTGCCGGCGTCCGCGAGAGGGAGGATTCACAAAAAAGTTGCCACGCTTCATAGCGCCGTCCTCGAGAAAGGAGCGAGCCGACCAGAGCCGCTTGTCGGGATGGTGGATGAGCACGTCCCCATCCTCGAGCGCGTGCAGCTCGACGCCGGGCCCGAACTCGTGCGACCACGGCCGCCGCGAGCTCGCGACGTTGCGATAGGCGACGTCGAGCACGCTGCGCGACATGACCCGACTGCCCGGCGGGACGCGGCCCGGCATCTCACGAGCTCCGCCCGCGGCCGCGGGGCATGCCTCGCTCGATCGACAACGGGCGCGAGCTGGGAGGCATGCCTTCCCTCGAGAGCTCGCGCCGCGCGATCGCACGCAGCCGGAACCCGAGCGGCGTCCAGCCGCCGGTGATCCAGCCGCGGAGCCACCTGGGCACGATGCGCCACGAGAACGCGACGCGCGAGCCGGACCACGTGGTCGGCGTCATGGGGTCGCGTGCCGTTCCTGCTCGTCGCGGACGGCCGGCTTGGTGATCGCCTGACCGATCGCGCCGAGCACCGTCGCCGCGACCGCGAGCTTGCCGGGCAGCGCGGCGACAATCTGCGGATTGGTCACGAGCTGCAGCACGACGCCGCCGATCGTCGTCGCCGCGGTCACGAGCGCGGTCCAGCGCCACTTCGGCTTTTTCGTCGGCATGTTCACGCTCTCCGTCCGGTCTGCCGTGAGCAGGGCGCCCCACCGCCATTTCGACTTGCGTCTCATGCGCCCTCACGATCGGCGCCGCGGCCAGAACTTGTACGCGAGCCCGCCGACGATGACGACGCCGGCGCCGATCGCGACGTATCGGCCGTAGGTGCCGAGATCGGGGAGGCCCCACCGCTCCCAGAGCGATTGCTTGAGCCCTTCCTCCTCCGTCGCCGTGATGCTCGAGAGGCCCGGGGCGGCCGCGATGACCGCGGCAGGGGCCAGCACCCACGCGAACGCGCCTTTGGCCGTCTGCGAGGCACTGGGCAGGATTTTGCCGGCGTTGGCGAGCTGCCCGTAGCGTTGCGCGTCGAACCGCGCCGCCGGCTTCCCGGCGTTCGCCGCCGGCGGGATGTTCGGCGGCCAGACCGTCGCGACGCCGCCGAGCGCCTTGACGGTCGTGACCCACGCCGCGTAGACCGGCGGGTAATCCTCGAGCGTGATCGCCGGCGTCGTGAGGGCGCGCGGCGCGAGTTGCCGGCGGCCGCGCGGGAGCGCCATCTCGGGCGCGACGCGCGAGCTCACGACGGCGAACCGGCCGACGTTCTTCGCGAGCTCGCTCATGCGGCCCGCCGCGCTGGCGACGACGACAGAACACGCGGGAGGACCACGATCGCGGCGACGGTGACCCCGCTGAGCAGGATCATCGTTTTATGCTCGGCGAAGAAATCGGAGATCGAGCTCGCCGCGCTCCCGGCGACGGCGCCGGCGGCCGCGCCCTGCGCCGCGGCGCCCGCCTGCCGGACGCTCGAGGCGGCGTCATTGGCGGCGCTCTGCGCGTCCGTCACTTGGCGCTGGAGCTGCTGCGCGAGATCTGTGAGCTGCGAGAACCCGACCGCATCGCCGGCCTGCTCGGCGGCGGCCGCGGCCCGTCGGATCTGATCGCCGCGCTTCGCGAGCGCGTCGATCTTATCGGCCGCCTTATTGGCCCCTGACTTGGCCGCCGTGCCGGCGCCGATGACTTTCTTCGCGACGTCGAGCTTGTCGCTCCCGTCGGTCGCGTCCGGATCTGTCGGCTTCATCCGGCGGCCGGTCCCCGGTTTCGGCTTCTTCGCTTCCGCTCGAGCGGCCGCGTCGGCGCGCGCCTTCGCGTCGGCATTGGCCTGGGCTCTCGCCGCCGCGTCTGCCGTCGCGGCGTCGGCGCGCGCACGGTCCTCGGCGGCCGCGTTCGCCGCGGTGTCCACCTTCATCCGGCGGCCGGTGGTACGGGCCACCATCGGCGACGCCGGCGCGACGGTGGCCGGCTTCTCGAGGAACTGATCGACGAGCTGCTGATCGGGCTGCACCGGCGCCGGCGTGCCTTCCTCGGCGGCGATCCTGCGCGCCTGATCGCCGGCGCGCTTGTCGGCGATCTTCCCGCCGACGGCGCGCACCACCTTGCCGGTCCCGTAGCCGGCGGCGCCGACGACGGCGCCCTGTACGCCGGCGTTGGCGACGTTCTTCAGGTTGCCGCCCGGCGCGATCGCCCTGCCGCCCGCCTTGACGCCGGCGCCGATCGCGAGCGCCGGCAAGATCCCGACGCCGCTTGCCGCGATCGCCGCGCCGGTCACGAGCTGCCCGACCTTCGACGTCGCCGCCTTGCCCACGGCGTGCCCGGTATCGACGACGCCTTTCCCGATCGCCTTGCCGACGTTCTTCGCGAGCTTCCCGAGCGAGAACCCGAGATAGTCGCCGGTCACGAGATCGTAGTCGCCGAGCTGCTCGGCCGAGATCGACGCGCGCGCCCGGCGGCGATGGCGGCCGCCGAGCGCCACGACGCGCACGCCGTTCCGATCGAAGTCGCTGAGCGTCGCCGCCGGCGCCGGAGGCATGCCTTTGCTCGAGCTGATGGCGACGACGCGCTTGCCGGCGTCTGGCCCGCTCCGCACGAGCGCGACGAGCTCTCGCCCGGACGTCGGGCTCGCCTGCCGCTTGAGCGTCGCGAGCCGCTGCCGCTCGGCGAGCCACTCGCTAAACAGCAACGTCGATTTGGAGCGAATCCACTCGTCAAAGAGCGGATCGCCGGCGCCGCGGGGCGCGACCTCGAGCGGGGGAGTCGAACCGGAAACCCACATGGCTACACCTCGAGAAGGAGGCGGCGGGAAAACACGACGTGCGTCGCCGTGGCGGGCCGCGTGATGTCCATCTCGACGGGCATGCGGCCGCCCGTCGGTTGCCGCGGGTACGCGATCGTGAAGACGTGCGAGTAGGGCGCCGTTTTCTCGTTGAACGCGACGGCGACGAACCGACACGGCAAATGGATCGCCTCACAGAGCGCCGCGGTGAGCATCGCGGCATCGGCGCAATTCCCCTGCGCGAAGCCCTTCGTCCGGATCTGCTCGAGGATCGAGAGCGGCGTCTCGAGGAGCTGATGCCAGAGCGGATCGTTGATGAACCGCCATTTGCTCAGCGCCCACGCGCGAATCGCGCGAGCCTGCGCTACTTCATCCCGCGGCGTGACGCGCGCGACGAGATTCCGCGCCGTCTGCCAGACCGCCGGCGCCGCGAGCTGCTGCCGGACGCGCAGCTTCATCACCTCGAGGGTGTGCTTCGCGTCGAGTCGTGTCGCCGCGCCGGTGTCGATCGAGACCGTCGTCACGCGGCTGGCGTCGCAGTGGGAACGCGCTCCGCGGCGCCTCCTCCCGGGGCCTCAGTCTCGGGAGTGCCCCCCGCGAGACTCGCACGAATCGCGTTCACAAACTTGTCAAACCATTCGCGATATTCGGCGAACGGCGGATTGATGGCGAGCAGCACCTCGAGCGCGTCCGCGCGGTGAATCTCGGCGGCGAGCTCGCGATAGGTGCGATCCTCAAGGCGGTCGAGCGTGAGCTCGGCGTAGAGCGTCGGGTCTTTGTCACCGGCGGCGCAATTGAGCAGGAATTGCCGCGCCTCGATCGGAATCTTCGAGAGCAGCTCGGCGAGCGGATCGTCGAACTTCGCCGGCGCGGCCGCGCTCGCACCGTCGTCGGCTGTTGACGCAGCCGGCGAACCCGGAGGAGAAGCCGGGCCGGATGATCGGTCCGCGGTGCGGCGCTGGCCGCCCCGCCCTTCGTCTAACGCGAGCTTGCGCTCCATGAGGTTGATGACGGGGACCGCGACGCGATCGGCGAGACGCTCGAGTGCGCCGCCGCGAGAGGGCCGTTCCTCGGGCATGAGGGATTTCTGATACTCCGTGAGCGTCCGCATGAAGTCGATCGTCGCTTGCGCTTGCTCGCGCGGGTCCAGCGGATCGGCGCCGCCGCCGCTCGCGTTCTTCACGAGCACGAGGATCTCGCCGAGCTCCTTCACGCGATCGGGCGCCGGCGGCGGGCCCTCGAGGATCTTCTTCGCGATCATCGTCCCGAACGCCGTCGCCGCGGGCACGGCGAGCGCCATCATGATCTTCATGAGATCGAAGGCGCCGGCGCTCGCGGCGGCCGCCGGCGCCGCGGCGCCGTTCGTGGCCGCCTCGCGCGGCTTCGGGTCGCCGGCGACGCTCACCGTCGCGCTCGGCCCGTACTTGCCCGTCTTCCGCCGGATGCGGACGTAGTACTTGCCGCCGCCGTACCGCTGCCGGATGAACTCCTCGAGCCCGAGCGATTGCACCGGCTCAATGTCCGGGATCTGCTCGATGTAGTCGGGCCGGCCCGTCTGCGGATTCCACTCGCTGAACTGCAGGACGTCGGTCCGCCGATCGGCCTGGGCGAGCAGATCGGCGGCGGGATCGGGCGGGGCCGCGGCGGCCGCGCTGGCGCGCGGTTTCTTCACGGCGCCTTGTCCGCGGGATCGCTCGGCTTGTCGTCGCCGCCCGGGTTCCATGGCACCGGCCGCGCCTCGGCGTCGATCGCCGCGACGCCACGCAACGGGCCGGCGTTGGCGTTCAGCTCGAGCGCCTCGAGCCGGCGCGTGATCGACGCGACGTCATCCGGCCCGACGCCGAGCACGAGCTCCCATTGCTCGAGGAACGCCGCGCGCTTCACGACGACGGCATCGTGCGGGCCCTGCTTGACGACGAAATCGCCGGCCTCGGCGCCCTCGAGCTTGTCGTCGGCGCCCACCTCATACGCTTGGGCGCGTTGGGAGCGGAGCTGATACTCGCGAACGTCTCGTGGCATGGTCGGGCGGGCTTGAGAAAGGAATCGCGCGACGATTCGCGGCCTTGTCGTTGAAGTCGGCCGCGGTATACGAATGCCCCGACGCGCGCTCCATGTCGAAGAACCCGACGATGAGCTCGGACGGGTCCGTGTCGACTCAGGCCGCCGATCGCCGTTGGGCATGGCCGAACCATCAAGCCGCGGCAGAAACGGCGTCAACTCCTGCAACGCGCAGGAGTACGGTGCCGTGGCCTGTCCATTGGTCTAGCCGTTGGTCTATCCACGGGTCTTTCCACCGGCGTTTGTGGACAAACTCCCTCACGGGCAAAGCCCTTTCGGGCCTCCGCCCTCCGCGTACGCGGCGGGCGCTCCAGTTGTCGCGCCCACGCCGCTAGCGTCGGGGAGAGGCGGCGGTCTACGAACCGCCGCTATGTCGGATGGCGTTGCGGTTGTTGCCCGCCGCACCAATCGTTTTCAGTTGGCCGCCGGCGGTGCGCCCTCGCGCCGGTTCACGGTTCCGTCCCGTCTTCGAGCTGCTGTCTACGCTCCACGCGCCGTAGCGCGGCCGATGCCCCCTCACTCGGATCTCATCCCGGATTCGGCGATTTCGTGACAGGGCAGGGGAACCGTCGGGTTATGAGTCCCGTCCGTTCCTGCTGCACGCTGACGCTCGAGCCTATGTGAATCGCGTTATCTCACGTCAGGGATCACGGGCTCGCCGGCGATGCCGGCGGCGTTGACGGCCGCGGCGCCGCGGCCGCACGCACGGCGCGCCTCTCGGGAGGCGGGGAGGGACGGCGCCGGCGTCGCACGCATGCCTTCGTCGATCGACCAAGGCATGCGTCGCCTCGAGGAGCTCGGCGCGCTTCAACGTTTCGCCTTCACGTACCGTGACGTCACCACGGAACGCACCACGCGCGCGGTGAGCTGCTCGACGTCGATCCGAAGCCCGATCGTCAGCGTGAGCGCCAGCTCGGCGCGCCGCGACTCGAGCTCCCCGGCGGCGACGAGCTCGCGCACGAGCTGGCGGCCGGCCGGCGTGAGGGTCCAGGTGGCGCTCGCCGCCGCCCGATGCCGCGGCCGCCACGACCGGGGCGAGCCCGGGAGCGGCTGGCCGACGAGATAGCCACGCTCGGCGAGCGAGACGAGCGAGCGCGTCGGCCGGTAGCCAAAGATCCGCGACAACTCCTGCGCGGTGGCCTTGCCGCCGCTCCGATCGAGGGCCGCCAATACCCGGACCTCAGCCGGCCGCGGATAGCGGTTCCCGGTGGCACGCTCGCGCTCTCGCTCGCGCTCGAGCATAGATCGGCGTGCCGTCACGGCAACGCCTGACGTTCGGCCAGCGCCTTGAGCAGCCGCGGGCCTCGAGGGTTCCCGACGCGGACGTCGCCGCGCGTCCACGCTCGAGCGCGCAGCGCGGAGAGCGCGTCACGGATCGGCGTCGCGGCATGCCCCCGGATCTCAGGGCATGCCTTGCGAGCTCGCGCCTTCCGCGCCGCGCGGCCGCTCACGACTCGTCGCGCCCGGGTCGCGGGCGGCCGGCCGGCCGTCTCCATGTCAAAAGAGCGCCGGCTGCAGCGACTCGACGGCATGGCGGTATTTGCGGAGATCTTTGTCGGTGGCGACGCGCAGGATCTGGCCGACGACAATCGTCCCGGTCCACCGGCGCCCGTTGGAGAGCCATTTTTTCACGGCGAACGATCCGCCGCGGAGCGACTCGTATCGCGCGAGCTGCTCGCCGTCGCGGCCGTAGCGCACGATGACAAAGGTTCCCGGCGTCATCATGCGGCCACCGTCCACCGGCGCCGCCGGCGTTCCCGCTTCTCCTGTCGCTCGAGCACGTCGCGCACGCTGAGCGGGCTCGGGATGAGCTCCTCGCGCGCGGCGATCGTATCGACGTTGATCGGGAGCTCGAGGAGGCGAGCGACGTAGGCGCGCACCGTCAGGATGCCGACGGCCGGCCACCACAATTCGGGGGGGGTCATGCGCCACGCTCCGCGGCCCTGAGCTCACGCCGTGCGCGACGAATGAGCGTCCACAGCGATCGGCGCAGCTCGCGCCACGTCCGCGGCGCCGACGTCGAGAGCAGGACGCCGAGATCCTGCGCGAGCTGCTCGAGCTGCTCGAGCTTCGTCCGGCGCGCCTCAAGGAGAGGCATGCCCGCGAGCAGCTCGCCGATCGCGACCGGCTGGCGGCGCGCGTTCATGGGCGCCTCCCGGGCCGTCGCATCGCCTCGAGCTCGGCCTCCAACCGCATCGTCTCGAGCTCGAGATGGAAGTCGCCCCGATCGGCGAGCTCGGCGAGCTGCTCGCCGACGTCGGGCGCGCATGCCTTTTCACGATCGCCAGAAGGCATGCCCGCGCCGACGTCGGGCGGGGCATGCCCTTGCTGCAGGAGTAGCGCGGCCGCCAGCTCGAGCCGCCGGCGCAGCGTGCGGAGCAGCGTGCCCGGGATAACAGAAAAATCGACGTCGGCCGCCGGCGGGCGGATGCGCTCGAGATCCTCGAGCGCCGCGCGGACGTGATCGGCCGCGGTTTCCGCGGAATGGGTGATCTCGATCGGCATCGGTCACGCCCTCCCGCGGCGGTACGCGGCGAGGTACTCGGCGCCGGCGGGGGTGATCCGGAGCCGCGGATGATCGCCAGACTCCTGCACAGTTTCCGCGTAGCCGCGTGCTTCGAGGTTCCGAATGGTGTTGGTCGAGTACGGGCCGATCGCCTCACGCAGCTCGTTCCACGTCAGGCCCTTGGGCGCCCGCTCGAGCGCCTCGAGCCCTTTCCGGTGCCGCCAGCGCGGCGCCCGTTTGATGGGGGAGGGGGCGGTCATCGGCCGGCCCTCCGCTTCTTGCGAGCTGCAGCTCGAGGAGAGGCATGCCTTCGCGTGCCATTCTTGGAATTGGCGCGGCCGCGGCGGCCGCGATCGGCGCCGGCGCCGGCGGCCAAGGCATGCCCGGCGCGTACGGCGCCGCGGGCGATGATCGCGAGCAGCTCGTCCGGCTTGAGCGTGTCGTAATGGTACCAGCCATATCCGCCGTCGGCGTCGTCGCCGAGCTTCGCCATCTTCGCCGCGAAGGCCCGGAGCTGCTCGAGCGTGAGCTTTGAGACGCGGATCGAAGTGCGGCCGCTCGAGCGGCGCTCGCGTAGGAGCTCAGTCCGGCCCTGTGACCACCGATCGGGCACGGTGATCTCGATCGTGAATTTCTTGTCGCCGCTCATGAGCGGGGCCCTCCCGGTCGCGGAACGGCGAACGTCCCCGCGACCTTGGGCGCCGGCGCCGGCGCGAGCAGCTCGAGCACCTTCTGCATGCGGCCGTCGGCCCGCACGAGATCGTCCTTCACGCGCCGGACGGCCGCGCCGATCGGCTCGGGCATCGTGTGCGGGGCCGCCTCGAGAATGTCGGCGAGCTCCATCATGGCGGCGGTGACGATCATCGCCACGTTGGCCGCGTGCTCGCGCGCCGTCTCCTCGTCGTCGTCGCGCCGGATCTCGAGCACGTCGGCCCGGGCGAGCATCGGGGCGGCCACGGTGAGCCGCATCATGAGCTGCTCGATGTAGGGATCGAGCTTGACCGCGCCGCCGACCGCCGGCGTGATGAGTCCGCCCGTCGGCGGCAGCAGGTATTGGAGCGAGACTACTTGGGCGCCACTGTCCGGGTCGATGCCGAACGGGACCGCGCACACGAGCTGCGGCGGGGGTGGCAGGAGTTGAGTACTTCCTGACAAAGCGGTAGCTTTGCCGTCGGCCGAAACGCGCTCTAACGCGTCAGGCTCGGGGGCTCTGCGAGTCACGATCGCATCCTCCGTTAAATCGCGGGCGCCGGCTGCAACCGTCGTCCGCTATGTCTAAAGGGTCTGGCCGGCCTTTACCGGTTAGGCCCCGCAAATGATTAATACATCCGACGTATAAGATGTACAACCCCGCCGGTGTCCCTAGACCGGCGCGCAGGCTTAGACAAACGCTCATTGAGGCCCACCGGCTTTGATGAGCGTTAGTCTTTTCTGACGGCCCGCGCAGTACTTTTTCGCCGGCGCGACATGCGCCATGACGAGCACGATCTCGCCGCCGGCGACGACAACGGACCGGAGCCGTGAGTACCACAACAGCCGTTGCCGGCCGATCGACCGGTCGCCGGCGAGATGCCGCTCGAGCGTGCGCGCGTTCACTCCGAACGCGATCGCGAGCTCGCGAATCGAGAGCGGCGTATTCCGCACGAGCGCGCGCAAGTGGCGCCGCACGGCGGCCGCGGGACTGAGCGCGATCGCGACGGGGCGGCAGCAGCAGACGACGGGCGCGGCCGCGTAAGGCATGCCTCTCCTCGAGAGCAAGGTTCTTCCCCTTAATCATCGGCGCCGGCGCGGCCGATACTTGAGCCAGAGCCCGACGCCGACGCCGACGCCGGTAACAACGAGCGCAGCTCGCCAAAGCCGCCTCTGGACAACTTCTGCCCAGAGGCGCCGCCGTGTGTCGGTCGATTCGTTCGTCTCGAAGTGCTCGGGGTCCGGCGTGCCGGTCTTGAAGTGCTTGCCGGCGATCATCCCGAGCTGCTCGCCGATCTGCGCCAGCGTCTCGTAACCGGGATCGTTCGTGTCCGCGGCGGCGCCGACGATGCGCAGGTGATAGGCGGCGCCCGTCTCGTGCGCCGAGAGTCCCGGCGGCGCGGCGCGATACCCTGGCTTGACGTTCCCGCTGGCGTCGAGGCTATCGGCGTAGAGCTCGCGCTGGCGCTCGTGTGTGCGCATGCCGCCGTCGGGCGGGACGTAGCTCTTGCGGCCGGTCTGGCGCTCGAACTCCGCCATGTGGGCGGTGAGCGTCGAGAGCACGTCGGGGCGAAGGTTCTGCACCCGGAGGAGCTCAGGGATTGAGAGATAACTCATGTCGCCGTCCATAGGTCGATAATGACCAAAGCGGCGCCGCCGTTGCCGCCCCTGCCGCCGTTGCCAGCGATGCCGCCGGCGACGTTTCCGCCGCCGCCGCCCCCGCCACCGCCGCCGATGTTCACGCCGTCAGCGTCCCCGCCGTTCGCGCCGTTGTTGGTCCCGTTCCCGTTGCCGCCGTTGCCCCCGTTCGGAAAGGTTTTGAATTCACCAATGCCGAACAGCCCGCCGGCCGGTGCATCGGAGACGAACGTCGCCACCGTGCCGCCGACCGTGGTAGCCGGATTGACGGCGGCCACCGTGTTGCGCGACGGCGCCGTCGAGATGAGCGGCGGGGCGGCGCGGCCGCCTTGGCCGCCACCGCCACCGTTCGCGTTCGTGACGCCGGCGACACCAAGCGGCGTGTTGCCGTTGCTGGTGAAATAGCTCGGGAGCGGGTACGGCAGGACGATGGTCCCGAGACTCCGCGGACTGTCAGCGGCGCCGCCGGCGCCACCGGCGGCGCCGGTTCCGCCCTTGCCGCGCGGGGTCGCATTGCCGGGCAGGATGTTCCCGCCGAGCGCCCCGAGAACGGTGAGCGTTTGCAACGCGCCGGTGACCGTGGTCGTGCCGCCGTTGCCGCCGTCGGCGCCGTCGGCGCCCACCGCGTTGTTCCCACCCGCGCCACCGCCTCCACCGACACCGCCGGCGCCGATCACGATCGCGAGCACCTCGCTAGGCGTCACGCGCATACGGGTAAACAGCACGTCGCCGCTCTCGCCGCCGGCGCCGCCACCGCCACCGCCCGGCGTGCCGCCCGTCGCCGCGCCACCACCGCCGCCGCTCCCGCCCGAGCCGGCGCCAAAAATCGTTACCTCGATCGAGGCGACGTCGGCCGGGACATTAAAGTTGCCTGACGCGGCGATGATGACGCGCTTCGGCTTGAGCGTCGCGCCACCAGCGCCGCCGCTCGCGACGACGTCCTCGCGGAGGCCCATTAGCGTCTCCTCACGGCCACGTCACGCCCGGCGCGTTCGGGCCGATGAAGATCCCGAGATGCGCGCAGTACATGTACGTCACGGCGCTATTCTGCCCGAGGTCGACGCCGAAACAGTTTTGCACGCTCGTGATCGGGAGCGGGAGCTTGTGCCCGACGGTCCACGTTCTCGAGAGCGCGAGCTGACCGTTCACCTTGACGTTGAGCGTCGCGGCCGCCGTGGCCGTCGCGGAGATGAGCTCGACGCGCACCCACGTGAACTCGCGCGGGCCGCCGCCGGCGGGCCACGGAATGACGACGCCCACCTCCGAGCCGCCCGGGCCGACGCTCGTGAACTTGAGCGTCCCGCCGTCGTTGTAGAGCGCGATCCCGGGTTGCGCGGCCGTGACGGGCCGCATCGTCTGGACGGGCGCGATGACGATCCCGCTCTCGACGCCGGCGAGATCCGACGGCCACGCCGGAATCCAGTCGATCACCATCCAGCCGAGCGGCCAGTAGGGAATTGCCGGCGGTTGATCGCACGCCAGCGCGAACGCCTGCCCGTACATGTACGCGCCGCCGCGCACCTTCGCGACGCGAGTATTCTTATACGTCTCCCACGCGTTGTCGGTGCCGGCGAGTCCCCAATTCGTGTTCCCGTTGGAGTAGTTGCCCTGTCGCGCGCCCGGGCGCACCGTCCCGACCGTCGGATTGGTCCCCACGGGCCAGTCGTTATAGAAAAACAAATCGGCCGAGCGACCGGCGCCCGGCGAAAAAAGCGGCGAGATCGAGGTGCCGGGCATCTAGCCGCGATTCTGCTGCCAGTACCAGCCGTACAGCGACGTCGTCGCCGTGTACGCCGCGCCGTCCACGTTCTGAATCCGGACGCCGATCGAGCCGTTCACCGGGATCTCGATCCGCGTGCCCGCCCAATCCTTGACCGCGGCCGCCGCGCCGCTGATGCCGGGAATCGTGATGTTGCCGAACCCCGGGTAGGGCGAGCCGGTCACGAGGATCGACCAGAGCACGTTGGACGCGAGCGTGATGCCGTCGAGCTGCAGCACAATCGCGTTGATGACCC
>Ga0075436_100002252_pt1 | contig 13320 bp, 14 predicted proteins | sample RhiMethybrSRZTD5_FD_75303 | JGI IMG/M metagenome (GOLD analysis project Ga0075436, IMG submission 75303) | Populus rhizosphere microbial communities from Tennessee, USA - Rhizosphere MetaG P. TD hybrid SRZTD5 | ecosystem: Host-associated > Plants > Roots > Rhizosphere > Soil | place: USA...
CTTGACGACCCGCAAGTCCAACAAGTCTGGTCCCACGGATTCCTGGCAGCTCCGCTTATCGAAGCCGAGGCAAAGCGGTAACCCATCCCGCCTGCCAGCTCGATCATCGCAGCCTTACCGATTAACACCGCGCCCGCAGCGCGCAGCTTTTTGATGACCGTCGCATCGTAGTCGAACTTCTGTTTGGCGTATGGCCTGGCGCCCCACGTTGTCGGATAACCTTTGACCGCGAGCAAATCCTTCGTCGCGTACGGAATTCCGTGAAGCGGCCCACGATACTTGCCTGCTCGAATTTCGCGTTCTGCCTGCTTTGCTTCCTGAAGCGCGAGGTCTCGCGTGATCGTCGCGTAGGCGTTCAGTCTCGATCCAATTGATTCACTGCGCTTCAAATAACTCTCAGTCAGCTCAACCGGCGACAGGTTTCTTGATCGAATGCGCTCGCCAAGTTCACGAACCGAGAGATAAAGAATGTCCTCGCTTAGCACGCCTCACCTCCTGTCCGCGCGATAGACGCGAAAAATCGTAGCCGGTTCGTCCGAATTGTCGAGCTTAAACTCCCGAAGCGCGTCGCCGGCTTTTTGTGCTTGCGCGATCAGTCGCCGCACGTCGGCTTTCTGCTCATCCGAAAGCCGCTTGCCGTACTTCGCAAGTATCGTCTGAAGCTGAGCCTCACCCGCAGGCGACAACACTTGAGTGCCGGCGTCTTGTGCAGAGTCCGGGATCCTCGCAGCAGATTTGTGAGGAACAGCGACTGTCGCAGCGGTGACGGCGATCGCTCGAGCGAAGTCTCTTCGAGTGAGTGTTGAATTGTTCTTATCGTGTCGATGCGGCATGACATTCTCCGGCAAGTGTGGATTTCTAAGCGCCGATTGAAATTGAAAACCGAAACGAGTGGCGATACTAACGCACCACGATTCAAGGAGGCAATGGAGTCGACTTGGTTTGCGAGAGTAAGAACGGGTAATCGTTAGGATCGTGCGAATCGTCTCAGGGCTTGCGATAAAGCTCTTCAGGACGCGCCGAAGCCGGCATCGTCTCAATCACGACATAATCTTGAATTTGAATGTAGATGGTATCGCCCAATGAATTCACGCGTGGGACTTCCCAAAGTCTTCCAGTCCACGTGGCCAGGTCGAACGACTCGGGATCATTGGGTGCTCCACGAATTCTGATCCACGCCTGTTGACCCTTTAACATCACGACTCAACCGCAACCTTGCTTTATCGTTCGCTGAAACATTCGTACACGTGTTGTGAACGAGGCTGAAGGAGCAATTACAAGGTGCCACAGTTGAGTGGCCTTTTCAAGAGTCGTGGATTAGAGACACTGAAGCCTGAATTACTGGTTCTTCGGTATTCCAGGTCGAAGAAGCGAATTGGAGGTCAGATTACTGTCGTCACGATCTCGCGGATGCTGCGTTGGAGTTCCGCGTCATCAGTGATCGGGCTGCTGATCGCGACTTCGCAGGCGAGATGCGGATGAATGCCGCTGCTTATCAGTTGAGCGGCGTACACGAGCAATCGGGTGGACACGCCTTCTTCGAGGCCGTGGCCTTTCAGGTTGCGGACTTTTTCTCCGATCAACACCAAATCGCGAGCCGTTTGCTCATCGATACTGCCCTCGTGTATGAGAATCTCCGCTTCGAGAGGCGCAGTCGGATAATCGAACTCGAGCCCGACGAACCGCTGCCTGGTCGATTGCTTCAGATCCTTGAGCACGCTTTGATAACCGGGGTTGTATGAGACTACCAGCATGAACTCGTCGGGCGCTTCGAGAATCGTTCCGCGTTTTTCTACCGGAAGTATTCGCCGGTCGTCAGTCAGCGGATGAATCAGCACGATCGTGTCTTTGCGAGCTTCGACTACTTCATCGAGATAGCAAATCGCGCCGTTCTTCACGGCGGTAGTGAGCGGCCCGTCGTGCCAGACCGTCTCATCACCTTCAAGCAGGAAACGGCCGACAAGGTCAGTCGCGGATAAGTCTTCGTGACAGGCGACGGTCACAAGAGGCCGGTTCAACCGCCAAGCCATATACTCGATGAAGCGAGTTTTGCCGCATCCGGTAGGCCCTTTAAGCATCACCGGAAGCTTGCTGCGGTACGCCGTCTCAAATAGCCCGACTTCCTTGCCGACAGGCAAGTAGTAAGGCTCGCGCCCGATGATGTGCCTTTCAATGGCTTGTTCAACTGTTGACATAGAACTGATTCGTGAAGCGTGAACGAGAAGTGTTATCAGCGCAAGCGGATCACGTTTCACGCATCACGTTTCACGCTTCCGTTTCACGAATCACTTTCCACTTGTGTATAATTTCAGGCTTCCACAATCGCATGTACTCGTTACCGGGCGATTGACGAACGGAAATCATAGCATCGCGAAAGCAAGCGGGCAAAAAAGATCGGACGAGAATGACGGTAGCAGTAGCAATGAGCGGCGGCGTCGATAGCTCGGTCGCGGCCGCAATACTCAAGCGAGAAGGTCACGACGTCGTTGGCTTCACGATGCAGTTGTGGAATCAGCGCCGCAGGCTCGCGCCCGATGAGGAGCCGCAGCCCTCGAGGTGCTGCTCGCTTGATGACGTCTACGACGCGCGCGCTGTGGCCAGGGACTTGAACATTCCATTCTACGTGCTCAACCTCGAAGACGAGTTCGAACGCGCGGTCGTTCGCCCCTTCGTTCAGGACTATCTGTCGGGACGGACTCCGATTCCGTGTGTGTCTTGCAATACAAAGCTCAAGTTCGCGCGGCTGGTTAAAGTTGCGCGTGAAGTTGGGGCGGCGAGCGTCGCAACCGGACACTACGCTCGTGTGGCATACAACGAGCGGCCCGGACGATTCGTGCTGAAGAAGGGCCGCGATCTCTCAAAGGACCAGTCATACTTTCTTTTTGAAATGACTCAAAAGCAGCTCGCTCGCGCCGCATTTCCGCTCGGAGAGCTGACCAAGTCTGAAGTGCGAGGCATCGCTCGAAGCATCGGGCTTGAAACCGCTGAGAAGCCCGAGAGCCAGGAGATTTGCTTCGTTCCCGACGGCGATTACGCACGCTTCGTCGAGAACTATGCGCGAGCGGAGATGGGCCTTCTTGAATTTGCGCGCGGTGAGACCAGGACCGCAGACGGAAACATTATCGGCGAACACGCGGGCTTGCATCGGTACACGATCGGACAGCGTCGCGGCATCGGCATCGCCTCGAGCGAGCCGCTTTATGTCGTTAAGATCGACGTGCCGCGCAATCAGCTTGTAGTTGGTAACCGCGATGAACTCCTTGGTAAGTCTTTCATCGCGACTGGCGTTAACTGGATCGCGATTTCAGAATGCGACGAGCCTGTGAGGACAGACGTGCGAATACGATATCGAGCGAATGAAGCGCCGGCTACGATTACGCCAATCGATTCGGGAAGAGTCAGAGTCGAGTTCGATGAACCGCAGGCGGCGATCACTTCAGGTCAGGCGGCTGTTTTCTACCAGGGCGACTTGGTGGTCGGAGGCGGATGGATCGAATGAGGGAAACAAGAGACGCGGGGACACGGCGACGCGGCGACGCGGCGAAAACAGACGCAGCGACACGAGGACGCGGCGAAAGAAACAACGACGCGGGGACACGGCGACGCGGCGACTCGGCGACCAATTTAGTGATCCAACTACTCGTGCTTTCGCCGACTCTTCGCGTCGCACCGTCTCTTTTCGCCGCGTCGCCGCGTCTCCGTGTCTCCGCGTCGTTGTTTCTTTTGCCTTTTGCCTTTTTACTTTTTACTTCTTGTGGTCCCGGTCGCGGAGAAGCGGTGTCTGCTAATGCATCGTATGGGAAGTGCCCAGTCTGTGGAATGAACGTCAAGGAGTCGGACGATTGGACGGCTGAGATTTTCTACAAGGATCAGACCAAACTTCTATTTGAATCGCCCGGCGATATGCTGGCGTTTTACACGACGCCGAATGCTTACCGGACCGACGATGCCCATCAGGATCGAGCGAATATCGAGAAGATAGTTGTGAAGGACTATCAAACAAAACAACCTGCCGACGCACGTCAAGCGAAGTTCGTTTACAACAGCAGAGTTGAAGGACCAATGGGACCGGACTTTCTGTCGTTTGCCAAAAAAGAAGACGCTGAGGCCTTCATTGCCGCAAACGGGGGAACTCTGTTGTCGCTCGATCAAGTAACGAGTGAGATGGTTCGAGAGGTGCGAAAGTGATTGTGTGGACTAAGACAAAAGAAGCTAAGCGTAAGAAGTTTCGACGCACTGCATTATTGGCGATGCTGGTTTTGTTTCTCTTGCCGATAATCGCGGTTGCTCAAGGCAGCGAGCGAGTCGTAAAAGCGAAGGCGTATGCATCGGTCGATGCGATTCGTCCGGGCGATAAGTTCAAGATCGCCGTCGCGCTTGAAGTCGCCGAAGGCTATCACATAAACGCGCACCATCCGTCGCTCGATTTTCTGATCCCGACCAGCGTTAAGTTCGAAGCTCCGCAAGGCATCAACATTTCGGACGCAGAATATCCCGCGCCTAAACATCGGAAGTTCGAATTTGCACCAGACACGGAGCTTGCTGTTCACGAAGGCACTCTATTCATCACCGCACACGGCGAAGCAGGAAAGAACGCGGCCCAGGGCGGGCAAAACATTCGCGCAGTGATCACGGTCCAGGCTTGCAACGATAGGCAGTGTCTTGTGCCCGCGGATTTCAGTGTCGATCTGCCGATCAACGTAGTCGCATCAACTCAGGCCGTGAAGGAAGCCAACAAGGATATCTTCGCGAAGGCTGCTGCGGTTCCGATCGAAAGCGATAGCGCGGAAGCGCAAACGACGGCCGGTCTTGTTCAATATCAAGGAAGCGCTGCGTCTCAAAACAAGATCGCGGAATTGATCGCGAGCCAAGGACTGGCACTGACGCTTTTGTTTGTTTTCTTTTCGGGGCTCGTGCTCAATACCACGCCGTGTGTTTACCCGATCATTCCGATCACGATCGGATTCTTCGTGAATCAAAGCGCTTCGGGCGCAGGCAAGCCGAAACTGAGCCGTACTTTTTCGATGGCGTTGATGTACGTGCTCGGAATGGCGGTCACTTATTCGGTGCTCGGCGTGATAGCTTCGCTGTCGAAGGGGTTGTTCGGAGCAGCGCTTCAAAATCCAATCGTGTTGATCGCGCTCGCTCTGGTGATGATCGCTTTGGCGCTGTCGATGTTTGGCGTCTACGAATTTCGGTTGCCCGAGTCGTTGAATCGATTCGCAACCAGCAGCACTCAATCGACAAGCGGACTGATCGGCGCGCTTGTTATGGGTTTGACGATGGGCATCGTAGCGGCTCCGTGCATTGGCCCCTTCGTGCTCGCGTTGCTCGTGTTCGTCGGAGAGAAAGGCGATCCGGTATACGGCTTCTTTATGTTTTTTGTTTTAGCGCTCGGGCTCGGATTGCCTTATCTGGTACTTGGAACTTTTTCAGGAGCAATCAAAGCGCTTCCACGATCGGGAATGTGGATGGTCACCGTTCGCAAGCTCTTCGGATTAATTTTGATCGGTATGGCGATCTACTTCTTGATGCCTTTGCTCGGCAACGCTTCAACATTTGTTCTCGTCGCGTTCTTTGCCGTGTCGGCGCTCTATCTGATTCTTTGGGAAGCTGGGCGTACCAAGCCAAAACAATTCGCGTGGGTGCTCCGAGTCGTTGGCGCAGGCGCTGCAGTCGTCGCGGTGATGCTCGTTCTGCCGAAAAAAATCGAAGCCGAACTCGCGTGGCAGCCTTACAGCGAGCAAGCCGTCGCTCAAGCTCAGAAAGCAGGCAAGGGCATCATCATCGACACCTTCGCCGATTGGTGCATTCCATGTAAGGAACTCGACAAGCTGACTTTCACCGATGCGGATGTCAAAAAAGAAGCAGAGAGATTCATAACACTCAAGCTGGATCTCACGAGCAGCGATCCGAACTCTGAAGGCGGAAGAGCAAGGCAGCGATATGGAATTAGAGGCGTGCCGACAGTGCTCTTCATAGATGATAAAGGCCGCGAGCTTTCCGACATTCGCCTCGAAGGGTTCGAAAAACCTTCAGCTTTCGTCGCCCGAATGAAAAAGGTTGAGACTTCGCGTGCAACCAGCGGAGCGGTCCTGGCAAAGAACGAATCGAATGAGAAAGCACCGAGCGCGAATGCTTCTTCGGGCGCGACTTCGTCAGAGGCTGCACCGAGCGCGAGCCTGAATCTCTTAAACGGCGGCTCGCTCAAACTTGAATCGCTTCGAGGGAAGGTCGTGTTAGTAGACTTTTGGGCGACGTGGTGCGTGCCGTGTCTGTCTGAGATTCCGATGTTCAATCAATTGAAGAAGGACTATCAGCCGCGAGGCGTGGAAGTGATCGCTATATCGCTCGACGAAGAAGGCGCGACCAAGGTCAAGCCTTTCTTGAAGGAACATCCGATGGACTACACCCAGGTGATTGGGGATCGATCCACGGCATCGTCGTTTACAGTCGACGACTCGTCGCTGCCTGTGACTCTTCTGATCGACAAGCAGGGAAGAATTCGTTTCCGTCATATTGGGATCACTAAGAAGGATGTTTTTGAAGCGGAGATTAAGCAGTTGTTGGATGAGTAACAATGACGTACGGATCCGACATGGGTGCACCCTTGGCGGTCTGGATTGGCGAAGACTATTGAGTATGAGTTGCAAATTATGAAGATCGCGTCGCTCGCAGATGTTAAAGCGAAGCTGAGCGCCTATGTCGACAAGGCCGAGAGTGAAGGGCCGGTAGTTATAACTCGGAATGGAAAGCCGGCAGCGGTATTGCTCGCGCCCAAAACCGATGAAGAACTGGAGCGCTTAATCCTCGCATACTCCCCTCGATTTCAAGCCTTGTTAGATAAGTCTAGGAAAAGCATCAGGCTGGGTGAAGGTGTGTCGCACCAGGAATTCTGGAAAACCGTTGCCACGCGCAGCAGCACCAAGAACGCAACGTGAAGCGACGCCCACGTTCGAACAAGCGCGGGTAGAGAAGTACGGAGTCAGTTACTGTACGAGAGATTAACAACATGACTTGGAACTACCGAGTGGTGCATCGAGTGGCGAACGGAGAGGACCTGTATGCAATTCACGAGGCGTACTACGAGGACAATAAACCGATTTCGCTTACCGAAGAGGCGGTAAACCCACAAGGAGAAACGCTGGACGAGTTGAAGGACGATTTTGCGTATTACCTGAGAGCGCTCGAGGAACCAGTGCTCGAGTTCTCCGACTTTGATAAGTCACCGCGTTGACACGACCTGCGCTGCAACATCTCCACTCATTACCGCGCTCTCGATAGTCGCCGGCAGTCCTGTGTCGGTCCAATCTCCGGCAAGAATCAAATTCGGAATTGATGTTCGTGGACCAAGTCTCAACTTGTCTGACTCGACGCTGTGTGAGAGCGTCGCCTCGCGCTCTTTCACGATCACACTATGACGCACTTCGGCTTTGAGGCTTTCGGGCAACAGATCGTGCAAGTCGCCGATAGCCATTTCGACCAACTCGCTCTTGGTCCAATCAACATAGTCACGCGCAGCGCTGATGATCACCGCAATCTGGTTGGACTGGTGTGCGGCCGGAAGAATCAGGTCCTTGTTGAAAATCCATTGGCTTCGGGTACCAATCAGTCCAACAAACTCGCGATCGATGACCGGCCGGTCAAACCAGAGGTTGATCGAAACGATCGGCGAAGATCCGAGACTCTCAAGCGAAGCGAATTCTTTGTTCTTTAATTCATCCGGAAGAATCGCGAATAAAGCCGAAGGCGGAACAGCGCTTATAAAGTAGTCGGCTTCGATTCGTTCACCATCTTTCAATTCGACGGCAAACACACGCCCACGCTCAATTATAAGCCGTTGCACTTGAGCTCCGGTTTGAACGTCACCGCCCTTTGATTTTATGAAGTCAACGGCACCGTCGGTGTAAAGATCGCTCAACCCGACTCGAGATATCCCAATATTTGCGCTTGTAGAATCCCCGCCGAATGCTTCCTTCAAAACAACCTTAAGCATTCGAGCGGACGCGATATCAGGGCTTTGATTCAAGGTCGCGATGACCATTGGATTCCAGAAGCGCTTTCTTATTCGCTCCGACTGGCCCAGCTCCCCAAGCCATTGATCGACAGTGAGCGAATCGGGCAAGAACCTGCCGTTGCTTTTGATCGCGCGGCCGACGTTGAACGCTCGAAGTTTGTCGCCGGCGCTCAAGCCTTTCATTCGAACCAAACCTGCGAGCACGTTCAGTGGAGCCGGGAGCGGTGGGCAATCGAAGCTTGTGAAACCGTGTGTGCGATCGAGGAAATCTACTCGCGGGCGAGCCTGAAACATCAGTCGATCGAGACGCCCGATGGTTTCGAGAAACGAAATCGTGTGATGATAGCAGCCCATGAACAGGTGCTGCCCGTTGTCGACAACGTCGCCGGTTTTGGAATCTATGAACGAATAAGCACGGCCGCCGAGATGATTACGCCGATCGAGCACAAGCACTTCGTAGCCGCGCTGACTGAGCCTGACACCCGCAGTCAGACCCGCAAATCCTCCGCCGATGATGACGACTCGCCCAGGCATTCAGTCACGCTGCCTCTTCAGTTTGCTCTTTAGCCAGATGCCGAACGCGATTTGAAGCCTCCGCGTTTTCGAGACTGACAGGCTATTGCGATAGACATCGAACTGAACGGCCGGTATTTGGTCGAGAAGCTCTCGGTAAATGGCGCCCATGATTTCAGCAGCGAACATCGAGGCTCGATCCTGCTCGGGAAGGGAAGACGCCGCCCGTTCAAAATACGAAACGGCTCGCGCGTGCTGATATTTCATCAACTCGATGAACGGCGCGTTATAGAGATTCTGACGGACATCGTGCTCGGAATAACCGAATCGCTCGAGGTCTTCAAGGGGAATATAAATTCGCCCGCGCTTCGCATCTTCTTTCAGGTCTCGCAAGATGTTGGTGAGTTGCAAAGCGAGCCCGAGGTTCACCGCGTATTCGCGAGTGCGTGCGGACTCGTAACCGAATATCTCTATGCATATCAAACCGACGGCAGATGCTGCGCGATAGCAATATTCTCGCAGGTCCGAAAAAGTCTGATAGCTATGCCACTTCAGGTCCATTTCCATTCCATCGATCACATCCAGGAACGGCTGCTGCGGTAAATCGAATTCTTCAATGGAAACGAGTAACTGCTCGCTGAATTTGGTGGTAGGAGTGCCTCGATAGCACGCCTCTATTTCACCGCGCCAGTACTTCAGCTCAGCATATGGATTGCGTCCCGACTGATCTTCATCGACGACATCGTCGAGCAGCCGGCAGAACGTGTAGACGTCTTTGATTGCGCGGCGTTGAGCGCGAGGCAACAGAAGAAAAGAGTAGTAGAAGTTCGAGCCAGTCGCGCGCGCAAGCTTGCGTGGCGCGTCCAGCACTCGAGACACGGCTGATGAAACTGTTGCTGCCATCAGTAGCGCCGGAAAGCCGCTGTGTTCGCAGCTATGAAAAGGATCATCAATTTATCGGTCGCGGTGATCACCGGTCTGTGCGCAAAGACGTCATAATCATTTTGTTCGATGAACTCGAGTATGCGCATTCCACCAAGCCACACCACTCGAAGTTCAAGTCCCAACCGTCCGCTCACCGATGTGCAGAGGGGCTTTCCGCGAGCGAACATCTCGCGCGTGCGATCTACTTCGAACTTCATCAAGTGCCGGAATCTTTCGTCATTTTTGCGATGCTTCAGAGCGTCTACATCAAGGTCGAACCTGGACAGATCCTCGTCGGGCAAATACACGCGGTCTTTATCGAGATCGACTGCCACGTCCTGCCAATGATTCGCAAGCTGCAACGCGGTGCAGATATCGTCAGACCAGTTGTGGCGCTCCTCATCCCGATAGCCGAACAGCAAGAGGATCAGCCGGCCGATCGGGTTTGCAGACCTTCGGCAATAATCAAGCAACTGCTCGTGGCTCTCGTATCGTCGTTGCGTAACATCCTGCCTGAAAGCCGAAAGAAGATCGTCAAACAACTCGAGAGGAAGATCAAAGCGTGCTTGCGTTTCGGCAAGCGCGACAAAAACCGGGTGCGTGGCGCGACCGGCCGCGGATTCCATCAAGATCGCGCGCCACTGCTCGAGTAAATCAAGACGCTCGCGTTCAGAATGTTGTTCAGCGTAGCCCTCGTCCGCAAAGTCATCAGCGATTCTTGCGAAGGCATAAATCGAGTAGAAATGTTTTCGCAGTTTTTTCGGAATGAGCATCGAACCCACCGGAAAGTTTTCGTAGTGAGAGCGTGCCAGCCTTTCGCAGTATTCGTACGCGCGATCAAGCGACCAGGTACCTTCCACCCTGAGAGGAGCGCTTATGGCCCGAGCATGGGCGTAATTCTCATGTTGCGTTAATGTGCTCATTTCGCGTGCCCAATGCACGAGTGTTTATATTGGCTTCGAGGGATAAAGAAAGCAAGCGCAGCGCAGCCGGCGCACGATCGGATTTCGCGCCGTTCAAAGCGAAAAAAGGGCTGCAAAGACAAGGTTGCGCACAGCAATACCCGCACGACCCTGACTCGCGTTCTTCAGTTGGCTTGAGTTGTGATTTACAGTGAGAGCGGGCTAGCTCCCACGCGAAGACTTCTGCTTGACTCAGTGCGCGGTTGCCACGCGCGACGATCGCGAAAGCGGCCTCGAGAGTGTCGCGGTGCGCGTATGCGCCGAGCAAGATTGACGCAGCGCGTCGTCCACCAGCGGTTCAACTACGCATTCCGACTTGCGGCATACGGTAGACATTTCGCTGATTACAAGATAACGCGCTCGTTCGAGCATCCGCTTTTCGCGAAACGACAGCGGCTTACTCATCGATATGTAGGTGAGATTCTTTAAGACCTCTGCGACGTGAAAGATATCCCCGGTCTTCATTCTTTCGAGAAACTCTTTGTAACGATCTTTCCAATCGACTGGGGGGCTTGTGAAATCCGCCGAGAGTGCTTTGAGGAGCCGGTCGCACTGACTATTGTTGATTGGCGACCTTAGACCGATTTCCACGGCGTTCGCGATCGGAACCATGACAGTGGATTCGGTGGCCTTCAATCTGAGCAGATAGAAGCTGCTCTGCATGCCTCCAACTTCGCTGGTGGTGATCTTCTCGATTACGCCTATGCCGTGATTAGGGTACACGACTTTCTCGCCGATTTTGAAGCTCACAGATACCTCCTTGTGACCAATGAAACGGAATAGTGCCTCGGAGTGAGGACTTCAGGGGTGACGTACCCGACAACAACATATCTAGTTACTCAGTTATTGACGACGAGCCGCGAACTGAACTCGTCGGAGGGGTTGCGTGATCCGATAGGCAAGTTCGGCTTTTGAACCGTTGATCTTGCCCTTCCCGTCTTGCTCAATCTACCCAAACCCGAGTTTACAGTAGGCAGTCATTCGGGTCAAGCAGAAGTTGGTGTCTGAAGATTGAAACGTGATGCTTGAAACGTGACGCGTGAAACGTGATCCGTGATCCGTGATTCGTGAAACGCAATGGTCAGCGTTTGATCCGAATCGCGATCTCGTCTTACGGGACAAATTTCACGCATCACGTTTCACTCTTCTCTCACGGCATCGTGAATGAAACTATCCACATTCGACGCAGCGGGCCGCGTTCCTTGCGCAGGACTTTGATGACAACATCGTCGCCGCTTTTAAAGTCGCGCGTCGCGCGAATGAAGTCTTCCTGGGTGATAACCGTCTTGTTATTTATTTCGATGATGAGATCGTCGGAGGTGATTCCATTTTCATCCGCGACGCTTCCTCGTGTTACGCTGACCACGAAGGCACCGCGCGCGCCGTCGAGACCAATCTGTCTCGCGATTTCGGGGGTTAGGGTTTTCACGTTGAGCCCAAGTCCTGTTTTTGCCCGAGCCTTGTCCGAGTTCTCCAAATCGCTTCCGGGCTGTCGTCGCGGTCCGGGAGGAACCGGTCTGTTGCTTCGAGCCTCCGAGCTGTCGTTTCGTTCCTCGAGTTTCACTGAAGCAGTCATCTTTGCTCCAGCTCTGACGTAATCAATGTTGGCGAAGCTGCCTACCGGGAGCGCCGCAATGCGTCGTATCAGCTCGCGCACGCTCTTCACTTTTTGCCCGTTAATGCTCGTGATTACGTCACCGCTTTGCAATCCAGCGTTGGCTGCGGGGCTCGACTCGCTGGTCAACTCACGAACCAACACGCCTTCGCCGTCGGGCACTTTATTCAATCGAGCGACCTGCGGTGAAATCTCTTGCGGGGTGATGCCGAGAAACCCTCGACGCACGCGGCCTTCGGTCACGAGTTGATTGTAGACATCGACCGCAGTCGATGAAGGCAGCGCAAAACCGATTCCATTATATGCGCCGGTATTGGTTGCTATTTGAGTGTTGATGCCGATTACTTCACCCGCAAGGTTGAGGAGAGGCCCGCCTGAGTTACCCGGATTGATGGCGGCGTCAGTCTGCAGGAACTGCTGGAACGGAGTCGCGCCGCTTTCAGTCACGCGGTCCTTCGCGCTTATGATTCCGGCCGTCACCGTTTGCTCGAGGCCAAAAGGAGAGCCGATCGCAAGCACCCAATCGCCGACGGCGAGCTTATCTGAATCGCCCATTCGTGCGGCAGGCAGCGGCTTATTGGTTTCAATCTTGATGACCGCCAGATCGGTCTGCAAATCGATGCCGATCACCTTCGCATCGTTCTCGGTTCCATCCGCGAGCTTGACTCTGATCTTTACCGCCCTCGACACAACGTGCGCGTTGGTCAGGATGAATCCGGCAGAATTCACGATCACTCCCGAACCCGTGCCCTCGCGCGAGTACACTTCGCTTTCATAAACTTTTATGTGAGCAACGCACGGCTCAACGTCTCGCGAGACTCGCGCAAACACCATCGACAATGCATCGAGCGTCGCCGGCGAATTGCTTATGCTCAGACGATTGTCCTCGGGCGAGACACCAGCGATCGTCGACGCGCCGCCGACAACCGCTCGATTGTCTTCAGATTTCGCGCGAGCGATGCCGTGGACAATGGCGCCCACGGCGATTCCGATCGACAAGCAGGTCACGGCTACCAGGATGACGATTAGACGCGTTTGCCGTGAATGAGAATAGGAATCAAGGTGATCTCGAGAGGCTCCGCTTCGTTCGTACATCACAACTCCTTTGCAAAGCGCGAGAGAGGTTGGTCGACAATTAGGGATTCAGATTTCAGCGATTCGTGTCGAATTATAGCAGAGGGAATATTGATAATGAAGATAAGCACTCGCAGGCATGTTTTCGCTGACGCTGCTTACAGTTGATTGGAAGGCCCAGCGAGGAAGCCCTGCTCGATCAGCTTCGGAATAAC
>Ga0075436_100002254_pt1 | contig 13316 bp, 12 predicted proteins | sample RhiMethybrSRZTD5_FD_75303 | JGI IMG/M metagenome (GOLD analysis project Ga0075436, IMG submission 75303) | Populus rhizosphere microbial communities from Tennessee, USA - Rhizosphere MetaG P. TD hybrid SRZTD5 | ecosystem: Host-associated > Plants > Roots > Rhizosphere > Soil | place: USA...
TTCGCTTCGGCGGCGACAAGGACCGCAGCGGCGGAGCGGTGTGGTCGCCAGACGGAAAGTGGATCGCGTTCTTCGGCAAACTGGGCGACAAGCACGGCTTGATGATTGCAAGACCCGACGGCTCCGACGTCACGGTTCTGGCATCGCCCGAAGGCACGAACAGCCCGCTGCCGGGCACCGGCAATGAGGTCGCGTGGTCGCCCGACGGAAAGCAAATCGCCTACATTTCCTCGACGCCAGACATCAGAGCGGCAGATGCTAGCGGCGATCCGATGGTGATCACGCGGTATCTCTACAAGCCGGACGCAGGCGAAGGCATGACGCGGTTCAACGACAATCAGCGGCTGCACATTTTCGTCGTGAACGTGGGTACCAAGCAGACCAGGCAGCTCACCAAGGGCGACACGGATGAGCATTCGATCGACTGGTCGCCCGATGGCAAAGAGATTTTGTATTTGGCGAATCCAGAGCCAAACCAAGACGAATTTTTCAATTACGACGTGTTCGCGCTGAAAGTGACCGACAATAGCGTTCGCAGGATTACCGCGACGGAATTCAACGAATATGATCCGATGTGGTCGCCCGACGGCAAGAAGATTCTTTTTCGCGGAACGCGCCGTGGTCTGACCGACCGCGAAACCACCATGGAAGACACGCATGTGTGGGTCATGAACGCGGACGGCAGTGACCGTCGGGAAATTGGCGCGGTGATTGACAATCGGCAAGGTACGCCACACTGGTCGCCTGACGGCAATTCTGTGTACTTCACCGTGCAAGAACGAGGCAGCAACTATTTAATGCGACTGCCGATTTCGGGAGGAAAACCTGAGTATGTTGTGAAGGAGCCGGGTTTTGTCGGTGCTTTCTCGGTCGCGAAGGATGGTTCGGTGTTTTACAGTTACGCGTCGCCGCGTGACCTGTCGGAGTTGTACTCGAAGAGCGGGAGCGGCGCGCCTCGTAAGTTAACGGATTTGAACGCGCAAGTTCTCGCCGGGAAACAGATTGCAGAGGTGGAATCGTTAACTTTCATCAGTAACGACAATAAATATGAGGTCGAAGCGTTTCTCACTAAGCCGCCTGGAATTACAGCAACATCGAAGCATCCGATGATCGTCAATATTCACGGCGGCCCGCACGGGCAGAACGGTCCGGCATTCAACTTCAAAAACCAGGTGTACGCGGCGCACGGCTGGGCCACGCTGAACGTGAACTATCGCGGCTCGACGGGCTACGGACAGAAATTTGCCGACGCGGTGTTTGGCGATCAGAACGGAAATGAAGGGCAGGATGTTTTGTATGGCGTCAACGCAGCGGTGCGGCGCAACGCCTGGATTGACCGCGAGCGCCTCGGGATTGAAGGCGTCAGCTACGGCGGGCAACTGACGGACTGGCTGATCACGCAGACCAATGAGTTCAAGGCGGCCATTCCCATCGCGGGGATCGCCAACCTGGTGAGCTACAACTACATGACCTATTACAACCAGTATGAAGAGATGGAGTTCGGCCAATTCCTGCATCAGGGCAATTTGATGGATGTGGCGTGGGAGCGCTCAGCGCTGAAGCACGTCGCCGCAGCACATACGCCGACGATGCTCATGCACGGAGAAAACGACAACGACGTGCCGATTGCGGAAGCGGAGCAGTTTTTCATTGCGCTGAAAGACGTGGGGACGGAAGCTGTTTTCGTTCGCTACCCGCGCGAAGGGCACGGCCTTTCCGAGACCGGACACAACATCGATTCTATTAACCGCTGCATTGCCTGGTACGAGAAACATTTCCCGAAGCCAGGCGCTGAGGGAATTACAAACGTTCAGCCATAGCGCACTCGCGGTCCATGACGGAATCTTCGGCACTCTCTGGAGTACGCTGTGAGCCAGTTGATGCCCAGCGTGATGGTGGCCAGTACACCACGTAGCCATTTGCCGCCAGCTCAGGCAGCAGGCGCAAAGAGAAAAGCCCAGAGGAAACGGGGCTTTCAAAACTCATAGAGAGCCAAGAATAGACTAATACTAGGCTTTGGCTTCCGTGCCTGCGGCGGCGGTGGCCGCAACTGGCGTGGCTTCTTCTTCCTCGCGGCCAGCGCGCTTGATGCGGGCGGCCTTGCCCTTCAAATCACGGAGGTAATAGAGACGGGCGCGGCGAACCTTGCCTTTGCCGACCACTTCGATGGAGCTAATCGAGGGAGAATGCAGCGGGAAGATGCGCTCGATGCCCACACCAAAGCTTACGCGCCGGACTGTAAACGTTGCGCTGGAGGCACGCCCTTTCTTCGAGATCACCACGCCTTCAAAGGCCTGGAGCCGCTCCTTTTCCTTCTCGCCCTCGCCTTCCTTGAGGCGGACGTTCACGCGAATGGTATCGCCCGCGCGAAACTCGGGAAGGTCTTTGCGCAGCTGCGCATCATGCAATTTTCGAATTGCCGGGTTCATGTTCGTGCTTCCTTTTAGACCCACTCAGGCGGGGCCAGCTCTAGAGAGACAAACTCTAATTATAGAGAAAACCGAAGAAAAAGCCTAGTCAATTGGAAGCCCCCCGGATAACGTCCAACCTGGGCTTCCAATTATGATTATGAGATGAAAGCTACGTTGAAGCCGCAACGGACGAGCCGCGGCGAATGACGGTTTCCGCAAAGCGTTCCATTTCTTCGAGTTGCGGGCTGAACTGCAGCAGGACGAGGTCTACGCCCGCCGCCTCGAATTGAGCAAGGCGCTCGGCTACTTGTTCGGGAGTTCCAACCAGGCCGGAGCGCAAGCCGCGGTTTGAAACGGAATAGTCTTCGAGGGAAACGCGCTGCTCCAGTTGCGTACCGGCGAGCCACTGCTGGTAATTTGCATAACCCGCAGCGGACTGGTGAACGTCCGTAATGCGACGCAACTCTTCTTGGGCCTCTTGCTCCGTTTCCCGAACGATAGCGTATCCCGCAACTCCAAACTTCAGCGGCGAAAGGTTGTGCTTTTCCCGGCGTTCGCGGAGGTCCGCGATTTTTTCCCGTACTCGTTCCGGCGGATCCCCGTGCATCAAGTAGGCATCGCACTTTTCGGCGATGAGTTCTTTGGCCGCAGGGGATTCGCCTCCCGCATAGAGTGTAGGGCGTGGCTTAGCCACCGGCTTGGGTTCGAGGACGTTATCTTCCACCCGGTAGTACTTTCCCGAATACGAAAAATGATCTTGCTTCCACACACCATCCAGAACGTCGAGCCATTCGCTGGTGCGCGCGTAGCGGTCGTCGTGCTGTTCGAACGCCACGCCGTACTTGCGCGCTTCGTCAGCCCACCAGGAGGAAACGACGTTTAGCGTGAGACGCCCGTTGCTGATGCGGTCGATGTTGGCTGCCTGCTTGGCCAGCAACGCAGGCAGATGAAACGTAGGACGGACAGCCACCATCAACTCAATCTTCTCGGTGACCGCGGCCAGGGCAGCCGTCGTGGACAACGCATCGAGTGAATCGGCTTCCACACCTTTGATGTCGTTGAGATTCAGTTCGGCGATCAGCGTTAAGTCGAAGCCGATTTGTTCGCTGCGCTGTACAAGCCGCTTCACGTACGGCCACGTCGCTTGCATGTTTTCGTTTTCGATATTGCGTAGCCATCCGCCAAAAACGGGTAGCCAGTATCCGTATCTCATCGCGGGCCTCCCGTAGCAGCAACGCGATCCGCATCTTTTACTTCGTGGCCCTGGGCTTCCGCAATTAGAAAATCCGCCAGCCTTGCATAAGGATTGAACCCGATGACGCGGACGGGGTCAGCCACGAAATTCGAAAGAGCATTCACGTCGTAGTAGAGCTGCCGGCCGGTGCGCTCGTCGAAAACGTACTCGATGCCGCCTACTTCAACTCCGGCGAGCTCAACGATGCGTTTGACGTCTTCGATGACTTGCCGGGGAGGCTCGTAGCCTTCGACTTTCATGCCAGTTTTGGGCGCATCTACCGGGCACGCGATGCGCGTCAGCTCTTCGCCGCGCGTGTTCTGACAAATGTCTGCTGGACACAGGTTGAAGCTTTCGCCAGTGATATGAATTCGGATGGCATAAAGGTACTTACCGCCGAGCACTTCGACGCGTGTAATGATTCCATCTCGGGCAGTAAAGGCTTCCTGGACCAGGGCCGTCGAATCAATGCCGAAGTAGAGGCGATTCGCTTCGACGGCAGCTCGCAGTTGCTCGGGAGAACTAAACCGTTCAATTCCTGCCCCGCTGCCTCCAATATTCGGCTTCAACACCACTGGGTAACCGATGGCCTCGGCAGCAGCCAATGCCTGCGAGGGGTGATTGATGACTCGAGCCTTCGGATAGGGCAGACCCAGCTTTTCCAGATTGGTGAGTTGCTGGGCTTTGGAAATTTCGTGCGCGAAGCAGCGATAGCCATTCACCACGCGAACGCCCTTCGCTTCGAGGTGTGCGAGGTAATTCAGCGTATAGAAAACTCCGTGGGCTAGTCCGCGCTGCCACGCGGAAGGACTCATCCGATTGAAGAGCAATGAATATTCGCACTCGGGGGAGGCCGCATCGTAGTGGTGATGGCGCGCATCAATCTTCAGCCAATTTACACCGCGCTCGTCGAGCTGCTGAAATAACGGCCGGAACCAATCCGGATGCTCGTAATAAATCGCAATTGGCTTGTCCAATTTGTAGCCGTGGCTGTTCATTTCCCTGCTCATCTCGACTGTCTCATTAGATGGGAAAAGACTGCAAGCCGTTCCCTTTTATTCCCCTGAGAGAAGATCGGGGCGGTTGCGTCGCGTCTTTTCCAGGGCTGCAGCGCGCCGCCATTTGGCGACTTCCGCATGGTTTCCGCCAATGAGGATTTCCGGAACTTTCCAGCCACGGTATTCGGCGGGGCGTGTGTAATGCGGATAATCCAGCACCATACCATTGGCAGCCGCTGACTGCTTCGCAGCCAGCCGTGAGGCTGGCACAGAAGAGAGGCTTTCGTTGAACGATTCATTTTGTGACGAAGCTTCGTTGCCCAGCGCGCCTGGGATAAGCCGCGTGACGGCATCCACCACCAGCAGCGCAGGTAGCTCTCCGCCGCTCAGCACGAAGTCTCCGATGGAAACCTCCTCGGTCGCGAGGTGCTCCGCTACGCGCTCGTCCACACCTTCATAACGCCCACAGATCAGAATCATTCGCTGGAGCTGCGAATACCGTCGCGCCGTTTCCTGATGGAAGAGTTTTCCCGCTGCGGACATCAGCACAATTGCGGTGTTCGGATCTCTTGTGTCCCGCGAAGTCGCGTCGCCAACGCTGCGGCCCAATAAGGATTCGACAGCTTCAAACAATGGCTCCGGTTTTAATACCATGCCCTCGCCGCCGCCAAAGGGCCGGTCGTCCACAGTGCGGTGACGGTCTTTGGTGAACTCCCGCAAGTCCTGAACGTGCGCGTGAATCAGCCCGGCCACGCGCGCCCGGCGGACAATTCCGTGCTCGAGGGGGCCTGTGAAAAAGTCAGGGAAAATGGTGACAAGATCGAATCGCATGTGCGGTTATCTCAATGCCTAGAATTATGCACGGCGACGCCCATCAACGGAATCTCTTATTGTCAATTCAAGTCGCGCATGCCTTCCGGCAACGCTACGTCAATGCGGCGCGCGAGGAGATCGATCTTCGTGCAGATATCCATGGCCAATGGGATCAGCAGTTCGCCTTGCGAGGTGTCGACTTGCAGAAGCGGTGTCCCTGCCACCTCTTCACCGGGAAACTGAACGTCGCGGACGGTGCCAAGAAGGACTGGAACTTCAGCCAGTGAACAAGGCGAGGATGCAACTACGGGCAGGTTTGCGGGAGACTCGAAGACACTGCAGCCAATAAGGTCGGATACGAAATACTGTCCCGCGGGCAAACTCACGCGCTGTTCGAGCGGCAGAAGCACTTCGAATTCCCGAAGCTTCTCAGCCTCAGAAATCGAATTCACGCCCTCGAAATGGAAGACGATTTGGCCGCGATGGCTCTGGTTCAACCAGCAGGTTTTTAGCGCCATGCGCCGAGGCACACTATCCCCTTGCGGCGTTCCGAGGAAAACTTCCTGCAATTTGGAAAGCCGTTCGGGAAAATCGGTAAGAATTTCGGCAGCAACTTCACCTTTGTTGCCTCGCGCACGAAGGATGCGCGCCACCAGGACCCATCGTGGAGTGTCGGAGTTCAATGGAGCTTCGAAGATTTTGATGCGAAAGCGGCAACGGCGCAAGCCGACGCGGGGAATAGCAGCCTTAGTCTTCGAGAATCTCGAGTGTAAACCGCTTCTTTAATTTCATACCTGCCGCGCCAAGCAGCGTGCGAACCGCTTTGGCTGTCCGTCCCTGGCGGCCTATCACTTTCCCCAAGTCCTCGGGATGCACGCGCAGTTCCAGGACGGTCACCTGCGACCCTTCGACGGATTTCACTTGGACGTCCTCGGGATGGTCCACGAGGGCCCTAGCGATGGATTCGACCAGCTCCTTCATTTGGGCAACTCCGCTTGAGCTTATTTCCAGCGGCAACTTGCTGCGCCCTTCAGAAACGGTCAACGCCTCATTGGCACCATGGGGTAGACCATAACGCCGTAGAACGACGTCCCGGCGGAGGCCGGCACGCAATGTTCAGGGAGCTGGGATGAGCGTTTACGCGATTTTCTGCTGACGTAGAAAACTGCGTACTGTATCGCTGGGCTGCGCGCCCAGACCAATCCAATGTTTAATGCGCTCGGCGTCGAGCTTGATCTCCGCGGGCTTTTTCAGCGGATCATAGGTTCCCACCGCTTCCTTGATGCGGCCATCGCGTGGCCGAGTCCTCTCGATGACCACCACGCGGTAAAAGGGCTTCTTCTTCTTGCCAATCCTGGACAAACGAATCGTGAGCACTAACGGAATCCTCCTAAACTTCTACATTGTAGCGTGTCTCGATGCAGTGCAGCAACAAAGTTTCGTAGTGGAGCGAGTTTCCTTGCCTCGTATCCCACGCGAGGTTGAAATGACTTAGCGGGGGATCTGGGGAACTGGACCGCAGAGAGGAACGCCGGGACACAATCCAAAGGAGAATACGAAACCAGCCGGGTACATAATACGACTCCAGAGTGAAACCAGGACGTTGTCTAACCGATGGAGAATGAATAGACTAGCGTTAGTTTTTGCGAGGTCCGCCCTGCTACCCTCCGGCAAGTTTTCTCGATTCGCCCTCTCAGTTGCCTGCTTGCTCACCGGGGTGCTGATCCTGCTGGTGGTGGGCGCGCCGAGGAACGGCCAAGTGGCCGCAGACCTCCTGCAATCCACAGTCGCCGTAGCGGCTGGAATCTGTGCAATCCGCATTACCAGAGCATCCAGAGGACATCTGCGCCGGCTCTGGTTATTGTTCACGATTTCGGTATTCCTGGTCTGCGCGGCCCAAATCCTCAAAACCTATTACAAACATATCGTCCACTTACCGTTTGCCAGTCCGTGGCCTTCGGACATCTTATTCATCCTTTGGGTCATTCCTGCCCTGATGATGTTTTTGCCGCGTTCCGAAGACGAATCCGGGGGCATCGATTGGCCAACGATTCTGGACTTTGTCCAGGTGGGAATCGTCGTGCTGACCGCGTATCTATACTTTTTTTACCTTACATCGCGGTGGCAGGCGGAAGGGACGCAGATGGTCTTTAACGTCTTCCGGACCCAAATGTATCGCGACACCGCTATTGCAGCGGCGTTCGTGGTCGGGTCATGGGCCAGCACTTCGCGACCGGTTAAGGCGTTGTTCAATGGGGTTGCAGTGTTCTTTCTTCTAGAGGCGGGCTGGGCCCTTTATCTCGTCAATGGGCCAACCCCAGGCAGGATCAATTGGGCCGACGTGGTGTGGTGCGCGCCGTATCTCTTCCTGACGTCATTCGCGTCGAGGTGGAAAACGGAAGAGGCTGCTGTCGCACTGCAACCAGCCCCTCCCAGCAAGGCCACGATCCTCTCGCGCGTGCTGCCCGCCTGCATACCACTCGTGGTCCTGTGGATGAGCCGGAGAATCGCCCACGAACAAATGACGCTTGCTTGGACTGCAATTACGGCATCGTTCTTTGTATCCACGGCCCGTTTGATTCTTACCAACGAAAGACAACTCCGTATCTCTGACAATTTGCGCAAGGTGGAGGTCGCGCTGCAGCAATCGTCTGAGATGTTCACAACGGCATTTCGGTCAAGTCTCGACGCCATCAGCATCAGTTCAGTTCCAGACGGGCGGTACCTGGTCGTGAATGAAAGCTTCCTGCGTATGACCGGCTACACGCAGGAGGAAGTGCTGGGCAAATCCGCTGCCGACTTACACCTGTGGGTTGATGAGGAGCAACGATTACGGATTCTTTCGAGGCTTCACGCCGGGGCCGAGGTAAGACAAGAAGAGTTCTTCATGAGGACCAAGGCGGGAGAAATTCGAACGGGGCAAGTCTCCGCTGCCAGAGTGCAACTCGGGGACAGGTCGGGAGTTCTGGGAATGGTTCGAGATGTGACGGACCGCAGGCGTGCCGAAGAGGCTCTGCGAGTCAGCGAGGAGCGTTTCCGCACATTGGTGCAAGGCTTGCACATTGGCATTGTGCTGCTAGGGCCCAATGCAGAAACGCTTTTTGCCAACCGCGCCGTGCTCGAAACCTTTGGAGTACAAAATGAGCAGGTTGTGGGCAAGAGTTCCGCTCAATTTGAGGCAAGAGCGATTCGAGAAGATGGGACGGAGATGCCGTTTAAGGAACGTCCCGCGCCGCGTGCGATTGCCACGAAGCAGCCCGTTTACGGAGAAATTGTAGGCTGGCGGCGTGGGACATCGAATGATGTGCTATGGACTCTGGTGGACGCCCTGCCGCAAATGAATCAACAGGGAGAGGTAGCCAGCGTGATTCTTTCGATCAGCGACATCACGGAGCGAAAAAGAGCAGAAGAAGCGTTGCAAAGAAGCGAGGAGCGTTTCCGCACGCTTGTTGAAAGTTTGCATGTTGGAGTGGCCCTCATGGGGCCACGAGCCGAGATCCTGTTCGCCAACCAAGCGGCGCTGGAGATTTTTGGGCTCTCGCTGGAAGAGGTCTTGGGAAAAACATCGGAGGAATTCGGGTTTATGGCGCTTCGCGAAGACGGAACAGAAATTCCGTTTGAGAAGCGCCCGGCTCCGATGGCCTTGGCCACCGGGCAGCCTGTTCATAACCAAGTGTTGGGGTGGCGCCGCCCTGGATCGGGGGAGGTGTTGTGGATTCTTGGGGAGGTTGTGCCACTGTCCACCAAGGACGGCAAACCGGATAGGCTTGTGACGGCATTCAGCGACATTACGCAACGCAAGGAAGCGGAAGAGGCGCTCCATCAACTTTCGGCACGTTTGCTTCGGCTACAAGACGAGGAACGCCGAAGATTAGGCAGAGAACTTCACGACAGTCTGGCGCAGAGCGTGATGGCAGTGAACCTCGATCTCGCGCAAGTGACTCGTTCGTCCGTGCCACTGGACAAGAACGCACGGCACGCGCTGTCCGAAGCGCGGAAAGTGCTTCGAGAAATGTCGCGCGAGATTCGCACCCTTTCCTACCTGTTGCATCCGCCTGTGCTCGATGAGTTGGGTCTGGCATCCGCCGTGAAAGAGTATGCACATGGATTCAGCGAGCGAAGCGGGATCGCCTTGGAAATTGATATCCAGCCCGATTTCCGCAGGATGCCGCAGGAGGCGGAAACTGCATTTTTCAGGATCGTGCAGGAAAGCCTTGCGAACATCCAGAAGCACTCCGGCAGCCCGACGGGAACGATTCGATTGTGGGACGGCCAGGGCCGGGTCCAACTTGAGATCAGGGACCAGGGCCGCGGAATGGCCGCCAAACTTGGCAAAGACGGTGGCGGCGTTCCAAAGGCTTCTCGCCTGGGCGTCGGTATTCTTGGTATGCGCGAAAGAATGGCGCAACTGGGAGGTACCCTTGAAGTGCAATCCACTGCATCGGGAACCGCAGTTCACGCTACAATCCCTTTAGCACTCGAGGGAACCCATGGCACCCCTTCGCATCCTTGTGGCTGATGATCACCAGGTTGTGAGGACAGGGCTCCGAGCCTTGCTGGAGTCCAAAACCGGGTGGCAGGTTTGCGCCGAGGCAGCGAATGGGCGAGAGGCCGTAGAAAAGGCCGGTGAGTTGCAACCGGACGTAGCTATACTCGACATCGGAATGCCCCTGTTGAATGGCGTGGATGCCACTCGCCAGATTCGCAAGGTATCTCCTCTAACAGAAATCCTCATTTTGACCATGCACGACTCGGAGCACATGATCCAAGGCGTCTTGGATGCGGGGGCGCACGGGTACATCCTGAAAGACGACGCGGACAGGAATCTCCTTGCTGCCGTGGAATCCTTACGCAAACACAAACCGTATCTGTCCTCGCGCGTTTCCGCGGCTGCCGCGACGACTCAACCGAGTACCGATGGAATCGAACGCCCGGCTCGGCGTTTGACTCCGCGTGAGCGCGAAATCGTTCAACTGCTTGCCGAAGGAAAAAGCAACAAAGAAATCGCCAATTATCTCAACATCAGTGTGAAAACCGCGGAAACGCACCGTGCCAACATCATGCTCAAAATGAACTTCCACTCCGTTACAGAATTGGTCCGCTACGCCGTAAAGAACAAAATCATCCAGCCTTAGCTGGCTCGCGCAACAGTTCCACCTGCCCCACCGTTCTACAGGGAAACCCCTAGGGAATCAGCCGAATTTGTTTCAAAGCGGAACGCGTGCATTCTTTGCTCAACACTTCGAGTGAAGTGTGTCCCCAAGAGCGTGGCATGAAGCCCAGCGATCGCCCCATTCGCGTCTTAGTGGCCGATGATTCGGCAACGGCACTCGCTTGCATTTGCCGGTACCTGGAGTTCGAAGGTTCGTTCGAAATCGTGGGAACGGCCTCCGATGGTCTCCGTCTGGTGCAAAAAGCAGGGCGCTTGCGCCCCGACCTGGTGCTCACGGACCTGAGCATGCCGCTCCTTAACGGACTCGAAGCGACAGCAGAGTTACGAAGGCTTTTTCCCGAGCTTCGCATTGTTGTCGTCACGCAGCTCAGCGGGCTGTCTCTGAGGGAAGAATGCGTGAGACGTGGAGCTGATGCCTTGGTCGAGAAGAGCCAAATGCCCGAAAGACTTATGGAGGAGGTTGCCAAGCTTTTCCCAAGAGATTCCGCCCTCGAACGAGGGTGACTGCCAGCCAGATTTATGAATGCAAAGGCCAGTCCAGAGTCCAGCCGGGAAAGCAAGACGGAGCCATGGAGTCGCAGTCTTATCAAATTCTGTTTATCGGAGAGGATCTTTCTCGAATGCAGGCCTATGTACAGATGCTGCAAGCCGAGGATGTCTTTTTTGATGTAACGAGAGAAATGAATTGGCAATCGGGTTTGACGCGGATTGCTTCTAGGGCGTCTGAACGACCTCTGCCCGATGCGATTTTGTGGGAACTCCCCACCTCCAGCGGGGCCACCTTGGGCTCCATGAAAGACGGCATCTTTCAGCTGGGTTGCATTCCCGTCGTGCTCCTGATTTCTGAAAATCAAGAGCAACTTGGAAAGCAAATGATCGAGGCAGGAGCCAGCGAATACCTTGTTAGAGAAACGCTGAATAAAGATTTGCTCCAGAGAGCCCTGCGTTACGCGATTGAGCGGAACCGCGCCGAGAACTCCGTACGACAGTGGGAAAAGCGCTTCGAGGATTTGTTCGAGAACACGAAGGACATCCTGTTCATTCTGGACCTGGAGGGCAACGTCACCTCCGTGAACAAAGCGGCCGAAGAAGTGATGGGCTGGCCTCGAAATGAAGCCCTGAAGAAGAACATTAAGGGCCTTGTCGCACCAGAACACGCCGCCCTGTGCAGTGAAGTGATGCGCCGCATCGGGAACGGCGAGCCTTTGCAACATTTCGAAATCGCCATGCTGCGGAAAGATGGGCGCAAGGTCCTGCTGGAAGTCAGCGCTCGCCTGATCCGTTCGAATGGAAAGAAAGATTGCGTGCAGGGGATTGCCCGCGACGTCACGGAGCGGCGCCAATTGGAGAACATGGTTCGCCAATCGCAAAAGCTCGAGGCCATCGGCAGGCTCTCAGGAGGTTTGGCGCACGACTTCAACAACCTCCTCTGCGTCATCAATGGGCATACGGAACTCTTGACGGAAGCGCTCCAACCAGGAGACCCGGCGCTTCGGAGTGTGACACAGATTCGAAAAGCGGCGGACAGTGCCGCGGCGCTGACTCGCCAGTTGCTGGCCTTCAGCCGGCGTCAAGTTTTTCACCCCCAGGTTGTGGATCTCAACGCCATCGTGACGGAAACCGAGAAGCTCTTAGCCAGGTTGATCGACGAGCACATCGAGTTTTACACCGCGCTGGATTCTGCGCTGGGCCGCGTCATGGTCGACCCGGTTCAGGTTGAGCAGGTCATCATCAATCTCGTCCTCAATGCCAGGGACGCTATGCCCAAGGGCGGAAAACTCACGATTGAGACTAGCAACTTCGATCTCGAGGAGAACCATCAGTCAAAGATTTCTCAGATTCCTACGGGCAAATACGTCCTCCTAGCGCTGACGGACACAGGGTGCGGCATGGATGAGGAAACGCAAAGCCGTATTTTCGAGCCGTTTTATACGACCAAAGAGATGGGTAAAGGAACCGGGCTGGGATTGGCAACCGTTTATGGAATCGTGAAACAAAGTGGCGGGTTTATCTGGGTCTATAGCGAAGAGGACCGGGGCACAACATTCAAAGTTTATTTGCCTCGCGTGGCTAGTCCTTTGACCGAGACACGCCCAGGCCGACACATCGAGATCAGCAAGGGGACAGAAACCATTTTGGTCGTGGAAGACGCTGAGCCCCTTCGCGCGTTGACGAAGGAGTTTCTTTCAGCCAGTGGATATACGGTCCTGGAAGCAGCAAATGGTGATGAAGCCATTCGAATCGCTCAGTCGCATGCTGGGACCATCGATCTGCTGCTAACCGACGTAGTCATGCCGCGAATGGGCGGCAAGCCGCTTGTCGAACAAATGGCGCAAATCCGGCCCAACACGCGGGTGCTGTACATGTCTGGATATCCGAATGACGGCATCGTCCAGGCAGGAATCCTGGCTAACGGTGTAGCGCTTCTCGAGAAGCCGTTCACCCGTGAGATTTTGTCCAAGCGTGTGCGGCACGTGCTAGATGAATCTGCTTTGACGACTTGAGTCTGGATCGCCTCGCTGAAAGTGCGGGCAACAGGAACTCTTGTTGCGAAAACAACTCCGACTCTCAGTCTGGTGAAAACGGGCCAATCGGTCCGGGAAGCAAAAGGAGAAAGGGAAATGGGCTCAAAGAAGATTCTTCTTGTGGATGATTCCAGTACGGCACGGCTGGTTACTCGCCTGATC
>Ga0075436_100002255_pt1 | contig 13316 bp, 16 predicted proteins | sample RhiMethybrSRZTD5_FD_75303 | JGI IMG/M metagenome (GOLD analysis project Ga0075436, IMG submission 75303) | Populus rhizosphere microbial communities from Tennessee, USA - Rhizosphere MetaG P. TD hybrid SRZTD5 | ecosystem: Host-associated > Plants > Roots > Rhizosphere > Soil | place: USA...
TGGAAGTCGACGGCCATCTTCCTGACCATGGACGAGGGCGGCGGCTACTACGACTCGGGCTATATCGAGCCGACGAGCTTCTTCGGCGACGGGACACGCATCCCGATGATGGCGATCTCGCCGTTCGTGCAGCCCGGGCACATCGACCATACGTACACCGACCACGTGTCGGTGCTCAAGTTCATCGAGGCCAACTGGCACCTGAGCCCGCTCTCGAGCCATAGCCTCGACAACCTGCCGAACCCCGTCGCCGGGTCGAACCCGTACGTCCCGCAGAACGGTCCGGCGATCGGCAACCTGATGTCGCTGTTCGACTTCCACCGCTCGGCAACGCAGATCGCGGCCGAGCGGGCGGAGCTCGTGGCGCTCTCGCAGCGCTACAGCCTGCGGCCGTTCGCGCACGCGATGGTGACCGCACCGGACTCCGGCGACCTCGACTGATCCGCGCGCCGACGGGGGCGCCGGCCCGGCCGGACCGGCGCCCCCGTCGGGTGTGGCTACGCCGACCGGAGCCACTGGAACCGATACCGGCCCCGGCATATGATCGGCCGACCGTGTTGGGGGGCCGACGGGTGACACCGCGATGAGCGTGCCGGGGATCGGACCGCGATTCCGCACATCGAGGGTCCGGGCCATCGCCGTCGGCGTCGTCGTCCTCGCGGAGCTGGCGATCGCGCTCCCGTTCCTGTTCGTCTCGCCGTCGACGGTGCGCGGCGTGCCCGGGCCGCTGCTCGTCCTGCTCGGGGTCGCCTCGGCCTTCGTGATGGGGCCCCGAATCGGCGCCGCGCTGACCGCCTTCGCCGTGCTGCTCGCGGTCGTGATCGTCGGCGAGAACGCCTACACGGAGCCGCTCGTGTGGATTCCGGTGGCGGTCGGGGTGGGGATCGTCGGCGACCGCGTCCGCCGCGGCGACGACCTGCGCCGGGCGCTCCTCGGCGAGCTGCGCCGCGGCCTCGTCACCGTCTCGCGCGAGCCCCAGGTCGGCCCGTACCGCATCGTCAGCCGCTACGTGCCCGCCGAGGAGGCACAGGTGCTCGCGGGCGACTTCTACGGCGTGATCCTCGAGCCCAGCGGCTCCGTGGCGGTGATGGTGGGAGACGTTGCCGGGCACGGCCCGGGCGCCGCGGCGGTCGCCACCCGGCTGCGTGCGTCGTGGCGCGGCCTGGCCAGCGCCGGCGTGCCCGCCAGCGAGGCCGCCCGCGTCCTCAACGACACCATGCTCGCCGAGCGGCGGCGCGCGTCGCTGCCGATGCTCTTCGCCACCCTCTGCCTGGCGTCGATCGAGCCGGACGGGTCGAAGGCCTGCTTCGTGCTCGCCGGCCACCCATCGCCCATCCTGGTCGCCGGCGGGGGCGTCGACGAGTACGTCCTCGAGACCGATCCGGCCATCGGCATCACCGACCATCCCGAGTGGACCGTGCACGACGTCGAGCTCCCCGCGGCCCCCTGGTCGCTCGTCTTCTACACCGACGGGCTGGTGGAGGGGCGGTCGGCCCCGGACGGGCCGCGCCCGTTCGGGACGGCCCGCCTGCACGAGCTGCTCGCGGCGGCCGGGCCGCCGCTCGGCGAGGGGGACGTCGACGCCGTCCTCGCGGCGGTCTCCGCCGCCAATGGTGGCCCGATGAGCGACGACATCGTGGTCGTCGCCGTGTCGCCCGCCTGATCGGGCCACGGCGACCCGGCCCCGGATAGAGTCCCCCTGTACCCGGCCGGACGGGGAGGTGTTGTGTGGCGCAGGGTGATCCCGGCAGCATCCGGGTCGAGGGCGACGGCTCGGCGCCGTGGGTGCTCGAGCTCCACGGCGAGCACGATCTGTCGACCGTCGGGGCGATCCACGCCCGGCTGGCGCCGATCGCCGACCGGGGCGAGGCGGCGGTCATCGACCTCTCGCAGGTGACGTTCATCGACTCGGCCGTCCTCACGGAGCTGATCGCGTCGCGCCGTGGCCGCGAGGACGGCGGCGGCGCGCGTCTCGCGATCGTCGCGCCGCCCGGGGGTTTTCCGGCCCGGATGCTCGGCCTGCTCCAGCTCGAGCGGGTCGTGGCCGTCTACGAGAGCCGCGACGAGGCCCTGGCCTCGTTCGAGCCCGCCGCCTGAGCGGCGCTGCTCAGCCTCCGCGCGGCCCCTTCACCGCATAGCCGGAGAGACCGCGCTCGAGGAGCGCGAGCGTGCGGTCTGCTCCCTCCCCGAGCCGGCGGGCGATCACCGAGTGGGGTGTGCCGGCGAGCAGGCCGGCCCGGGCCTGCGCGACCAGCGCCTGGTGGACGCCCATGAGCGCCGTTGCGGCCACCGTCGGGGCGATGTCGGCCGGGCCCGCGCCCTGTTCCTCGGCGATCAGCGTCGCCAGGGAGGCGGTGTAGCGGGCGAGCGTCTCGCGCTCGCGCGCGAGCAGGGCGGGGCTCTCGGCGATCGTGCGGGTGATGCCCGCCAGGCGCTCGCGGGCGGCGGCGTCCTGCTCGGCCAGGAGCCCACGCGGCCGGCGCACGAAGCGCCCGAACGCGGCAATGACCGGCTCGCCCTCCGGCCGGTCGCGGATGGCCGCGAGCAGCTCGGCCTCGAATGCCTCGAGGCGCCAGAAGACGAGGTCCTCCTTGGTGGGGAAGTAGTTGAAGACCGTCTGCTGCGAGACGTCTGCCGCCCGCGCGATCTCTCCCACCGTGACGGCCTCGAAGCCGCGCTCGGCAAAGAGCGTGCGCGCCGTCTCGGCGATCAGCTCGCGCGTGCGCACCTTCTTCCGCTCGCGGAGGCCCGGTTCGATCACACCTCTAGTGTATCTGCTCCAAACATGGGTTGCATCTAAAAATAGAGTGACTATACTTTCACTCATGACAGAGACCACCAACACCCGGGTCGGCGTCGCGTTCGCCGCGATCGTTCTGGCCATGCTCCCCGCCGTCCTCGACCAGACCGTCCTGGCGACTGCGCTGCCGGTGATCGCCGGCGACCTCGGCAGCCTCAGCGACGTCTCGTGGGTGGTGAGCGCCTACGTCGTCGCCGCGGCGGCGGCGACGCCGCTCTGGGGCAAGCTGGGCGACCGGCATGGCCGAAAGCTCCTGCTCCAGGTCGCCCTGGTCGTCTTCCTGGCGACGTCCGCGCTCTGCAGCATCGCCGCCGACATCCCCCAGCTGGTCGCGCTCCGGGCGGTGCAGGGCGCGGCCGCCGGCGGGCTCATGACGCTCGCGATGGCGGTCGTGGGCGACCTGGTCGCGCCGCGCGAGCGGGGCCGCTACCAGGGCTACATCGCCGCCACCTTCGCGGGTGCGACGATCGTCGGCCCGCTGGTCGGCGGCGCGCTCGTCGACGGCGCCGGCTGGCGCTGGGTCTTCCTCGTCAACCTGCCCGTCGGCGCGGCGGCGCTCGTCGGCCTGCACCTCCGGCTCCCCGGCCGGCCGCCCGGCCGGCCCGAGCACCCACTCGACATCGCCGGCGCCCTTCTGCTCGCCGGCGCCACGGCCGCGCTCACGCTCGAGTGCATCCTCGGCGGCGGCCACTTCGCCTGGGGCTCCGCGCCGAGCCTCGCCCTGATCGGCGGCGGGGTCGTCCTGACGCTGGCGCTGATCGCCCGCGAGCGCCGCGCCGCCGATCCGATCGTGCCGCTGACGATGCTGCGGATGCGGGCGATCGCCGTGTCGAGCTCGGCCCTCTTCCTGGCGACGGCCGCGCTCTTCTCGGTGACCGTCTTCGTGCCGCTCTACCTGCAGGCGACGACCGGGGCGAGCCCGACCGAGGCCGGCCTTCTGCTCGTGCCCGCGATGCTGGGGATCACGGTCTCGACGACGCTCTCCGGCCGCAGCATCACCCGCACGGGCCGCTACAAGCGCTTCCCGGTCGCCGGGCTCGCGTTGATGACGGTCGCCCTGCTCGTCCTCGCTGCCGTCGCGCCGGCCACGTCGCGCGCCGCGACCGGCGTCGGCCTGGCGGTGTTCGGGCTCGGATTCGGCATGGTGACCCAGGTGCTCGTCATCGCCGTCCAGAACGGCGTCGACCGGCGGGAGCTCGGCGTCGCGACCGCGGCCACCGGCTTCTTCCGCGGCCTTGGCGGGGCAGTGGGCGCTGCCGTCCTCGGCGCGGTGTTCGCCGCGGTCGCCGGCACGCACGTCGGCCAGGGTGGTATGGGCGGCCTGGGTGCCGGTTCCCGCGACGACATCGTCGATGCCGTGCGCGCGGTCTTCCTGGTCGCCGCACCGTTGGCGGCGCTCGCCCTCGCGGTCGTCCTGCGCTTGCCCGAGCGGCCGCTCTCGCGGTCGGCCGGATGAGTCAGACGGTCTGGCGCTCGAGGTCGCGAACGCGCACCGAGAGCGTCTCGAGCAGGGCGATCGCGATCGACGGCTCGCTGCGCAGGAGCTTCGCGAACGGGCCGGCCGCGATCCGCAGGGCGGCGAGCTCGGTCTCGGCCATCACCGTGGCTGAGCGCGGCCGCCGGTCGAGCAGGGCCATCTCGCCGAAGTACTCGCCCGGGCGCAGCGTGGCCGGCCGCGCGCCGCGGCGCACGACGGTGGCCCGGCCCTCGAGGATGATGAAGAACGTATGCCCCTGCGCACCTTCGCGCACGATCGCGGCGCCGGCGTCGAAGCGCACGGGCATCACCAGCTTCGCCACCTTGCGCAGATTGCGGTCGGAGAGACCGGCGAAGAGCGGCACCCGTCCCAGCACCGGCAGCGACACGCGCGGCAGGTCGCGCGGCGACGCGGTGGCGATCTCCGCCAGCCCGTCCGCCACAAGCAATCCGCCCGGTTTGGCCCCCATGCATCCCCCTCGCGATCCGCCCGATGATATCGGCGCGGCCGGCTTCGTGGCAGGATGCCTGTCGTGGCCGACGTCGTCGTCTTCATCCCCGCGTGGAACGAGGAGGAGAACCTGCCCGCCGTGCTGGACGAGCTCGCGGCGGAGCTGCCGGCCGCCGACGTGCTCGTCGTCGACGACGGGTCGACCGACGCCACGGGCGCGGTCGCGCGGGCGCGCGGCGCCCATGTGCTCGCCTTTCCCGAGAACCGCGGCCTTCGCGCCGGCATCGCGGCGGGCTACGGGTATGCGCACGAGCACGGCTACGCGGTGTGCGGCCGCGTCGATGCCGACGGCCAGCACCCGGTCGCGGAGCTGCGCCGCCTGATCGCCGAGCTCCAGGCCGGGCGCTGCGACGTGGCCGTCGGCTCGCGCTACCTCACGGGGAATGACCACCAGCCCTACCGCTACCGGATCGAGGGGCCGCGCCGGTTCGGCACCGCCGTCACCCGCCGCGCCGTCGGCGTCGTCCTGCGGCGCCCGTTCCACGATCCGATGAGCGGGATGTGGGCGGTCGGAGCCGCCGCCACCGAGCTGCTCTCGCGGCCGTACACGAGCGGGGCGCCGGAGGTCGAGGCGCTCATGCGGGTGGCCGACGCCGGCCTGCTCATGGAGGAGGTGCCCGTCGAGATGCGCCCGCGCGCAGGCGGCGAGTCGAAGCTCCAGGGCCGCAAGGCGATCGGGCTGGTCGTGACGGTGGCCGGGACGCTGTTCGTCGGCTGGCGGCTGATGCGGCGGCGCAAGTGAGCTGGGCGATCGTCATTCCGGGCAGCGGCCGCACCGGCCCCGCCGGCGCCTACCGGATCGGGCCGCGGGCGGTCGAGTGCGTGCGCGCCGCAGCCCGGCTGGCCGAGCCGCGGCGGCCCCGGGTGGTCGTCTTCACCGGCTGGTCGCCGGTCGCCGGCGGCCCCAGCGAGGCCGACCAGATGCGGGCGGCGTGGGACGGGCCGGACGACGTCGAGCTGCTCGTCGAGACGAGCGCGACCATCACCGCCGAGAACATGTCCCGCACGCTGCCGCTGCTGGTCGAGCGGGGCGTGCGCGAGGTGACCGTCGTCTGCGGGTCGCTGCACCTGCCCCGCGTCCGCTTCTACTTCGGCGGGGTGTACCCGCGCCACGGGATCCGCTGCAGCTACGTGCGTACCCGCCAGGTGCCGACGCCGCCGGCGCTCGGGCGCGAGCTGGTCGCGGTCGCGCTCATGCGCCGCCAGCGGCGCCGGGCGATCGCGGAGCTTGGCGGCCTACATGTGGCCGGTCAGGTACAGGCGGATGCCGTAGGCGATGCCCCAGGCCGAGAGGTGCCGGAAGGCGCGTGACTCGAGCCTCGCGGCGTTCCCGGGGCTGCGCATGTTCCCGGTCTCGATGAAGATCTTGGGCACGTGCGACAGGTTCGTACCGCCGTACGCGTCCGAGCGCAGGTAGCCGGTCGTGTACACGTTGGAGATCTTCATGCCGGTCGTCTTCCCGTACGCCTTCAGCATGGCCGCGCCGAGGCGGACGTCGTGCGCGATTCGGCGCGGGCCAAGCCCGACGTTGGGCAGCGGGTGGCTGGGCACGATGACGTAGTACCCGTGGGCCGAGGAGGCGGCGCCGTCGGCGTGGATCGAGACGGCTGCGTCCGCGTGGATCTGGTTGCCGAGCGCGGCCCGCCGGGTGATGCACGGGCCCCACGGCCGGACGTTCACGTGTGTCATCACGACCGTCGCCCCCATGTCTCGCAGGATCTTCACCACGTGCAGCCCCACCGCCAGGGTGTAACGCGCCTCCGGGTACCCCGAGTTGGTCGCGGTGCCCGTGGTGTCGCACGGCTTCGTGGCCCCGGGGATCCCGTAGAACACGGGCCGGTTGATCTCGGCCGGGTGCAGGCGGTTGCGGACGTTGTGGCCCGGGTCGATCAGGATCACCTTGCCGGCCAGCGACTTGACGGAGGCGGCTCCGGGGGCCGCCTCCGACCCTGCGCCCGCACTCGCGGGCGCCACGAGCGCGGCCGCCGCGACGGCGGCGACGAGGCTCAGACGGACACGACGGCTCATGCCGGGATCGTAGGCGTCCGATCACTCATGTATGAGGCTTCTGAGAACGGCGACGCTCCCGGCCCTCGTCGCGATTGCCGGGGCACTCATGCTCGGTGGCGGCGCGGCGCATGCCGATACACCCGCCTTCGTCCAGATCGGCGCGCCCGGAACCACCGTCATCCGCCAGACGAACGCGAACGTGATCGGGATCGCGGCGAACGACGCGCCCGATGTCGCCTGGCGGCTTTCCGACAGCCCGGCGACGACGGCGGGCGTGCTCGACCTCGGCCGGACACTCGCCTACGCGAACCACGGGTCGCTCGTGGACTGGTCGTTCACCGATCCCGCCTACGGCGGCGATCCGGGCGACGGGCCGCACACGGTCTACGTGCAGTGGCAGGACGGATCGGGGACGTGGTCGCCGGTCACCTCGGCGAGCGTCCTCGTGGACACGACTCCCCCACATGCCACTGCGTCGACCGACATCGGGAGCGCATGGACCACGTCCACGAGCGTCCAGGTCACAACCGCGGCGACCGACGCGCTGACGGGTACCACGCACGTGCGCCTCTCCAACGTCGACTGGACGGACGCGGACGGCCAACTCCAGCCCGGCACCTCGTACCCGGCCGCGGTCGAGATGCCGATCGCCTGGGACTTCTCGCCCGGAGGAGAGGTGTACGTGCAGTGGCAGGACGGCGCCGGCAACTGGTCGGGCCCGATCACGCTGCATGTCCACTGGGACTCCTCGCCGCCGCAGGTCACCGGCCTGCGCGTGGACCTCGAGGCCGACCACCAGATCGTCGGCGGCTCGATCCCGCTCGTGTCGACCTGGGCGCGATCGTCCACAGCGCCCTTCGACCGGAACGTCGTCCAGCGGCTCACGGGTGCGGGCGCGTACACGTCCGTGTACCGGGGCAGCGGGCACACGTATCTCATGCGCGCGGCCCCCGGCCGGATGTACCGGGTGCGTGTCCGGGCGTCGGACCTCGCGGGGCTCGTGAGCGGATGGGCGACCATGCCCGCCTTCACGACTCGGCTGGTCGACGACCGCGATCCGCGCATCATGTGGTCGCCGGGCTGGAAGCGCGTGGCCGATCCGACGGCGGTCGGGGGCAGCATGCGCTGCGCCCGCCGCTACGGACGCTGGGCCGACTTCCAGGTGCGCTGGGGCTCGGACATCGGGTTCGTCAGCCCCGAGGGCAGGCGATACGGAACCGCGGCGATCGCGCTCCGCGGCAGCCGTACCCCGTCCGCCACCGTCACCCTCACCCGTCCCACCGCGCGGCCGCGCATCCTTGCCTACCACTTCGCCTTCGGTCTGCGGCCGGTCGGCTACCCGGAGATCCAGGTGAGGGACGCGTCGAAGAGCGGCGCCCCGGTCTGCATCGACGCGTTCACGGTCCTGCGCTGAGCTCGATGCCCGCCTCGACGGCGAGCGCCCGCACGAGCTCGGCGGCCGGCAGCTCGCGGGCGAGCGGGTAGGCCTCGCCGGCCCAGAGGTTGATCATCGACCCGTCTCCGCGGGCACGCGCCTCCCGGCGCAGCGGCGCGGTGAGGTGGTGGATCTCCGGGTAGGCCGACACGGCGCGGCCGTCATGCTCGTCCATGAACGGGTTGACGATGCCTCTGGCAGCCCGGCCCGTGAACGCCCGGGTCATGCGCGTCGGCGCTGCGGCCTCGCGGAGCGCGTCCCGGTGCGGGGCCGCCGTGCCCGCCTCCGGGCAGAGCAGGAAGGCCGTGCCGAGCTGGCCGGCGCGGGCCCCGGCGGTCAGCGCTGCTGCGATCGCCGACCCCGACATCAGGCCGCCGGCGGCGACGAGCGGCGGGCCCGCGTCTGCGAGCAGCTGCAGCAGCGGGAGCAGCGAGCGCGCCGGCTCGGCGTCGCCATCGTCGAAGGAGCCGCGGTGGCCGCCCGCCTCGCTGCCCTGCACCACCAGCGCATCCGCGCCTCCGGCGGCAGCGACCGCCGCCTCCGAGGGGGTCGTCACGGTGACCCAGACCTCCGAGCCGGCGTCGTGCAGCCGGCCGACCGTATCGCTGTCCGGCATCCCGAACGTGAACGACACGACCGCGGTCGGATGGCGGCCGAGCAGCTCGAGCTTCTCGGCGAAGCCGTCGTCGTCGAAGGCCGGCTGGCCGACCGGGAGGCCGCGCTCGCCCGCCCACCGCCGGATCTCGTCTGCGTACGGCGTGTAGACGGCCGGGTCGGAGGCGTGCGCCGGGGTAAAGACGTTCACGCCGAACGGACGGGAGGTGCGCGAGCGAAGCTCCTGCAGCTGCTCCTCGAGCTGCGCCGGCGCGAGGTACCCGCTCGCCAGGAACCCGAGCGCGCGCGCTTCGCAGACGGCGGCGACGAGGGCCGGCGTCGAGGGCCCGCCGGCCAGCGGCGCGAGCACGATCGGAAGCTGCAGCTCGTCGAGCACCATCGTCGAACCGCATTCTGCCCGGGTTAGCGCGCTCCGGGCCCCGGCACTCGTGCGCGCTCAGCCGGCGGGGCCGCGCTCGGCCAGGTAGCGCTCGTTGAACGCGTCGAGCAGCGAGTCCTTCTCCGCCAGGACGCCGTGCGTGAAGGCGCGCGAGCGCACGCCGCGCTGGACGCGCTCGCAGACGACGTAGTCCTGGTGGGCGACGAGCTCGACGAACTCGACGATCTCGGACGGGTCGAATCCGGGATCCGCGATCGCCTCGGGCCGGAACAGGTACTCGGTGATGACCGTCGTATGCCCGGCGTCGCGCGGCAGCAGGATCGTCGAGATCGCGCCGGTGCCGGTCACGTCGATGAACATGTTCGGGTAGACCGTGCAGCCGTACAGGCTGTTGGCGTCGTGCTCGTCGAGCCCGGGCATGACCTCGAACCGCGACTTGCCGTTCGCCGTGAAGCTCGTGCCGCCGTCGGCCAGGGTGACCCCGCCGTCGCTCCGGTTCTTGTCGAACACCGCGCCCTTGCGGAAGGCGGGCACGACCTGGACGAGCTCGGGATGCACGGTCGGGCAATGCAGACACTCGTTGTAGTTCTCGATGAGGATCTTCCAGTTCGCCTCGATCTCGTTCACGGTCGTGTGGCCCGTGCGGAGCTCCGCCAGGTTGAACCGGTCGAACTTCAGCGGGTGGTCGTGCTGGGCTCCGAGCCAGTCCACGAGCGGCTGCGGATCGGGATCGAGGTGGACGAAGAGGAAGCCCTGCCAGACCCCGACGGGCACCGGCCAGAGCCCGAGCTGGGAGCGGTCGAGCTCGTCCACGCCGACGTTGGGCGTGCCGATCAGGCTGCCCTCGAACGAGTACGCCCAGGCGTGGTAGGGGCACTTGACGGCGCCCTTCATGCGGCCGGAGGTGTCGTCGCACAGGCGCGAGCCGCGGTGGCGGCAGACGTTGTAGAACCCGCGCGGGCTGCCGTCGCTGCCGCACAGCACGATGATGCTCTCGCCGGCGACGTCGACGGTGACGAAGTCGCCCGGCTCGGCCAGCGCGTCGGCCCGGCCCGCGTAGAACCAGTTGCGGGCGAAGACCTTCTCGCGCTCGATGTCGAACACCTCCCGGAGGTGGTAATCCCGCCCGGGGAGCGTCTTCATGATGCCTGCCGCCATCGCGGCCAGCCTACCAGTGGGCCGCCCTGCGGGGCCCGCCCTGCGGTAGCTTTGGGCGGATGGCGAACCTGGGGGGACGGCGCGCGCTCGTCACCGGCGGCGGCAGCGGGATCGGCGCCGCCGTCGCGGCGAGGCTGCAGGCGGACGGCGCGCACGTGACCGTGATGGGCCGCCGCGAGGCGCCGCTCGCGGCCGTCTCACCACACTACGTCGTCGGCGACGTGACGGACGCGGACGACTGCCGGCGGGCCGTCGAGGCCGCCGGCCCGCTCGACATCCTGGTGCACAACGCGAGTTCCGGCGGCGGCAGTGGGTCGCGGGACGTGCTCGACGTGAACATCGGTGGAGCGGAGAACCTCCTCGAGCACGCCGAGCAGGGGCTGGTCGAGCGCCGGGGCGCGATCGTCACCGTCGGGTCGACCGCCGCGGTCGTGTCGGGCGCGGTCGCCGCCGGCTACAACACCGCCAAGGCGGGCCTGGTCATGTGGACGCGCTCGCAGGCCGTCCGCCTCGGCCCGCACGGCGTCCGCGCCAACGCGGTCTGTCCCGGCTGGGTGCGCACGCCGATGGCCGACACGAGCATGGGCCGGATCGGCGGCGAGGTCGACGAGGCCTATCGGCAGGTCACGCGGTTCGCCCCGCTGCGACGGCCGGCGGAGCCCGACGAGATCGCCGCGGTGATCTGCTTTCTCGCATCACCGGACGCGTCGTACGTCACCGGCGCCGTGATCATGGCGGACGGCGGGTCGACCGCCGTCGACGTGCTGATGGTGGAGGAGCTGTGACCGCGCTCGTCAGGCCAGGGCATCCTCGAGACGCTCGAATATCGGGACCGATCCGTCGAAGCCGAGCGCCGTGAACAGCTCCCGCGGAGACGTGCCCGGGGCGACCACGAACCGCATCCGGGGCGTTAAGTCGCGACGGTAGGCCTCCAGGAGGGCGCCGGCGACCGTGCTGTCGATGAAGACGGCATCGACCAGGTCGACGACAATGACCCCCTCGCCGACTCCGGCATCGGCGAGGCACTCACGCACGAGATCGACCGTCGAGAGATCGTGTTCGCCCCACAACGTCACGATCCGCATGGTGTCGTGACGCCTGGTCGCGACTCGTCCCGGTGGGGGATGTGGATCATCGGCGACCATTTCCAAACGCTTCCTACCCCGAGCCTGGATTCCCCTTACATGCGTCTTCCCCGTCACGCGTGAGATCGCTCCAGACTTGCGAGCGCGTCGCGACGATTGTCGAAGAGGGGGACCGCGTCGCTCAACCCGGCCTGGTCGAACACGCGCCGGGCGAACGACCCCGGCGGTGCCGACACGACCAGCGCCCCCCGTTCGTCGTCACGCGCCGTGCTGAGGCCGCGAAAGATCGCGCCGACGGTCGAGCTGTCGATGAAGACGGCGTCGGACAGGTCCACGACGACGTCCGTGCCGTGCAGGAACACCGCCTCGAGCTGTGCATCGAGGGTGTCGACCGTCGCCAGGTCGTGCTCGCCGCGCAGCCTCAGCAACCAGACAGCCGCCAGCTTCTCCACGATCAGCTCTCCATGCATCACACGGAACGCTCCTGCCACACCGCGGGCCTCCCGCCAGAACATCGCAAGGACAGGCGGATTCGTTACGAGCGGTTGTCGTCGTCGAGCGGCGGGCCGACGACGGTCATGCCGGCGGCCTCGCCGAGCGTGCGGAATGCCGCCGGTGCCTCGGCGGTGCCGGCGTGCGCTGCGAACGTCTCGAAAAATGCCTCCATCCCGGCCGGGGTGAAGACGGCGAGCATTCGCGCCGGTGCGTCGGTGACGTTGCGCCACGTATGAGGCACGCCTCGCCGGATGTACATGCACGTGCCGGCTGGAGCTTCGCTCACCTCGTCCTCGAGCCGGAACTGGAAGCGCCCGTCGAGGACGTAGAGGAACTCGTCCTCGCCGGCGTGTGTGTGCAGCGGGGGCCCCTCCCCCGAGGCTGCGACGGTCTCGAGTGCGAGCAGGGCTCCATGCGTCTCCGCACCGCGAACCTTGAACGTGATCGAGCCGCCGACCGGGTTGACGACGGATACACCTTCGTCAGGCCCGAGCACCGCTCCGCGCACATCGTCAGTCATCGGTGGACCCTACCGGAGGATCGCCTATGGTGTGCGCCCGATGAGGGTCTATGCCTTCCACTGCGGCGGCGACCAGGCCGACTTCGCGGTCAACGACCCGTTCGACGAGAACGTCGGGAAGAAGCAGTACAGCCCGTACTTCTTCTACATGGTCGAGCATCCCGAGGGGCGTGTGCTGTTCGACACCGGCCTGCACCCCGAGATCGGCACCGACTTCGCCGGGCGCATGGGCAGCGCCGCCGGTGCGTTCCCGATCGAGATGCACGTAGACGGAGAGGTCGTCGGCCAGCTGCGAAGGCTCGGGCTCGGCGCCGAGGACGTCGATGCGGTCGTGCTGTCTCACCTGCACTTCGATCACGCGGGCGGGCTCGAGCTCGTCCGGCATGCGCCGGTCTACGTGCAGGCGGCCGAGTTGCGGACGGCCCGAAACCCTCCCCCGTACCAGGCCGATCTCTACATGCCGGCGGACTTCGAGCACGACCTCGACTGGCGGCTGCTCGACGGGGACCATGATCTCTTCGGCGACGGCGCTGTCAGGATCCTCGCCACACCCGGCCACACCCCGGGGCACCAGTCGCTCGTCATCGCGTTCGACGAGCGCGCTCCGCTCGTCCTCCTCGGCGACGCTGCCTACAGTCTCGAGAAGATGCGTCAGCGTCGACTTCCGGCGATCGTCTGGAGCCCTGACGCCATGGTGGAAAGCTGGGAACGGATCGAGCGCATCGAGCGCGACACGGGTGCCGAGCTGCGCTGCACGCACGAGGCCGACTACTCGGGCGTCCCGATCTCGCCATCGGCGTGGTGGAGCTGATCATGGCTCCGACGACGCTCC
>Ga0075436_100002258_pt1 | contig 13288 bp, 8 predicted proteins | sample RhiMethybrSRZTD5_FD_75303 | JGI IMG/M metagenome (GOLD analysis project Ga0075436, IMG submission 75303) | Populus rhizosphere microbial communities from Tennessee, USA - Rhizosphere MetaG P. TD hybrid SRZTD5 | ecosystem: Host-associated > Plants > Roots > Rhizosphere > Soil | place: USA...
GCTATTTTTTGGTCCTTACCGGTATTATCGTAGTGACCGGCAACTATCTTTACAATCAGCTCCATTTTCGCGAGCTCCTCCTACGCTTCGAATTGAGCCAAAACAGGCAAAAACTCGAAGAGACCAATCAAAAACTCGTGGAAATGGATCGAATCAAAAGCCGATTTTTCGCCAACATCAGCCACGAGCTGCGTACGCCTCTCACCCTTGTGTTGGCACCCCTGCAGAGTCTGATTCAAGAGCGCGGCTCCGCGTTGCAACCCGATATGCGCCAGCTACTTCTCATTATGCAAAGCAACGGCATGCGACTGCTAAAACTCATCAATGACCTCCTGGACCTGGTTCGGTTGGAATCCGGCAAGATGGAAGTGAAGCGGGAGCCAATCGCCATTGAGCCGTTCTTATACGGTCTAGCTAGTGCCGTGAAAAAAAGCGCCGAGGACCGAGGCATACACCTAGAAGTGATTTCCGATCCGACCATCAGCGCCGTTCTTGCCGACAGCGACAAGCTAGAAAGAATTTTACTCAATCTGTTGTTCAACGCCCTTAAATTTACTCCCGCCGGCGGAAAGGTTGAAGTTAAGGCTGAGCGGGAAAACGGCGAATTGGCGCTGCAAGTTTCTGACACGGGCACAGGCATCAGCGAGGAACAGCTCCCGTTTATCTTCGACCGCTTTTGGCAAGCGGATACTTCATCCCAAAGAAAATACCGCGGGGTCGGAATAGGGCTGGCACTGGTGAAGGAACTCGTCGAGGTCCAAGACGGGAGCGTAACGGTAACCAGCGCGATCGGAAAGGGCACCCAGTTTACAGTTCGCTTGCCTTACCAGGAGTCGGTCCGTCAATCTTCCGAGCGGGCAGAAAAGGCGGATAGCCCCGCTGAGGCCGCCTCGCCTCTAGTTTCAGCAAAGACTGACGGGAGCACAGACACATGGCTTAAAAATCTCGACAGGCAGGCGGAACTTTATCCCTCCATGACCTCGCTCAGAGAGACCATTCGACCCGTGGAGACTGCTATTCACAGAGGGCAGCCCCGCATTCTCATTGCCGACGACGAGCCGGACATGCTCAAGTACTTAAAATCCCAGTTGGGCGTTCGCTTTCAAGTGATTGAGGCGGTAGACGGTCAGCAGGCTGTGGAAAAGGCCAGCCAATTTTTGCCCGACGTGATCGTATGCGACATGATGATGCCCGAAAGGAATGGGCTTGAGGTTTGCCGCGAACTCAGAGAACGGACCTCGACCCGTTCGATCCCGATCCTTTTGCTCACTGCCCGGGCGGATGAGGAAACCAAGCTCGCCGCCCTGTCAGCAGGGGCAAACGACTTCATTACCAAGCCCTTTTCCACGACTGAATTGAGCGTGCGGCTGAAAAACCTATTTGATGCCTATACCCTGCAACAGGAACTCGCCCGCCAAAATCAAATTCTCGAGGCCACCATCGATCAGCTGAAAGAGACCGAAGTCCAATTGGTGCACTCAGAAAAACTGGCGTCACTGGGGCGAATGAGCGCCGGCATTATTCATGAAATTAACAATCCGCTCAATTTCGCTAAAACCGCACTTTACGTGCTGCGGATTATGACCGAGTCATTGAGCGCAAATGAAAAAAAAGAATTCCGCGAGGTTCTCGAAGACATGGGAGAAGGTATCAATCGAATCAGTAGCATCGTATCGGATCTCCGCACCTTCACTCAGCCCCACCTCACCCAGCTAGAGAAAGTCTCCGTTAATGAGGTGGTAAACTCGGCCTTGCGCCTTCTCAGCAATGAGTGGGAAAACAAAGTAAGAGTTGAAAAAGAAATCCCGGAACACCAGACGATCTGGGCCAATCGCAACCAGATAACCCAAGTCATGGTAAACCTGCTGCAAAACGCTCTGCATGCGCTGGAAAAAAAGCATTGCTCTGAAAGTGGAGCGACCATCTGGATTCGCGGCATCGAGGAAAACGAAGAGAGCCTGATTATCGTGCGGGATAATGGCGAAGGGATTACGGCTGAAAATCTTCAGAAAATTTTCGATCCGTTTTTCACCACTAAAGATGTCGGTGAAGGTATGGGACTTGGGCTCAGCATCTGCTACCGTATAATGAAGCAGCACGGCGGGCGTATCCAGGTGGAAAGCGAACGGGGCACCTATGCGGAATTTACATTGCACTTTTCGCAGGGGCCAATGGACTCAATGCCCGCTTGAGGAGAAATGATGGAAATTTTTCACGACTACCAGAACTGCGCGATTCTTTATGTGGACGACGAGGAAATGTCGCTCAAGTATTTTACTCGGGCCTTCGGAAATAAGTTCCGGGTTCTCAGCGCCGCCAATGCTTCCGACGGTTATCGGCTCCTAGAACAACACCGACATGAGATCGGGCTGCTAATGACGGACCAGCGAATGCCGGGCGAAAAGGGCGTGCAATTTTTGGAGCGAGCTCGCCTATTGCATCCGCGGGCGATTCGTATTCTGACTACCGCGTACTCCGACCTCGATGTCGCTATCGAGGCGGTCAACTCGGGAGCCATTTATAAATATGTGACCAAGCCGTGGGACATTCCTCAGCTGCAGGTCACGCTTCAGCGGGCCTTGGAATTCTTTATTGTCCAGCGGGAGAGAGATCTGCTTCTCAAAGAAAAGCTTTCGGCGCTGCAGAGGATGTTGATCACCGATCGGGTGCTCAGTTTAGGAATCCTGGCTGCCCGGCTGGGCCACTATGTGCGAAACTCCCTCGTCGCCGTTCGAACCTTTTTGGATCTCGCCCCGGAGAAGCTCCTCGAGGAAAAGATCGATGCGGAACGGATGCGGAATCCGAACTTTTGGAAGGAGTTCTATGAGCAAGCCCAGGTTCAAATCCGGCGCATCACGGGGTTGTTAACCGACCTTGTCATTGCGACGGAAAAGAACGACCCCCCTTGTCTCGAGGAATTGCACCTGGATGAAACCGTTGCCGCCAGTGTTGAAAAATTAAAAGACAGTTTGCGGCAAAATGGTATCACTGTCATTAATCAAATTCCCGCCGGGCTCCCGCCCTTGCTGGTCGAGCGGGAAAAATTCCAACGTCTTTTCGACCTGCTACTGAAAGACGAGATCATCAGCTTGCCCCCTGGACGTCATATCTTCCTCAGCGCACGCTTGGGCTCCGAAGCAGAGCAAGAAGTGAAAATTGAACTCCGGGATGACGGCACCGGGCTGCCTAGGGAAGCGCTGCGTTCGGTATTCGATCCCTTTTCTCTGTGCATAGGTAACCATCACGAATTCGGCATCAATCTCATGGCCTGTTATTTCATCATCTATCATCATGGCGGGAAAATCGACGTCCAAAACCAAGAGGGTCAGGGTGTCACTTTCAGCCTGACTTTTCCGGTACGACCCAAAGTGGCTTCGTCCGCGGAAGAAGAGGAGGCATTTATCACTAAGGTATTGATGAATGACGCGTTTTGGGAAAGGCTAGCGGCTGGCGAGAGTCAATAATTGCGGCACATAGCGACAAAGCCGCCGTAGCCAGTCTTCTCCCATTTGGTGGAGGATGGATTCGAATGGCTTTAAACTCAGTAACGATCGATAGTAGTCCACCCGGTAACTATAATAACTATCCAACAATTAAATCTTTCTCTTTTTTTCGCGTGGCTTAGACATCTCGGCTGCCTTCACGCTGAGCGGACCATTACTGAACCGAAGATCTCGCGAACTTCAAACGAACAACTCGCCGTTTTACCCGGCCATAGACTATCAACCCGACATGTTTCGCTGACGGGCGGATCATAAAATAACGACGTGCTATTCTTGGCCGTACGTAAAAATAGATATTGATGACTATCATCCTTTCTTCTTACCAGGAGGCAAAAACTTCGAAACCCGGAAGACTTCTAATAGAAAATTTGGTATCAAAAGCCCATGGCTCAAAAGGCTTTTGACGTGCAACGATATCTGCTCGAGAGTAAATTGTCCGTTGACCGTGCTTTAGATCATTACCTCAAAACAGACCACAACACGTCGCTCCTCCATCAAGCAGTCTGTTATAGTGTTTTAGATGGAGGAAAAAGGTTCCGTCCGACATTGACGCTAGCCGTCGGGGAATTGTTCGGCGCCAAACGTAGGGACCTGTTGTCTTTTGCTTGCGCCATAGAATTAATTCATTGCTATTCATTGATCCATGACGACCTCCCAGCACTGGATAATGACGATTTGCGGCGGGGAAAACTGTCGTGCCACAAACAGTTTGGGGAAGCGATCGCGCTTTTGGCCGGAGATGCATTACTCACTGAAGCCTTCTTCATCATGTCGGACCCCCGGATGGCGCGGCTGTTAGGTGCTCCTCTAATCTCGAAGCTGATTCGGGAGGTCTCCGACGCGGCCAGCATTAGAGGAATGATTGGGGGACAAAGTACAGAGCTCGAATTGATCAAGCATAAGGTTACACCGGCTGTTCTGGAAGGTCTCGACCGCTTAAAGACCGGCGCCTTGATCACCACAGCGGCCCGTGTCGGGGCGATGATCGGGGGCGCAGCGCGTAAAGATCTCGACAGGGTTACACGATATGCACAATCTTTGGGTTTAGCGTTCCAGATCACGGATGACATTTTAGACGCCCATGAAGTTTCGAGCGACAACTCGAATCATAAAGGGATAGCAAATTACGTATCCGTAGCGGGTCCCGCGAGAGCTAGTGACCGTGTTAAAAGTCTTTTGGCTGCGTGCTTGAGAGAAATGCAACCTTACGGCAGTGCGGCGGAACCTTTGCGAGAAATTGCCAGACACGTGGCTCAAAGAACCGAGTAGCCAGCGCAGCACTGTAAAGCTGGTCGGTCGAAGAAAACCGGAAGACAAATTGAGGATAACAGAGCTGGACATCTGTTTCGGATCGACGTAATGGGGAAGTTGTAGACCGGGTCCAACAGCACTAAAGCGCTGCATAGGTCGCCGGATAGCCGTAGCCCCATGAAAGGGAGGACAAAACATGCTGCCTTTTATAGACGAAAGCGCCATGTCTAAACTCACCTCGACTCCTAATTCAGATCGCATCGATCTTGTGCCGCGAAAATTATGGCTTAACGATGATGACTTTCAGTCTGAGATGTTAGAGGGAGTTTCCCGTACATTTGCCTTGACCATTCCACAGCTTCCCGCAGAGCTATGTCGAGTTGTCTCCAATGCCTATCTCCTTTGCCGCATTGTCGACACTATCGAAGACGAGCCGGTTTTAAGTGGCGCGCAAAAAAACTCCTTTTGCCAGCAGTTCTTAAGGACCTTCAACTCGGCGCGGAACGCCGAGCCGTTTTCCCGGCAACTGTGCGCTTCGCTCTCGAGCCAAACACCCCACGCCGAACACGAGCTGATCCGCAACGTTCCGCGCGTGATTCGGATCACTCGCAGCTTCTCCGAACCACAGCGCGAAGCGCTGCAGCGTTGTGTCCGCACCATGGCCAAGGGTATGGGACAGTTCCAGCTGAGGGGTGAGAAACACGGACTGCAAAACTTGGAGGACCTCGATCAGTACTGCTATTATGTCGCAGGCGTAGTGGGCCAGATGCTGACCCGCCTCTTTTGTCTCCACTCACCGGAAATCACAAAAAATCATGACGCCCTCATGGCTTTGGCGGTTTCCTTCGGCCAGGGCCTGCAGATGACGAACATTCTTAAGGACGTGTGGGAAGATTATCAGCATGGCTCCTGTTGGTTGCCTCAGAAAATCTTTGCTGACGAGGGATTCGATCTCCGCGACTTAACCACAGCACGAAGCCGGCATGGGTTCGAGCGCGGCGTTCAGCGTCTAGTCGGCATCGCGCATCGACACCTAAAAAACGCGTTAGCTTATACTTTACTCATCCCGAAACAGGAGACCGGCATCCGTAACTTCTGTCTCTGGGCAATCGGGTTGGCCGTGTTAACCTTACGCAAGATCAACAACCACCTCGACTACACCGACGGTAGTCAAGTTAAGATATCGAGGCTGAGCGTCAAGGGAACCATCTTAGCAACACAGCTGACGCGACAAAACGAGACTCTCTTGAAGCTTATTTTTTATTTTGCTGCGTGGCCGTTACCGTTGGAGTCTCCCCTGACAGGCTTGCCATCACAAGCTATAAGAGCCGATCGAGCGAATCGGGCACGTTGAGTTCGCTTGCCTGCCTGACTTCATGGAGCACGGGATCATACTCAACACCGATCGCCAAGCAATCCAAGAAAGAAAAATTGACAGTCCAGACGGTCTGCACCAGGCTCAACTGGCGCGCGCGGTTCAGCAGGCTGCCAGTGCGCTGCTTGGCCTGCAACATCCGGACGGATACTGGTGTTTCGAACTGGAGGCCGATTGTACCATCCCGGCCGAGTATATCTTGATGATGCACTATCTGGGTGATGTCGATCAGCAGCTGGAGCGAAGGCTTGCCTCCTACCTACGCGCCGAACAAAACGAGAACGGCGGTTGGCCTCTCTATTACCATGGCCCCGCCGAGATCAGTTGCTCTATCAAAGCTTACTATGCATTGAAGCTCGCCGGTGATAGCCCTGACTTACCTCATATGGTCAAAGCCCGGGAGACCATTCTGCGCCTGGGCGGAGCCTCTCGGGCCAACGTATTTACCCGAATCACGCTGGCAATTTTTGCGCAGCTTCCTTGGCGTGCCGTACCGTTTTTGCCGGTAGAATGCGTGTTGCTGCCTCGCTGGTTTCCGTTTCACCTCTCCAAGGTCTCTTATTGGTCGCGAACTGTCATGGTCCCTCTGTTCATCCTCTACACATTTAAGGCGCGCGCCCAAAATCCCAAACAGGTCTCGATCCGGGAACTCTTTATCACTGACCCGTGGCAAGAAAAGGACTATTTTCCAGTTCATTCAGCTCTCAATCGCGCCCTCCTTATGCTGGACCGTTTGGGACTGAGACTCTATCCCTGGATTCCAAAAAGGCTCCGCCACAGCGCTATAAAAAAGGCCGAAGACTGGATCTTGGAGCGGCTCAATGGAGAAGGCGGGTTAGGTGCCATATTTCCGGCCATGGTCAATGCCCATGAAGCACTGGGTTTGCTCGGCTATCCCATTGACCACCCGCAGCGCGCGACGCAACGACGAGCGATGGATGATCTCCTGGTGGTGAAAGAGCAAAGTGCCTATTGCCAGCCCTGTGTGTCGCCTGTATGGGACACCGCGTGGGCCGGTATCGCACTCCAGCAAATCGGTGACGAGCGAAGCAGCAGCGCGGTCAAAAGAGCTTTCAAGTGGCTGGCTGAAAAACAGTTATTAGAAGGGCCTCAGGACTGGGAGTTCAATCGTGCTCAAGTCAGGAGCGGTGGTTGGCCCTTTCAATTCAAAAATTCTCATTATCCCGATCTCGACGACACGGCGGCGGTCGCTTACGCGATGCATAAGAGCGGCGACAAAGCTTTTCACAATACAGTGCAACGCGCAGCCGAATGGATTTGTGGTATGCAGTCCAGAAGCGGGGGCTTCGCTTCATTCGATGCCGACAACGATTACACCTACCTTAACGAGATCCCCTTTGCCGATCACGGCGCCCTGCTCGATCCGCCCACAGAGGATGTGAGCGGACGATGTGTCATGTTGCTTGCGCAACTCGCGACTTCACCGCAATGCCAATCCGTTAAGCAAAAGTGCCTGGACTACCTGTTTCGTTCTCAAGAGCCGGACGGCCCATGGTACGGAAGATGGGGAACTAATTACATCTATGGCACATGGTCTGTCCTTATGGGGTTAGAAGAGGCAGGCATAGGCAGTGAACACGAAGCAGTAAAACACGCTGCCGCCTGGCTCAAAAACGTTCAACGTGCCGATGGTGGATGGGGTGAAGGATGCGACACCTATTTTGATCCGTCAAAGCGGGGCCTTGGAGAGCGCAGCACCTCTTTCCACACCGCATGGGCTTTGCTGGGATTGATGAGCAGCGGCGAGGGTCACTCGGACTCGGTTCGCCGCGGCATCGATTTTCTCCTGCGCACGCAGCAGCCCAAAGGCCTTTGGAGCGATCCCGAATTCAATGCACCCGGCTTTCCACGGGTCTTTTATTTAAAGTATCACGGTTACGACAAATACTTTCCCCTGCTGGCGTTGGCACGCTATCGTAACTTAACGGCGGCGGAGATATGATGCTTGGAATCGTTGTCTCGCTGCCGCGGGAGCTCAGAAGTCTAACCCATCAACCGATCCCGGTGGGCTCATGGAAAGCGATCACAGATAACACATTGGTTGCCCTCTCTGGAATCGGAGCAGAGCGCGCCTACACCGCAGGGGCGGTTTTAGTTTCTCAGGGAGCAACGGCCCTGCTAAGTTGGGGTTGTGCGGCAGCCCTGGACGACCACCTCCGCCCGGGATGCCTCATCCTTCCTGAGCACATTATCGCGGCAAACGGTGAAGTTCATAAAGTGAACGCCGAATGGCATCAACGTTTGTACCAAGCATTGGAGTCAAAACTCCCGGTTCGCACGGAGGCTCTGGTTGAAAGCAATGCCATCCTGGAGACTCCAGCCGAAAAACGGGCGCTGGCCAAACGGACGGAAGCGGCAGCGACCGATATGGAGAGCGCAGCACAGGCACGGCTTGCCCAGGAGCACCAACTGCCCTTTATAGCGATCCGGGCCATTGTCGACACTGCATCAACCAATATTCCAGAAAACGTTCTGAAGGCACTCGACCCGCAAGGCGATGTCAATCTCTGGAAAATTCTCACTAGCACCATGCCAAAGGATTGGATCAAGATTGTGCGACTCGGTATCCAATTTAACACTGCTCAGAGAACCTTAAAAAAAACCAGAACGTTAGTATTGGATGCGTCACGGTTCTAATCTACCCCGCTTGTTCTCAGAAAAGTCGACCGTAGCTCGATACGGATAGATCCTACCTTTCCAGCGGGTGCGCTCGCCCCGCCAGTAACGGATTGCCGACGTCCAGGTCATGGCGAGAAAAAGCGCAGCAACCAAAGGCAGACCGAGGGCCCACGCCCATGAGCGGTGATAAAATCGAAGGGTGGGCACGTAGGTTAGGAACATGATCACCAACGAACCTAAGGCAAGACAACGGATCAGGATATTCACGGAAGCCAACATAACGACAGGAACCTGATAGACCAGCAGCATCACCGATGTGCACAGAATCAACAGCCCCACGGAGTAGTGGAGCTGGGTAAACGCCGTGCGCGCTACCATGTCCCAGATTTCTCGCAGGCGTTGATAGGTCCGGACACTCTTCACCGAATGCGTCAGCCCCAACCAGACCTTGGATCCTTGTAATTTAACGCGCCGAGCTAGGGCACAATCGTCGATGACGGCCGACCTGATAGACTCAAACCCACCGATTTGATCCAGGATTCGGGTCTCCACAAGGATACACCCACCTGCAGCCGCCGCCACTCTCGTACGGTTTGAGTTCACCCGCCCAAACGGATAGAGGACCTTGAAGAAGTGTACAAACGCAGGCATCAGTAATTTCTCCCAGCTACCTGACATCGAAGGCATGGCCATGAGAGAGACGAATGGAATACCTTCCCGATTCATTTTCTCTCTAAGAGTTTTGACGATCCCTCGGACCAGCTCAATGTCGGCATCGAGGAGTAACGTATACGGAGTCGTGACCTGTAAGCGGCCCTGTTCGAGGGCCCAAAGCTTGCCGCTCCAACCGGACGGAACCGGCGGGCTTTGGATAATGCGAAAATTTGAAACCCGCATTTGACGGGCCTTTTCAACCGTCGCATCCTCAGAATTGTCATCGATTAAGACAATCTTTAAGCCCGAACCCTGATCGCTGAGCGATTGCAAAGTTTTCTGAATAACTGCGGCCTCGTTACGAGCAGGGATCAATACAGTAATTTCGTCCAGGGGTGTGTCCGCACTGGCGCCTTCCATAGCATCAAGGACTTCCTGATTAGACCAAGGGCGCCAGGGCAGTAATGCGAAGCCAGCCCACAACAGAATCGAGAGCCCCAGGAGAACTATGCAAAAGGCTTCCATTGCAAAACTACTGAATCAACGACGTCAGAAATCGTTTTTAACTTCTATCAAATTTAATATAGAGAAGAATATCTAACCAAGAGCTGCTCCATAAGAAACAGAAAACGATGACAACTCTATTGACCGGTGGGACAGGTTTTGTGGGTGCGGCCGTGCTGCGTTGTCTGGCAACAGCTGGTCATAATGTCCGAGCGCTCGTCCGCCTAAACAGTGACCGTCGCAATCTCTCAGGTGTCGATTGTGAGATCGTCACCGGCGATCTCACCGAGCCAGAGTCGCTCAGGCGTGCCGTGCGGGGCTGCGAGGCCGTGTTTCATGTTGCCGCGGACTATCGCCTTTGGGTTCCTGATCGCGAGAAAATGAACCGGGTCAATGTCCAAGGAACGGTCGACTTGATCCGGGCTGCTGCCGCAGCGGGCGTGTCGCGCATCGTCTACACATCGAGCGTCGCAACACTCCATCTAAGGGATGATAGTTTGCCCGCAGATGAAGAATCACGTGCTGAATTGTCTGACATGATCGGAGCCTACAAGCAGTCGAAGTTCCTAGCCGAACGAGAGGCAAAACGTTTGGTGGACGATGCGGGGATCCCCGTGATCATTGTAAAACCCACGGCGCCTTTCGGACCCCGGGATGTCAAGCCAACCCCAACCGGTCGAATGGTTGTCGAAGCGGCCTCGGGCCGGATGCCTGCTTATGTCAATACCGGGCTCAATGTCGTCCACGTGGATGACGTGGCGACCGGTCACTTGTTGGCTTTTGAAAAAGGAGCCGTTGGTGAAAGTTATATTCTGGGAGGCGAGAATCGAACACTCCAATGGATTCTCGAAACTGTGGCGGAACTTACTGGGCAGCGCCCGCCGCTAGTTCGGCTGCCTCACTGGTTCGTGACACCCGTAGCTCACATCTGGGAAGGGGTAACGCGCCTCAGAGGTCACGGAGAACCAATGCTCACCGTAGACAGTGTTCGGATGGCGCGCAAGCTCATGTACTTCTCAAGTGAGAAAGCCCACCGCGAGCTTGGCTACACTCCACGGCCCGCCGTGGAGGCTCTGCGGGACGAGGTCGAATGGTTTTACGAACACGGCTATATTGAGCGAAAGAAAATCAAAAAGTACTCCGCTTGACGGACTCCGGCTGGGAATCACGCGCCGTGGATACCTGGCGCGGAGTCAGTGGTTCCTGTTTCCGGATTCGTCCACCGAATACCTGATCGGCAACTCCGGCGCGAAGGCGCCATCGGTCCTTGGACCTTGAAGGAAAACCCTTAAGGCCTTTAGCGGGTGCTTGATCGTGTCATTGACGGCAGTGGCTTCATAACCGCAATGTGCCATGCAGTTGGTACATTTTGGGTTGTTGCCCGTGCCATAACGATCCCAGTCCGTTTCTTCAATCAGAGCTTTGAAGGTCGGCGCGTAGCCTTCGTCTACCAGCAAATAGCAGGGCCGCTGCCAACCGAAGACATTGCGTGTCGGGTTACCCCAGGGTGTGCAACGGTAGGTCTCATTGCCGGCGAGAAAATCCAGAAACAAGCTCGAGTGATTGAGCCGCCACTTGCGCTCCTTGCCAAGCCTGAACACATTTCTGAAAAGTTGTTTGCTCGCCTTGCGCTGCATGAAAACGTCTTGGCGGGGAGCATGCTCATAGCTAAACCCCGGAGAGATTGTCACCCCTTCGACTCCAAGAACCATGACGTCATCCAAAAACTTTGCCACTTCTTCGGGCGACTCCCCTTGGAATAAGGTACAGTTTATGGTTACCCGGAAGCGCCTTTGAATCGCCTTTTGAATCGCCTCCACAGCCTGGTCAAATACCCCCGTCCGGCAGACTGACGTATCATGCCGATCGCGACTGCCATCCAGATGAACTGAAAATGTCAAATAGGGCGAAGGTATATAGTCATCCATGTGTCGAGAAAGGAGTAAGGCATTCGTGCATAGGTAGACAAACTTCTTCCGCTGAACAAAGCTGCCGACGATCTCCGGCATCTCTTTGTGGATCAACGGTTCGCCTCCGGCAATCGAAACAATCGGCGCCCCACATTCATCGATGGCGGCCAAGCATTCGTCCGGGCTCAGACGACGATCCAAGATCTCTTCCGGATAATCGATCTTCCCGCAGCCGGCGCATGCCAAGTTACAGCGAAACAACGGCTCTAACATTAGGACCAGCGGGTAGCGCTCAATCCCCCGCAGTCGTTGCCTCAGAATGTAACTCAGAACGGCCAGACTTTGACGTATTGGAATTCCCATCGTGAACTTCTCATCAGATGGAACCGCGGGCCCGGGTCCCACACTCTTTCTATCCGGCACCACTATAACCTAGCTCCGGCAAGGGTCAAGATTGTTGCAGTGCCCTTGAGCTAAGCTTGGATCGTGAGAGAATCCCATGGCCTCAACTCCCTGACGACAAGCCCATCGGCCTTGACGGGCTCATGATTTTCCGGATAACTAAGAGGCTCACTGGAAAACGGATCAAAGTGAGTATTTGACCTAAGGAGGCAATCCGAATGAGCGACACAACGCAGCAAGGCAATACCAGTATCAAGAAATCGACGCAGCGGTGGCAATCGGATGTGGTCGTCGATTTGATCAAGCAGTACGGGTTCCCATATATCGCACTGAATCCGGGAGCGAGCTTTCGCGGTCTGCACGATTCGCTAGTCAATTACGGGGAGAACCAGCCGCCGATGCTCCTCTGTAACCACGAGAAAATCGCGGTGCAGATCGCCCATGGCTACGCCAAGGCCAGCGGCAAACCGATGATGGCCATTGTCCATGACGTCGTCGGGCTTTTGCATGCCCCCATGGGGATCTACTACGCTTATATCGACCGTTGCCCGGTCTTTATCGTGGGAGCCACCGGTCCCATGGATGAGAAGTACCGCCGTCCGTTTATCGACTGGATTCACACCGCCTTCGCCCAAGGCGACGTGGTGCGCAATTTCACCAAATGGGACTACCAGCCCGGCAGCATCCACGGCGTCCCCGATTCCTTCGCACGCGCCTACTCGATCATGATGAGCGAGCCCCAAGGGCCGGTCTACATGTGCTACGACTCGGCGATGCAAGAAGGCCCGCTGAAAGATGAGATGGCTCTGCCCAATTATGCGGTCAAAGTCCCGTCCCGGATTGCGGCCGAGCCCGCGGCCATTGAACAAGCCGCCGACATGCTGGTCGCCGCCGACAACCCGCTCTTGCTCACGGAATACGCAGCGCGCATGCCCGTCGGTTTCGAATCCACGGTAGAGCTGTCCGAGGCCATCGGCGCGTCGGTTTACGATATCAACAAGCGGCTCGGGTTTCCCAACCGCCATCCGCTGAGCGTGAGCTTTCACCCG
>Ga0075436_100002263_pt1 | contig 13282 bp, 7 predicted proteins | sample RhiMethybrSRZTD5_FD_75303 | JGI IMG/M metagenome (GOLD analysis project Ga0075436, IMG submission 75303) | Populus rhizosphere microbial communities from Tennessee, USA - Rhizosphere MetaG P. TD hybrid SRZTD5 | ecosystem: Host-associated > Plants > Roots > Rhizosphere > Soil | place: USA...
CCGCCCGCCTTGACGGCGATGACGATCTCCTTGCCGATCCGCGCGAACTGCTTCGCCATGCGGTCCCAGCGCGCGAACATCGTGTGCTTCCTGGTCTCGAAGATGCGTCCCATGGCGGGGAATCTAGCTTGAGCCTCGCGGTGGAGTAAAGGGAGGGAGCCCCGAGCCCGGCAGGCTGTCACCCGTCGGCCCTCTTTCGAGATAGACGGTGTCTCGGTTGCAACAAACGAGCGCTCGGCTGCTTCCAAGATGGGGACAAGTGTCACGAAACTGCCGCCGCGAGGCGTCGGAGTGGCTGCAAGGAGTCACAACATCGAGGGTGACGTAACAAACCAGCGTTATCGGAGGTCGCCGGAGGTGATTGTCATAACAAAACCTTCAAGATGGATGGCCGCTGTCGACTCTATTGGAACAAATGTGAGCTTCGCAATGTGGGAGAGCGTCTCTTTTGCGACAAGTGCGTCGCCCCGGGCGATGGCTTGACAGAAAGCTGTTCCGACCTCCGTGGGTTTTGTTATGTCCCTCGTGGGGGACATAACACACCTCGCGAATGTTGTGACACACGGCGGCTGGGTTGCAGCACGGGGCTCCATGGCGGGGTCCGGGTTGGTGATGTGCAGCAACTACGGTAAGCTCTTCTGCACGCGAGCCGACCCTGGAGGACCAGCGTTGCCGAGACCCAAGGTCTTCGTCAGCTACAGCCACAAGGACGAGCCGGCGCTCGCCCAGCTCCAGCGTTTCCTCCGTCCGCTGGAGCGTGACGGGCTTCTCGCAGCCTGGGCGGACACCGCCTTGCAAGGGGGAGCCGACTGGAAAAGGGAGATCGACGAGGCCCTGGCGGATGCGGCGGTCGCGGTCCTTTTGATCTCCCAGGATTTCCTCGACTCCTCCTTCATCGTCGAGGAGGAGCTGCCGCGGGTCCTCGAGCGCGAGGCGTCCGGCCGGATGAGGGTGCTGCCGGTCTTCCTCAGCCCCTCCCTGGTGGAGGACGTCAGGTTTGGCCGGGCCAAGATCCTGTTGTCGAAGTTTCAAGGCTATGGGCATCCCGACAAGCCCTTGTCCGGCCTCGAATGGTCGGACCGCGAGAGGATCTACCGCGACTTGGCGCGGCAGCTCGTCGCTCTCGCAGGTGTGACCCCGACCGGCGGCGGCGGAACCGCCATCCTCGCCTCTCCGACGGTCCCGGCTGCCGTCTCTGCGACCGGGCCCGCGCGTGCGTATGAGCTGACGGTGCACCTGGAGGAGCGGAGCGATCGCCTCTTCATCACCTATCACCTGCCCGGCCTGGAGCCCCTCGGCTCGGCGGAGGTATCTGGCGCCGAGGTCAGAAGCCGGATCGAGCCCATCCACGAGTCTCTCGACACCGCGATGAACCGCGTGCTCCTCCAGCGGCTCTCTCCGACGGGATGGGGGGAGGTCCTTTTCGATCTCTTGTTCGGCCCGGTGGAGAGGTGGGAGCCGATCTTTCGGACTCTCTTCGGCCGGCCCGCCGGGACGCCACGCCCCAACCCCATCCTGGCGCCCGTCCGCTTGCGCATCCATTCCGAGGACGCCCGCCTCACAGGTTTGCCCTGGCGGCTGACTGCCTGGAAAGGCCAGCCGCTCCTGGACGCCGGATGGACCTTCACGACGACCCAGGAGGTCGACCCTGCCTCCGATCACCTCACGACGGCTCCGTGCAACGTGCTCGTGGTCGCGCCGCAGACCGGCGACGGGGACGGCCCGCACGATCCGGATCACTACCGGGCGATCTGCGACGTCCTGGCCAAAGCCTGGCCCACCGGACGCGACCCTGGCTACGTCCAGGTCGCGCGCACCCGGGCGCAGCTCGAGCAGGGCCTGCGCGGCTTGCGGCCCCACATCCTCTATCTCTATGCGCGCGGCACCGTGGCCGGAGGGCGTCCGAGCGTTCTGCTGGAGGGAGCGCATAGTGCCGATCCGCTGTCCCTCGCAGACCTCCGCCGGCTGTTCACCAACTCTGGGCACACTCCGGCGGTCGTCTACCTCAATACCGAGGGTCTGACCGACGGCAGCGGCGCCGGTCCCCTTCCGACACCCGCTCAGATCCTGGGCGGCGACGTGCCGCTCGTCCTCTGGCGCCGCCGGCCGGAGTGGTCGGTCGACTCCACCACGACCGCTGTGCACTGGCTCCACCGCTGGCTCGCCCAGGGGGAAGATCCCGTGGCGGCCTTCCACCAGGTACAGCGGGATCTCTTTCCGCCGAGCTGCGAGGCCTCCACCCTGGCGATCCACTCGAGCTACCGGGGATGGCGGACCGCCACCTACCAGGCGTCGGCGCAACGCCACTACCCCTCGCTGCGGCTCGACCGCGACCATCAAAAATCGCTCGTCCGCAAGCACCTGGAGGAGCTGGTCCGGAGCGGCACCCGGCGGGTCATGGCGCTCGTCCCCTACGCGGCGCCGGGCAACTCGATCCCGTCGCTGTGGGAGCAGCTCCGCCACGATCTGGAGCTCTCCCTCAGCCACCTTGCCGAGATGCAGTGGGTCCACCTGCAGTTCCCGGTGGGCCGATCGAACCTGCGCCATGACCTCGAAGAGGAGCTGAAATTGCAGCTCGAATCCAAGCCGAACGAGCTGGTGCCGTACCTCTTGCGCCGGCACGCGCCCAAGGCCGTAGGCCCGGGAAAGAAGCCGGTGCTCTTCCTCGATTGGGGAGCGTTCGGAAGCGGATCGGGTCTGCAATCAAGACTGGAGGATCAACATCTCGAGGCCTGGCTCCGTTTCTCCAGCGAGTTCCTCGGCGCCCAGTGCCCGGACGACCTGCGGATCGTCTCCTACGCGGCCCTGGAGATTCCGGCGGCCCGGCACGAAGCCTTCTCTCGCCAGCTTCAGGAGCAGCGGCGCCAGCCCTGGTGCCGGAATCCGCTCTTCCGGCTGAGCGAGCTGCCGCCCCTGGGCAAAGTCGCGGAGTCCGATCTCCTGGATTTCCTCGAAGAGCCGGCCAATTCGAGCTGCGATGCCGGCATCCAGCAGGAGGTGGCGGAGAAGATCATCGCCCGCACCGGCGGCGCCTTCGAGGAGACGGTCGCCCTTCTCCAGGAGGCGGAAAGCGGCTCCTGGTACGATCTGCTGGCGCAGCTCCGCAAAGACGAGGGAGTCACGGCACGAAGCGAGATGTTTCTATGAGCGATCGCCGCTTCGAGCTGCTTGCCCCAGACGACCGCCGGCCCGAGCGCCGCGCTGCCCTGGCAAGCCGGGAGCTGCCCCCGAGCCTGGGCAGCCACAAAGAAGCAGCCCAATTCTTCCAGCCGGACGCCGACCTGGTCGACGCCGTCAACGTGGCGCTGGCCGTGGGTGCGCCGCTCCTTCTCACGGGCGAGCCGGGCACCGGCAAGACCCAGGTGGCCTTCTACCTCGCCTGGTACTTCGGGATCGAGGATCACCTCTACCCGCTCTACGTGCGCAGCACGACGACGGCCGAGGACCTCCTCTACCGCTTCGACGCCGTCGCCTACCTCCACGCCGCGAACGATCCCGAGCGTCGCGGCACAAAAATCACCAAGGCCGACTTCGTCGAACAAGGACCTCTCTGGCGGGCCTATGAAGCGGACGGTCCGTCGGTGGTGCTTCTCGACGAGATCGACAAGGCGCCGCGGGATTTTCCGAACGACCTTCTGAACGTCCTCGACCAACACACCTTCTATGTGGCGGAGTCCGACCGTACGGTGAGCCGGCGGGCAGGGGCTCCGCCCATCGTCGTGATCACCAGCAACAGCGAGCGACGGCTTCCCGAGCCGTTCCTGCGCCGCTGCATCTTCCACCACATCGAGTTCACCGAGGAGCTGCTGCGCCGGGCCGTCGAGGCCCGGATGGGCGATTTTCCCAACCTCGCTGCCGAAGTGCGTGAGGCGGCCGTCCAAAGGTTCCTCGAGCTCCGCGGGCGCGATCTCCGCAAGAAGCCCGCGACGGCGGAGCTCCTCGTCTGGCTCACCATCCTCTCTGCACGCGGAGGCGTGACCGCGGAGGCCCTCCGCGGCCCTTTCAAGTCGCTTCCTGCTCTCGCAGCGCTGGTCAAGGACCGCGACGACCTGGCGCTCTTGGGGTGATGCCTCACCCCCCTGGCCCCCCTCTCCCATCGCCCTCCCTTCCCCCGGGAGAGGGGGGAATTGAATCCCCGCCCTACAACCCAGGGCGTTGCCCTGGGCTGAGGAATCCCGGGCCTTTGGCCCTTGCACCCCGACTCATATCGAAGCCCCAATCTCCTTCCCCCCTTTCCCGGGAGGGTGTGAGGGCGCCGGCGCAGCCCCCGGAGGGGGCGAAAGCGTATAGCCCGGGGCGTGAGCCCCGGGAACATGAGATTCCCAAGTCCCCAGCCCCGCCAGGGGCGGCAGCAGTGGTAGGGCAGAGGAGGCTGCCGCCCCTGCGGGGCTGGGATTGTTTGTCGTTCCTTCCCGGGGCTCACGCCCCGGTCTACACGCTGTCACCCCCTCCGGGGGTTCTCCGGAAGAAGTCCACCCTTGTTTCCGAATTCCCCCCTCTCCCGGAGGAAGGGAGGGCGATGGGAGAGGGGGGCCAGGGGGGTGAGGCCCCATGATCGGCCTCGAGCCCCTTCTCGCCACCTTGCGCGAGTCCGGCCTGCCGGTGGGAGTGGCCGAACTGGCGCGCCTGCGCCAAGTCTTCGCCCTGGAGCCGCAGCTCCCGGATGGTGACGCGGACATCCGCCGCCTCAAGGCTCTCCTGCGCGCCGTGCTCGTCAAGTCGACCGAGGACCGAGTCACTTTCGAGCGGATCGTCGAGGCCTGGCTCGGGCGCGCTGGCCAGGATCTGAGCCTCCGCGAGCGTGCAGCTCCTGAAAGGCCGGCGGTCCCGGTTCAGCAGGCCCCGAAGCCTTGGCAGCAGCGGTACCGCTGGCGGGCTTTGACAGCGGTCGTTCTCTGTGTCCTGAGCTTCGCTCTCGGCGGCCATCTCAAGGTCCAGCCAATCCAGACCATCAAGGTCTCGGATGTGAAGCCAACCCGTCCATCGGGGCCGGTCACTCCCCAGCCCGCCGCTCTCACACCCGACGACATCCGCAAGCGCACCTTCACTACCTGGGTGCCCACCCTTACCATGACGCCGGCCAAGCCGGTCTGGCAGGGTTGGCCACCGCTTGCTCTCGGTCTTCTGGCGCTCGCCACGGCAGGGGGTCTCTGGCTCGCGCTCCGCAAACGGAGCTGGTACCCGCCACCGGCGCCCCAGCCGAGCAAGAAGGGACCGCCGCGGGTCTTCCTGGCCCCGCCGCAGCTCGCCGGTCCTCAGCTTTTGGCGCCGCGGGAGGAGGAAGCGCTCGTCTGGGGAATCGGCCACTTCGTGGCCGAGGAGCCGACCCGGCGGCTCGACCTGCCCGCCACCGTGCGGGCGACGGCGCGGGCCGCCGGCCTCCCGGAGCTGCGCTTCCACCAGGCCCGCTACCCGCGCGAGGTCTGGCTTTGGCTGGACGAGGCCGCCGACGACCCGGCGGTCCAGCGGCTTGCGGAGGAAATCGAAAGCGCCCTCCAGGCGCACGGCCTGGCGGTCGAACGGGCGCACTTCCGCGGCGTCCCAGACCGGCTGGTCACCGCCGCCGGCCAGATCTTCGCGCCCAACGAGGTCGACGAGCGGCGCGACGCCGCCCTGGTCGCCATCCTGACCGATGGCCGCATCCTCGCCCGGCACTACGCGGCCGACGACCGCCGGGTGCGCCTCGCCGCCCTGCTGCGCAGCCTCTCGCACTGGCCGCGCCTGGCCTTCGTGGACTTCTCGGCGGGGCTGAGCGGGCTGGCCGCCATCCTGCCGAAGCACTCCCTCGCCAGGATCACGCCCATGGAGCTGGCCGCCTTCCTGGGGAGCGATGAGACGCTCCAGCGGCGGGCCGTGACTGGCACCGAGAGCGACGCCGTCTGGGCCGCCGCCTGCGCCCTCGCCCCCTCCTCGGTCGATGAGCTGCGGGCTTTCGAGCTGCGCCGCCGCCTGGGCCTGGCGGTTTCGCCGTGGGCTCTGCGCGCCCTCCGCGCCGAGGCGCCGGGCCCGCCAGGGCGCCTCCAGTGGCGGGCTCCCGACCGCGCCCGCCGGGTCAACTGGCTGCGCGAGGCCGAGGATCAGGCAGAAGACGGCCCCGCCTCCGGCAGCCTCTTGGGCCGAGCGCTTGGCTTCTGGGAGAAGGTTTACGACCAGGAGCTGAAGGAGAAGCCAGCGGCGGGGCCAGAAGCCTCCTTGGAAGGCACACCGGCTCACCAGCATCTTCTGATGGAGCGCGCCCTCCTGGGACTGTGGCGGCAGCACGACGCCCCGGCCGCCGTCCGCGACCTCTACCGGTTGCACAGCGGCGCCCTGCGCGAGCCGATCGAGCAGCATCTCCCCGATCTGGCCCCGTTGGACTGGGGAGGGCCGGAGCACGTCCATCTCCCGTGGGTATGGGAGGAGCGTTCCGGCGCCGAGCGGGTCATGCTTCAGGAGATGAAGCTAGGCGGAGGTATGCCGGCGGCTACCCTACAACGACCGGGCCGGTTATGGTTGGGCATTGCAATCTGTCTCGGGCTTGCCGTGGGTGCCCTCGCCGCCGCTGCAAAGAGCGGGAGGCGACTTCCGGATGGGCCGCCTGATCTCATCTTAGGGCCGGGGAGGCCCGCGGAGGTCCTGCAAGGGGTCGCGAGGGCCTCCGCTGAAAAGTGGCGAGTGGCAGTGGCAACGCGTAAGTCGCTGGCTTCGACAGAAGTGGCGCCGCGTGCCAAAGTAAGAGTGAAGTGGCAGGAACTGAGCCTCCCCTGCGTTGCGGTGCTCAGCGGAGGAGGGGCCGAGGTCTGGAGTTGTGGCACAGTCGCGGCTCCGCCTCGGCTCAGCGCCTCGATCGGCAGGAGAGTCCTGGTCCTCGCGACCGTGCCCGGAGTGTCGGACGCCGAAGCCTTGGCAGTCGACCTTCTTGATAGCGGATCCGCTGATGTTGTTCTCATCAGCTCCGACTGGCTGCGATACCGGAGCCTTCTCACTGGCATCCTTGCAGCGGGTAACGAATTCCTCGTCCTCCCCAATTCCCGCTGGAAAGAGCTTTCGCGTACACTACGTTTTGAGGGTATCCGAACGATTCGACAGGTGTGGCCGGACGTGAAGCCTTTAGCCGGCGATCCAACTGCTTTGCTTCGAGGCCTGAGTTCCTGCAGCGACACGCTTGAATACCCTGATGGAGTAGTGTTCGTCCACCTCTGTTCCGCCATTTCTATTCATTTGAACCAAGTAGGCGGCCGGCGAGTCACCGTCACATCTGTAGACAAGAATGAAACGAATGGCTCTTGGATTGGAAGCGATGAGATATCGACCCGGCAGTATAACTCCGCGCCAGAGCAGGGCGTTGCTGCCAGCGTGAGCTGGTTCGCGGCGTCTGGCTATTGCGAGCGGCACGGGTGGCACCTGCCGACTTTGGATGAATCGGTTACGGCGCGCTTCAGTGCTGGGTCAGATCTCACAGGCTCGCGCGTCGCCACAGGGCGTATTGAACTTATGATCAAGAAAGGTCCAGAAGACCGGCAATCAGGAACCCGATTGCGGCAATCTGATTGGGAATGGGTGGGAAACGACCTCGGACGAGACGACACTGGCTTAAGAACAGATCGCGCGAGCGAGGGCCATCTTGCTTTGGGCGCCCGCGAGATCGGCGCGGAGGGGATCGAAATTATTTTAATTGAGGAAAGTTCTCAGCCCCATATCACTCACCACTTCCGCTGTGCCCTCGGCACACTCCCTAGTGGCAAATAGCTGTCTTGCCTTCAGCGGGAACGGCGAAGGCACCAACGATGGCTCTTTTGCGGTGTTCTTAATTTAATTCACCGTCTCATGGTGCGTTTGAGGCGCAAGCATCATCGCTGAACTTCTTGCTACTTCTTGGGAGCCAACAGACGTAAGGGAGATGTGCACGTGAACAGAACCGGTGCGGCCCACTCAGTTGTTCCGGGTGAGACGGAGTAGCTTGATAGACGCCCCGCGGTGACCGCAATGTCCACCGAATCGCCGCTCGCTAATCTCCGATAGACGGTTTGGTTGAATGCGATAGCCGCCGAGTCGGAGATTGGGCGGTGCATTGCGATCACCGCGGGGATGCCAATTCTGAGAAGGGCCGTGGTCACACTAAAAAGCGGATTGTGGCCGGCCTCGCCTACGGCCCATACAGTCCTGTCGACGTCAAGGAAGACGAGGCGGAGCGTCCTGATGTCCGAAAGCAGCATTGCCAACGCCGCGCCGGAGACCGTGCTTGGCCCGCCGTCGCGTTCGAAGAGGAGCACCCCTTCGCCAGTGCTTGTGTCAAGGCCGGCATGCCCCATGAAATGGAGGATATGGAACTCCCCCTCCAAGAGAGTCTGGAGCATCGCCTCAATCCGGGCTTCCTGGAGAAGCACGACCTGGACACCGGGGGCGTTCAGAGCTTCGACAAGTCCCCGCTTTTCGCGTTCCAGGTCGAGTAGGGCGAGGCCGTAGGGCTGAGCGCAAACGGCGAGGACGCGTAACACGTGAGGCAGCCTCCATGGAGGCGATGGCCGAGGCACCGGCAAATAGCGGACGACGGGGGTGCGTCGGCTAAGGGCGAGAAACTCGTGTGTGTCCGGTTGGCAGAGCAGTTCCCAGGGAAGACTGTCGAGGGGTGGCTCGACAGATTGCGTGTCTACCGCCAAGAGGAGTCGGAGACGCAGACCACCGCCCGAGGCGGCGCCAAGGCTGCGCCCCCAGAGCCTTCCGACTTCACCGGCAAACAGTGCCCGGAATAGCTCCTCACCGACCTGCTGAGGCGTAACAGGAGCTACGTCTCCCGTTCCGAGCCTCCAAGGCCACAGCCCACGTTCAAGAAGTGTGGACCACTCCACGAGAGGCCGGGGCAGCGAGAACGATCCTCTCCCCTCGCCAGCCGGAGATGCCAATACTCGGACATCGAAAGCGCTGCCTCTACTCGGCACAACATGGACTATGAAATCTCTATGGGTGAACTCGAAGGTCTCGGCTCCCCGTGATGAAGTAGGCACGAAATTCGAAGACGGTCGAACCTCATTCTCCATCACCGCTACCGGCTCGCCGCTCCACGCCAGCCCAACGCTTATGCCGAGGAGTCCCAGGAAGCTCAGGACGCCGACTATCCAGGGCGTGAGGCCGCCGAGGGCGACGCTAGCTAGGGCTGCGACCCAGAGGCCGATCCCCCAGGCTCCCCAGGTGGGAAGTAAGTCCAGCCGGCGTAGCCACCGCGCCAGGGGATTCTGATGCGGCATGATCCACTGATTGTACCGCCAGCCCCTCCGTGTGGGCTCCGGCACTGCGCGGATGTTTTTGCTGTGCTCACCTCGGCCATTCGATGTTGACGTGCGGGGGCGAACTGCCGTAAGGTATTTTGAAGCAACGTCTGAGTGAGGTTAGGGGCTCGACCCCCATGAGCACGTGCGCATGAATTCCATGAAACCCGAGTCCCTTGGCACGCCGCAGATGACAGACGAGGACCGCGCCTATGCCGGCTCTCGCTTCTCCGAGATCCGCGACGCCCTCTTCGCCAATCCCTACCAGAAGGTGTGGGGCGCAGCCGGTGAGCCGCCCATGCCCATGTACAAGGTCACCCTGGGGAGCCTTCTGCGAGGAATCCTGCCGTTCGGCCGGCCTTTCAGGTTTCTCCAGGTCACGGAACGAGTCGTCGATTCCCATGCCGACCTGCGCTGGGGCACGGACGGCAAGGGGGCGCGGCGGCTGCTGCATCCGAACGGGGTGGGCTTGACCGGGCTGTGGGAGGTCACGGAAGAGACCCCCTATACGGGCTACTTCCGCAAGGGCAGCCGGGCGCTGGCGGTGGGACGGTATTCAACCTGTTGCACCGAGTCCCGGCGCGGCCACTCACGGTCGCTGGCGCTGATCACCAAGCTCTACCCGACGACGGACCCGGACCATGCCGAGCCGCTGCGGACGGCCAATTTCATCGCCCAACAGGACCTCGGTGGAGACACCACGGACTTCGTCAACGATGCCGAGCTGCGCAATGCTCCCAATACGCGGCTCTGGATGCGCGGCGGCGGAGGTGGGATGGCGATCTTGACGCTCTCCGGCGCGGTCTTCACGCGCGGTGACAAGCAGCCGACGATCCGCCAGGTCTATCCGATCGCTGAGCTTGGGAAGCCGCCGGGAGAGCCGACGAGGGCTCCCGAGTTCTTGCGCCTGCTGGTGGCGCCGGACCAGCCCAGGATCGGCGGAGACGGCCTGGATTTCCGCGACGAGGTCATGGCGCAGATCTACGACCGCGGCGATCCAGCGCCCAAGCGCACTCTCACTTTCCAGATCGAGGTCACAGACGAAGGCTCGACGCGGGGCACTCCGGCATATCAGCGGCGCACGTTCAAGAATTGGCGGCCGATCGGCACGCTGACGTTCGATCGCGCCGTCGCCTCGTACAACGGCGACTTCGTCATCAGCTTTAACCATCCCACCTGGCGCGCCGACCGCAACGATCCTGCCACCGCCACGCGCGTGAACGGGCGCAAGGTGAGGTAGCCGACGACAGCCTGAGCCTGCTGCGGGCAGCATCTCCGCCCCTGGTGAACTCTGGGTCTCCCGGTACGTATAAGGGGAAGGCCCGTCGAGAGAGCTATCACCACTCACCAAGGAAAAGGAGACCTACATGAAAAAGTGGATCCTCACCACCTGCGTCCTCGTCCTGACGGGGGTCGTCGCACAGCCTGCCATCAGCGGAGGATTCGTCAAAGCCCGCCGCGGCGGCATCCCCAACCGTTATCTCGTCGTTCTCGCCCCATCCGCCCTTGATCTGGCGGCAGGCCCCGTTTCCGCGCCCGGTGCCGCGAAGACGCAGCGGCTGGCCGATGAGATCTCTCTGCGGTTCCGTGCTCAGCCGCTGGCGGTGTATGGCCAGGTCGGCCAGTTCCTGATCCAGGCGCCCGAGCGTGTGGCGCGGCGCCTGGCGCAAGATCCCCGGGTTCTGTTCGTCGAGCAGGACGCGTTGATCCAGTTCAACTCCATCCCGAGCTGCTACGACCACGTTTCCAACTTTCCCAAGGCGAACAGCTATGATCCGGTTTCACCCCAGATCCTGCAGTGCTGGGACCCTCAGCTCTCGTGCGCCGACAACTGGGGCCTCGATCGCATCGACCAGAGGACGGGCAGCGAGAGCGCCCATACCCTCGACTCGAAGTACACCTTCGGAGCGAACGGGGCCGGAACTCACATCTACATCCTCGATACCGGCATCGCGGGGACTCATACCGAGTTCGCTCTGCCGGGGGGTGGGAGCCGGATCGGCAACGGCATCAGCGTCATTGCGACCGAGCCGTCCTGGGACACCTGGGACTACATCGGCCATGGCACGCACGTCGCCGCCATCGCCGCGGGCCGGCGGTTCGGCGTCGCGAAAGGAGCCACGCTGCATCCGGTGCGCGTCGCGGACCGGAACGGTAACGGCTCGGTCTCGACCGCGGTCGATGGGATCAACTGGATCGCGGCCAACGTGCAGCGGCCGGCGGTCGTGAACATGAGCTTCAACTTCTACAAGGGGACCTACGACACCTCGGCGCTCGATTCCGCGACCCACCAGTTGGTGCTGACGTACGCCATCACGGTCGTGAACTCCGCCGGCAACTGGAACCTGTCGGCGGATGCCTTCGCTCCGACGGACCTTCCCGAAGTGATCGTCGCCGCCGGTCTCGACTGGTTCAACAATCAGCGTTGGGGAGCTGATCCCAATCAGAACTGCCACACGGACGGATGCGGCTCGAACTGGGGCTCGTCCGTCGATCTCTATGCGCCGGCGACCGACGTGCTTTCGGCGCTGGCCAGCGGCGAAGCAAACCTGGCCTGCGACCTGACGGGCACCTCGATGGCGGCGCCGCATGTCGTCGGCGTGGTGGCTCAGTACCTGCAGACCCACCCCACCGCGCTGCCGGCCGCAGTGGAGAGCGCGCTCATTGCCAACGCCACCACCGGCGTGGTCACGGGCAACCTCGGTGGCTCGCCGAATCGCTTGCTGTACACCAACTACTAGATCCAGGAGCCGGGACCGCGGCGCGCCGTTGGCGCCGCGGCCCCTCGCCCTACACCAGCTCGGGGTGGGTGAGCAGCGCGCCGAGCAGCCGCTGCACGCTCGCCGCGGCGGCCTGGCCGGCGGCGAGGACGTCGGCGTGGACGACCGGCGCGTCGGTGAGACCGCAGGCGGGATTGCTGATCATCGAGAGGGCGAGGCAGCGCAGGCCCATGGGATGGGCGGCCAGGATCTCGAGGACGGTGGACATGCCCGTGATGTCGCAGCCCAGGGATTGCAGCATACGGACTTCGGCGGGCGTCTCATAGCTGGGACCCGCGAGGCCGGCATAGACGCCTTCCGTCAGCGGGATGGCCAGCTCGCCGGCGAGCTCTTTCGCCAGGCTTCGCAGGCCCGGATCGTAGGCGGCTCCCATGTCGGGGAAGCGCGGCCCCCATTCCGCGGGGAGCTGGCCGCGCAACGGGTTCAAGCCGGTCAGGTTGATGTGGTCGCGGATCAGGCAGAGGTCGCCCGGCTTCTGCTCCGGCCGCAGCCCGCCGGTCGCGTTGGTCATGATCAGCACTTTGGCGCCCAGGAGGGCCGCCAGGCGGATCGGAAAGACGGTCTCGTACGCGCTGTAGCCCTGATAGGAGTGGAGGCGACCGCGATAGTAAAGGACGGGGCGGCCGGAAAGCGGCTGCAGCACCTCGGCTTCGTGCGGATGCCCCTCGACGGGATGGCAGGGGAAAGGAAGCAGATACTCCAGGGAGATCGGACCATGGATCCGCTCGCCGAGGTCGACGGCGAGGCCGGAGCCGGAGACGACGGCCACCAGCGGGCGCGCCCAGCCAAGCGCGTCCCAGCGATCCACCGCCTCCTTCAAGGGGGTGACGAGATCGTCCATAGCCCGCGATGGTAGCAGGCCGGGCTGGTCCTTGGTGTCCTTGCTGTCCCTGCCCTCATACGGCTATCGTTCCGCCCCATGTCCGAGCTCGACGACCAGATCCAGAACCGGCGGGAGAAGCGGCAGAAGCTGGCGGCGGCGGGCATCCCCGTCTACCCGCACCGCTTTGAATGGGATCTCGAGCCGTTCGCCGTCAAGCAGCAGTATGGAGAGAAGACCGCCGAGGAGCTGGAGGCGGCCGGGCTTCATTTGCGGGTGCCGGGGCGCCTGACCGCGATCCGCCGCCAGGGGAAGCTCGTCTTCGCCGACGTCCACGACGGGCGCGAGAAGCTGCAGCTCTTCATCCGCAAGGACAAGCTGCCCGAGCCGGCGGCCCTGGTGCTCGACAACCTGGACCTCGGCGACGTGGTGGGCGC